>JADEYI010001325.1_pt1 | contig 19506 bp, 19 predicted proteins | sample 8542331 | NCBI WGS metagenome assembly JADEYI01 (sample SAMN16510988, study PRJNA670497) | mine drainage metagenome | isolation source: biofilm near Copperflume 1 | place: Germany: Marsberg coppermine Kilianstollen | collected 2018-02
CATGCTGGGCAGCGATGGGGCGGTCTACATCACACAGAACGGTGGCACCGTGGGCGCCTGGCGTGCCGAGGTCATGGGGCGGCCATCCATCCAGAAGGTCTGGCCGGACGGCCGGGTCGAGGAGGTGGTCGCCGAGGTCGACGGTATCAGGCTCCAGGCCCCAAACGACCTGACCTTCGGGCCCGATGGCCGGCTCTACTTCACCGATCCCGCGGACTACCTCCCGAACGACCGCGAGCCCGGTCGCCTGTTCGCACTGGAGCCCGATGGGACGGGCCAGCTGCTGGAGGAGGTCCCGGACGCGTACCCGAACGGGATCGTCGCGGAGCCGGACGGCTCCGTCATCTGGGTGGAGTCGTACGAGCGCGGAGTGTACGCCTGCGCCCAGGCCGCCCGTCCGAACGGATCGCACAGCTGCCGGAGGGCCACATCCCGGACGGCCTCAAGATCGCGGCGAACGGCGACCTATGGGTCACGGCGTTCATGGCCGGCGGCGTGGACATCCTGGCCCGGGACGGAACGATCAAGGACTTCCTGGAAACGGGCGGCGTGCCGCTCAATTGCGTCTTCCACGAGGGAGCGCTGTACATCACGGACTTCGGCGACGTCACGGAGGTCACCGACGCAGCTCCGATGGGCGGCCGGCTCTGGAAGGTCGATGTCGGAGTGGAAGGGATGCCGCTCTTCCGCGGTGCGATCTGCTGACGGCCGGTCAATCCGCTCGGAGCCATTCCGGGCGGTCGTGGATGCCGAGGATCGTCCAGCCGCCGTCCACGACGATCGTTTGACCGGTGATGTAGGCGGCGTCCTCGGAGGCCAGGAAGAGCACGACCCGGGCGATATCGTCTGTGGTCGCGAGGCGGCGCATCGGGATCTCACGAAGCATCCCGTCCAGGTTGATGGACCCGTCCGCGATGCCCTGCTCGACCAGGGCCGTCCGGGCCATCCCGGGAGCGATCGCGTTGACTCGGATCCCGAGCTCCGCGACCTCGACGGCCATGACCCGGGTAAAGGCAAGGAGAGCGGCCTTCGCAGCGGAATATGGGCCACGCCCGGGCAGGGCGATCAGGCCGGCGACCGATGCGATCGAGACGATCGAACCGGAACGCTGCCGCCGCATCATCCGGAGCGCCAGGCTGCTCCAATGGAACGCACCGAGCAGGTCGACGTCGATGACCCTGGCCCACAGCTGCGGATCGAACTGATCGGTGAGCCCCACGCGCTGGATGCCGGCGTTGTTCACGAGCACGTCGATCCGGCCCTCAACCGACTCGATCGAGGCGACCGCTTCCTCGACAGCCGCGCGATCGGCGACGTCGCAGCGCAGATAGCGGGCGCCCTCGACAGGTTGTTCAGGATCGATCAGATCCGGCACGACGGCGCGCGCACCCTCGGCCACGAAGTGTCGGACGATGGTATCGCCGATGCCTCGGGCGGCGCCCGTGACCACGACGATGCGCCCCGCGAATCGTTCGCCCATCGTTGATGCGCTCCTCCAACGCCGTCGCTCGGGACTGGCGTTCGGGGCGGCATCCCGGCTATAGTCGCAACCGTTTCCGGTGAGGATATCGGTCCAGCCGCGCCATTGTGAGTGCCAGGTCCAACGGGAGGTCGACGGTGGGTGCAATGGGACGGCGAGCGGTCGTCACCGGGGCGGCCAGCGGGATCGGTCAGGCGGTCGCGCTGCGCTTGCTGCGAGAAGGTGTGCATGTAGTCGCCGTCGACCGGAACGAGGCCGGACTCGGCCGAGTCGTCGACGCTGGTGCTGAACCGTTCGTCGGAGACCTGACGTCCGAGGCCGATCGCGACCGGCTCGTTGCCCTGGGGCAGGGCGCGCACCATCTGGTCAACGCGGCTGGGATCATCCGGCTCAAGCCGATCCTGGAGTTCACCGTCGCGGACATCCGCGAGATCTACGCAGTCAACGTCGAGGCGACCTGGGATCTCACGTCGCGGATCGGGCGCTCGATGCCCCGCGGAGGCTCGATCGTGAACCTGTCGTCGTCGTCGGCAAAGCTCGCCACGACGACCGAGGCTGCCGTCTACGCGTCCTCAAAGAGCGCTGTTCTGTCGTTGACCCGCTCGTTCGCCTACGCGTTCGCCCGAGCGAACGTCCGGGTCAACGCGATCTGTCCGGGCATCGTAGACACGCCGATGCAGGAGAAGGTCCTGGCGGACGTTGCAGCCGAGCGCGGGATCACCGTCGAGGCATTGTCCACGGCGCGCAACAAGACGGTGCCGCTCGGGCGGGCCGCCTCGGCCGACGAATGTGCCGGTGCGATCTGGTTCCTCCTGTCGGACGAGAGCGCATACATGACCGGCCAGGCGATCAACTTCACGGGTGGCCTGGTGACCTGGTGAGGTCAGAACGATGATCGAATCGACCAGCTCCCGCCTACTGACCGGTCGATCGTCGCCAAACCCACGTGTGCTTGAACTCCGAGCCGGACCGGTCGTGGCACTCCTCGACGGGGCTGATCTGCGCCATCTCCGGTTCGGCGACGTGGAGCTTGTCCAGCGCGTCTACGTGGCCGTCCGCGACGCCCCATGGAACACCATCCCTGCCACCTACACCGACTGGCACGTCGACGCCGGCGCGAATCGGTTCGCGGTCCAGTTCCGAGCCAGCCATCGACATGAAGCCATCGCGTTCGACTGGGAAGGGGCGATCGAGGGCACGCCTGACGGGGTCGTCCGTTACACGATGGCCGGCGTCTGCCACGGATCTTTCCAGTACTCCAAGATCGGATTCAACGTCCATCACGCGCTGGATGGATCGATCGGGCGCCCGTATCGGGCGCAGACCGTCAGCGGGGAATTGCGTGGGTCGTTGCCGGAGGCGATCGACCCGCAGCGGATCGTGGGCGGGACGCTATCCGGGATGTTCGATCCGTATGAGGAGCTTGCGATCGAAGTCGTCGATGGGGTCGAGGCGGTTGTCCGTCTGGAAGGCGATCTCCTTGAGCTTCAGGACCATCGCAACTGGACGGATGCGAACTTCAAGTCGTATGCGACGCCGCTCGCTCTCGGATTCCCGTTCGATTCGGTCGACGGCCTTCGCATCCGTCAGGTCCTGACGATACATGGCCGTGGCGAGATGGCGAGGACATCACCGAAGCGCGACCCGGTCATCGAGATCGGCGAGCAGCTCGGCCGGCGCGTGCCCGCCATCGGGTTCGGCCAGCCGAGCCATGGCCGACCGCTGTCAGCGCGAGAGGCCGTGCGCATCGCTGCCCTCCGGCCAGCGCACCTGCGCGTGGACCTTCAACTTGCGAACGGCTCCGTCGTCGACGACCTCGACCGCGCGGCCGTCGACGCGCGGGCGGTCGGGGCCGACCTTGAGCTCGCGGTCTCTGCGAACGAGGGATCGGGTCCCGCCCTGGCCGATCTGGCGGCTCGACTCGGGACGCTGGACGTGCGGGTCGCCCGGGTCCTGGTATACCTCGCCTCCGACGGATTCAGTGCGATGTCGGCGCTGACTCCGGCGCCCGTCGTCCGATTCGTGCGGAGAGAGCTCGAGCCCGTCGTCGGCAATGTCGTGTTCGCCGGCGGTACCAACCAGAACTTCAGCGACGTCAATCGGGATCGTCCGACAGATCCGGTGATGACCGGCATCTGCTTCTCGACCAGTCCGACGGTCCATGCCGCCGACGACGCCTCCGTGATGGAAAACATCGCTGGGCAGGGCGAAGTCGTTCGGACGGCGCGCTCGTTCTCCGGCGATCGGGCGATCTGCGTCAGTCCGGTTACCCTCGCGACCCGCTTCGGGCCGTACCCAGCGGGTCCCGCGGCGCCCGGCGATCTACCGCCATCAGTCGACGTTCGCCAGGCATCCCTGTTCGGGGCAGCGTGGACCACCGGGGCGCTCAAGTATCTGGCGGAGGCGGGCGCTGAGAGCACCACCGTTTTCGAGACGACGGGCTGGCGCGGCGTTGTCGAGACCGATGTTGGCAACCCGGTCCCCGAGCTCTTCCCATCGACTGCCGGCGACGTCTTCCCGCTCTACCATGTGGCACGCGACCTCGGAGAATGGCGCGACGGTATCATTCTCGGAGCGACATCGTCGGATCCGCTCCGCACGGAAGCGCTCGCTGTCGCGACGCCGGACGGCAGCTGGCATGTGCTCGTCGCATGCCTCGTCCCCGAGTCGGTCAGCGTGATGGTGGTCGGTTTGCGCGACGGCGCGGCCCGTGTCCGCCTTCTCGACATCGAGACAGGGCTCGGCGCCATGCACGATCCCGAAGCGTTCCGTGCCTCAGGGGACCCGATCCAGGTTCGCAACGGCCGTGTCGCCGTAATGCTCGGCGCCTACGCCGTGGCGCGGATCGACGCCGCGCAGGGCTGACTATCTCGACCCGCGAAGCGCTTCCGGCTGCCGCAAGAATGCTTTCCAGTAACGTTGACAATGGCCGGTGGCGTCAAGATACTGACCTCTCCGCGGGCGAATGGATTTGTGACCGCGGACAACCGAGGAGAAGAGGACCAACGGTATGCGAATCGGATCACGTGGTTTAGCGGCCGGCCTGGTGACGGCTTCTCTGTTCGTCGCGGCGTGCAGTTCGGCGTCCGCTCCCAGCGCGGCCCCATCGGCCGCGGTGTCCGCGCCAACCTCCGTCCCGGCCGGCGCGGCCGGGACGCCGTCCGGCAGCGGCCTCCCCTACACAGCGACCCTCAAGGACGGCTCGACGTTCACCTTGAACCCGCGCATCGTCGCGAAGCTCAAGGCAGGTACGCCGATCAACTACGTGTTCGACTACGGCTCGACGAGCATCCCGCTCTTCTCGCCGCAGTACCTGGCCGGCTACGAGCTGACCCTGCCGCAGGCGCAGGCGATCCTGCCGATGAACGGCCAGGCCGTCGCGCCGTCGTCCGCCGTCCAGGACCCGAACGAGCAGATCGCGCAGATCCAGGCCCTGGTCAACGCGGACCAGGTCGACTGCCTGTCGATCCAGTCGACCGGCCTGAACACGTTCACCAAGATCACCAACGACATGATGGCCAAGGGCATCCCAGTGTTCACCGTGGGCGTCCAGTCCAACGGCAACGAGTTCACCAACTTCACCCAGATCTCCAACAAGGAAGGCCACCAGGCCGCCCAGATCGTGATCGACTGGATGAAGGCGACCGGCCACAACCTGACGAACTTCGCCGTCTCCGGCGGCGACCCGACCCAGAACTGGGCGCAGGGCCGCATGCAAGGGTTCATCGACGGCATCACCGCCGGTGTCCCGGGCGCCAAGTTCCTCAACAGCGCCAGCAGCGCGCTGACCACGACCTACGACCCGGCCGGCACGTATGACGCCTACAAGGCGTTCATCCAGGGCAACCCGAACGTCCAGTTCATCGAGAACGTGGACATTGGGGCCGAGCACGCGGACCGCGCGATCAAGGACGCCGGCCTCACCGGCAAGGTGTTCACGATCGGCTGGAACGTCAGCCTCGGGCAGCTCGACGCCGTCAAGGAGGGCACTCAGGTGGCCGCGCTCGACCAGAAGTGGGGCGACCAGGCCGGGTTCGGCGCGCTCGCGTGCGCGCAGTTCCTCAAGAACGGCGTGATCCTCCCGAACACGCAGGTCCTCCTGCCCGTCACCCAGGCCAACGAGGAGCAGGCGCGAGCCGACTTCCTCAAGCTCACCGGCGCTTCTCCCAGCCCGAGCTGATCCACCGGCTCAGCCGATCGCACCGGGCCGGTGGGGAGGTTCGCCCCTCCGCCGGCCCGTTTCCCGCTTCGGGGACCACCCGCCCCACTTTCGAGGATCAGCCGAGGGATGGCCGACCAGACTAGCGCCCCGCCCACCGAGGGCGCCGCCGCCGCGGCACCTGCCGGCCAGGGATTGACCAGTCGCGTGCGCGAAGCCGGGCTCCGTCTCGGCGGCCTCGCGATCGCGATCCTCGTGGTGATCGCGATCTTCACGTTCCTCAGTAAGCCGAACACGTTCCTCACGGTCACCAACGCCCTCGGCGTCCTGCGCTACATGAGCACGATCGCGATCGTGTCGCTCGGGCTCTCGTTGGTCATCGTGGTCGGCGAGATCGACCTGTCGTTCGGGTACATGTACGGCCTGGCGTCGACGCTGATGGCCGTCGCGTGGATCGTCTGGGGCTGGCCGGTCTACCTCGCGATCCCGCTGGCCTTCCTCGTCGCGATCCTAGTGGGCTCGATCAACGCGTTCCTCGTCACGACGGTCAAGATCCCCTCGTTCATCGTGACGCTCGGCACCGGCCAGCTCATCTTCGGGACGAACCTGCTCGTCTCCAACGCCGCCACCCTGAACCCGTCCTACCCGACGGGCAGCCACTTGGTGGACCAGGGCCAGCTCGCCTGGTTCACCGGGCTCTCGAACCAGGACCTGCCGTTCGGCTTCCCGATGCAGGGACTGTGGATGATCGGGATCGCCCTGATCATCTGGTTCATCCTCAGCCGATCGCTCTTCGGGTTCCGCCTCAAGGCCATCGGCGGCAACCCGCTGGCGGCGGAGCTCGCCCGCCTGCCGATCCGCAAGTACAAGTTCGCGAGCTTCATCATCTGCTCTGTGTTCGCGTCGCTCGCGGCCCTGCTCGACTTCGCGTTCATCGGCTCGACGCAGCCCAACGCCGGCCTGTCGCTGCTGTTCCCGGTGTTCGCTGCCGTGATCATCGGCGGGGCGAGCCTCTCCGGCGGCCGTGGCTCGGCCGTCGGCACGCTGAGCGGCGCGATGCTGCTCGCGGTGATCTCCAACGGCCTCGCCCTGCTGTCGGTGGGCTCGTACCTCAGCCAGTTCGTCGGCGGCGCGGTGACGATCTCCGCCGTCGTGCTCGACCGCTTCACGCAGAGCCTCCGGAAGTGAGCGCCCCGATGACGACTCCGACCGATGCGGGCCTCGTCATCCGGGATCTGCGCAAGTGGTATGGGGACACGCGGGCGCTCGACGGCCTCGACATCGTGGCGAGGCCGGGCCAGATCCTCGGGATCGCGGGCCCGAACGGCGCCGGCAAGAGCACGCTGATCAAGATCCTCGCCGGCGAGACCCGCAAGGACGGCGGCGAGATCCGGCTCGACGGCGCCGACTGGGACCCGTACGCGGACATCCATCGGGTCGCGATCGTCCACCAGGAGCCGCAGCTCTTCCCGAACCTCTCGGTCGCCGAGAACCTCATGGTCGGCCGCGAGGGGACACGGGGGCTGACTCGGGACCTCGACGCTCAGGAGCGTCAGCTGCTATCCGACCTCGCGATCCTCGAGTTCGCCCACCGGCCGCTCGGTTCGGTGCCGCTGGCGATCCAGCAGCGCGTGGAGATCGGCCGGGCCCTGGCCCGCGACGCTCGCGTGTTCCTATTCGACGAGCCCAACTCGGCGCTGACGCCCGAGGAGTCGAGCGATCTGTTCCGGCGCATGCACCTGCTCGCGGACGCGGGTAGGGTAGTGCTGCTGGTCTCGCACCGGATCGCGGAGCTGGCCGAGAACGCCGACCGGGTCGGGCTGATCCTCGACGGCCTTTGCACCAGCGTCCTGGAGGGTGACGACCTCACCCAAGAAGGGATCGCCTCCGGCCTCGTGACCGGCCAGGCGACGCGGGAATCCGAGGAGCAGATCGTCGTTCACCTCGGCGACGACTCCGCGTCGGCCCTGCGACTCGCCGACTGGACGCACGGCGCAGGCGAGTTCCACGGCGTCGAGCTTCACGTCCGGGCTGGCGAGATCGTCGCCATCGCCGGAGTGGAGGGATCGGGCGCCCGCGAGCTCGTCCGCTCGATCGCCGGGTTCGAGCGGGGTATTGGACACATCGAGGTCGCCGGCCGGGTCGGCCGAGCGGCCGTCGCCGCGGGCACGAGCCTCGTCTCCGCAGACCGTCAGACCAGCCTGTTCACGAACCTGACGATCGGCGACAACCTGGTCTCGCGCCTCAGCGGCGAGATCACGAGAGGGGGCAGCGTCCTGCGCCGCGGACGGATGCTGGAGATCGCCCACTACCTGCGCGAGCGGTTTCGGGTGAAGGCGACGTCAGTGCAGCTTCCGATCCTCTCGCTCTCGGGCGGCAACCAGCAGAAGGTGGCGATCGCCGCCGCGATCGTGAAACGCCCCGAGGTCCTTGTCCTGGAGGAGCCAACCCGGGGCGTCGACGTCGGCTCGAAGGGCGAGATCTACCGGCTTATGCGCGAGTACGCCGGCGAAGGCCACGCCGTCATCATCTACTGCACGGAGGTGCCGGAGATCTTCGAGGCGGCCGACCTCGCCTATATCGTCTCCGAAGGGCACCTCTCGGACTCGGTCATCGTGATGAACTACCCAGACGTCGGGGCGCTGGCCCGCGCGGTCACCCGACTGGAGCGCCACTCCGCGGTGCCGGCGGCGGGCGCTCGGGCAACCGCCTGACGCGGGCGGGCCGACCGCCCGTCCCCAGGCGGAGCCGGAGCGCGCCAACTCAGTACATGAACCAGCCACCGTTCACATCGATCGTCGCGCCGGTCACGAAGCTCGCGCCGTCGCTCGCCAGGAACGCCACCACCGTGGCGACCTCGGCCGGTTCGGCGAACCGGCCAAGCGGGATCTGGGCCGTGATCCGTTCGCGAAATCCGGGGGTCACCACGCCCTGCCCCGCGACCATCGGCGTATCGATCCCGCCCGGCGCGACCGCGTTGACGGTCACCCCGTCGGGGCCCCAGTTCCGTGCGAAGTTCTTGGTCAGGGCGATGAGCCCGGCCTTGGTCGCGGCATAGGCCGCCGCCTGGGAGACCGCCCCGGTCCGCGCCCCGACGCTCGAGATGTTGACGATGCGACCCCAGGCCCGGGCGCGCATCCCCTGGCCGAACGCCCGGGACAGCAGGAACGGCGCGCGGAGATTGACCGCGACGGTCCGGTCGAAGTCCTCGATGGTGACCACATCGATCGGCTTTTCGACCAGGATCGCGGCGTTGTTCACGAGCACGTCCACGTGGCCGACTGCCGCGGCGACGCGCTCGATCTCGGCCGGATCGGCGAGGTCCGCGCGGATCGTCCGCACTCCGTCGATCTCGTGGTCCCTGATGTCGAGGCCGATAACCTGATGACCCGAGGCGAGCAGGGCCTCCGCGATGGCATGACCGATCCCCTGCGCTGAACCGGTCACGAGGGCCACCCGCCTGGTCACGCGTCGGTGTCCGTGGCCCGGACGACGTCGGCCTGGGGCGGAACGCCGGGCCGCAGGACGGGCATCCGGCCCGGTCGCCCGGCGAGCTGCATGAGTTGGATGTTGGCACCGTCCGGATCCCGAAGGTAGACGCTCCGTCCGCCGCGGTACGGTCCGATGGGCAGGTCCATCGGCGTGCCGCTGACCTCCAGGCCCAGGCGGGCGATGGTCGCCTCGATGTCCTCCACGGCGAACCCGAAGTGGGTCGCCCCGATGTCGGCGTTGCCCGCTACGACCTTCGCCTGGTCAATGCCACGGAACTGGACAAGCTCGAAGATCGCGTTGGTGTGCGGGATCCGAAAGAACACCGCGTCGAGTTCTAGGCCCGGCGCGCGGCCCATCAGGCGGGCGACGTTCGCTGCATGCTCGCCGCGCCACTCGACGCGGTCGATGGGCGGACCGAAGAGCTTCGTGTAGAACGCGATAGACGCGTCGAGATCGCTCGCGACGACGCCGAAATGGTCGATCCAGAACATCGGTCTCCTTCAGGTCTCGGTCACGCCGAGCAGGCGCGCCGGGTTGTCGACGAAGATCGCGGTCGTCTCCGCGCGGGTGAACCCCCGCTGCCACATCCAGGGCACGACCTCCGCGACCAGATGGCCGTAACCGTGTCCGCCGTAGGCCGCCAGGCGGTGCTTGCTGCAGATGTCCTGCGCAAGCACGATCCGGTCTCCGAGCCCAGCGTCGAGGAGGGCGCGGACCAGGTCGAGGCGCTGCGCGTCGCTGAGCGTTGCCTTCGTCGGGTCGAACGGGTAGTACGACCCTTCCAGACCGAAACAGTCGAACTCGAGGTAGACCCCTGACGCCGACAGCTCCAGGAGGCCGGAGGTCTCGGTGATCGTCCGATCGAGGTGGGCGATGGCAACGCGGTCGAGGTCGGCGCCGGCGGACTCGAGGATCCGGACGATCTCGCCGGGTGCGGCGGCATCCCGACCGGGATGGACCATGAGTGCCGCTCCGGTCGCTCCCTGGACCCGAGCCACGGCCCGCAGGACGGTCCGCTCGCGATCGAGGAGTGGCCAGGAACAGCCGACCTCGCCAATGAACCCGGGCCGGATGCCGGTGTCGCCGACCCCGGCATACCACTCGTGGAGGAGATGTTCGACGATGCCCTCCTCGTCCAGCGCCTCGATCTCGGGTGGATGGGTCGCGCCGACGTAGGCGCCGCAGCCCATCACGACGTGGACCCCGGCCGCGAGAGCGATGCGGACGAGGGCGAGCGGGTCGCGCCCGATGCCCGGGACGGTGGCATCCACCATGGTCCGTCCGCCGGCGTCCATGAACGCCGCCAACTCCCGGACCGCGAGCGCTTCGTCATCGAGGACGAGGTTGTCCGCACTGCTCGTCCAGTGCCGTCGCACCCAGCCCAGGTTGGTGAGGCCCACCGGCTCGTGGGCGCGGGTCCGCTGCGCGGCTCCGGACGGCTCGACGAATGACGGATTCCGGATCAGGAGGTGCTCGTGGATCAGCGTCGGCCCCAGAACGTCCGCCGGGATCGGCCCCAGGACCGTGCGCACGGTCCGTCGCCCCGCGAGCGATGCCATGTCTTGCGCGCCGACCACCTGGACCGCCTCCCTCATCGGTGCGCCGCGCCCGTGCGCCGGCCGTGGCGTCTGTGTAGCGTACTGTCTGACGATTGGACAATGCGAGGTTCACACATGACGTTCGCGCAGATCGCCCGCCACCCTGTCTACGTCCAGGTCGCCGACCAGCTGCGGACGGCGGTCCTGGCGGCGGTGGAGCGCAGCGATGGCGCCGCGGCCGTCCGCCACGCCCTGGACCACATCCTCGGGAGGTTCCGCCTCATCCATGCCAGAGAGCCGCGATCGTGAGCGACCGCCCGATCCGCGCCGTGCTGGTCGGCTTCGGCTCCACCAACCGGGCCGTCCTCGAGCTCGCCCTCACCCGGCCGTGGCTCGAAGTCGTCGGGATCGTGGTCCGCTCGCCAGAACGCGATGGCGAAGCCGCATCGAGCCGCGTCGTCGGAGCGCCGCCGGATCTGCGCTGCTCCACGGACCTCGACGGGACGATGCGGGCGACGCGACCAGACGTTACCGTCGTCGCGACCGCGACCCATCTCGCCGACGTGCTGCCGGTCCTGGCCGCGATCGCCACGACCGGCACGCCGATCGTGTGCACGGCGGAGGACCTGGCATTCATCAGCCCTGACGACTCTATCGAGGCGGCCCGGATCCTGGAGCTGGCCGCGGCCCATCGCATCCCGATCGTCGCGACCGGGGCCAATCCCGGCTTCGTGCTGGATGTGTGGCCGCTCACGCTGTCCGGCTTGGCCTGGGACGTCCAGCGGCTGCGTGCTCGACGCATCGTCGACGTCAGCGTGTTCGGCCCCAGGGTCCGGGCGTCCCTCGGGATCGACCTCACCCCGGCGGCCTTCCGGGCGGGCATAGAGGACGGATCCGTCGTCGGTCATGCCGGGTTCCCGGAGAGCCTCCGCATCCTCGCCTCCGCGATGGGTCGCGAGCTCGAGCGCGTCGAGGTCGTCTCCGAGCCTATCCTCGCGGTGCGTCCGCTGACCCTGCCGGATGGGGCCGTGATCGCGTCGGGGCGGACGGCCGGCGCCGACCAGCGGGCCACCGGCTGGTTCGACGCTCAGCCATGGCTCGACATCTCGATGACGCTCCACGTCGACCCGCCGGCCGCGGGGCTGACGCCGACCGACGAGGTCCAGCTCGACGGCCGCCACGGTCTCCGGGTCCGAGTTGAGCCCGGCTGTCGGGCCCTGCTGTCGACCGCCGCGATGATCGTAAACGGGTTGCCGCGCGCGATCGCCGCTCCGCCGGGCGTCCACCGTCCTGGCGACCTGCCGCCGGTCGCGCCGTGGCTCGGTGACCGGCCGCCGGCCTGGGTGCCGTTGCGCGACTGAGCCGGAGGCCGGGGCCGCTGGAACGGCCTCAGCGGTCGACGCGGTGCTTGTCGATGAACGCCTCGTCGAGGACCCATCCCAGACCGGGCCTATCGGGGAGCGGGAACTGACCATCCACGAGCGCCGGTCGGTTCTCGATCATCTGCCAGAAGATCGGGTCGCGGGCCGGCGAAAACGCCTCCACGTAGGTGCCGTGTGGCTGCGAGGCGAGCAGGTGCGATGCCACCTGGGCCTCCTCGTGGTGGCCCAGCTGGACGTCGAAGGCGGAAGCAAGCGCAGCGACCCGGCGCCACTCTGTGGGACCGCCGCCCCACGACGCGTCGTAGTTGCAGACGTCGATGGCTCCGGCGGCCATCATCTCGCGCATCCCCACCCGGCTGATCTCGCTTTGACCGGCGGCCACGTCGACGTTGCCGCGCATCCGTACGTCGCGCAAACCCCGGAAGTCGGCGTGCCAGCGGGTCGGTTCCTCGAACCAGCGGATCTTGATGCCCTCGGCGCGGATCGCGTCGAGGAACTCCAGCGCTTCAGGCACGGTGTAGCCCTGGTTCGCGTCGACGACGAACAGGAAGTCGTCGCGGGCGTGGCGTCGCGCCCGGGCCAACCGCGCCGCATCGACCTCCGGTGGCTGGGCGCCGATCTTGAACTTCATCCCCGACATGCCGTGCTCGGACTGGAAGAAGTCGATCTCGCGCTCGACCTCCTGGCCCTTGGCGCTCTCATCGTCGGGGATGTAGTAGCCGCCGATGCCGATCATCGGGATCCGATCGCGGTATCCGCCCCAGAGCCGCCAGAGCGGCTGGCCGAGCGCCTTGCCGACGGCATCCCAGACCGCCGTATCGATGCAGGCCATCGCCTGCATGGCGTACCAGCGCGGCCGGAGCTGGTCGAACGTGGCCGGCAGCATCGCTTCCCAGACCCGTTCCGTCCCGAATGCATCCAGGCCGACGACCCGCGGGACGAGCTCCTCGTGCAGGATGCTGAGGATCTCCGACTGAAGGGGTTCGTCCTCGTCCGCGTTATAGGCCTCCCCCACGATCCCCCCCGACGTCCGGACCCGCGTGATGATCGTGCAGCGGTTGCGCATCTTGTAGTAGCTGCCCTTATAGGTGAAGGGCAGCGGGACGCGGATCGGGATCGTCTCGACCGACTCGATCTTGAGCTGCATCCGGTGAAACCTCAGGCGGGCGGGCTGCGGCATGGTTGACGGACGAGCGATGGGGGTGCAACCATCCGGGGCGCAATCGTAACTGGAAACGGTACCGCAAGCGTCAATAGCAGCACCGGCGAACGCGAACAGAGGCCCATGTCTGCCAATCCCCGACCCGACTCGACCGAGATCCCGCCGGCTTCCCCCGCGCGGCGAGCGCCGCTCGCTGGTGTCCGCATCATTGCCGTCGAGCAGTACGGCGCCGGACCGTTCGGCACGCTATACCTTGCCGACCTCGGGGCGGAGATCATCAAGATCGAGGACCCAGGCACCGGCGGTGACATCTCGCGTTACATCCCGCCCGGCCGCGTCGGCACGGACAGCCTGTTCTTCGAGGCGTTCAACCGCGGCAAGCGCAGCATCGCCCTGGACCTCAAGTCCGACGGCGGTCGCGCCGTCTTCGAACGGCTGGTCGGCTCTGCTGACGCCGTGTTCAGCAACCTGCGCGGTGACCAGCCGGCTCGCCTGGGGCTGACCTACGACGTTCTCCGCCAGATCAAGCCGGCCATCGTGTGCGTATCTCTGACCGGCTACGGTCGCCACGGCGCCGCAGCGCGGCTCCCCGGCTACGACGCGCTGATCCAGGCAGGCTCGGGCTGGGCGGCCCTGACCGGCGCGCCGGATGGCCCGCCAACCAAGAGCGGCCTCGCCCTCGCGGACTACATCGCCGGATTGACGGCGGTCCTGGGCCTCATGGTAGCGCTCTTCGACGCACGACGGACGGGGGTGGGTCGCGACGTCGACACGAACCTCTACGATTCCGCGCTGGCCATGCTCAGCTATCCGGCGACCTGGTACCTCTCGAGCGGCTTCGTGACGGAGCGCCAGGCCATGTCCGGTCATCCCAGCGTCGTGCCGTTCCAGTTCTTCGCGACGGCGGACGGCCATATCGCGATCGCCACGCCCAAGGAGAAGTTCTTTCGGACGCTCGTCGAGGAGATGGGTCTGGCGGATCTCGCGAACGACCCACGCTTTGCGGACTTCGAAGCCCGCGGCCGAAACCGGGAGATGCTCCTGGCTCGCTTGTCGGAGCGGTTCGCCGAGCACACGACCGCGGAGTGGCTGGTGACGCTGCGCGGGCGCATCCCGATCGCCCCGGTGCGCTCGATGCAGCAAGCCCTCGACCTGGACGAGCTAACGGGCCGAGGGATGCTCGCGGCGTACGAGCATCCGTCATTCGGGACGGTGCGCTCCGTGGGTCTGCCGCTGACGATGGGCGGCTTCGATCCGCACTATGCCCCGGGCCCTGGCCTGGGGTCTGATGGGGATGCCATCCTGCGCGAGTTGGGCTACACGCCGGACGCGATCTCCGATCTCCGGGCGGCCGGCGCGTTCGGGGCGGACGGGACACCGCCGACGGACCCTGGCGAGGCCGGCTGATCACGGACTCGCTCTGTCAGACCTCGCGATGGCAGCGACCTCGTTCTCGACCAGGGTCAAGTCCCAGCACGTGGGTGCAACAGAGCGTCGTCCTCACGCCCGATCTCTCAGCTCGCGACCAGCAGGGGTCGGGCTCACCCTCCTCGTGATAACGACGGGCATCTTCCTGACCAGCGCGACATGGGCCGAGCGCGAAATCGCCTCAGCCAGCCGACCGCGCAGACGGCGGTTTCGATCTGGACCAGGGTGATGTGACCGGCTCCGTCCTGCATCGTTCGGCTCGGGGTAGCGCAGCGGGAAGGCATCGATGCAGGCGAACCGGAACTGTCATTCGGCGCCGACGCCGTCCGGCTGCTCGGCGAAGATCGCAATCGTTCGAGCTTCGAGGGCGGCGCGGTACATCGCGTTCACGAACTCCACGGTCAGCACCCACATCCGGACGGACGGCAGCACGCCGATCTTCTTCGAGCAGCACGTCGTCCTCTGGAAGGACCCGGCGATGCAGCGACGATGACGGCAACCAACGGTTGGGATGGCAGATTCCTCGAGGACTTCGACGTCGGAGATCGCTACCGCCACGCCGGTGGCCGGACGATCACCGACACGGACAACACCTGGTTCACGCTGCTGACGAACAACAGCCACCAGATCCACATCAACGCGGACTACGCGGCGACGACGGAGTTCGGGCGACTGCTCGTGGTGAGCCCTCTCACTTTGGCGACCGTCACCGGCCTGTCGTGACCGACGTCAGCCAGAACGCCGTCGCGAACCTGGGCTGGACGAACGTCCGGCTGACCGGGCCGGTCTTCGCCGGCGACACGATCTACGCGGAGTCGGAGGTCCTTGAGGTCCGCGAGTCGCGGTCTCGCCCGGCCCAGACATCGTCCAGGTCCGACCCGCGGCTTCAATCAGGGCGACGAAACCGTCATCGAGTTCGAGCGGACGATCATCGTCTAAAGCTGGGTAGCTGCGGACCAAAGGGCGTATCAACGACCCCTGCCGGCCCGGCTCTTGCCTGCTGACTCAGGAACAACGACGATGCCTTCGCGTCTTGGGCGGGGAGGTGCTCTTCATGGCGAACCGCAGAGCGTTGGCTCGCGCAGCGTCAATCCTGACAACCGTGATGCTTCTCGTCGGTTGCGGCTCAGGCGCACAGCCATCGGGAACCGGAGAACCCGCCGCCCTTCACATCGTGAATGTCGATGGCCCAGGCGTGGTCGTCATGCTCGGCGACGAGACCGTCGCGACGGTTCCGTGCGGCGGTAGTGCCACGCTCCAACCCGGCGGGTCGATCCCGGGGCTTCCGTGGGACTTGTCCGTGCGTGCGGACGACGGCGAGACCCTCCGGTCCGTGTCGATCGCCGGTCCGCTTCCACAGGGGATGTTGATCCGGGGGCGGTCGGTGATGATCGGCTCGTGGCCGACGACCTATGGGCCGGCCCCATCGCCTCTCGACGCCCCGTGCGGGAGCGCGACGCCATCGTGAGTCAGCCGGCTAGTAGCCAGTCCTCGGCCCAGAACTCGCCGTCGAGCTGCCGGCGCTTCGAGCGGGGCGTCCGTCGTTCCTGCGTCAGGTGTTCGACGAGGATCTCCTCGTAGCGGTCCTTGCGGTCCTGCCGATTCCAGTGCAGCGCGATCAGCGCCAGCCGCACGTCGAGTCGAGTGAGGTTCGTCACCCGGCCCCGGCCGATGTTCAGCGCCCGCCAGACGCGGCCCTTGAGGAAGGCATCGACGTCGCTCGTGCTCGTCGGCGCGGCCGATTCGAGCCGTGCCTGGACCTCGTTACCCTTGCTCTTCAGCCACGCCCGCACCTTCGGCGGACCCCACAGCATCGCCTTCACGCGGAACACGCCGAACTTGAGGGGGTCGCTGAACGCATCGAGCGCGTCGGCCGCGAGCGGGTGGATCGTCGGATACCAGCCCGACGCGATGAACTTCTCCTGGACCTTGTTGCGGTAGTGCCAGGTCGAGAGCAGGTGGCGCGGGCGGGATCCGGCCGGCCAGACCTCGCGGATCGCGTAGGCGATTTGCGGGTCGGGGTCCGAGATGATCGTCCGCGGCGTGCCGGGCAGGCTGCGGAAGAACGCGACCCAGTGCGGCTTGTGGTCGGCGGGGAACGCCCTGACGTGGAGGATCTTGAGGTCGTGCCGGCGGCGCTTCGAGCCGCTCGGCAGCCGGATCCCCGCCGCGAGGACCGCCAACGCGGGCACGCCGTTGGGCTTCGGTCTGCCGGCGAGCAGGTGCTTCTTGGGGTAGTAACTCTTCGCCTGAAACGGCTGCGAGTCGACGACGATCGTCGCCCCAGGCCACTCGTGCGGCATCAGCTCGCGGCCGACCAGATAGCCGTAGCGATCGAGCCAATCGACCGAGGTCCGGCCGTCCTCGCTGGTCCCGCCGCGACCCGCCGGTGCGCCGTGTCCAGTGAGGATCGCCCGCTGGTTCGTGAGCGCGACGGCGTCGATCCGGGCGTGCTCGGCGGCGAGGCGGAGGCTATCGCCCCGGCCCATGTAGCGCAGGAAGTCGGCGATGATCGGGACCACGAACCGCGCTCGGCGAGCTGCCGCGGACCCGCCGTCCCAGTCGCGTCGGCAGGTCGCACACGCACCGACGAGGTCGATCACCACCGGCTCGAGAAAGTCGTGCGACTCCCCGGGCGTCGGATAGCACCGATACCGCTGCCGGCGTCCGCCGTCGCGCCGACCGGCCTTCACGATCTTCGGACTGTCCGGGTGCGTCGGGCAGGTGACCCCGGTGCTCATGCCGCCAGCCTGCCTCACGGCAGTGTCAGCTACTACGGCACGGAGGTTCTACATGGGTCCTCGATACGCCCTTTGGTCCGCTGCTAAAGCTGGGTAGCCCGCCCCGGGGCCTGACGGCCGAGCGACGACGGCAACCATCCGGCCGGCAGCGCTAGCTGGCCGATCGAGCCCGGTCATCGTGAGCATGCAGTCGGCCGGAGCCCGGTGACTCGTTACCCCGGATCCACCGAACGTCCCCGCCTGACGGCCCGAGCCAGCCCATTCGCAGGGTTTGACGGGTGAGCGATGAACCGCGGAGGTCCCGATCGGGCCGATGAGGCACCGACGATGGCACACGCTCCTTGCTGTATCAGGCGAGCAGCGGGAGCGCCCGGAGCACGCCGCACGCGCCGTCGACTACCCGACGAAGCCGGGGTGCTGGTCGCCCTCGTCGCCCTGGTCGTCGTGGTGGGCCTGCTGCGGCCCAACTTCCTGCAGCCGACGACGCTCTTCCAGCAGGTGTCCGGGGCGGCCTTCATCGGCATGCTCGCCCTGGATCGCGGCCGGCATCGGCATCGCCTTCGGCGGGTTCCTGGGACTGATCAACGGCGTTCTCGCCGTCCGGCTGCGCATCCCGGTCATCATCATCACGCTCGGCACGTTCTCGGCGTACCGCGGACTCTCCCTGGTCGTCAACGAGTCACGGGCGGTGGTGCCACCGGACACGACCGGGTCGTTCTTCGCGCTGTTCGACATCAAGCTGTTCGGGCTCATCCCGAGCGTCGCGATCGCCTTCGTCGTCCTAGCCGTCGTCCTCCATCTCGTGCTGCATCGAACCCGCTTCGGCTACCGCGTCCAGGCGATGGGCAGCAATCCCGATGCGGCGCGGTTGGGCGGCATCCCGGTCGATCGGACGCGGATCCTCGTGCTCGTCCTGATCGGCGCCATCGCGGGCCTGACCGGGGCGATGTTCCTGGGCTTCCGGCAAGCGATCGACCCGGTGACCGGCGGCGACTACCTGCTGCCGGTCGTGGCCGCCGTGATCATCGGCGGGACCCCGCTGTCGGGCGGTCGGGGGACCATTGTGGGCGCCGTGGTCGGTGCCCTCATCATCCAGGTCATCTCCACCGGGATCCTGTTCCTGGGGGTCGACATCAAGTGGAGCACCTTCGTCACCGGCGCCATGATCATCCTCGCGGTCGCCGTGGACCAGCTCGTCCGTCGCCAACGCGAGCGGCGGACCCGCGACACGGTGGACCTCGGGTAGCGCGACACGCGCCCGGGTCGGAGAGGAGGACCAGATCGAGATCACAGCCCGCAGCAGCTAGCGAGGACACGGAATAATGATGAGGAGCATCGGTATGACGAAACGAGCACGGTTCGCCCTGTTGGCGAGCCTGGCAATCGTGGTCGGCGCGTGCAGTGGTGGGGGTGCGGCCAGCGCGCCGTCGACCACCGCGTCGGCGGCGGCCGCATCGGAAGCTCCGGCGTCGGCAGCGGCCTCGGAGGCCCCGTCCGCCCCGGCGCGGATCAAGCTCGGGTTCGTGACTCACGTCGTGGGCGACCCGTTCATCCAGCAGATCATCGACGGCGCCAATGCCGCGGCCAAGGATCTCAACGTCGAGCTTCAAGTCGCCGGACCGGTAGGCGGCGACCCGGACGCGCAACTCAAGGCCATCCAGAGCCTCGTCGCGTCGGGCGTCCAGGGCATCGCGACATCGGTCCCCGGCGTGTCGATGGCCGCCGGTCTTAACGCGATCATCGCCTCGGGCATCCCGGTCGTCCAGTTCAACCTGTTCGTGGCCTCGGTCAAGGCGCCCTACGTCGGTGAGCGATCGGTCGAGAGCGGGCGGATCCTGGGTAGCAAGGTGCTCGAGAAGCTCGGTGGCGCAAGCGCGACGGGCAAGGTCATCATCGGCAACTGCTTCCCGGGCTTCCCGGTCCTCGAGAACCGAGCCCGCGGCGTCAAGGAATCGCTCAGCAAGGCGGCCGGCCTCACGGTGCTCGGCCCATTCGACGTCAAGGTCGCGGCCAACGAGAACTACGCCGCCTGGGAGGCCCTCCTTGCGGCCAATCCCGACGCGAAGGCCCTTATCCCGGATCCACCGAACCCGGTCGTCCGACCGGCTGACGAGGCTCGGACAG
>JADEYI010001326.1_pt1 | contig 19498 bp, 17 predicted proteins | sample 8542331 | NCBI WGS metagenome assembly JADEYI01 (sample SAMN16510988, study PRJNA670497) | mine drainage metagenome | isolation source: biofilm near Copperflume 1 | place: Germany: Marsberg coppermine Kilianstollen | collected 2018-02
GTCAGATTAGCAGTGGAGAAAATGTATAGATAAGGGCAGGACGCCGGGCCACTGGGGATAGTAAGCGTTCAGAGTTGGGGTGCAAGGGAGTATCCCCTGACGGGGTATTAGAGGTGTCTCCTGATACTCACCAGGAAGCAAGCCCCCTCTCCCTTCATGGGAGAGGGGGTTGGGGGTGAGGGCGCACCCGCGCAGGATACCTCTTGAAGATTGTTCTACCCTAACTCTGAACATTTACTGGAGATATTGTGCTTGCGTACGGGTCCGCAGGGTTGTATAATAGAGGCGACAACTTAATAACACAGTGCTAGGGGAGCTTGGGAAGCCAGGCTGAGATCGCGACCGAATTGTCGCGGACCCTCTAACCTGATTCTGGATAATGCCAGCGTAGGGAAAGCAAAGACTAGTTTGATGTCGTGGCCGCATTCCCTGTTCGGAATGCGGCTTTTTAGTTTGGAGTGTGCATGTTACGAAGTGACGGCGAAGAAGCCCGGCTGCGGCCAACAGAGGGCGAGCAGGTCAACTGTGTCTGGGTGCTGGCCGCCAGCCCTGTTTGGAGCGGCCCTATAGCCGTAGATTGGCTCCCTAGGGCTGATCGCGTTGTGGCAGCCAATGGCGGCACAGGCCTCGCAGCGCAGCTTGGCCTGCAACCCGACCTTGTTGTAGGCGATCTCGACAGTAGCGATCCCGCGCTGGTAGCGAAACTTGAAGCGGACCGCGTCGAAGTGAGGCGCTACAAGCACAACACTAAGTCTGAAACGGATACTGAGCTTGCTGTGCTGGCCGCGCTGGAGTATCGCCCTCAGAAAATCGTCGTGCTGGGAGGCACGGGTGGTAGGCTTGACCATACGTTAGCCAACATATTTCTCCTGTCTAACCCGATGCTGGCTAGGGTAGATATAAGAGTGGTTGAGGGAAGGCAAGAGGTTTTTCTCGCAAAGTCAGGAGAGTGGAACGTGCTGGGAGCCGAGCAGGGCGACACGGTAACGCTGTTGCCGCTTGGCGGCGATGCGCGAGGTGTACGCACAGGGGAGCTTGAGTACCCGCTTTTTGATGAAACCCTCTCAGCAGGAAGCAGCAGAGGCGTGAGCAACGTGGCGGTTAGTACAGGCGCTAGAGTGTGGTTGGAGAGTGGCAACTTGCTGGTTGTGGTGCTGCACACGCGCCCGGATAGCGAAGATACGGCAATTAAGCAACAACCAACTTAAAGGGCGTTGCTCGTTAGATGAGGAAGAGGTAACGATATGAACAACACGCAAATAGAACCGCAAAGCGGGCCTGGACAAAATAGCGCTGCTACGGCGCCCAGCCCGGCGATGATCGTGGCGGGGGTGGGCTTTCTTGCCCTCTTTGTTGTCTGGGGCTTCCTTTACAACTGGTTCACGCAACAGTGGGGCAGCAATGACGTGGCTATCGCGCTGGCAACAGCGTTCTTCTGGCTGTTGGTCTTTGCTGTCGTGGCGGCGGTAGCGTGGTGGAGCAAAACTATCTTCGCGGCCTGGCAGACCCGCGACCTGCTGCTCGTGGCGATTGTCGGGGCGGCCTTTGGGCCCCTCTTTACGGCGTGGAGTGCAGTGTACACGGGAGCAGGCGTCTTCCTGGGACCCTGGAATGACCTTGTTGGTGGCTTCTGGTGGATACCTGTTATCCTCATACCCTATATAGTGCGCAAACCTGGAGCAGCGCTGCTAGCGGAGATAATCGCCGCAACCATCGAAACGATGCTGGGTGGGCAATATGGCATCATAGGTGGGGCGGTCGGAGGTCTGGTGCAGGGTATGGGCGCCGAGGTGATCTTCATGCTCACAGGCTGGAGGCGTTACGACTGGCTGACCCTCTCACTGGCAGGTGTGGCATCTGCTGTGACCGGCTTCGTTTACTACATACCTATTTACTACGCGGGCTACAGCGTTGATCTCCTACTTATCACGTTGGCGGCGTATATCATAGGCGTGCTCGTCTTCGCAGTGGTCGGGGGCAGATTGCTCGGCGATGCGCTGCTGGCGACGGGCGTGCTCAACCGCTTTGCCATAGGCCGCGAGCGGCGGCAAGTAGAAACCAGTACCGACTTCTAGCTCATTGTGCAGGGATGCGTGTGACAGAACTACCGCCAAGCTCAACTGGAATAGAGCAGCCAACAGACGTTGTCTCGCCGAAACTGCCCGTAATCGTGCGCGACCTCCGCTTGCGCTACCCTGAAACGGGCAAGGTGGTGCTCCACGGCGTCAACCTGGAGCTGGAAAAGGGCGAAGTGAAGCTGTTGCTGGGGCCAAGCGGCGCGGGCAAAAGCTCCCTTGCCCTGACCCTCAACGGGCTGATCCCTCACCAGATGGACGGAGAAACCAGAGGTGACGTATTGGTAAACGGCAAAGCGACAACGGATACCACAGTGGCATGGCTAACCACCCAGGTTGGGATGCTCTTTCAGGACCCGGAGGCGCAAATCGCCACCCTCACCGTCGCTGATGAGGTAGCATTCGGTATGGAAAACCTCAAGTTGCCGCCGCAAGTCATGGCAAAGCGAAGCAGGGACGCTTTGCGCCGCGTCGGGTTAGTAGGGCTTGAAGAGCAAGGCACTGATGCACTGAGTGGTGGGCAAAAGCAAAGGCTTGCCCTCGCATCCACCCTGGCGATGGGCGTCTCGGTGCTGGTCTTTGACGAGCCAACCGCTAACCTCGATCCTGCGGGCGCCTCTGATTTCTTTGGTTCTCTGGCGCAATTGAAGACGCAAGGCTACACAACGTTGATAATCGAGCACAGACTCGACGAGCTGATATCGCAAGTGGATTCAATCGCGGTGCTTGATTGGAGTGGCGCTATCGCCGCTGACGGCCCCCCACGCCAGGTGTTGCAAGATCAAGCGAAACTGCTCCGCAAACTTGGTGTTTGGAAGCCGCAGGTGTCAGAGCTTGCCGATGCCTTGCAGGAGCGCGGTATCACCCTGGAACCGTACCCGTTGACAATTGACGAATGCGTCACCGCCCTTACGCGAGTGGTTGATGAACAGTCTTTGCCCCCTACAGCCACAGAACTGGGGGCAGCAACAAACGTTACAGCGATTAGCGGACCACCGGCAGCCGAAGTCGAGTCTCTGTCGTACAGGTACCCTGGTGGCACATTAGCGCTGCGAAACGCCTCGCTCACGATAGCGAAGGGAGACTTCTACGCCATTATAGGGCCTAACGGCTCAGGAAAGACCACGCTCGCCAGGCACTTGATAGGTCTGAATCGCGTTCAAGACGGACGAGTGCGAATATTCGGGAATGACGTTTCGCGCCTCTCGGATAAGAAGCTAAACAAGCAGGCCGCCTATGTCTTTCAGAATCCTGAGCACCAGTTTGTTACATTGAGGGTTTATGACGAGCTGGCTTTTTCGCTCAGGGCGCGCAAAGTACCCGAGGGGGAGATTGCGCGAAGCGTCAATGTCTTACTAGCTGACTTTGGACTGGAGGAGCATCGCGACGCTAACCCTTACAGCCTCAGCCAGGGACAGAAGCGGCGGCTCAGCGTGGCGACGATGCTCGCCCTTGAGCCACAAATACTTATCCTCGATGAGCCGACGTTCGGGCAGGACCGGATAAATGCTACCCGCATTATGAAAGAACTGCAACGACTAAACTCGCAAGGCACCACAATCGTTATCATAACGCATGATATGAAGCTCGTGGCAGAATATGTGAGCAGAGTCGGCGTGCTGATCGCGGGGCGTGTGGAGTTTGAAGGACGCGTACGGGAGCTATACGCGGAGAGCGATCTCCTTGCCCGGGCGCATCTAGATGTGCCTCCTCTCTACGCGGTTTCGCAGCGCATGAGGCAAAGCAACCCTGCTTTTCCGTTGATGATGACGGCCCGCGAATTTACGGAGGAGATATGCGCGCTTTCAGATACGCGCCCGGCAGCAGTTTCCTCCACTCGCTGAACCCCAGTATAAAGCTGCTTGCAATAGTTGTCGTCACGGTGGCGGTGACATTCGTGCTGGATATTGCTACCCCAACGGCCTTCCTGGTACTCACCCTGGCTGTGCTTGTATTGCTTGGAGGTATCTCGCCGGGATATGTCGTGCGGGGCCTTTCGCCTTTTGTTCTTCTAGCTCTTAGCTTCGTGGTAATCAACAGTATCTTTCACCGCGACCTTGGCCCAATGGTTCCCCTGTTTGTCGTGGGGCCGCTGGTTGTGAGCCGTGAGGGTGTAGAGTTGGGGCTGTCCATCGGCCTGCGGGTACTCGTCCTCATAACGACCTCCTTCCTCTTTGTGGCGACAACAGAGCCTGGAGACTTTGTACTGAGCCTGGTGCAGCAAGCCAAGATTAACTATAGGCTGGCCTTCGCGATCCTTGCTGCATATCGTTTCATACCTATTTTTGCGACCGAATACGCCAACATACGGGCCGCAGCAAGAGTGCGCGGGGTGGGCGCATCAGAAGGGCTCATAGGGCGCACACGTGCGCTAAAGCGCAATGCTGTACCCTTGCTGGCAGGAGCAATCCGAAGGTCAGAGCGGCTAGCGGTAGCAATGGATAGCCGAGCCTTCGGCGCGTACCCCGACAGGACTTACCACAGGCGGCTGCGCGTGGAGGCCAGAGATTGGCTTTTTCTTGCGGCGGTCGTGATTGTCACTATTGTGCTGCTGATTAGCCTGTCGCGGGCCGGAGTGTGATGCATGTGCTCCTTTGTGTCCTCGTTCACCTTACATCCGCCTGCCGAACTCTCGCTCCAACTGCATTTGCGAGAGGTGGAGCATTGTGGGCCGCCCGTGGGCGCAGGCGCGTGGATAGTGGCATAGCTCCAGTTGGCCTAGGAGGGCGCGCATCTCATCGAGCGAGAGGACCTGCCCGGCACGTACCGCGCTGTGACATGCCAGAGTGATCGCCATCTCCTCGCGCCAACGCGCCGGCTGCGTACCGTGCATCACAGTGTCAAGTATCTCTAGCAGATCGCGGCCAAGATCGCGCCGCGACTCTGCGTAGATGGCGGGAACAGCACGCACCAGCAGTGTGCTCTCACCGAAAGGCTCAATCTCAAAGCCAAGCTCCAGCATGACTTGAAGCGCAGGCTCGACCTCGGCACGCTGCCCTGGGCTGAGATCGAGGGGCACAGCTTGAAGCAAAGGCTGCACAGTGATCGCGCCTCTTTGCAAAGCCGACCCCAACTTCTCGTAAAGCACCCGTTCATGCGCGGCGTGCTGGTCAACGAGGAAAAGGCCATCAGGCCCTTCCGCGATAAGATATGTTGCACCCACCTGGCCGACTACTCGCAGAGGAGGTAAATTGCGCGGCGGAGGAGGGGGCAGCGGGGCGGCATCGCTATCAGCCTGCTCAGTGGAAGCGCCCGTTTGCCAGAGATCGCCTTGAGTGGGCTGCGCTTGTGGCATTACCACCACGGGCCCAAAGCGCCCGAACTCGCTGTCAAGCCCGCCATGAGACTGTGGCAGAGGCAGAGACCACCCCTCAGCCCCGCGTGAGCCGTAAATGGCGGCGGGTACGTGCGCCGTGAGCGATGATCGCACCGCCCGCTGCACCGCGCTGAAGACAGCGCGCTCATCACGGAACTTCACTTCGGCTTTCGCAGGGTGGACGTTCACATCCAGTAGCGCGGGGTCTATGCTTACATTGATTATCGAGATGGGGCGCCGCCCCACCATCAGCAGAGAGTGGTAGGCTTCTTCAACAGCGAACTGGAGCATGCGGCTCTGCACTGCCCGCCTGTTGACGAAAAAGTGCATCGCCTGCCGGTTCGAGCGCGAAATTGCAGGTGGAGAAACATAGCCATAGACCGTTAGACCTGCCAGGGTGGAAGCCTCCTGCGACCCAACTTCTGTTTCGTCAAGATCGTCAGGCTCTACGCCAACAGGCAAAAGCGCCCGCGCTACTTCGGCTCCATAGACGCACAGCACCGCGCCGCGCAATTCTGTGCTTCCAGGGGCCTGGAAGGTAAGGCGGCCCTCATTGGTCAGGCTGAAGCGAATGCCTGGGTGAGCAAGCGCGTATTGCTGAACGAGGCCAGCTATGTAAGCCGCCTCCGACTGCTGGCTTTTGAGGAACTTGAGGCGGGCGGGGAGGTTATAAAAAAGATCACGGACTGTAACTATGGTGCCATAGGGCGCGCCACACACACCCTCGGAGGTGACAACCCCTCCCTCAAGGGCCAGTTCATACCCTGCTTGCGAGCTTTGAGGTCGACTCACAAGCCTCATCTTGCTCACTGCCGCTATGGAGAAGAGCGCTTCACCCCGAAAGCCGAGGGTCTTTACGGCCCAGAGGTCTTCGGCTGTGCGGATTTTGCTGGTGGCATGGCGCAGGAAGGCACGGGGCATATCCTCACGCACAACTCCTAACCCATCGTCAATAATCCTGATGAGGTCGCGCCCACCGCCCTTTATCTCCACCCTGATGGTGGTAGCGCCTGCATCTATGGAGTTATCAATCAACTCGCGCACTACAGATGCTGGGCGCTCTACGACCTCACCGGCAGCGATCTTAGATGCAACATCATCTGACAGCACCAGTATGTGACGTGGAGCCGGGGCGTTGGGCGAGCTAAGTGGCAAAGCGTTCATGTTCCGAACATTGTAGCACAAACGGTGTTAGTAGGGCAGCCTTTTGCACCTGTTTGTTTTCATGGATAGTAACCAGAACTTGCTACCAGGAGCTTTATTACCCCACCTTCAGGGCTTTGCGATATGCGGCAATTGAGGCGCGAGGACCTACGACCGCCAGGTGGAACTTATCCGTAGAGAATAACTGTTGCGCCAGCGCAAGCACGTCCTGAGCGGTTACCGCTTCGATATGCTCAAGCGCCTCCTCAACGGAGTCAATGCGGCCAAGCATAAGCTCCTGCCACCCTGCCCAGTGGGCTACATAGCCACTGCGCTCAAGGCTCAGCAAGGTATGGCCTTTGATATATTCTTTCACCTTGCGCAGCTCGGTTTCCGGCACGGCTGTTTCGCTAATCTTATTTAGCTCGGTCATTATAGCTTCCAGTGCGGGCACTACCCTGTCGTTGTCTACCGCCGCATGCACGCCGAAAGCGCCTGTATCATGATAGTTCTTGATAAAGCTAGAGACCGAATAGGCAAGTCCACGCTCCTCGCGCAGTTGCACGAACAGCCGCGAAGACATGCCCGACCCCAATATCACATCAAGCACATCCTGGGTATAGCGCCTGCTGTCGGTGTAGGAGAGGGCGGGCACGCCGACTATGAGATTGCTCTGCTCAGTATCTTTCTTGTATACCTTGACGCGCGGGCCGAGAGGCGCAGGCTCAGGCGCTTGCGTTGGCGTCAGGCGCATAGAGGCAAGCACGCCACCCCAACGCTCCTCTACCTCGCGCACAACATCGGCGTGGCTCACGTTGCCCGCTATGCTGACAACGATGCTCTCCGGACGGTAGTAGTCCTCTACATGGCGGAGCAGATCGTCACGCTTGATGCGGCGCACGCTCGTCCGCGAACCTGCCACATCACGGCCAAGCGGGTGCTCCCCCCAGAGCAGCGCGTCGAAGACCATCTCTACTATGTCGCCGGGCGAGTCGAAGGTCGAGCTGATTTCCTCTATAATGACATCTCGCTCCCTGCCGATCTCTCGCTGCGTGAAGCGGGAGGCCAGGAGCATGTCGGTCAGCACATCTACTGCGGTTCCCATGTAAAGGCTGGGGACAAGAGCGCGGTAGTTCGTATGCTCATGGTCAGTGGCGGCGTTGAGTGAGCCGCCGACCCCTTCTATCGCCTCGGAAATCTGGATCGGGTTGGGCCGCCTATTTGTCCCCTTAAAGACCATATGCTCCACGAAGTGGCTGATGCCGCTCACTCTTGGGTCTTCGTGGCGCGCACCTACGCCAACGAAAAATTGGACAGCAGCCGAGCGGGTATGAGGCATGCTTGCGGTTATGATTCTCAAGCCGTTGGGCAGAGTTGTCGTCTCGTAATCGCTCTGGTATAGCAGTTGGCTCTTGTCTTCGGTTAGTGCAACCATAATTTATTTAGTACCTTCTACCTTTTCTATTCTTGTTCCTCCGGCATGCCCCTCAAATAATCTACCAGCATATCCAGAGCCGCTTGCACCGACTGTTCTCTATTTGACGAGCGGTCGCCCTGCCACAGAAAACACTTGACCCGCACCCCCTCCGGCCCCGCTAATCCCACATAGGTGGTGCCTACAGGCTTCTCGGCACTACCTCCGCCCGGCCCGGCTACGCCCGTTATAGAGATGCCAATATCGGCCTTTACCAGCGAGCGAACGCCGGTTGCCATCACGCCCGCAGAAGCGTCGCTCACAGCGCCATGCTCGACAATGAGGGCGGCAGGCACATTAAGGAGCGCGATCTTAACACTGTCGTCGTAAGCGATCACGCCTCCCAGAAAGTAGGCAGATGAGCCTGCCACGTCGGTGAGCCGCCCACCAAGCAGCCCACCCGTGCAAGACTCGGCAACCGCGAGCGTCAGCCTGGCTGCCTTTAGTAACTCACCTGCAATTATCTCAGGCGGACTCTCCAATAATCTTCCTGCTTCACCCGTAATCTGAGTGCGTGTCGCTCACGAAAGTATAACATAGCAGTAATGTAGCGCAAAAGCGAGAGGCTGGAGAGGTGCTTCAGGCTGCTGTATAATGCGGGTGCAATCAGAAAGAGGGATCATCAGAGAAGGCCACCATCTTGGAAGACGTAACTATCGGCAACTTCGCCCGGAGCGCGTACGAGCGCGCCATCCTCGTGCCACGCGACATGTATGCCGTAGAGGTGCGCAAGCTACTTGAGGAGATAGCAACTGTTTGCGCCGCACTGCCTGAGTCTGAGTTCGATGTTGCGACACTGAGCGTGTTATTAGCGGAAGCAGCCAACAGATGTGGTTGCGGCGGCAATGATTGGGCAACACCCCTGGTGGTCGCGATGATGGGTAGGGCTGCGGAGGCAGAGCCGGCGCGTGTGATGGCCGCTTCAGGAAAGAGAACAACCGTGGAGCGTCTCGCTATTGCTGCCGGCAAGCTCCGGGATATGGCCTGAGCAGGCATATGTAGGGCCGCCCCGCAAAGAGAAGCACAACAGCGATAGCCACCAATACGCTATCGCTGTTGTGCTTGCTAAAGTTAATTCCTTACAAAAGCAGAATAGTGCCTCAGCATTCTAGCTGGCACTCTCTCTGGAGCCTACAGGCAGTGGCGACTCGCTGCGGCTTTCGATGGAGAGCATCGGAGATAAAATACGCTGGGCGGCCATTACGTGGCTGCATGTGCCATAGCCCGCATAAAAAGCGCAAGAACAACTCCAATGATTGCCGTCCAGTGCAAGGTGATAGATGTCGTGCTCACCTCGGAAATCTGCTTTCAGATTGGTTATAGCAATTCGCTCTGGTTCGTGCTCGTAGCGCTGTGCTTTTTCGATCTTGCCGATAAGACTGGAATTCATAACCTGATCCTCCGATCTTTGTGCTGACGAATAACCACGCTACGGTAACTCGCGAAAGTCGCAAAAGTTACCATGGCCCACATAACACAAACACCGGCGCGAGACGCACTCGCCACCGGTGTTTTTACTCCAAGACAGGGCCAGCTTCACGCAAAGTGAGCAATGCCCCGCTCCTTATTAGTATCATAGACGCATCCTCCGTCTTTCAGGAGATTTCTTGACCTCATTATATAACCGCGCATCGCCCCCGTCAACCTTTTTGCGCACTTTGACCCGAAAGTAACACCCGATCTGTTACCCATTCGTGTACAAAACACTTTCTACCCTCTTCAAAATACTATATAATTAGTGGGAACAAACTCTTGTGAGGTTACTGGTTGGCGAAGAGGCGCAAAGTCCGTGGGTTCTTTGTAATCCCGGCGTTGATTTTAATTTCGTTACTGCTGCCTGGCTCAGGCGCACCCTGGTCTGCTACGCAGGTGGCGCGTGCATCTGAACCACCCACGACGCTGTACAGCAGCGCGCCTGATGAGCCTGACAGCCAGTTGCAAGCTATTGTTGAAGATGTTGTCGGCAACCTCGGTGGCGACTGGGGTGTAGCCGTCAAAAAGCTCGACACGGGGCAGTATGCCGCCTTTAACGGCGACAAACAACAGGTATCAGCATCGCTATACAAGGTGTGGGTGCTCAATGAGCTTTACCGGCAGGCCAAGGCCGGAATAGTCAGCCTGGATGATACATCGACTGTGACAAGCGAAGACGCCTACTTTGATAGCATCCAGGGCAACCTGGCGCTTGATGTGGGCACTACGCTTACCTTGCGCCGCGCAGCCTATCTGATGGTGACGATCAGTGATAATACGGCGGCGGCGTTCCTGGTGCGCGTACTGGGGCCTGACAACATTAACCGCTTTATGAAGCAGAATGGGCTTGATCACTCCTTCCTCGATTGGAGCGGAGTGGGCGACAATCTAACCACCCCTATTGACATGATGCACGAAATGGAGATGATCGCCACCTCGCAGATGGTGGACGCCGACTCGAGCAAGCAGATGATCGAGATGATGCTCGACCAGCAGATCAACAACCTCATACCACCCGGCCTTCCTGATGGCGTTCCCTACGCGCACAAGACGGGTGCGCTCGACTTGCAGCTCCATGATGCAGGTATTGTGTATGGGCCTTCGGGACCGTTCGTGATTGTGGCTATGGCAAGCAATATGGACAGCTACCAGACCGTCTACGACAAGATGCCTGAACTCGCCACCCGTGTGTATAACTACTTCAATGATCATACTTCAAGCCCAGCTCTCTACTTCCCCCAAACTCGGCAGTCGGTAGGGCATGACTTCCTGAAGTTCTGGAACGAATACGGAGGGCTGAAGAACTTTGGCTTGCCAATAGGGCCTGAGGAGATGCAAGGCGGCATCCTTGTCCAGCAGTTCGAGCGCGCCCGTTTCGAGATACACCCTGAAAATGCGGGGGCAGGTGGACCCGCACCTGAGGTGGTGCTGGGCCTCATCGGGCAGGAGCGTGCCGCACAGCTAAACCTGTCGTGGGCACGGAGCGATGACCCTGGACAGGGGAAATATTTCCCCGCAACCGGCCAGGCAATCACAGGGGATTTTTACGATTACTGGGTGAACAATGGCGGTGAACGCGCTTTCGGCTTCCCTATTTCGCCAGCTGCCAATATGACCAACCCCAACGACGGCAAGACATATCTGACACAGTGGTTCCAGCGCGCCCGCATGGAGCTTCACCCTGAGCTGCCTGCGGGGCAGCGGGTGGTACTGGGCGCGCTCGGCAGCGAGTTGTCCTCATCGCAGCCTGGAGGTTAGGCGGCATCTCGCTGACTGCTGTGACTACAGCCCCCAACCCTCTGGGGAGGGGCTTTTATTCTAGAAAACAGAGCAATAACTCGGCATAGCCGAGTTATTGCTCTGTTTTCATGTAATCTATTCCACCTTAGACGAGGCCAAGATGCGACACGCTCCAAAAGGAGTCGTAACGGACCGAGCAACTTATTACTCAGAGGTTGGATTACATTTTCAGTGGCTTTCACTGTGTATAGCAGAACCTGTTAGGGGAGTGAGGCGTTATACTTAAGTTCCTCTTTCGGTCAGGTACGTAAATTGCAAGCTGTGCTGAATACTTGGGCAGTTGTATGGACAAGGCGGAATCCGAAACTCACCGGGCACTATGACGCATAGCTAGATAAGGAAGCGAAAACAATGGCGTATTGGAAGAAAGCAATTGCTGGCGGCGGGCAGAAGCCAGTGGTGAGATACAGTTTGCTGATAGCCACGTTGCTTGCTCTGTTGCTGGGTGTTGGGGAGAGTAGATCGGCTTCAAGCGCGGCGCGGCCCGCCTCCACTAACTTGCAATATGGCTTCGTAATGGCCCTCACGGGGAACAACCCCACTGTGCGGAGCATGGGCTTTCAGTGGGTGTCGTATGGTATCTTCTGGAAGGATGCAGAGGCTACAGAGGGCAACTATAACTGGGGCGACGTAAACAACATAGTCAATGGCGCACAATTAGCAGGCGTAAATGTGCTGATCCGCGTGAGCAGGCCCCCCGCCTGGGCGCGTGACCCTGCTTGTTCGGGCAACGACACGTGCCCACCTGCCAACCCCGCCGATTTCGGGCGGTTCGCACGCGCTCTTGCGCAGCACGTGCGAGTGGACCTGCGCCCAACGGTGCAAATTGCCTACGAAATATGGAACGAGCCCAACACTGATCTCGAATGGGGCGGGCTTTGTCCTGACCCGGCCCGCTACACGGCCATGCTCGCGGCGGTCTATCCCCAGATAAAGAGCGTAGACCCCAGCGCCACAGTCGTGGCCGGGGCTGTGACCACAGTCGGCACAAGCCGCTCCCTCAAGCCCGTTACCTGCGCGGTTGACGACCTCGACTACCTGCGAGCTATGTACCGCGCAGGGGCGGCTCCTTACTTTGATGTTTTGAGCGACCACCCTTACGGCTTCATTTCGTCACCCGAAGCCGACCCGCTTACTACTAACCCCCCTCTTGTTTTCAGGAGGGCGGAACGCCACCGGGCCGTCATGCTGGAATATGGAGATGGCGCAAAGCAAATATGGGCTACCGAGATGGGCTGGGCCATAGACCCTGCCACCGAAGGGTCCACCTGCCCGAAACCCGACTGGTATTACAACTTCGATCCGCAAACCCAGGCCGACTACCTGGTGCGCGCTTACCAGTGGGCAAGATCATACTGGCCGTGGATGGGCAACATGTTTGTCTTCAACTTCGACTTCAACGAAGCTCCCTGGTACCAACAATGCGATGCTTTCCGCTTCTGGTCGGTCAAGAACAGGCCCGCCCAGGCCGCGCTAGCCTCCTTCGCACAGTATCCACCACCGACGTATACACCCGTGCCAGGTACTCCACTGCCAACGTCTACAGCCACCGTTGGACCCGATAACGCGCCCGTAATAGGGGCGGTCCGGTATAGCAACACCAACTTCACGATGCGTGGAGGCACACTCACCATCGAGGTAGATGCCTCAGACAACGATAACACCCCGGTAGATAGCGTCTACGCCAATGTTCAGTTTCCCAACGGTGGGTACCAACTTCTCAACTTCAACCTGGTTTCGGGCACGTCGCAGTCGGGCACATGGCGTACGACACTGAATATTGATGCCAATGGAGGGCCTAACACCGAGGTCTACACAGTCAGCCCATACGTAGTGGAGAGCTTTCCACCGCGTCGCACAACGAACGCGCCTTCGCAGCAGATCACTGTATCAAATACACTCTTCTCGGATGTGCCCGCCGACTATTGGGCATTCAGCTACATTCAGTATCTCGCTAATGCCGGCGCGATCAGCGGCTACGCCGATGGCACTTTCCGGCCAGCTAACACCGCCACACGAGGCCAGCTCTCGAAGATCGTGGTGCTGGCGTTCAACTTCCCTGTAGTCTCGCCGCCGGACGCCCACTTTACAGACGTGCCTGTAGGCAGCACTTTCTATCCTTACGTGGAGACAGCATCGGCGCGTAACCTTATCAACGGTTACCCTTGCGGTGGCCCAGGAGAGCCTTGCGACAGCGGCAACAAGCCTTACTTCAGGCCCAACGCCACAGTCACACGAGGGCAGATCGCCAAGATAGTGGCGCTGGCGGCGGGCTGGAGTCTGCAAAACCCTGGGTCTGCAACCTTTGAGGACGTGCCGCCCGGCTCAACCTTCTTCCAGTATGTGGAAACCGCAGCGGCCAGAGGCATTATCGGCGGCTACCCATGCGGCGCTCCAGGCGAATCGTGTGACGGAGGCAACCGGCCTTACTTCAGGCCGGGCAACACTGCCACGCGAGCGCAGATTTGCAAGATGGTCTATCTGGCCGTGATCGCTACTATCCCCACCCCCACTCCTACAGCAACAGCCACCGCGATACCAACCTCAACCGCAACAGCCACTGCAACAGCGACGACCACTTCTACTCCCACGCGCACCCCCACTCCTACGGCAACAGCGACAACCATCCAGACTTCAACTGCGATACCAACATTGACTGTCTCGCCAACCTCATCAGTAACGGCAATAGTGAAGTCGGGTGGAGGAGCAAGCAGCCCGCTACGAGGAGGCAAGGCACAACCGTAGTCATGAGTAACCGCGCTAATCTATCGTAGATGAAAGCCTTTCCCGCGCTGGGAGAGGCTTTCGCATAAAGACGTTTGCCATGCTAACGAACCCTTTTCAAATTGCCGAAGGGCGGACTGCTGTGTTATAGTGTGGCGCACTCTTTGTTATCATAAATCCGGCGGGGTATAGAATTGCGGGCCACCACTTTACACAATCTCGACTTTACGCTTGTCCTCTGCACACTCGCGGCATCAGTGCTTGGCGTCGTCATGGTATTTAGCGCGACTCAGGCCAACGCTGGGCCGATCCTCAGCCTGGACGACTTCGCAGCAAGGCAGGCGATCTATGCTCTCATCGGCATGGGGCTGATGTTCGCCGTTTCAAGAATCAACTACAAGTTCCTGGAGAGCTTTACGCTGCCCCTCTATGTCTTCACACTCTCACTGCTTGGTCTTGTGGTAGCGGTGGGTATCGTCACACAGGGCTCGCAACGCTGGATTCAGTCCCCCTTGTTCGCCATCCAGCCAAGCGAGATAACCAAGCTGACGTTGATTATTGTGCTAGCAAAAATCCTCTCCGACCACGAGCGCGAATTGCACAAGGTCAAGTGGTTTATTGTGGCCGGCCTTGTGACGGTGATACCCGCCGCGATTGTCTTCAAGCAGCCAGACCTCGGCACAGCAATTATGCTCGTGGCGATCTTCCTCGGCATGACCGTTGCGGCAGGCGTGAGGGCACGAATCTTCGTCGGCGCGGGCATCATATCTATTCCCGCGCTCCTGGCCTTCTGGCAGTGGGGAATGCAAGATTACCAGCGCTCGCGCTTTCTGGTCTTCCTGAATCCGGACAGCGACCTTTTAGGCGAAGGTTACAACATTATCCAGGCGCGCACCACCATCGGCTCAGGCGGCTGGTTCGGCCAGGGCTATTTATCGGGCACCCAAAGTCAACTGGGTTTCCTGAAAGTGCAGTACAGTGACTTCATCTTCTCAGTAGTGGCCGAAGAGTTTGGCTTCATCGGGTCACTGGCCCTCGTCGCCCTGCTCCTCATCCTCGTCTGGCGGTGCCTCGTTGTGGCTTCACGCGCCAACGACACTTACGGCAGCTTGATAGCCACAGGGGTGGCCGCATGGATAGGTATGCAGGTCTTTATCAACGTGGGCATGAATATTGGCCTCATGCCGGTCACAGGCATACCACTTCCGTTCATCAGCTACGGAGGCTCATCACTGATGAGCATTCTGCTCGGCCTGGGGCTTGTGCAGAGCGTAGCCTTGCGCTCCAGCAGCATTATCTTCGGCGGCAGCCCGTTGCGTGCGGGCTGGGCAAGGTCCGCGCGCACAACGCTCAGGCCGCGATAGCCAAAGTGAAACACCGGAGGCCGAACGCACGTAAAGAGGATTGAAGAGCGGCGACCACCTTAACCATGACGGTAACCACGACGGTCGTCCGTGGGCGGCCATAATTTGAGAGGGTAAGCAAATGTCAGGGATAGGATACCAGCTCAGGAAGAGCTTCGACAGGGTCGGCTTTGAAGCTGATAGGCTCATGCGAGCCAACAGAGTGCGAGCGGAGGCAAACAGGCTAAAGAAGCAGGCCGAATCGCAGACGCGCGCCCTGGGGCAGAAACTGATTGATATGTCGGCTGCCGGGGTGAAGTTAGACCCTGAGCTTCAGGCGATTGTAGACGAAATATTGCAGATGCAGGCGGATGTCCAAACTAAAAACACGGAAATAGAAGCCATCAACGCCGAAGAGTGGGTGGAACCGCCTCCACCTCCCCCGCCCCCTCCTGCGCCGCCCTCGCAGCCGCAATTACAGCAGGGCGGGGTTGTACCACCCGCGCAATCCCCGCAAAGTAGCAGCCGGAGACCAGCTAGCCAGGGCACACCGGGCGGCGAGACACCAGCGGCGCAAGCCGACATTAGCTGTCCCGTCTGCCACAACTCTATACGCGCGGGATCCACCTTCTGCCCTCACTGCGGCTACAAACTAAATAGCTAGCGGCCGTGAGCCACCAAGTTTTCTGAATGAGCGATCCTCTCCTTTCTGCTCAACCGCCTGCCGCCAACGCCAACAGCAACAGTAGGCATATAGCTTTCTCCGGCAGTAGTTATGGTGATGAGCAGGTGGAGCTTGAGGGGCGGCTGCATGTAGCTGCTGATGGCATGCTCCATCCCGGCATTGTGCTTTGCCACGCCAATCCTGCCTCCGGCGGCAGTATGGATATGCAAGTAATGCAAGCAATCGAGGCGGCACTGTCATGGCGCGGGATAGCGACTTTGCGCTACAATTCGCGTGGCATTGGCAACAGCACGGGCAGCGTCTCAAAGTGGGAAGACAAAAGGCTTGTGGCTGATGAGGGCGAGCCGGAGACCGAAGATGTTGGAGCCGCACTCGACTTCCTGGGCTTGCAGGAAGGGGTAGACAGCAGGCGTATGGCTCTGGTGGGGCACTCCTTTGGAGCGCGTATTTCGCTGGCGTATCTCGCCGCCCACCCGGAAGAGGAGCGTGTACAGGCTGTAGCTGTGATTGGTCTGCCGGTTGCCTGGCGAAGCCTGGAACATCTGGGGCAATGGCCGCACCCGAAGCTATTCGTCACAGGAGAGCGCGACGATTTCTGCCCGCCCACGCAGCTAGCAAAATACGTCGAGGGGCTGCCTGAGCCGAATACGGTTATAACCCTTCGTAGAACCGGTCATTTCTTTGAAGAGCGCGAGGCTGATCTCGGCGCGGTCGTGGCGGAGTTCATGGTAAGGATTTTGGATTAGGACTTCCGAGGAGTTGGGGGCTGGTAGATGATCCCTCACAAGGAGTAGGAGCTTGTTGACACCGGAAGAGGTGCGCCACGTGGCTATGCTGGCGCGACTTGGACTAACAGAGAGTGAAGTAGAAGCGTTGCGAGCGCAGCTCCTGGACGTGCTTAATTATATAGCAGTTCTGGAGAAAGTGGATACCTCCAGCATACCACCCACCGCGCAAGTGCTGACGCACCTGAACGTCATCCGCGCTGACGAGGCGAGGCCATCCCTGCCTGTGGACCTGCTGTTGAGCAACGCTCCGGCAAAGCAAGGCAACTTCTTCATGGTGCCCGCGGTGCTTGAGGACTTTAAGGAAGGCAAGGGCGAAGCGGTAGCAGACGCTGAGGAGGAGAGCATTGTCTAATAGGGAAGATAAACCAGCCTTCCTTGCCTACCTGACAATAGAGGAAGCACGCCAACTCCTGGACAGCGGGGATGTATCCTCCGAGGAGCTTACCCTGTCTGCTCTTGAGGAAATAGCTGGCGAAGATAGCTCTATTAAGGCATTTACCTCAGTCAGTCAGGAAGTTGCGCTTGCAGCCGCCAGGAGCTTCGATGGCAGAAGGGCGAAGGGTGAAGCGCCAAAATCTCCGCTTGACGGCGTGCCTATGAGCCTCAAAGATGTGCTTATTACTGAAGGAGTGCGCACGACATGCGGCTCTCGCCATCTGGAAAACTTCATCCCGCCTTTCAGCGGCACTGTGCCGGCAAAACTGTCGGCTGCCGGAGCCGTGCTGCTGGGCAAAACTAACTGCGATGAATTCGCGATGGGTTCTTCGACCGAAAACTCAGCATGGGGGGCGAGCCACAATCCCTGGGACCTTGAGCGCGTGCCGGGAGGCTCAAGCGGCGGCTCGGCGGCGGCGGTGGCGGCAGGAATGGGAGCCTATTCACTTGGTACTGACACGGGCGGCAGCGTACGGCAACCTGCTTCGCTCTGTGGAGTGACAGGCCTGAAGCCTACTTATGGCCGGGTATCGCGCTTTGGGCTGGTAGCATTCGCGTCATCTCTCGATCAAATTGGACCGTTTACCCACACCGTCTATGATGCCGCGATTGTGCTGGAGGCAATAGCAGGCGAAGACAAGTTAGACGCTACCTCGCAGCCCGTAGGGGTGCCACCTTATGCTGCGCTGCTCGAGGAACTTGAGGAACGCGGCGGCTCGCTGGCTGGCGTGAAGGTGGGCATACCCGCTGAGTTCTGGGGCAAGGGGCTACAGCCCGGCGTCAGCGATGCTGTACATGCGGCTATACACCAACTGCGGCATCTCGGCGCTGAGCTACACGAAGTAACATTGCCGCACACAGAATACGCACTTGCTACCTACTATATTATCGCCCCTGCGGAAGCAAGCTCTAACCTGGCGCGGTATGACGGCATGAAATACGGCTACCGCGACCCTGAACCCGGAAACTCTATCGAGTCCATGCTTGCCACGCGTGATTATGGCTTCGGCCCGGAGGTCAAGAGGCGGATCATGCTGGGCACATACGCCTTGAGCGCTGGATATTATGATGCTTACTACAAGAAAGCGCAGCAAGTACGCACCCTCATAGCCCGCGATTACAAGCAGGTCTTCGAGAAGGTAGACGTAATTGTCGGCCCCACCACGCCCACTGTGGCCTTCCGCCTCGGTGAAAAGGTGGACGACCCCCTGGCTATGTACCTCAACGACGTGTACACTGTGCCCGCGAATTTGGCGGGAATACCGGGGATCTCCGTGCCTTGTGGCCTCGTAGACGGCCTGCCCGTAGGGGTGCAAATACTCGGCAAGCACTTCGACGAAGCCACTGTGCTGGGCGTGGCACATGCATACCAGTTAGCCACCGGTTGGCACAGGCGGCATCCGCAGGGGTGAGGGGTTAGGGATATTAGTAGCTGCTTGCTAGCCGCTAATTCATGGTTATCCTCTGCCATCTATCAGGTGGAAAACAGTGCCTGTGCTTCTAATGCTCGTGTATAATCACTTTCCACTGGCAGACAGAGGAGAGGCATGAGCGCGGTAATCAGGACCAGGCGGAACAACAAACATAGATCCGTATCAACCACCGCCTTATGGCTGGTGCTTGGGCTGGCTGTAATCTTCTTCATCGTACGCTACGGCCAGGAACTTTTGCTTGAGCATGGCCTGAACGATCAGGTTGCGGTACAGCGGGTACAGAATGCAGCCTTGCGTGATGACAATAGCAGGCTGGTCGCCAAGCTCCAGTACTACCTGTCAGACAAGTATATTGAACAACGCGCTCGCGAAGACCTCAACTTGCGCCGCCCAGATGAGCAAGTGCTAATCCCCATCAACGCCACGCCCTCAGCGTCGCAAGGCACGATCACCAGTATCCCGTCTGTCCAGCAGCCAACCCCCGAAGTCACTACCGCACCCGCCGAGGCAAACTGGCAAAAGTGGCTCGATCTATTTAGCCCAGGCAGCGCGTCGCCCTAAAGTCGCCACGTGAAACGTGAAACGTGATGAGCATTCAAACGGGAGTGAAACTCCTGGTGATTACCCACATCCTGGGAACGGGTGTTTTCATGCGTAGGCATATACCGAGGGATGGCTGCATAAGTGGGATGGCGGCACCTTGCCACGCACGACGAGATGCTAGAGTTCGTCCTAAGCCCGTGATGTGGGTAACCACCAGTAAAACTCACCTTGACATGCTTTATTCAGTAGAGTATACTTAGGACAAT
>JADEYI010001327.1_pt1 | contig 19456 bp, 14 predicted proteins | sample 8542331 | NCBI WGS metagenome assembly JADEYI01 (sample SAMN16510988, study PRJNA670497) | mine drainage metagenome | isolation source: biofilm near Copperflume 1 | place: Germany: Marsberg coppermine Kilianstollen | collected 2018-02
TCTCATGCTCACAGTTTATCGTGGAAATTCCTCCACCCCAACTCTGAACACTTACCTGTACTCTTCCCTTTCCCAAGCCCTGAGTTCCTGTGATATAATCCTCATTGCATCTTCCTTTCGGGGATGTGGGGGTGGTTATGGTTTTCCAGGCCTTGTGACCACCCCTATTCTTTTGGTACCAGGTTTCGTACTTACCTGACGCCTATATCGTAGCATATTCCTAGCAATTTGTCAAGTAGTTAGACGCAAACTGCTTCAGAATCGTTGACACATAGCTAGGCTTATGCTATGTTACAGCAGGGGCGATGAAGGGGCGGGAGGCAACGATCACATGGCACTACCACTTAAGGAACAGCGACGGCGCGCCTTCTTGAGCACGAGGGAGCTGGCGGAAAAGGCTGCTGTAGCACCTGATACGATCTGGCGCATAGAAGGTGGCGACTACAAGCGACTGCGCCCGGCGACCATGAGAAAGATAGCAGCAGCTCTGGGCATTCATCCGTCCGAAATAACAGAGTTTGCAGCTAGGACGGAAGTCGGCTGACAGTGTTACTGTGTGGTTCCTAGCTCCAAGGAGCAATGCTACTTACCGTGTCTAGAGCGCGTCGGTATGTTATAATGAAGTGAATAATAGAACATATGGTCTGATTCTTCATGTACTCTCGATGGCCGCAAAGATCAGTTTGCCACTGTGCTAAATGCTACCTTCTATACCGACGAAGATACGAGACGCCGAATGCAGCGGGTCCACAGTAAAGACACGCCAATCGAGATCCTCGTCAGAAGGAGACTTCATGCCCTCGGGTATCGTTTCAGGCTTCACAGGAGCAACCTTCCCGGGAAGCCAGACATTGTCCTTCCTAAGTACATGACCGTCATGTTCGTTCATGGCTGTTTTTGGCATGGACATGAAGCCTGCGCAAAGGGACGAAGACGACCGAAGCGTAACGCCGAAACCTGGGAGCAGAAAATAACCTATAACAGAGTGAAAGATGAGCGCGCTGCGATGCAACTATGCGCGCTTGGCTGGAAAGTGGTTACAATATGGGAGTGTGAAACCCGTAATAGCAAAGTGTTGGAGGGGAAGTTGAAGCATGGGTTGGGTGTCACAACATGACGGGCAACATTTCTAACGGACTTGCGCACTCTGGTAACGACGTGGACAGCCCATACAAGCTCCGCATCTCCCGATTGACCATCGACAAATTAGGGGTCAAGCTATATGACAAGGTAAGTGCGGTTGTTGCTGAGTTGGTTGCAAACAGCTACGATGCAGATGCCGAAACGGTAACGGTCAGGCTTCCTCTGGGCACTCTGCTCGCCAACAAGGGCGACAACGGACTGGTGGTCGACTCGGGCTACGTGATCGAAATACAAGACGATGGACACGGAATGACCCCGCAGGAGGCGGTTCAGTACTACCTCGAGATCGGACGCGATAGACGCAAGCACATCGAGCAAGGTGGCAAATCTAGAAATAGGAAGCGGCCCGTCATGGGACGCAAGGGTATCGGTAAACTGGCGCCATTTGGTATCTGCAGGCAGATTGAAGTGCTTTCAGCTGGCGGTGAGCTAACTGAACATGGGTACTTTGTAACGCATTTCTACATGGATTACGAGGAGATTGTGGCCGATGATGATAAACCTATTCCGCTGAAGGTAGGGGACCGAGACAGGCAGTATCACACCAAGGCAGGCACTACTGTTCGACTTCGGTATTTCCACTCCAAACGCGTACCCGATTCCGAAGTTCTACATCGTCAGCTGGCCGCACGGTTCATGTTGGCCAACCCTGACTTCACCGTCATCATCGAAGACACAAGGAACCCAACTTCCAATCCACCTGCTCGTGTTGAACCGGTCAGCATACCAATCTGGGAGGAGACCAAGATTGACGTATCAACGCGTCCGGTTAGAACCGAAGAGGGACAGGTGTTGCCAGTCAGTGGTTGGTTGGCCATGGCGAGGAATGCCTATAAGAAAGAGGAGCTGGCTGGCGTACGTATCTATGCTCGCAATAAAATCGTTGCAACTACCCGCGACTTCGAGCAACTTGCAGGTTTTACTGGTGAATTCACTATTCGATCCTACCTAGTTGGTGAGATAACGGCCGACTGGCTTGATCTCGATGAAGGAGAGGACTTGATCCGTACAGATCGCCAGAGTATTCTCTGGGACTCTGATTACGGAAGGGCATTACGGGACTGGGGTGCTAACCTCATTCGGGAGATCGGCGCGAAATCGCACGAACCACGTCGCAAGAAAGCACGCGAGCAGTTCTTGCAGATAGCAAACATCGAAGCACTTGCTCGCGATCGATTCAAGGACAAGGAAATAGCTGACGTAGCAATCGAGTTGGCGAAGCAAATTGGATCGTTTGCTGCTGAAGATGAGCTTGACAACAAACAGTACGTCGCAGGACTAACAGAAGTCATATTCTCCGTTGCGCCTCACCGAGCGTTAATCGAAGCTTTTCAAGAGCTTAGCAAACTGGCCACAGGTGACGAGATCAGCCTCGAGAAACTCGAAGATTTGTTTGGCAAAACTCAGATTGCAGAGATGGCCTCCTACAGCCAGATTGCTCACGAACGGGTACAAGCGATACGTGAGCTAGAGCGCTTGGTATACGGGACTGGTGCAAGCGAGGATGTATTCCAGGGCCTGCTTGCACGAGCACCGTGGTTAATTGAGCCTACTTGGACAGTCATCACAAAGAACCAGGCCCTGAAAACGTTCAAGTCCGGGTTTGAACACTACTTTGAGAAAAGAACCGGACAGAAGATCGCTCTAGCTATTGGGTATGAGACCAAGCGTCCGGATTTTACCTTGGTAAGCGTAGGTGACAGACTTCATGTAGTAGAGATTAAGAAGGCGGGGTACTGCCTTGCCGACTCCGACTTCGAGCGTTTGAGCCATTACGTTGACGCTTTCGATGCTTTTTTCGCCGAACACGATGAAGTAAAAACTGACTTCCCGAGGGGCTACGTAATCGATCTGGTGGTTGACTGCGTCAACCTTCGCTCTTACGTGAATGAGCAGTTGTTCTCTCGCTGGGCTAGAGAAGACAGAGTTAAAAGGAGTTCGTGGCAGGACTTCCTGACGCGAGCCAAGAAAGCACACGAAATGTTTCTAGAGGTAAGTGACAGAATTCGTGAATGGCACGATGGACGGTTCAACCTGACGCAGGATCAGAATTGATTTGGCCTTGTGGTTGGCCAACGAAGACTTAACGCGCATGAGCAACGAGGATCCTCAGCAACTTCAAAGAGCCGTCAGCTTGTTCTCCAACTGTGGAGCAGGCGATCTTGGATTTAAGCGAGCCGGGTTCCAGTTTGACGTAATGGCCGAACTCGACCCGCGCCGACTCGAGGTTGCATTGCTGAATCACGGCGGAGCGAAAGGAGTTCCCGGTGACCTCCGGGAAACGTGGCAGACTGTTGTCCATGAGTACCGAGCATCAGCTGGAAACGTCCGTCCTTCTTTGCTTGCGGCCTGCCCGCCATGTCAGGGTATGAGTAGCGCCAGAGGTAACAGGGGGAAGGAAGACGATGCCGAGGCAGGATCAAAGGATGGGCGAAATTTACTTGTCGTCATAATAGCTAACGTGGCGGAGCAACTGCAGCCTGATGCAATTGTTGTTGAAAATGTCCCCGCTTTCCTTACAAAGAAGGTAAAACACCCGGAAACTGGCTTGCCAGTTTCCGCGGCAAACCTCTTGATTTCATTGCTGAACGAACAGTATTTCGTCTTTCCATTCCTTACGGACCTTTGTGACTATGGTATACCACAGACGAGAAAACGCGCGTTCCTGACTTTCCTGAAAAGGGACCTGAGTGGAGCGAGCACACTTGTGAGAGAGAACTACGCTCCGTACCCGAAGCCGAATCATGCCGCCGATTACGGAGGTGATGGCCCGGTGACGCTCCGAGAGGCATTGACAGCCTTTGGTTTACCTCCGCTTGATGCAGGGTCAGTAGAGAGCGCCCGCTCCAATGTGGGTAACGGACTGCATGCAGTGCCGGTGTGGCCTGACAGGCGATATCAGATGGTAGCCGCGATACCTATCGACTCCGGAGCCAGCGCATGGCAGAACGACAGCTGCCCAAGTTGCGGACAAATGGATGTGGATAACGAAGCGGCAACATGCCCGAAGTGTGGCGATGCACTCTTGCGCCCTGTGACATGGGAGACTGATGGCTCCCTCAGGTTGATAAAGGGTTTCAGGACATCGAGCTACAAGCGGATGGCACCCGGTAAACCTGCGGCCACGATCACAACGGCAAGCGGCCACATTGGTAGCCACACAACCTTGCATCCTTCAGAGACCAGGGTACTGAGTGCTCTGGAATGTGCTTACCTTCAAACGTTCCCAGAGGACTTTGACTGGGGTGAGGCTCTCCTGAAATGGGGACATACGACAGTTCGTGAGATGATAGGCGAGGCGGTTCCTCCAGCCTTCACGGAACGTCATGGGCTCGTCCTTTCTCAGATTCTCGGCAACCGCATAAGAGGGAACCTGGTTTCGCAGAGCGACAGGCGATGCACAAAGGCATCAGCAAAGCTCGACGTTGACAGACCCACATTCACGTAACACTCGTGAGACTTCGTCTCCAACAGCACCACCAATGACTCGCGAGGATTCCGAAGTAACAGACACTGAGGCGATGAGTAAGCGCTTCTTCGCGGACATTCAAGACTCCCGCTGGCGCCTCCAAACTCTATTCTGTCCGGGCATTTATTGTTGTTCTCCGCCGGTCGAACCGTATCTCAAAGCAGGCGCCAGGAAGAGCCGAAACAGAAGGCGTCAGGTCAAGCATAGAATTGTACCCGGCAAGAATATCCCGGGCTACGTGAAGCCCGAGACCGCGGCCGGCCTGACGAGTAGAGTAATAGGGCTGGAATATGAGCTTTTGTAAGTTCTCCCCAATGCCTTTGGCGCTATCAGAGATCCGGAGCGTACTTTGTGCCGCGTTACCGATGATTTCGATTGCTATCTGCCGATCAGAAATCGCCCCATCTTCCATTGCTTGAAGGGCGTTCTCGATCAGTATCATCAGTACCTGAATCAGGTGCGCACGGTTGATCCGAACATCAATCCTGCCCTGCTCCACAAGGGTCACCTTGGTGCCGGTCTCCTTTAGTCTGGGTGAGAAGAGCGAGATTGCGTCATAGACAGCACTGCGAACGGGCGTTGCTCTATCGTTCAATGTGTCCGGTCGGTACAGTGGACCCATCACATCGAGTTGCTCGCTGACTCTCTCGAGCCTCTCCGATAACTGATCCACGAGTGTCTGCAGCGCAGGGCTCCCGGCTAGTTGAGCCTCTCCCTGCAAAGTCCTCAAGATGGTCATTGCATTCAGGACTTCCCGGGAGAACGAATCAGTCAAAAGCTCTGCCGCCATACCAATACCTGCGAGCCTAGATACCTGGTCGTACCTGTCTTTCTCGTTCTCGAGCCGCTCACGGTACATGTGCTCCAGTTTTTGAAGTACAGCACGCACATCTTGGCCGTTCACACCTGCTGAAGTGAGAGCGTTCCGTAAAGCGAGAACGAACTCGTCCTGTACTTCCGATGTGACACTCGGGGTTTGTGCCCTCGGTTGAAGCAAACGGCGCCTGATCGCGAATCTCTCTGTTTCGAGCTCTGACAGAGCTGCGACAACCAGGGCTTTCAGATCGAAGAAAGCTTGATTGTCGATCAATCCTTCCCGGCTCGTGCGGTCTCGCAGGTCCTGGTTATCTGCATGCGTAATCTCGACGAAGCCGATTACCTGATTGTTGCTGACGCGAAGCGTGGGGTTGTTCACACGCCGCTGATTCAGCTCCAGCCAGTCGTCGTCTTTCTCCCCATACGGCCACACGCGAAAGCCATCTCTGTAGATGCTAATACCTGAGGATGCCTTGATAGCGTCTCTGAGAGACCGGTCGACTCCGAAGCCTCTGCCTGTGAGCGGCTCCAGATCCCACACATTCAGGGAAACGGTGAAGGGTCCGCAGAGCGGACCTCGGAGATCACCGCCAGCGGGCGAGAAGTACGAGGCGCAGAGCCTTCGCAAATCAACATGTCGCTCGTCTCCGCCCTGGATCGTCAGCACACCCGCCGGGTCGACAGTGCCCACGAGCCGGTAAGGTGCTGTTTCGATCAGACGATTGACAACAACACCGCTGATCAGCGGGAAACCCGGGCAGTCGACGATAATCCTTAAGTCAAAGTTCGTGGCAGCGGCAGCAGGCGATACCAGTCTGCACAGGCCATTGTGCAGCCTTGTCACCATATCCGCGTCCCAGGGTGACCGCAGGGATCTGACTACTAGCCGCGTGCCATGAGTGTGTCCCTGGAACTCTAGGGGCTCTCTCAGAGACCATATGTTTTCCACCTCATCAAGGTACCTATCATGGTCAAAGTGGTGCCAGCTTATCTGGACCACTATCTCCTCTTCAGCACCAGGAGCGCGAGTGACAAGCTCCAGTTCCATGCCCAGCTTATCGGCGGCGAACCTCCCCACCCCCTTCTCCCCCAGTTGGATGCGGCCCAGAGGTGTACGCCGCTTCACACCGCCCTGCCCACGCTTGTGAGTGGTCGCTGGTTCCATCCATGTGTATAGCACTCGCTCCAGAGTCATACCGTGACCATCGTCCCTGACGCTTATCATCCCTGCAGCTAGGTCGGTAACTTCGCTGAGTGTGATATGCACGGTCCTGGCATCCGCGTCGTAACTATTCTTCACCAGCTCGACAACTGCCATGACTTCATCACTGATCAGCTCCTCACCGAGCAGGCGCATCAGGCGGGCTCGCGGTCGGAACGCGACGCTCCCACTCTTTCCAGTTCCATTTGCGGGCCCGTTTCCGTTCTGCAGGGCGTTATGCATGCTCACTTACTCCTCTATCCAGTTATGCTCCGGCTCTGCCGGGCTCAGTCGCGCCAGTGTTTCCTGAACACCTACGTGGTGCCCGGCCTCGGTTTGCTGGAAATGGCAGCAATGCAACTTCAGCGGACAGGCGTTGTGCTCCGGATTGAGTGCCCTACAAACCGTCGCGGCAAAGTCAAGCAGGGCATAGTTGGACTCCTGAGGCTGCTCTGTAGCTACCAGGGCCGTAACGGCTGCGATCACCGCAGGTTTGCGACGTGACTCCTGATTATACTCGAACCCGAAATACCGGGCAGCTACCCTCACCGTGTTTGTATCCACAAGCGCAACCGTTTCCCCGAAAGCAAAACAGCGTACAGCATCCGCAACGTAGGGGCCCACGCCCGTCAGCTGGAGCAATTCATCACGACTACGGGGCACAGATCCTCCATGTTGTGATACCAGTTCTTCGGCCAGTTTCTTGAAATTGGCTGCCCGCCAATACAGACCCAGCGGCCTCAGCACGTCAGCGACTTCCGGCGCGGGGGCCCGATCAAGGGCGGCGGCATCTGGATAGCGTGCAATGAATGCTCTGTATACTTCCACCACCTGGCTGGCTCTTGTACGCCGCAACATCATCTCTGCTATCAGCATCCGGAATGGATCTTCCTCCTCGCGCCATGGAAAGATGCGAGCGCTGGTACTGAACCAGTTCAAAAGTTCCAGGCGCGCGAAAGCGGCCTCGTCCGACATCGCCTGGATATTGGCCTTCATTCGAACACTGTGATGACCTGGGTATGGCGCTCCATACCAGGAAGCCCCGGTTGAACCAGATCGCCGGGTAGCCAGCCGGAGCCCCTTTTGAGGGCTAGGAGGACCTGCTCCGCTATTCTCCGGGCCATGAGCGGTGGCACGGCGTTGCCAATGTGTTTGTATCTGGCGCTCCTGGAACCGGTGAACCGGTAGTGATCGCCGAAACTCTGGATGCGTGCTGCTTCACGGACCGAGATGGTCCTGTGCTGCTCGGGGTCCCAGTGGATATAGCGATAGCCGTCCTTAGCCAGATGAGCCGTAATGGTCACACCCGGTGCGTCCGGGCGCAGCATGTAATATTTGTCCTTGAAGCTCTCCGAGTTATACCGCCTGTACTGTTCGTCGATATCTATATAACGGTCCCCTGGCTTCATATGACTGAAGATCTCGATGTCATCCTGTCGCACGGGCCGCACAACGTGATCGTAGATGAAGTCCCTGTCCTCCAGCCTCAGACGGCTCCGCATCAACCTCTGGTAGACAGACAGAGGCTGCTCGGATCCATACGGAAGCTGCTCCACCAGTGAGGGGGGCTTCACTGCGGGCAAGTCGCCGAGCGCGTCCCTCAACACGATACGGTCCTGCTGGTGCACCTTCCTGGGCCAGGTGAACAGCATTCCCATCCTGCTGCCCACGATGATCAGCCGACGCCTGATCTGAGGTACCCCGTAATCGGCGGCATCGATAATCTGGCAGTCCATGTCATAATCGAGCCGCCGGCACTCGCGCTCGATCGCCTGCATATAAGCCCCGTTCTCGAAAGTGGCGAGGGTGGGCACATTCTCCATAATGAACATGGCGGGGCGGATTGCTTCCACGAAGCGGAAGTAGTGCTGGAACATCTCATTGCGGGCGAGAAGTTTTGCCTGTTCCTCTTGAGCAAGGCTGCGAATCCTTGCCTTGCCCACCTGCGAGAAGCCCTGGCACGGAGGTCCACCTATGATCACATCTATGCCGCTTGTGCCAAGGGTTTTCAGATTATCAAGGATAGACGCAGGGTCTTCGATGGCGCCGATGTCAGTGCATACTGCCAGGCCGGGGAGATTTGCTGCGAAAGTGCTGAGGGCCATCGGATCGTGGTCGAAGGCTGCGGCAACAGTGAATCCCGCCGCTGTGAAGCCCTCGCTCATGCCGCCCGCTCCGCAGAAGAGGTCAACCAGCTTCGGCCGATTGGCATCGCGCAGTTGCTCCTGCCAGTTTTCCATCTCACATGGGTCGGAGAGCCGCTCGGGCAGCCTGACAATCTCGCCTGGCGTGAATGGCAGGTTTTCACTTCGAATCAGGTTGTCTGGGCTGTACCGACCACGTTTTGTCATTTAGAGGTTTACCTATAGAATTTAAGAGATCGTTGGGCTCGGTTTAGGCGAATCCGCCTGAGGATCGGGTCAGCAATCAGAGATACAATGCGCATTGCTTCATGCTTACGCACAATTATAGCTCAAATGTGTGCCTGCCGTCTCAGTTTTGCACTGAGGAGCACACGAGCAGATCCTGAGACGCTGTGTATTTTTGGTGTTCAGTCCAGAGGTGTGCTACGCTGATTGGCTGTTTCTGTTTGACTGAGTAATGTGCAACTCGTATACTTCTATTCGCTACTCCCTTAATGCATAATGACTGCCAAGCTCCTGACCAGAGCTCGAGGCTGGGTCTCGATACTGGCATCTGAAAGCGGCACATTGGCCGCTTAGCCGTCCTTAATGATCGTGAAGGCTTACCTCCGGCACAAACTCGTGTGTAAAGGATGATAGAAACGTGCGCAGGAAGCATTTGGGATACCTGCGGATTGCAATGCTGTTAGGCAGCGAACTGGCGTGTGCTGGAGGATAAGGTCCCTTATGGCCAGTCGACAAAATACACAGGAGTTGATACCGTCGGCACGGAGACTGATCACTTCTCTTCGAGACCTGGGATATGACTTTAGTGCGGCCGTTGCAGACATAATTGACAACAGTATTGAGGCCAAGGCGCAGAACATCGCCATCAGAATACAGTTCAGCGGAGACGACTCGTGGGTCTGTATAGCTGATGACGGCACCGGGATGGACGCGGAGACATTAACGGTCGCGATGCGATACGGGGCCGATCGAGACTACAGCGATGAAGACCTGGGAAGATTTGGACTTGGATTGAAAACAGCGTCAATGAGCCAGTGCAGGCGCCTGACAGTCGCAAGCCGCTCTGATGGGCGACGCGTGAGCATTGTCGCACGCCAGTGGGATCTAGAACGTATCGAGCAGACAGACAAATGGCAGGTTATTCTCCTAAATAGGCGGGACTGCCCACCACAAGTGCTAGAGCCGCTCCAAAGTTCAATAGGTACAGCTGTGCTGTGGGAGCGGCTCGACCGTATTCTGGGTTACGAGAAACCATACGGAGAGGCAGCTCGAAAACGTCTTGCACAGATGACTCGAGAACTTGAAATGCACCTCTCCATGGTCTTCCACAGGTTCCTAGAGGGCGAAGCTAGAGGGCGGCAGCTGACCATCACAATAAATGGCAATCGGATTGAGCCCTGGGACCCCTACGCGCGTTCAGAGGAATTTACCCAGAAGCTTAAGACCGTCAGAATATCGCTGGAGCATGAGGACATCAAGGGTACCATCACGTTGCAACCTTATATTCTGCCCAGGCAGTCACGTTTCAGCAGTGGGCAGGCTTTCTCGAACGCCGCTGGGCCGCAAAAATGGAACAGGCAACAAGGAATCTACATTTACAGGGCAGATCGGATGATTCAAAGCGGGGGCTGGTGTCGTCTTAGAACTCTAGATGAACATACCAAGCTCGCAAGAGTCGCGCTCAGTTTCTCGCCGAAACTTGACTCCGCTTTCAAGATAAACGTGGCAAAGATGAGGGTCCAGATGCCAACCGAGATCAGAAGGGCGGTCGAGGAAGCACTGGTACCTGTGGTAAGGGCCGCGCAAGCAGAGTACCGGGAAGGAGGAAGCAAGCCGAACACTCATGAGCGAAGGGGCGAGGCCGGACCTCCAGTGAGCCCGCGGCCCGCCACTGGCACGAATGGATCAGACGGGTCCACAGGCTCAACAGATTCGGCGCGTCCGGCGCCTCAAATGAGAACGACCTGGTCACTTGATGAAGTAAAAGATCAACTCCTTCTGCTGGCCAGTGAGTCTGAGCGGGAGGTGGTGGCCAAACTCTTCGCACGATTGCAACGTACGCTGAAGAACAGTAAAGCCACATCCTCCAGGGAAGGATCAATTCGTTGAATAACCGTTTGCAGGATGCCTTGCGCGTGGTCCGGACTTTGATGAGCATCGGGCAAGCACTGGATGAGGCCCTGACCAATCCAGCTATTCCTGCTGACCTCCGTGACCAGATCGGAGCAATCATTGAGAGTGAGCGCACAATCATATTGCGTGACCCCCGCGTGCTGTCCAGCAGATCCCGTAGGGACGGGGAATGGCTGAACGAAGAGGATCGCTCTCAATGGTATTACTGGCCGCGATTACGTGAGTATCTCATCGACGTGAAGGCTTGGCCCGAAGCATCTGTGCGATCCGTCGATAACGTAACGGACCGCATCCTTGGGCAAATGGAGAAACCGTCTGAGGCTCGATTCGACACCCGCGGGCTGGTGCTCGGCTACGTCCAGAGTGGCAAGACTGCTAACTTCAGCGCGCTCATCGCCAAAGCCGTTGATGTGGGCTACAGGCTCATCATCGTACTTTCGGGCGTACACAACTCGCTCCGTCAGCAAACCCAACGGCGTTTGATGGCGGAGCTTGTCGGCTACACCGATAGACGCATAGCAAGTGTCCCCATTCCACCACAGGGGCGGCGATGGTTGACGATAACTACCGATGATCTGAACGGGGATTTTGACCCGGGAAACGTGCAAGGCGTCCTCCAGGGCACTCAGCCCGTACTTATGGTAGTGAAAAAGAACAGCACGGTACTTCAACGGCTCCAACAGTGGCTGGACGCCGCGCCGCAGGACATCAGATCCACGATCCCAGTACTCGTAATTGATGATGAGGCAGATCAAGCATCAATTAACACGGGAGGCGATCGCCCACCCGACGACGATAATGAGGATGACGATGATCGGATCCCCGTACTGGACACGAGACCACCTTCAGCCATCAACGAGCTGATTCGCAGCCTTGTTAACAGGTTCAATCGTATTGCCTACGTAGCATACACAGCAACGCCTTTCGCCAACATACTGATACCCCATACCGCAGTTGATCGCGTTGCAGGACAGGATCTCTATCCGCGTGATTTCATTGTTGACCTGCCCAAGCCACCAGGATATTTTGGTGCGGAGGAAATCTTCGGCCTGAGTGATGGCGAAGATGAAGGTGTTGGAGAGGGTCTGAACGTAATAAGAGTCATCCCCGATGATGAGTTAGAATTCGTAGTGCCTGGAAGGGGGACCGATGTCGGCGTGTTTCAGCCCGAACTCCCCGCCAGCCTCGAGAACGCAATACTTGACTTCGTACTTGCTGGCGCAGCTCGCAGACAAAGAGGTGATGGAAGGGAACCAGCTACCATGCTGGTTCACATACATCTCAGGGTCGCTGTCCAACGAAGAGTAACCGAGCTGATAGAGATTCGGCTGGCGGAACTCAGGGATGAGTGGCGATATCAGCGGGAATTTGGGATCAGGAACCGACTTGAAGCTCGATGGATTTCCGAGTTTCGTCCCCTCACGAGGTCACTGCATGGTAGCCTCGATGTGCCTTTCGATACCGTAGAAGAACACATCGGACCCCTCTTCGAGGCGATCCAGGTAAAACAGATCAACAGTGAGGCGGAAGATATACTCGATTATCAACGCGACCCCGAATTGAAAGCTCTGGTGGTGGGGGGCAACCGGCTTTCCCGTGGACTGACACTCGAGGGCTTACTGGTCAGTTACTACGTTCGTAAGTCGAAGATGTACGACACCCTGATGCAAATGGGGCGCTGGTTCGGGTTCCGTCAGGGGTATGAAGATCTCACACGAATCTACACGACTGAAGAACTTGCCTCGTGGTTCAGGGAACTGGCAATGGTTGAGTTCCAGTTGCGAGAGGACATTCAGGTTTACGAAAATGAAGGCGTCAAACCAGTTGACCTAGGCCCGCGTATCCTGAAACACCCAGCTATGCTCGTCACAAGTCCCCTGAAGATGAAATACGCACAGGAGATAACGATTGACCAATCCTATGCGGCCCATCTCCTCCAAACGACCACTTTCCCTTTTCAGGATCGCGAGTTCTTGCTCCGGAATATCGATGTCACCAGGCAGTTCATAACCTCACTCGGAGCTCCCCATGGTATAACGACTCCCGGACAGCCGACCTGGCAGGAAGTGCCGTGGCAGACGGTTGTCGATTACCTTACCTCATATCAGGTCGACGTTCAAGCACAGCAGCGAGCCTTTCCACCTGAACTGATACGCAGTTTCATAATGCGGCAGGCAGCGCAGGGTGAATTGATACGATGGACCGTGTCGATTCGGGGTCTGCGGTCCCAGGATCGGTTGCTGAGAAGCATTGATCTCGCTGTGCAGGAGGGAGAGCTGGTGAATTGTGTTCGGCGTACGAGACTCAAGCTTTCCCCGAATTCGATTGGTGTAATTACCAGCCCGGGCGACGAAGAAACAGGTCTGGATGCGGAGCACCTGGATAGAGCTGCCGAGATACAGGCTAGTGGGATAGGACGAGGGCCAGCACTCCGCCAAGCTCGTCCCCGTGACAACGGCCTACTCCTGATTTATCCTATCAGCCGCTACTCGCGGCCTGATCCTCGCCGGGAGAGCAATCGCGAACCGCTCTTCGATAACCCGGAAGGGGAAGCAGACGTTATAGGCATTGCCCTGTCCTTCCCCGCCTCTGACACGGCGGCAACGGTGCAGGGTGTATACGTCGTAGGAACAGTAGGTTGGAGAGCAATGTGAACGGCATAGATGATGCGATCTGGTCAGCTCTTGCTTCTGAGAAGCTCCGCGCAGGAGAAATGGCTGCGCGCCCGGCTGTACCACATCTAACCACACGCCTACTCGCAGCGATCGGACGTGACCGAAGAAGACACCTTCTGATAGCTCTTTCACCAGAGGAGAACGAGTATGCGGACAGCTCTAGTCGTGGTCTGAGGGTTGAGACAAAGGACCTTGACGCAGGAAACCTGCCCAGAGGTCGATATCTTGATCTGGAATGTAGCGAAGCGACGGGCTATGAGGCCTTCGACATAGTTGGTTATAGCGTCGCTGAATTGCTGCATGAGCCGGGTCTTTCACCTGCGGATGCCGTGGCCGAAGTTCTCGCCAGGTGGCGAAGGTTCTGGGGGCAAACGCCAAGCTCCATGCTTTCCGATGAAGCATTGCTTGGTCTATATGGCGAGATATGGTTTCTGACATACTGGCTCATTCCGGCCTGCGGCGTCAATGTTGTCAGGGCTTGGAAGGGTCCAGCCGGTAGCAGGCATGACTTTCAGATGGTGGGAACCTCGGTCGAGGTTAAGACAACCACATCAACGCGAGGACGGATCCACCGTATCCACGGCATAGAGCAACTGAGGCTCCCAGACAACGCGCCGTTGTATCTGTTCAGCTTGAGACTCCGCAATGAACCCAGCGCTACGAATACGCTACCTCAGATCATAGAAGCTTGCACTCAACAGATTAAGGCCCACACGGATCTTCTTGATCTATTTGAGCAGGACCTCATTGCAGTCGGCTACTCGCCGATTCATCTGGACCACTACGGAGAGTATCACTTCCAGATTGTTGAAGAAGCGCTGTTCCAAGTACGGGATGACTTCCCGAGGATTACAGAGGAGATTCTCAGTGCTGGCGCCTTACGGGGCGTTGAAACGATAGAATACACCGTCAACCTTAATGCATACGACCACCTATGCGTTGCAAGAATCCCGGAGCAACTAGGTTCGCTTGGTTGGGATAGCAAGACTCTTTAGGCAGCGGTAGTTGACCGAAAAGGGGTCCGGACCCTTCAAGATCGTGAACATATATTTCCGAACGGGGCAGACAGGAGGCGCTAGACACTATGGATACGCCTTTCATCAGGGCCAAAGCAAAGGACATTGTTGACGCACTGGATAATGCCACTGCTTATAGCGATAGCTCGGTACGTAACGAGGTTGTCGAGGTGTTCCGGAGCACGCTCCATGATATCCAGCAGGTACTAATTCGAGCTGAGGAGGAAGGCACTAGCACCGTGTCAGCGTTCCAAGCCTTAATGGTCAGGTTTGACGACTACTGGTCAAATCCTCCAGCATAGAATTCCCGACTATATACAAACGAATGAAAGTCGCAGAGCGCCCCTTATCCCGTTGAGAACATTCACAGTGGAGGTTGGTGCTTGACGAGATTGCAGGGTAGCTTTCGAATTTGATTTGCAGACTAGTGGCGGAGTTCTCTAGCGTTCTAAGAGTAGTGCCGAATAACGCCCATGAACGTGATACGAGCGAAAATAGGACATAGACTACGTCCCACAGTGCAGATGGGCTAGACAGGGAGCGGTAGATCTTCCTCCAGAGGTGGTGGTAGCTCCTCCCACTCCAGCACATAGTCTCCGAACCGCTTGATGTGGCTCGTCCAGTAGGGACTCAGCAATGTCAAATCCTCACGCTTGACCTCGTACCCGCTCGCCGCCAACTCATGTACCGCCTTTGTTAAGTCAACAGTGTTCTGCAGTATCACGGCGTTCGCCAGCAGATCCATGTACTTGACCCGCTTTTCTTGCTCCACTGGGTCCGGTGTACCGATCACTCCTTCGCCGCCAAATGACAGCCATTTCGTGAAGCCGTTGTACGCCTCCAGCTTGTTGGTTGTCCCGGTGATCTCCTCCCGCAGTTCGCCGTCCGACAGGTACTTCAGTAGAAACACCGTGCGTACTACCCGTCCCAGCTCGCGAAACGCCTGGTACAGCCGGTTCTTGCGGCTGTAGTTGCTCAGCTTGCGCAAAAGCGTCGAGGGGAGCACCCTCCCTGCCTGAATCGACAGCACCACCTGCATCAAGTCCTGCCAGTGCGTCTCGATCAACGTCCAGTCGATAGTATCACTGAACAGAGCGTCAATATGCTCATAGGTCGTCTTCTTGTCGGAGCGGTAGAAAACCAGGTCCTTCCAGTTGCGGATGCGCGGCATCAGCTTGATCCCAAGCAGGTAAGCCATGCCGAATACCGGCGCAGACTGCCCCTGTGTGTCGGCGTGCAGGGTGTCCGGCTGGATGTTTGAGGTGTTGGTCTTCAGGATGTCCAGTATGTAGACCGCCTCCCACACCCCACAGACAATGAAGTGGCTGAACAACGCGATGTACATGTCTGAGAGATGGTGGTAGGCAATACCACCGTAGCCCCCGTAGCGAATATGATACTCGCTCATCAGGCTCTCTTGATACAGGGCGAACTGCGTACCATCAGCCGCTGCTACCTTCTCCTTGCCCCACAGCCGTGGCAGGTGGCGATCGCTGTAGCTGTTGATGACATCGCGTATGGCGGCATCCAACTTCTTAGTCGTGATATGCCGGAAGTTCACAAGCCACAGTTGGTGCGGGCTGACCCGGCCACGAGCATGGCGTGCCATCTGCACGGGTCCCAGGTTGCAACCGTAGGTAAAGGCGGTGACCACGTAGCGTTCGCGTGGGTTGTCGATCTTGGGATCAGAACCAGACAACGGCCCGAAGTGCCGGCTCCAGTTGGTCCAGTATTCAACATTGCGCAATATGTCGATCAGGTTACGCTGTGGCACTCGTTCCTGCAGGACACTGATGAGCGGATCGAGTGTAGGTGACGCCGGTTTGGGTGCCGCTCGTTTCAGCACCGGTTCGCCCCGTGGGCTGATCGTTAGCTGCTTGTTCTCCGGGAAGGCCGCATCTACCTGTTGTGCGGTGCTGCTGAGCCACTCCTTGAGGGCGGCCACGAATTCTCCCGGCGTGGAGGCAAAGCCCATCTCCTGACAGTAAGCCTCCAACTGCGGCAGACATTCCTCCCAAGGCAACAAGTGACTGCGGTAATCGGCATATTGCTCCGAACCGGCTACGCTAATGTCGCCGGTCTTGAGCTCATAGGCCAGGTAGACGAACACGCAGACCTCAAGCTGACGGCGCGAGATCTTGTGCTTGCGCCGACGGCGCACCACAATGCTGCGCTGCCACAGGTCGCTGGCGAAACTCAGATCAATCTCCTTGACCCCTGCCTCCGTGGGCTCCTTGGGATCATATGGCAGCCACTCGCCCCGCTTGTGCTGGTTGGTCAGCACGAACTGCATGGCCCCAAGCAGGCTCCCATCTTGGGTGGTGGAACTGAGTTCGAGCGAGCGTAGAATGCTGAAGAGCACCCGGCGATGCGAGCGGAAGAAGCGCCATAGGAGCGGCAGATGGTTGTTGCCGTTGTAGGAGATGACATTGGCGCATTCCTCCTGCAACATCTCCTGGCCACCTCGCGCTGATACGAGCGCCCGCACCTGCTGACCGAGTTCGGCGTCCTCCGTGGTCTCGCCCACCGTTTCAAGGATCTCGCTGAGAGTATCGGCCACGTTGACGGTAGTGGCGCGATAAGCTTCACGCAGCAACTCCAGTTCCGCCTGAGCTGCGCGCTGGATAGAGCTGACACGCTTGATGAGCATGGTGACCAGTTCATCACGGGTGGTGACGCGCGCCTGCTGGATCAGGCATAGCAGCAAAGTGTAGCGTTTGGCTGGGTCAATGTCGTTCATCGTCGCGGCGTCCAGCACCGCGGCTTCGGCAGCGAAGTGCTTGAGCTTGGCCAGAGGCAGATCAGCCAGCAGCCGGTCAACATCGCCTAACGAAAGCAGCCAATTGAGCTTGGTCTGCCATTCCCGCAGATGCTTCAACGTGGCGCTGGGCGGCGGGTCCTTGATCGCCTGGAAGGGGGTGCGGCGCGGGGCCAGCTTGGTATCAAGCAGCGCCTGCAAACCGGCTCGCTCCTGGGAGGTGAGCCTCGCTGCAACCTGGGCAAACAGACTCAAGTTGACCTGGCTGCGCACATGAGCTACGAGACGATCCAAGGTGGTGAAGCCCGGCAACTCGAAACACAGGCGGACGAGTTCCTCGATGGCGACGTTGATGAGATCGGCGGGGTTGTCCATCACCAGGGCAGATTGGCGGACGATGGCCGTGATGGCCTGGCGGGCGCTGTCATTGAAGGGCTGCACCTGCAGGTAATCGCGCACGGCTTGCTGATGGCGGTAGAGGGTGCGGTCCTGATCATAGCCAGGGCGCAATTCGGCGGCGAGTTGCAGGTGTGAGCGGACATGCTCAACTACTGGGGCTGGTATCTCGGCCATGTTGGGGAAGTAGCCGAGACGTTGGAAGCTCTTGAGCCACAGCAGCAGATGCAGCCTGTGAATAGCTTCGCGGGCGGTGTCGCGCACCCAGGCGAGTTCGGAGGCGGTGGGCGAGTACACCTCTTCGAGTTCGCGGCGAGTGGGATTGCGTTTGAAGCGCGGGTAGGCTGTGCGCTCGATGGCAGTCATCAGCGATAGACCTTCCTTATCAAAGGAAAGAGGTACAGGTGAGATGATATAATGGTGTAGCCATAAGCAGGACTAAGGTAGGAATAAAGGGCTTGAATTTCTGCTAAGTGATAGTAGCAGATATGAGGCTTCTTTGTCCAGGCAGTGCTTATGTCTGGTAATACCGCCAACATGTCCAGTTTGTCATGTCTGCTAATATGCCAACGGTGCTAATACTCGGAGATTTCCTCATGCCGAAACGGAGTGCGCGCCCTCAACTTTCCCCAGGCGGCCAGCAGGCGCTAGAACAGTATGCCGGCGCGCTGCGTGAAGGTGAGGACATTCGCCCCGTAACGTTGCGCAACTACCTGAGCGACCTGGGCCAATTTGCTGCCTGGTATGAACAAGTGACAGAGGTGGCAGCGTCTGGGCAGGAACTGACTATCTGCTTCGTCCCACAACGGATCACAACGCCCACAATTACTCGCTACCGCGATTATCTGCAGCATACCTGTGAGCTAAAGCCGGCCTCCGTTAATCGGGCTCTGATCAGCATCAAACGTTACTGTGCATGGGCTATGCAGTCGGACCAAATAAGCCGCGACCCCACACGTGGAGTGAAGATGGTCGGTCAGGAAGTGAGCGGCACAGGCTCGCATCACGTAACGGATGAAGATGAAGACGCGCTGGTAAGGGCGGTTAGCGCCACGGGATCGCTACGGGACCGAACAATGATTGTGCTGATGTTGCACACGGGTTTGCGGGTAGGGGAAGTGTGCCGCCTAAAGCGCTCCGACCTCACACTGAATAAGCGGAGTGGGAGTGTGCAGGTACATGGCAAGGGGAACAAATATCGAGAGGTACCACTGAACACCACGGCTCGTAATGCATTGCAGGAATACCTGGTGGTACTGCCGAAGGAAGGGCCCAACGTGCCTAAGGAAAGCGGTTATGTGTTCCCGTCAGAGAAGACGGGGCAAGCACTGACAGAACGGGCGGTGGGGTACATAGTGAAGAAGTACGCACGGGCAGCCAAGCTACCACAACTAAGGGCGCACGATCTACGGCATCGCTTCGGATACCGCATGGCGATAGTAGTGCCGCTGCACCGGTTGGCGCAGATCATGGGCCACGACTCGCTGGACACGACGATGATTTACATCAAGGCGACCAAGGCGGATCTGCAACAAGCGGTAGAGAAGATCTCCTGGACGTAGGCCCATGCCTATAGAGGGAGAACGTGGGTGGCCAACCGAGCACAGTGCAACGGTATCACAAAATCAAAAACCGCCAACGCGGTCGCTGGTATGGCCTGATCTTTGTCCTATTTTCGCTCGTATCACGTTCATAGGCG
>JADEYI010001328.1_pt1 | contig 19440 bp, 23 predicted proteins | sample 8542331 | NCBI WGS metagenome assembly JADEYI01 (sample SAMN16510988, study PRJNA670497) | mine drainage metagenome | isolation source: biofilm near Copperflume 1 | place: Germany: Marsberg coppermine Kilianstollen | collected 2018-02
GCCCTAGGCCGGTTCAGCCTGCAGGAACGTGTTTTGAAAACTGGCGGTCGATGCCGCCTGATACACGCATTTGAGATTGTGGTTACCCGGAGCTATGCCGGACACGATGACAGTCGCGGCGCAACTTCCTTGCGGACCCGATGCGCCGTTGTCGGCCATTGCACACACGCCCCGTAGAACCCCTGTCGGATTGTTGCCGTCGATCCCCACGGACACAGCGCCACTTTGAGCCCCGGCTATGTTCGGAACGAGAATGAACGAGTTAACGGTCACCTTCAGTTTGCCGCTTGCCGGCACAACGACGGCCACCGACGGAAAGCCGAGATCCTGAAACGACGACCCGGACGCGCTGACTGTCGATAGCAACTGTCCCGAATAGACGGTGCCGACATTGCTCGCGATCGCCTCTAGGGCCGTCAATCGACGGGCGAAATCCACCATCAGGCCGTAGAAGTGATCGTCGGGATTGCCGTTCACGGCGGGCATGGCGACTCTCCCTACTGTGGCGGCGCGGGAACCGGTGCCAGTGCCGGCACCAGTCCTAGCGTTAGCGTCATCTGCGATTCGCCGGCGTCGGCGGGGTTCGCCCGAACTCCGGTAATGCGCATGTACGTGTCGAGCCCCAACGGGAACCGCTCGTCGGGCGGAACGATGACCCGACTGTCATCGCCTAGCAGGAAATCACCGATCGCCAGAGTCGTTCCGAACATTGGCAGAACGAACGCCGGAGCGGTGATCGGCCATTCGATCTGCGACAGGTAGCCATTTGCTGCAGCATTGAGCATTTCGGGTCGCGTCGCCGATATGTAGCTTTTCAGCTTCTCTAGCAGCGGGTAGCCGGCAGAGATCGGTCCGGGGTCGGCTGCCGTCGTTTCGAGAACTCCGGCACCGGACGCCTTGGCGCGGACGGAGTTCGCCGTCGAGCCCCCATCCTCGGACCATTGATAGCTGGCGGCCGTCGCTGCGTCGATGATGAGCCCCGTACTCCCGGCGATCCGTCCCCTGCGCGGATAGCTGAACGTTATCGTCGGCGTCGGCGTCGACCCCGGCTGCCCCGACCATTGCCAGTCGATCCCTAGGTCGAAACCGGTAAGGTAGCCGCCCTGCATAAGCAGGCTGACCATCGATTGCATGTCACGCCGCTGCGTGATCGGGAACGACCCGGTTAGCCCGTTCGTGTTCGTCTGTGTTTCGACGACCTGAACCGTCATCGACGAGAACGCCGATCCGGCTTCGGCCAGCGCGTCGGCGACGAGTGCTGCAGCAATGTCCTCGGACGGAGCGGGGTTGGCTGACCAGTATGTCGAGCCAGGGGTAGCCGTCGGCGGTGCCGTGTAGTCGATCGACTGCAGGCGCTTCGAAAAGTACGACCACGCCTCGGACGCCGACAGAGACAGGATCCGGCTGGCGCTATCGAACCGCCTCGTCCAGAGGATTCCGCCCCACACAATCACGCCGTCGATGTCGACGATCATCAGGGTACGCGCCGGGTTTGTCCCGGTTAGCGGGTTGAGATTCTGAATCTTCGGGTCGGCCAGATCGAGCGAGCCCGACCACGATCCGGCGTCGTTCAACTGTTGCGACCAGTTGACGCCGGTGAACGGAAGTTCGGCGAGCAGCGCCGATGTCATCAGGTCGTACGTGTAGTACGTGATCCGGCCGGCCCTATCGGTCATGCGACTTCCCTTTTGATCAGGTACGCGGATGCGTATTGTTAAAGCGGCTGCGCTTGCAAGAACGTGTTCAGGAAGCTGCAGGTAGTCAGCGCCGACTGAAACCAGCATTTGAGGGTGTGGGTTCCCGGGGTCAGGCCAGAAATGACGAGCGTCACGCCTGCGCTGACGTTGGGGGCCGAACTGGCCGCTCCGGACACGGCGAGTAGCTGAGCGGCGAGCTGGCCGGTCGGCGCTGCCCCGTCGACGCCGATGCCCACCTGTCCGACTTCGATGCTGGCGCTAGATGGGATCATGATTTGCGAGCTAGCCGTTAGCTGCAGCTTGCCGGAACTGCCGACGTTCACGGAGAACGCGGGGAAGCCGAGATCGCGCCACGCTCCGGCCACAGCCGACACCGTGCCCGTCAACTGCCCTGAAGACACGGCGACGGGCTTGCCGACTGCCTCTAGTGCATCAGGCCGAGTGGCGAACTGCCGCAGCAGGTCTTGAAAGTAGTTGTCCGGAGGTCCGTTTACAGCCGGCATTAGATCGACACCAGTTCGGCGGAGAGGTATGTGTCTGCCCCACTTACGATGGTGCCCAGGTTGGCACCCGACGCCTGGTAGCCGTACAGGGTCAGGGTGTCATTCGCGGCCAGGAGCATGAGGTCACTCCCGTTCGGTCCCGGAATGCCGCTGCCGCCGGCAGGCAGGGCTGCATCCCACCGCCGAACGATGGACCCGTTCCTATATACGGCCGTTATGTAGGAGGTGGCAACAGACCCGCCCCACCCGACGGCTCCACTCACGCGATACACGCCGGCGATGGGCACGACGAGTCCGTTACTAGATACGGTCACGCCTCCGCGCAGGAAGTCGGTGGTTATGCCCGTAATCTGCGTAAATGTGGCGCTCGCGGCGACCGTCTGCGTGGTCTCAGAAAGGCGCCCGGCCGGGCAGGCCCGCAAGGGTAGGTTCGGGGCAGCAAATGGCCGGTTGTCCTGAATGTCGGCCGTGATGATGGTCGTCGCGTTGGCCGGCACAAGCACGTAGGCCAGGACGATCGAGTTCGACGGCGTGGCCGCTGCACCGTTCAGGTTAGCCAGGGTGGCACCGGCCGTCGGAGTGCCAGTGACGACCTGCAGCTTCCAATCGTTATTCGATCCGGAGTAGGCGGCGTCCTCGACGGTCGCGCACACCTTGTCGATGCGAGGGTTCGTCGGGTTCGACGCGGCTACCGCAAGGTTCAGGGTGGCGTCGTTGTATCCGAAATACTGGCCTTGTGGCGCGTCGTCGTTTCCGGTGGCCGCCGTTCCGGGAATCCAAATCTCACCGGCCGCGATATTGACCGACATGTTCGGCGTGCCGTTCTGCGTGACAAGCAGGTCGCCCAGCCCGACCGCGCCGCCGGCCGTAGCGAGTAGCGATGAGATCGCCTCACGGAACAGGGCCGCCGAATGAGATCCGTTCTGCAGCACGAAGGGTGGAGATTGCGCGGCCATGTAGATTCCTCTAGATCAGGTACGCAGACGCGTACTTCAGGGTTAGGGTTGCGGCGACGAGTCCTGAGTCGGACGTGGAGAACTGGATCGTCTGTGATCCGGGCTGTATGCCGGCGTGGCTAGTGGCGTCCGGCCAGATCGATCCCGGCACTACCCATCCGCGCTCGGGTGACGGCACGGTCGTTCCACTGACGAGATACAGGACGGAATGCGTGTCCGTGTCGACGGTCAGCGTATCGCCGGCGTTCAGCGTGAGCCCGGTTTGAGCCGGATTCTTGAACGTCAGCGACCATCCGGTCTGATCGTTTACTACCTTCGGGTTCGTACAGGGTCCAGCGATGACCAGGATCGGCCGCATTTCGATGTTGCCGGCATTGTTGGGGAATAGGTAAGCCGTGGACGATCCGCCACCGAACGAGACAGGGAAGGTCACAGGGAAGGTCAGGCCGCCCAACGGAGTCGGAGCCCCTACGGCCGACGAGATCGACGGTGCCACGTACAACCGGGGATCGGTGGCGTGCAGCAATACGGCCACCTGCACCACGCCGGCGACCGTGAATCCCTCCACGTCGAACGGGCTGGTCCGCTTCCGGGTCCGGGCCATGACCGCCAGTAGCGGCAGGTTCGGCAGTTGCAGGTACAGCGGAGCTTCGGTCGTCCCGGCAGACGAGAACGCCGAAGCGAACGCCGACAGGGAATGCTGAAGGCTGGTCCCGTCTGGCTTCGCCTGCAGCGTGATTACGACATCACGGCCGGCCATCAGGTCGAGCCCGATTTGCTCGCCGTGATCCCGGGGCCGCGCCACGTCGCCGGACCGGATGGTCGGCAGGTCGAGCCCTTCCAGCTTTACGATGCCGTAAGGCGTGCCAGGGCCTAGTGTCAGGCCGTTGTAGGAAAGCTGGTAGTTCGACAGGACGGGCGGCGACAGGGATGGACTAGGGAATGCCATTACCCGATCCCCCTCAGAGCCCAGCCGACCTCAGTTGCAATCGCCGCCGGGTCGGCGTTCGACTGTACGTTGACATTGATTACCTGACCCGATCCCACCGGCGAACGGTTGCCGGAAAGGGGAACGACCGCCTCCGGGCCGGCCTCACCGATCATTGCCAGCGTCGGCCGGGTGACGATGCCACCTTCAGCCAACTTCGGAATGTCGGGTAGGGACGGGAAAATCTGAACGCCGAGAACCTTCGGAATGTGATTGTTCACGAAATCGATTCCGGCATCGACTCCGCCGATGATCCCGTTAATGATGTCCTTACCGATGGATCCAAGATCACCGATGACGTTTACGATCTTCCCGGGAAGATTCGTCCACGCGCTCAGGAACGGCTGAATCAGGTTCGTGTCAACCCACTGTGCAATATTCATCCACCTGCGGAACACGGTTCCCCAAATGTCACCGAACCCATCTGCGATTCGACCAGGCAGGCCGGTGAAAAAGCGGATGACTGGCTGAAGCAGATTGGAGTCAACCCACGTCGCAATCGAGATCCACCCGCGCAGGGCGACGCCGAAGATGTCTCCGAATCCGCCGGCGATCCGACCAGGCAGGCCGGAGAACCATGAAATCACCGGCTGCAGCACGTTCGTGTCGATCCATGACGCGGCCGATTTAAACGCACCGAACACGGTCCCCACGACATCGCCTAGGGCTCCGACGATCTCTCCGGGCAGGGCAGTGAAGAACCCGACAACATCGCCGACGATCCGCGATACGAACCCGGAAATCTGCGACCAGTATTTAAAGATCAGAGCGGGGATGAGAAGAATGCCACCGGACAAGATTCCGAGAATGATCGGATACCAGCCCTTGACGACATCGGTCACGTCATGGATCGCGTCCATGAAAAACTTGCGGACATCTTCCCAAATCTTTTTGAAGAACCCGGAGACTGCTCCCCAATTCTTCACCAGTTCGTAGGCACCGACGGCGACCAACGCGACGGCGGCGCTGATTAGGATAAGCGGCAGGTTCGCAGCGACGAACGCGGCGGCCGCCAACGTCATGCTGATGGTAACGGCCGTGATGGCCGCCACCAGAACGCCTCCGACAACGATCGCCAGGGCCTCAGCGATCGCCTTGTGCTTCATGAAGAACGCGACGACCTTTTCGCCTACCTTCATCAGCGATTCCAGCTTCGGGATCAGGAACATTCCGAACTTGGTCCCTAGGGCCTCGACGGTCGCCTTCGCCTGCTGCATCTGGAAGGAAAGCGTTTTCGTGGTCGCGTTCCATGAGTCACCGAAGGATCCTGCGCCCTGCTTGATCGCTACGGTTTTCTGTTCGAACCGGTCGAACTGGTCGACCAGGACATTGATTCCGACGCCGGCCTTTTTGCCGAACGCATTGGTCAGAATCGCGCCCATGTCCGTTCCTGCGCGGCCGGACGCGACAAGGTTGGCATGCAGGTCGGTGATCGCCTTATTGAGCCCGCCGGACGACATGTCCTTCGCAAGCTGCGTCGTGGTCATGCCGATTTCGCCAAGGGCTACCTTCGCCGTGGCTGCCGGCTTCGCCATAGCCATAACGGCCTGCCGCAACTGGCTAGCGCCGTCGGCTCCGCGAATGTTGTTGTCACCGAACACGGCCAGGGCCGAACCGACATCATTCAGGGACAGGCCGTAGCCCTTGACGGCAGCCACGACGCCGGTCCCCATCGCCTGCGCCAAATCCTGCATGCGCATGTCGCCCGCGCCGACGATGGCGTTCAGCGCGCCCATTGCCTGGTGCAAGTTCTGCACGCCGGGGATGCCGGACGCGATGGCGGCGTTCAGCGCGTTGGTAACGTCCTCTAGGTTGGCGTGGCCGACCTTCGCGCCTTCGGCTGCTACCTTCAGTGCGTCGAGTGCAGCCCGCCCGCGCATGCCGGCAGACTCCAAGTGATACAGGCCGGCGGCCAGTTCGTTCGGAGCGGTCGCAGTCGGGCCGGCCAGGGCGAGAACGGCCGACGACATTTTCTTGACCTCGGCCTCGGACGCTCCGGCCTGCGTATGAATGAGTTCCATCGACGACTGGAAGCTCGCGCCCATCTTGATCGACTCGCCGGCCACGACGGCGAACCCAGCGCCGACGGCGAGCATGGACGCGCCGCCGATTCCGGACAGGGTTCCGAATAGACCCTTGCCCTTCGTGCTGGCCTCGTCGAAGTGCTTGCCCATTGCCGACGTGGCGTTCGAAACCGGGATGCCCAGCGAGCTTTCGACCAGCGACCCGATTTTCGAAAACGCGCCGCCCATCTTCGATGTAGCGCCGTCGGCAACCGTTCCGATCTTCTTTCCGGCTGCGTCTGCGGCTAGGGCCGTTTCTTCGAATGCCCGTACCGCTGCGGCAGAACTGCCGGTGATGATCGCTCGGAGTATCCGGTCAGTCATGCGCTATCACTCCGATACGGCGATCTTCACGGCCTCGTCTAGTGCGTCGATGGCCGCTTCGTAGACGGCCTCGGATCCCTGCTCGACGGCGGGTCCGAGTGACGGGTGCATGGGCTGGTCAACCCACGCGGCGCGGTTGCCGAATACCGGATGCCGGAACGTGTCGGCACCGCGGCCGCCCTTGTTGCCCATTTCAAGCAGGCCAGCCATAGGCACGCCCGGGCCGCCGGCCACTACCGCGATAGTGGCCGACGACACGCGCACCTTGACCGACGGCGGAACCGACGTGGACGCCGCGGCAAAGTTCGACCGCGTGATCCCCGCGACGATCTCGCCGGCAGCACGCAGCTTCACGCGCAGCCCTAGCGCCAGTTCCGGCTGTGCCTTCCGGAGTGCCCTCGCGAACCGTTGGAACTCGCGAAGGTCGAGCCCCATCCCGGGGGATTGAATGGTGACGGTATCGGTCATCAGGACTTCTCCGTCATCTGTTCAAGTTCCTCGGCCATCAGTTCAAGGAACCCGGGCGGCAACTCAGGATCGAGCAATGCCGCCGGAGCAATGCCGCTGGCTACTGACAGCCGCGCTACGAAACGGGTGTAGCTCCCGGGCTGGTGAAAGGGTCGGGCTCATCCTCCGAGTCGACGGCTTCGATATTCTCTAGCCATGAATCGAAGGTCGGAACGACCTTGCCTGAACGTCGCTCAGCGTCCCATGCCAGCCAATAGATGTATTCCATCTTCGGGTCATGGGAGAGCGATCCCAGCCCGACCCCGAACTGTCGTTCGAACGCGACGACAGTTACGGGCTTGACGGTGTACGTGTCCCTTTCGCCACCGGCGCGCTCGACGGTGACCTTCATCAGCGTCGCCATCTACGACAGGGCCTTCGTGATGCCGCCAGAAATCGGCCAGGTAACGCTGGACACCAGCAACGCGCCCACCTTGCCGTCGACTGGCTTCCAGCCAGTGACAAGCACCGTGAAGGTGTAGGCGGGGTTCGTGCTCGACGTTGTGGCGTTGAGCGGCTTGATCGTGACGCTGGTCGTGGTGCCGATCAGCGGATAGACGGTCTGTTCGACTTCAGCGGCCGCGAAATCCTGTTGGAAGGAAAGCGTGACCTTGTGGTCGCCGAGTCCGGCCGTGCGCGTCTTGGATCCCGAACCGAACGCGGTTGTATCCACGTCCGCGTAGGTTTCATCCAACGACACACTGTCGATGCGGTTTGTCAGATCGACGCTATTCACGACGATCTGAGGGTTTATGATGACCTGGACAGCCATTACTGCTCCTCAGTGTTTGTGGCCGCGACGGCCGGTTCGGGTGATGCTGATTCGGGTGATGCTTCGGGTGCTGCTTGTTCCCGAAGGTGGCCGCCCGCGATCAGCGTCGCGATCTGCTCCCCGGGGATCTCGTCATCGGTGAACGTCTGACCGCGCTTGCGTGACAGACGGGCCGACGTAACTACGTACGTGGTCACTATGCGTGTACCTCCACTAGAAACGGAACGGATATGTACGTCGCCGTTCCACCGATTGCCACTGACGCCGGCGGGCCGGACTTGCTCACGTAGGCCGACGACACAACGCCGCCTAGGGTCGGATCCGCCTCTAGGGCCGCCCGGATGGACAGGGTTCCGGCCTGCGACATGTAGGCTTCCAACGCCTCTAGGCCGGCTCGATCGCTGGCACGGCCGACGATCACGAACACGGTAAAACGGTGGGTGACATCGCCACCGGCGAACGCTCCGTGGAACTCCACTTCCTCGATCGCCACCAGGGCTACCGGTGGCGAGATCGTGTCGGACAGGTACGGAGCCGTGCGCAGACCGGTGATCGTTTCCAGCGCGGTCTGTAGCGCCGCTGCGATGGTCGATACGGATGGCGTGGTCATCTAGGCGACCATGACGGTCTGATCGCGGTAGGGCTCGATCAGCATGGCGGCCGTCGGATGCAGATATTCGGCCAGCCGGAGGATTCCGGTTTCGGGGAACGGGGTCGCGCCGAACGGAACGTCCTTCGCCTTGAACGTGGCTATCGCCTGAATGATCGCGGCTTCGTTCACCGGCGACGGTACGGCCTGCCAGCCCCATCGGGCCGTCACCTGAACTAGCGCCTGTGTAAACGGCTTCGGGTAGGAGATTCCGCCCCATACGGGGAAGTAGAGCGATCGGATGGCGCGGAGCTTGACCGTCGGCCAACCGGCCTGACCCTGCATGATCTGATTCACCGGTTCGGTCTGGAAATCCCCGGCCGACCACAGGGTCGAATAGGAGCCGTCGCCGGCGTAGTCGGTCTGGACGATCAGCCCTTGATTCGTCGAAATGTCGTCGACCTCGACCAGCCACGGATCGTTCGACACGAACCGGTGTGGCGCGAGCCCGATCGTAAGGGCCTTCGTGGAACCGCTGGCTACGGGGAGCAGATCGCCGTCGAAGGTGGCAAGCTGGAAGCTCGTCCCCGGAACGATATTGATGGCGATGGCGTTCGATGCCACCAGCACGCCGCCGTCACTGACCGATCGACCTTGATCGGTCGCCACGATCGACGAATCCTGAACGGTCGCGGAGTTCGCCGTCAGCACGCAGCCGGCGTCGGACCGTGGAAGGGGATCCTGCCAGAATCGACGGTTACACTGCGCCTCGATCAGCCGAGAAGCGGAATCTATGGCGCGAGAGATAGCGTCATCGTCGGCCGTGTCGGTTATGTTCAGCGCGGCCTTCACGTCGGCCAGAGTGCAGAGTCCGTTCGTGATCGAGTAGGGCATGCGGTCAGTCCTCGCGGTTGTGCGGTCGTATGGCCGTCCACTGATTGCCGTAGACCTGATGGCAGGGGAAGGTCGCCGGCGTTATGCCATGACGCCTGCAGACGACCGGCAGGGAAAGCTGGTCCTGGTACGTCCACCGGCAGATTTCGTCCCACCATGACCGCATCAGGGCCGACACGTCGGCCGTGCGTCGTCGGGCGATGGTCCCGGTTGCGTACAGGCCGGCGTGCTCCGGATGGCCTAGGGATCGGTAGGCGGCGACCTGTTCTAGTACCGGCTGGCCGTTGTATTTCTCTAGGACGATCGATGCATCGGCCTCGTCATAGATGCAGTCGCGCCAGGGATGGGAGTAGAACGCTATGCCGGTGTCGTCGACGGCGGCGATGGCGTGGCCGACGAAATGCTCCGTCAGGATCTCATGCGACGCATCGATCCAAACCGTGTATTCGTAGTCCGGCAGTGCCAGGTCGACGAGAACCTTCCACGCCTTCGCGACCATGCGCGGATGCCCTTGCGGGTTAAGCGCCGGCCGGGTCCGGACCTCCCAAAACTCCGACTCGATTGGATGATCGCTGAAGGCGATGAAATCCACGCCGTCTATGTACGGATGCGCCGGCAGGTCGTCATAGCCACCGGCGACGGCTGTGTAAACACAGACGCTCATGGCTTAAGCCATTCGATCAGTCTTGGCAGACGGCCGTTGTCTCTCTCGAAAAACGATACGATGATCGAGTTGCAGCGCCGGCACAGCAACCCACGAACTCGACCCGTATCGTGATCGTGGTCTATATTCAGGCGCTCGTATTCCCTCCGGGGTTCTAGGCAGATTCCACAGACGCCGCCCTGATCGGCAAGGATCCTTTCGTAATCCTCGACCGTTATGCCGACGCGCTTGCATCTATGCCTGAAATCGGCGAGGGTTCGCGCCGCCTTGCGTTCGGCGACAGTCATCATCGTCTTCATGGCCGGTAGCTATTGATCGTGCCGATCAGTTCGCCAATGTCGAACCGCGGCGGCCGGTCGAGCAGTTCCCAGCCTTCGCCGGTGGCACACAGCTTCGTGTGCTCACGCTCGCCCGGACGCATCGGGTAGTGATGAATCGGCGAATCGGACTGTGTGACCTGCAGGACGAACTCCGCGACCTCGTTCACGGTCCATTCGGCACCGGTGCCGGCTTCGAACATTTGGTCGTCGCCGTGGTCGATCGCCTGCACAAGCACCGACGCGCATTCTACGGCGTAGATCAGGTCGACGGTCTGTTCGCCGTCGCCCCAAATGGGAATGGGTTTGCCTTCCCATGCCAGCCGAGAGAATGTCGGGATGATCTTTTGCGGATGACCCGGACCGACGGCCTGACCGACGCCGAACGCGTTGTACGCCCTGACGTGTGAGACAGGGACGCCGAACGACTCATGCCAGGCCGTGGCAAGCGTCCGACCGCACAGCTTCGTAGCCTGGTAGACGTTCGCCCATACCGACGGCATGGTGATTCCGACGAACCGGGCATTGTGAGCCCTGCAATATTCAAGGACGCGATGCGTGCCCTTTATATTCGTGTCGACGGCGCGGTCGAAATCGTCGAACAGTTCAGCGGTCCCCAGGACGCCGGCCAGATGAATCACGGCGTCGTAGGGCTCGATGTCGCAAATGTCCAGCACGTCGAATGGGCGGTCGAGTATGACCGGGTGATGTCCGGTAGCACTCAACTCGTCGCAGACGTGCCGGCCTAGGAATCCGGCACCGCCGGTTACGACGACCTTCATTGTGCGAACTTCCGCAATCGTTGTTCGAAGATGCCTTGATCCGATTTGGCGTGCTTGTCGCCGGCGGCGTAAACGTCGTCGAACTCAGCCTTGCCGACCATCGGGTGCAGGTGCTCGACCTGTGAACCTAGGGCTGCCTGAAAGGTGCCCCGGAGCTTCGCGGCTGACACGATCTCGTCATCGACAAACCAGTGCCGATAGCCTTCGTGGCAGACGAGGCCCGGACCGTCCCACGACGCGCCCACTTCGTCGACATAGCTGCGTCGAATCAGGGGATGCGTCGCGTGCTCGCCCCGGATGACCCGGGGATTACACAGGTCGTTCGTGCCGACCACGTTTGCGGAGTAGCGCCGTGCCACGTCCTGCGCGTGGTCGAGCCACGCCGGCCGGAACCGCACGTCGTCACCGACAAGCAAAAGCCAGGGCGCGGGGTCGTCGACGATACCGGTGGCATCGAATGCCCTATTCACCTTTTCGGCGAAAGTGTGGCAGTCGGAATACGCCAGCCAGTGACCGCCGGCCGCCTCGATGGCTGCCTGCTCGATCTTGTCGTCGACCTCGGTCACGAACCACGCCGCAGCGAGTCCGGTCGATGCCCGAAGCGATGTCATCAGCGGTTCGACATTCTCCGGACGGGTCAGCACCGGCACGATCACGTCAACCGGCTCCGTGGCCGGCGGCGGGATGAACGATGTCCAGAAATCTTCCTCGCCTAGCCACAGGTGCTTGTAGTGAGTCGTCCGGATGCCGGTATGAACGTGCAGCGGAATGTCAAGCTGCCTGCAGCGGTCGAAGAACGAAATGTCCTCGCCCATCTTCGCTCCGGTGGCGTCGAAATCCTGGTCGAACCACACTTCCCCGAACTCGTCGGCAATGCGTGTAAACACGGTCCGATGGATCAGGACGCACGCGCCACCGGTGGCACCGGTACGGACAAGTGAGTTCACCGGATAGTGAGCCCTGCCGACGAACCGCTCGACGCCTTCCTCGTTCGGAATCCAATCGAGCAGGGTCGGACGCGGGAAGCAGCGAAAGCCGCTCATGCCGTCCGGAACGGACTCGCGCTGTGCGAACGCCAGGCCGCCCACGATCGGACGGTCGGTAGCGTCGGCGACGGACATCAGGGCTTCCAGCGTGTGAGCTTCGAACCCCATGTCGGCGTCGAGCATGAAAAGCCAGTCGCACGACCCCGCGAGAAAGTTCTTCACAAGGTCGTTACGGCCGTCAGGGATGCCGCCGGCTCCGCACTTGACCATCGCCCACGTATGCAGTCGACGCGGCCCCGACAGGTCGTAACCGATCAGGTCGAGAAGCGACTTGTGGAAGCTGGCCGTTACCTCGTTCGGGTGCAGATACCCTAGGAGAACGTCACCCACGACGCCGGGTGTTCCTGCGCTCGCCGGGTGCGGCGGTTGTGGACTCGACGGCAGTCGCGTCGATCACTCTCGCCACGGTGCGGCGCGGGTAGATCGGTCCGGGCGGATCTTCGGAGAACAGGCCAGGATGCGACCGAACGAACGGGTCGTCGGCGTCCCACGGCTCGCCGGCCATGACTGCGACCGACAGACCCTCCGATGTGGCGGCTGCCGTATTGGCAGTCGCAAAAACGTACCTTCCCATTGTGTGCCCTTTCGTTTGGTAGACCCCGCAGCCGGACGCCGGCGAAAGGGGCGGAACTCCGTCGCCCGGTTGCGGAGGGATTGTTGCACCGGCCGGTATTCCCCTTGCGGGAAATGGCGCCTCGACCAGCCGGCGCAATCAGTGCCGTCGCTAGTGCTTCCTGCGACGGTGCGAACTTGTGCGGCGTTTCGCCGCCTGGTGATGGTGGGCGACTCGCTTAACCCGCTTGATCGGGCCGTGCGCCTTGTGATGAGTCGCCTTGCGGCGGTGCGCCGACTTCCGACGCGTGCGCCGCGTGATGAGTCACCCGATGATGGCTAGCCCTGCGATTGTGTGAGCCCTTACGGCGTCCGCGTGGCATTTGACCTCACTTCGCAGGGGTTAGGCGGCCGGCCGGCGAACCGACCGACCGCCTCCCTTGCGTGCTCAACTCGCTATGAGTTGGCGATGATGCGGAACGCGTTTGGCGCTACCACGTCGTAGCCGTGGCGAGCGAACGCGAACCAACCGCGCTGACCGGTGGGCCGGCCGGTGGACGTGTCGAAGAGGTGATTCACCAGTTCGACGGTCATTCCGGCACGCTGCACGACCAGGAATCCCGTAGAGAAATCCCCGACGACCGTGTAGTTCGCAGCGCCGGTCGTGCCAGTGAACGAAGGCGCGTAGTCCGTGAGGACGACAGGCCGGCCGATCAACTGGCGCGTACCGTCTGCGAGCAGGTTGACGGTGAAGTCCGACAGGGCGAGCCCGTTGCCGAACTGCGACACCTTCGTTTCGACGGAAGGTGACATCAGCCACGTCGCCTTGCCACGGAACCGCTGTGGCAGTGCAGCCCAGGCTGCCCGGAGATCCACAGCACCCAGCGCCCCGACGGTCGTCACAACGACGTGAGCCGGGTTCGTGGTCGTGGCAGCCATCGCGGTAAAGATGCCTCGCGGCTGCGATGATCCGGAACCGATGACGGTGTTGTTCGCCACCAGGTCGACGTAGCCCTGTGCGAGCAGCGTCGACATTTCCTCAGCGAACCCGGGGTAGTCCTGTCCGACCTCGATCGAATAGGGGATGAACCCGCGGGCGGCGTAGACCGGCACGTTCGGCTGTGCCAGGGTCGGAGTCGAGTCGGGAGCGACTGCGGCTTCGGCCTGGTACGACCACGACGCGGCAGCGGACGAAACGCCCTTCCATGCGTCGGTCGTGATGGTCACGACGCGGGACAGGTTCAGCACCGGAGCGTCGACGGCACCACTGGTGAGGATGATCGACGGGTCGATCAGCACAGGGATACCGAATCCACCGGCAGAACCGGTGCCCTCGTTGGCGGCGCGGTACTCGGACAGTGCCCGGGCTTCCTCGGCCGTGAAGGGATCAGACGATCCGGTTACGCCCTTGTGGAACGCTGACCGGTAGGCGTCCGACTCCGTGATGACAGTCATCCGGGCGATGACCGAAGGGTCGCACTCGGACTGACGGCCGCGGAGCAGTCCGTCGATGTGGTCAAGCTGGTGCGGGGCGAGCCCCTTGCCGTCCTCGTCCACGATCCGCAATGCGGCGTCGCGAAGTTCGGTCTTGCTGGCGCGTCGGGTATCGAGCGCGTCGTCGGACCTGCGGATGACATGCACGTCAGCACCCGGGGTCGTGCTGGTCACGGTGGACCGCACTTCCTCGATCTGCTTGGCGCGGGCTTCGGCTGCGTCGAGTTCGACCTTGTGAGTCTTGAACTCGTCCATCGCGTAGTCCATGCGAGCACGCAGGGCTTCGGCCTGCTCAGCCGGCAGCGCCGACCATGCAGTGTCGTCGGCATCGGCAAGCGCGGTGATCTCATCGCGCAGCCCTCCGACCTTACTTCTCAGTTCGTCGAGCTTCATCGACAAACCTCCGTTTCTAGGAGAGTGCGAGCAGGGCGCGTGCCCTGCGACGGGAGTTGTCGAACGAGTGACCGTCGGTCGGCTCGTCGGCGATGGCGGCCGACAGGTCGGTGCCAGAAACAAGGATCCGTGCGATTTCGGATCTCACTTCGGGGTCAGAAAGCGCAGTGATAGCTTCTCGGCTGCGCAGGCTGACCGTTGTGCCCTCATAGGCCGGGAACGGTGTCGGTCCCAACTCGATTAGGGCAACTTCTCGGATGGAACGTTCCGGAACGCGATCGGCTCCGGGCTGCCATCTGTCCTGAACGATATTCATTCGAACGGACATTCCGTCGATGGCTCCGCTTCGAATGGCGTCGCGCACCGGCTCCGTTAGCCAGTTGTCCGCGATCTGCGCCTTGACGTACAAACCCCGCTCATCCTCACGCAGTGACGTGATCGAGCCAATCGGCAGCATGCCGATCATCGGGTGCTTGCCGTGGTCGAACAGAAGTGACGGGCGGCGTTCCTGCAGGGTCTTGGAGAATGCGCCGCGTTCGAACTGCTCGCGGAACGTCCCTTCCCACGAATCGATCAGCGCCGGCTGACCGAACACGGCGGCATAGCCCTCTAGGGTATTGCCGTCGGATCCGGGGATGGAACGAAACTCGACGTGTCGAATCAGACCCTTGGAATGAGTCGACCGGTTGTTGTCGCCGATGTATTCGTATCCGGCGTCGGGCTCGCCGGCTGCCGGCTCATTCTCGGTGGCAGCGATGCCCTGTGCCGCGGGGTCGTCCAGCGCGGCGGATTGAATGTCGGTGCGTGCCACGTCTACTAGTCCTCCACACTGGCTACAGCTTTTCGTGTTGGGACCGGCTTTTGCGACGTGCTTGCCACCTTCGCAGGTAGTCGACAGGTTCGTCGGGTCATCCGAATACGGAGCCGGCGCGTCGCTTGTGTCGGTCGGGATCATGGTCATTGCTATTCGCCTTCGTCGGGTGCCGGAGCGGCCGGCAGGGCTGGCGCTGGCGGTTGCTGCGGATCGTTCGCGAGCGTCGGGTCAGCCTGCACGGAGCCGCCGGCAGGGACGGCCGGTCCGGCTTTCTGCAGTTGCACGGAAACGAGTCCGGTGTGCTTCAGGACGGTCAGGTCGCCGGTGTCCACGGCCTCGACCACGGTGTCGGGTTCGAACCCGGCCTGAATGAGTGTCAGCGCCGTTTTCGCGTGCTCACCGCGGATCTTCGCCGTGTCCGTGACATCTTCCTGCAGGAACATCACGTCGGATTCGTCGTACCACAGCCGCGAGCCGTTCGGAACGTCGACGATGGTCGACAGGGCCGAAGCTGCCGCACGCCACAGCGGACGGATCGTGCCGTCAGAGAACCGGCGACGGGTGGCGGCGTAGTTGCCGGCGTTCAGGGTCGAGCCCTTCAGGGCCTCAGCCAGTCCGACGATGCCGGCCGGCACGCCGGCAGCGGCGGCTATCCGGGTTTCGCCGGCCGACTGCACGGCTTCCATCGCCAGATCAGCGAAGTTCGATCCGACCGTGTGGACGCTGGCACCGCCTCCGAGATACAGGGTTTTGAACCCTGACTCCGGACCGGTATGGGCCGATTCCATCTTGTCGCGAAACGCGTTGAACGCTTCCTGCGACACGCCGGGTTCGAAGCTGACGACCAGGTTCGGCGTCGCGGCGTTCTTCAGGAACGCATGCTTGTAGTCGGTCAGGTCAAGATCGGCGATCACGTCAGGCAGAAGTGCGTTCAGCCAGGACGCTCCGCGGAACTCATGCGCCGGATCCGGAATCGGTCGGTAGTGGCAGATTTCGTTCGGCAGGAACGTCGCGGCGATGTGGCCTTCGCGATCCTTCAGGAAATAGCCGATCAGCCGCTTACCGAATGGCTTTCCGGTGATCGGATCTTCCGCGTCGGTCGTGGCGATCGTAACGCTGTTCGGATCGAGCCGGACAAGCTGGCTTCCGGCGTTCACCCAATAGCTATTGCCGTACAGGCTGGCGTCGACCTCCATGCGGGCGAGCAGGTCGCCGGTCGACGCGTTCGGCCACGGAGTATTGAGCAGGGACAGTGACGGATTCCCGTACAACTCGCCTAGCTTGCCGTTCACGTACTGCTGAAACAGGAACCGGATTTCCGAGAAAACCAGGATGCGAACGGAAATGCACGCCCATACGATCGGGTTCCGCTGCGCCTGCATGGCGGTCAGTTCGCCAATGTTGCCGCCTGGCACGACGTACTGAACGCCATTGAATCCGAACTGCTCCCACAGACGCAGGTAGTCCGGCCACGACATGGCTCCCATGCCGCTTCGTTCCTCGTCGCCCCGTCGACGGGGGAGCAGGTTACCCAGCATCGCGGGACGCCCTTTCTAGGGCTATGCCGTACACGACGGCACCCACGCCTAGCGTGATGATGCCTGCAGCAATGTTCAGGAATCCCACGCCGCCGGCGATGGTGACCAGTCCGGCAGCTTGTGCGATGGATGCGACACGCGGCATTGAGCCCCCTACGCTTTCGATTCGTGCAGCACCCACGCGATGCGTCGGGTCATGTCGGACGTTCGTCTGTCGACGATCAGGTCGGCCGGCGTCATGGCTACGACGTGGCGAAGGTCGTCGCTACCGTCGGGCCCCCACCGGCTCATCAGCACGCCACGAATGGCGACGACGACACGGTGATAGTCGTTCGCCTCGTCGATCTCGTCGAAGGTGGCGAACGGTTCTGCCCATGCGACGAGAGCATTCATGCCGGTTTCTTCGGCAAACTCTCGGACCGCCGCCGACTGCAGAGATTCGAACCGGTTTACACGGCCTCCGGGGAATACCCACTGCTTGCCGTGGTGCAGTCCAACGACATACGTGCCGGCTTCCGGCCCGGGTACGGCGAGCACGGCGTCAACCCACGGTCGAGCGTGGCGGTCTGGACCCGATTTAGTCATACGCCATCCACAGATCGTTCGTGCCCGGTTGTGATGCCTTGTCGTAGGCGATGGTCGCGGCGATCAGGGGCGAGATGTCCTCGGACGAGTCCCGTCGTCCCCATATCCACGTATCGCCGGTCGTGCGCCGTCTGACGGCGGCCACGGCGGCGTCGAGTGCCGGGTGCGGCCGGACGGATAGCCGGCCGTCGGCCACGGCGTCGTAGAACCCGGAGCAGGCTTTAGCCATGTCTCGGGTCGTGTAGCCGTGGACCTTGACGCCGGCGGCCTCGATCTCGGCTGCCAGGTTGCCGGCAGGGCCATAGGTGTCGAGAGCGATGTCGGCTCCGATGCCCTTGGCGACCTCCACGGAGCGACTGACGGCCCATCCGACCCCGGGTCCATGCGCCACCAGTTCGATCTGGCCGGTCTGATCGGCCACAGCAACGGCTGCAGACGACCGGTCGGGGCTCACGTCCACGGCGACGACCATCCGCCCGTCAGGGGCTACCTGAACGGAGCACACGGCAGCCCAAACGGCACCCGGGATGACCCTTTCCTCGGAGATCGTCCACTGATTGAGCATCGCCCGACGAAACTCGCCCTCGGTCATCGTCTGGCGGGCATGTCTGACCACTTCCTCGGTGATCGTGAAGCCAAGTGCCGGCATGCACGACCACCAGGTAGCCGGATCGTCGATGTCGTCGGCCTCGTCGGCTGACCATTCGAAGTAGGCAATGCCGGAGCGGCGATCTTCGGCAACTGCGGCACGGCCGGCGTCGACCTTCCGGCGCAGGAACGGCGATTTGTCGGTTCCGGCGGTCGAAATGTTCAGGATTTGGGCGGCCGGACGGGTCAGCATGGCTGGCAGCATGGCCTGTTCGCGTCGATCGTCCTCGTCGGCGAACGACTCGTCGATCACGCCTAGGTCGATGACCTTTCCGTGGCCGGAATCCTCACCCGAAGCCAGCGTGAAGATCCGGCTTCCGGATTTGAACTCGATCGCCTCGTTGCCGATGCCCCGGAGAACCCTTCGAACGGCTGTCTTGATCGGCAGTCGGGGCGGCAGCTTCGGGTCGAGCAGGGGAGCCTGGTCGTTTAGCAGCTTCTCGCGGGCATCCTTGCCGGTCTGTGCCGTGTAGGCGATCCGCTGAACCTGTCCCCATCCGATCGACCGCTGCACTTCGAAAGCCAGAGTCAGGGTCGTTTTGCCGTTCTGGCGGGGGACCGTTACGTCGATCTCCCGATAGGCCGGCAGGCCGGTGTCCGGCATCAGTTCTAGGCCGACATCGGCTACTAGACGCTGCCAGGGCATAAGGGGCTGGCCGAATGACTCAGCCGCGGCTGCGACTGCGCCGCCCAGCGTTTCCCTTTCCGGGCTCCGCTTCGTCGCGTACCGGGGGAGACAGGCGTGCGACGATGGCTTCGAACTCGTCTGATCCATCGTCTGTGACCTCACGTAGCGTCGCCTCGGCTGCCCGGTACTCGCGCCACAGACTGGCGTTCAGGGGATCGCCGTCGACCGCCGAAGCCAGCGACACGAACGCCTGAATACGGGCCTCGTCTACGTCGTCGAGCTTGCCGGCGTTCCGGAGTGCTGCCACGGTGGCAGTTGCCGCTACTAGGTTCGTCACGGATCCCCTTCGAAATGCGCCGGCGCTGTGCGCGCCACGCCGGCGATCGGTTTGGCTGCCGCTGAACCGGGCCACCGGAGCTACCGTAGCTCAACGGATAGAGCAGCCGCTTCGTAACGTCTAGATGTGGGTTCGATTCCCACCGGGGGTGAACAACGAGAACGGGACCCCGCAAGGGGTCCCGTTCTCTACATACTGGCTATCCAGTCGATGTCGGGGTGAATCCCCAGCTCAACCAGAGGAGCCGCTTCGTAACAACTTCACTGTAATACGGCCGCGCTACAGCCGGCTAGAGGTTTTTTGATTGATTTTGACGGCAGACTCACCGGGTAACCCGTCTGAACTGGTG
>JADEYI010001329.1_pt1 | contig 19434 bp, 13 predicted proteins | sample 8542331 | NCBI WGS metagenome assembly JADEYI01 (sample SAMN16510988, study PRJNA670497) | mine drainage metagenome | isolation source: biofilm near Copperflume 1 | place: Germany: Marsberg coppermine Kilianstollen | collected 2018-02
CTGTGCATCAGGTGTTTGGTGCGGATGAAGTCGCGCGATGGTTTGCCCTCCACCAGATAGCCCGCCAGGGTGAATGGCGCTCCCGCGAAGCCGATCAGCGCCTTGCCGAGCGGATCGAGCTCGCGGCGCAGCAGCGCGATGGTCTCAAGCGCGTAGGGGATGTCGGCGGCGGGCGCCAGTGGGCGGAGCGCCTCAATATCGGCGCGCGTGCGGATGGGGTGGGCCACCACCGGCCCAACATGTTCGACCAGTTCCAACTCGACGCCGATGGCGACGAGCGGCAGCATGATATCAGAGAAGAGGATGGCGGCGTCCACTCCGAGCCGTCGCACCGGCTGGAGGGTCACCTCGACGCACAGCTCTGGCTGGCGCACGATCTCCAGCAGGGTGTGGTGCTGGCGGATCTCGCGGTATTCGGGCAGTGAGCGCCCCGCCTGGCGCATGAACCAGATGGGCGTGCGGTCCACCGGCTCGCGGCGGCAGGCACGCAAGAATCGCGGCATCGTGGTATCGGTGCTCTCCATGGGCATATCTCTTCTCTGGCGGCGTGTCTCTGGCCGTATGGCTCCAGCGGGTGCGGAGTGAGCAGGGGTAACAGGCGCGGGATGCGCCGTGCGGGATGCGCCGCGCGGGATCTGCCGCGCGGTCTGCCCAGATTCATTATAGGTGCGCGGCGCCAGAGCGGAATTGATGGGTATTCAGCGCCAAGCGTGGTGGCCGCGTCTCTGGCGTGCGTGGTCATAAAACCCCTTGGTCACTCGGCTCTCTTGACTTTCCCGGTGATGGAATGTGATACTGTCCCGTAGGGTCTTTGGGGTTCAGCCAAGGCGCTGCCAGGCAAGACGCAGGGTCGCTGCCAGGCCAGATGTCGCGGATAGAAACGAAGCTTGGATGGCGCAAACACCCAATTGAAGCGAGATATGCGGGCGGTTGCTGGAATTGGCAGACAGGCCAGACTTAGGATCTGGTGGCGAAAGCCGTGAGAGTTCGAGCCTCTCACCGCCCACCAGCGGGGCGCCTGGGGAGTGGATCGTGCCATGTGGCGGCTGATGTTGGGGAGGGGCGAGCGGGGTAGGCACTACCCCGCTCGTATCGTCTCTGGGGGATGCGCGCCGGGCATGGTCGGCACCGCGTGCCCGTCATACTGGCACTCTGGTTGTGGTGATCGGGGAGGGCGCCGCGCGCTGCTTGGTGGCCCCCAGTGCCCTTCTCTCCTGATGGTATAATAAGTAAGAAGGTGGCTTACCGTCACCCCGTCGCTCTGTCGCTAACGGCCCGCCCCGCCGCTTGGGGTGCGCAGGCTGGCGCGGCATGTGGAGGCTTGAATTGAAAGTCACGGTGGAACGCACGCCTGAGAGTGAGGCTGTGCTCAACGTCGAACTTGAATGGTCGGAGGTAGAGAAGGCCGCTGACCTTGCCTATCGTCGGCTGGTGCGGAAGTACAACGTGCCAGGCTTCCGGCGCGGCCACGCGCCACGCCCCATGCTCGAGCGTATGCTCGGCAAGGATGCCCTCTACCAAGAGGGTCTCGAAGACCTCGTAGATACGAGCGTGCGTACCGCTGTGCAAGAACACCACCTGCGCCCCCTCGCCCGGCCCTCGGTGGAGACACCACCCTTCGAGCATGGCCAGCCATATACCTTCACCGCGCGCCTCCCTGTCCTCTCGCCCACCGTACTCGGCGACTACCAGAGCATTCGCATTGAGCAGCCCTCAGTGGAGGTCACTGAGGAGGATATTCAGCGCGTGCTCAACGACATTCAACAAGATCAGGCGATGTGGCGGCCCGCCGAGCGGCCCGCGCAACTCGGCGACAAGGTGATCATGGACCTCAAGCTCACCGTTGGCGAGCGCACCATCAGCGATCTGCACGACAATGAGTTCGAGCTGACCAGCGAGCGCCACGGCATCTTTGCCGATATGGATGCGCAGATTGTTGGCATGAGCGAGGGCGAGGACAAAGCCTTCACGACCACCATTCCCGAAGATTACGCGAATGCTGAGTTGGCTGGCAAAGAGGCCCAGTTCGCGGTGACGCTCAAAGGGGTCAAATATCGTGAGTTGCCCGCCCTCGATGACGAACTGGCAAAATCCATCGGCGATTTCACCACGATCGAGGCGGTGCGTGCCACCATCCAAGACCAGTTGCTGACGCGCAAGCAGGAGCAGGCGAGCCGTGAACTGCGCGAGCGTGCCGCCGCCGCCGCCGCCGAGCAGGCCACGGTGGATATCCATCCCGTGCTGGTGGATGACGAGGTGCATGAGATGATGCGTGAGATGGAGCGCGTGCTCGCGCAGAACCGTCTCACGCTCCAGCAGTACCTGAGTCTGAGCCACAAGACCGAGGAGCAGTATCACCAGGAGCTTGAGCCAGACGCACGCCAGCGCGTCAAACGCGATCTCGTCCTGAGCGCGATAGCGGATGTGGAGGGCATCGAGCTTTCCGACGCGGAGATCGAAAGCTGGCTCACAGCACTGGCCGCGCTCGGTGGCAAACCCTTGCACCTACGCCAGCTCAGCCCCAGCCAGCGCGCGAACGTGGTGAGCCGTCTTCGCCGCGACAAGGCGCTTGATCGCCTCGTCGAGATCGCCACCTCAGGCCAGGGCGAATCCGCGCCCATGAGCGCGGCGCCCGCGAGTGAGACCGCGAGTGAGACCGCGCCCATCACAGCCGCGCCGGATGCCGAGGTGAGTGCGCGCAACGCGAGGGCCGCCGCGACATCCGCGGGTGAGGCGGCCGCGCCAGTTGAGGCCGCGCCAGTTGAGGCCGCGCCAGTTGAGGCCGTGCCGAACGTTCCAGCCGAGGCCGAGGCGCCCACGCCGCAACAGCGAGCGAGGAATACAGAGGTACCAGAAGCGGAGGCGTAGGCCACGGCGGGCGCCATCTCGCGATATACTGGCACTATCCCATATCGCGCGGCGCGCAAAGCGGGATATCTCCATGAGGAAGATAGATTGAGCGGCACGGAGAGCGCCCTTGTGCGTTCTTCTTGATAGAGATGAATCGTGGGGGCGTGGAATTCATAGCACGGGAATGTCTAACCCCGGGGGACTGACTCTTGGGGAGCGCGTACCGCGGCGAGTGGGAATCGCGCGCGAGCCAGACACGTGCGTGTCTTATGCGAGTGTCTTACGCGCGGGGGTGCCGCGCTGGCAAACCCAGCACTGGTGACAGCGCCTTTACAGGAAGAATGCGGTCGGATGCCACATGGGCGTGGTTGATCGGCCAGAAGCTGGTGGCGGACCCACCGAGCAATGAGGGGATGGTACACCGTGGCGAATATGAAGGGGACACGCATGACCTATCGCTGCTCCTTCTGCGGCAAGAGCCAAGATCAAGTGCAGCGGCTCATCGCGGGACCGGGCGGCGTCTATATCTGCGATGAATGCGTGGATCTCTGCCGCGAGATCATCGAGGAAGAGCAAACCTCCGCCAAGCCACGCATCACCGCCAGCAAGATTCCAACGCCACGCAAGATCTTCGAGCAACTCAACCAATACGTCATTGGGCAGGACCGCGCCAAGAAGACCCTCTCCGTCGCGGTGTACAACCACTATAAGCGCATCAACTCCGGTATGCAGATTGACGATGTTGAGCTGGGCAAGAGCAATATCCTGCTCATCGGCCCCACGGGCTGCGGCAAGACGCTGCTGGCTCAGACCCTCGCGAAGGTTCTCGATGTGCCCTTCTGCATCGCTGACGCGACCGCGCTCACCGAGGCGGGCTATGTCGGCGAGGATGTCGAGAATATTCTCTTACGCCTCATCCAGATCGCCGACTTCGATGTGGCCCGCGCCGAGCGCGGTATCGTCTACATTGACGAGATTGATAAGATCGCCCGCAAAGCCGATAATCCATCCATCACGCGAGATGTCTCTGGCGAGGGCGTGCAGCAGGCGCTCCTCAAGATTATCGAGGGCACCATCGCCAACGTCCCCCCACAGGGAGGACGCAAGCATCCTCACCAGGATTTCATCCAGATCAACACGCAGAACATTCTCTTTATCTGCGGCGGCGCCTTCGAGGGACTCGATAAGATCGTCGAGCGGCGCCTGGGGAGCCATAAGACGATGGGCTTTACCGCCGTGCCGGGAGAGTCGCTGGAGATGAGTAACACCGCGCTCTCACAAATGAATCCCGATGACCTGCTTAAGTTTGGCCTGATTCCAGAGTTCGTGGGTCGTCTGCCGATCACCGTCTCGCTCGACAACCTCGACCGCGAGGCGCTGATCCGCATTCTGACGGAGCCGAAGAACGCGATTATCAAGCAGTATCAGAAATTGATGCACCTTGACCGCGTCGAATTGAGCTTTAGCCGTGACGCGCTCGAAGCCGCCGCTGATTCCGCCCTCAAGCAGAAGACCGGGGCCCGCGGCTTGCGTACAATCATCGAGGAGGTGTTGCTCGACGTGATGTTCGACATTCCCTCACGTGGCGACGTGAAGAAGGTCAGCATTGACGCCGACACCATCGCCCAGCATAAGCCCGCCCAACTCAGCATGCGGGCTGGCGAGACACGAGACGTGGAGCTCGAGGACGAGTCAGCGTAGCGAGCGCTAATCCACGGAAGCTCTCCGCATGGGTGCGCCTCCTCTGGGAGAACTACCTGGGCCTCCGTTCTGTAGGCGGGCGGAACGCTTCCGATAATCCAATGGGATGAGGATTGACATATATGGCAGACGAATCCTCGAAGAAACCGCGAAGGAGGGAGGCAAAGGTGGCGCTGAGCAACGAGCACGTACAGGAATCTACGGGCGCGCAGACGTACCCGCTCGTCCTGCTCAAGAGCACCGTCGTCTTTCCCCGCACGCGGATGACGATCAATATCGGGCGAGAGAAGTCCATCCAGGCAGTCAAAGCCGCTCAGGCCGCCGACCGGCGCTTCATCGCCGCGTCACAGCGCCAAGCCGACACCGAGACGCCCGGCCCAGAAGACGCTTTCGGCGTGGCCACGCTTGTTGAGATGCGGCAATATGACGTGCAAAGCGATGGCACCATTCAGATTGTCATCGAGGGCATGCACCGCGTCGAGGTGGTGCGGTGGGTGGAGCGCGAACCCTACCCGCTCGTGACGTTTCGCGAGATCACCGAGTCGAGCGGCGTCGGCACGCAGGGTGAGGCCCTGGTCCGCCACGCCCATAGTCTCTTCGAGCGCTTCACGCATCTGAGCCGCCGCTTCAGCGCCGAGGATGTCGCCGGCATCGTGGATGTTCACACGCCTGGCCACCTCGCTGACGCCCTGGCCTCACTCGTCGTGACGGACCACACCCAACAGCAGGAGTTGCTGGAGACGAGTGATCCGCTCGTGCGCCTGGAAAAGATCTGCGTGACCCTTGGCAACGAGATCGAGATCCTGGAGTTGGAGAACAAGATCCGCCAGCGTGTTCGTCAGCAGGTAGATAAGAACCAACGCGAGTATTACCTCAAGGAGCAACTCCGCGCCATCCAGGAGGAACTGGGCAACGACCAGGCGAGCGAGGTGCGCGAGCTGCGCGAGAAGATGGCGCAGAAGGGCCTGCCGGATGAGGTGGCGATCAAGGTGAGCAAAGAGATTGATCGCCTCGAACGCATGCCAACCCACTCCGCTGAGTTGGTCGTCCTGCGGAATTATCTCGATTGGATTTTTGCGCTGCCCTGGCAAGAGCGCACCGAGGATCGGCTCGATATGGCGACGGCTCAGCGTGTGCTCGACGAAGATCACTACGGGCTGGAGAAGGTCAAAGAGCGCATCATTGAATTCCTCGCCGTGCGCCAGCTACGGATGTTGCAGGCACAGCGCGAGACGCCCGCCGAGGGCGGTGGCGCGCCAGCCAAAGCCAACGCCAACGCGCATAAAGGCCCCATCCTCTGTCTGATCGGCCCGCCGGGTGTCGGCAAGACCTCACTGGGCCGCTCGGTCGCGACAGCGCTTGGGCGTAAGTTCGTGCGCATCTCGCTCGGCGGCGTCCACGACGAGGCGGAGATCCGTGGCCACCGTCGCACCTATGTCGGCGCGCTGCCGGGCCGCATTATCCAGGGCATGAAGACCGCTGGCGTGCGTAATCCCGTCTTCCTGCTCGATGAGATTGACAAAGTGACCTCGGACTATCGGGGTGATCCCTCGGCGGCGCTCCTCGAAGTGCTCGATCCGGAACAGAACAGTACTTTCACGGATCACTATCTCGAGGCCCCGTATGACCTCTCGGAGGTGTTCTTCATCTGCACCGGCAATAACCGCTACTCGATCCCGCGGGCGCTGGCCGACCGCATGGATATCGTCGAGTTGCCGGGATATACCGAGGAAGAGAAGATTGCCATCGGGCGTAACTTCCTGCTGCCCAAGGTACTCGATGAGCATGGCCTGAACCGCACGCAGATCCAGGTGCCGCAGCCGGTGATGCGCTATATCATCAACCGCTACACGCGCGAAGCTGGCGTGCGCGGGTTGGAGCGCCAGCTCGCCACCATCTGCCGCAAGGCGGCGCGGCGCATCGTGCGGAAGCCAGATGCGCACCTTCGCCTCTCGGATAAGAATCTCGATCAGTACCTTGGTGTGCCGCGCTACTCGCCTGACAAGACGCCGGAGCGTGGGCAGATCGGCGTGGCCACCGGCCTGGCCTGGACGGCGCACGGCGGCGCGCTGCTGCCCGTTGAGGTCGTCACGATGCCCGGCAAGGGCAACCTGATGATCACGGGCCAATTGGGCGATGTGATGCAGGAGTCGGCGCGCGCCGCGCTCTCCTACATCCGCTCGCGGGCGGAGGCGCTGCACACGCCAGAGGACTTTCCCAATAATCTGGATATCCACATCCACCTGCCGGAGGGCGCCATTCCAAAGGATGGGCCGTCCGCGGGCATCACGATGGCGCTGGCTATTATCTCCGCGCTCACGCGCCGTCCCGTTCGCAGTGACCTGGCCATGACCGGCGAGATCACCCTCCGCGGCCGCGTACTCGCCATCGGTGGACTGAAGGAGAAGGCGCTCGCCGCGCACCGTGTGGGCATCCGCCAGTTGATCATTCCCGCTGACAACGAGAAGGACTTGGCGGATATTCCGCCCAAGATCCGCGCCGAGATGCGCTTCACAGCCGTCGAGACGATGGACGACGTGCTGCGCCTGGCGTTGCTGGACGATTCCACCGAAACGTCAGAAGAGCCGCCACGGGCCGCTGACGCGTCGGACGCGCGTGAGCCTGTGCCACCACCACCGGTGATCGTGCCGGCGCTCCAAGAAGTCGCCTACGGTGACGAGGAGTCGGATTTGCCACCGCTCACCGGCCCATCCGATTCGTCTGACCAACCCGCCGCCGGTCTTCCCCAATAGGGGGCAGTCGCCCCCACTGTGGCGGATACCGAGCGACGCAGCCGCCCTACGGACGCACGCGGGGCGGCTGCTCTTTCCTGCCCATCCCAGATCGCCGTCCATGCGCTACGATGAGACGGCGCGGATCTGGCGGTCAACGTTGGGCTAGGCTAAGCCTGTCGCGGGCGCGCAACCCGTCGGCGCGCCATCCCCTAGCGTCCCGCATGGGTAGATACCAGTGCGAGCGGTCCAGTGTGAGTGGTCCAGTGCGAGCACGTGCGCCGCGTGGGCCATACGCGCCATTACCCGTGAAGCGGAGGGGCCATGAAGATCGTCGTCATCGGCAGCGGATTCGGTGGCTTGGCGGCGGCCATCCGCCTCCAGGCGCGGGGCCATACCGTTACGCTCGTCGAGAAGCGTGATAAGCCCGGCGGGCGCGCCTACGTCTACGAACAGGATGGCTTCACCTTCGATGGCGGCCCAACTATCATTACCGCCCCCTGGCTGATCCATGACCTCTTCGCGCTGTGCGGCAAGCGCACCGAGGACTACGTCACGCTGGTGCCCATTGATCCCTTCTATCTCATTCGCTTTGAGGATGGCACCGTCTTCCGCTACAACGCCGACCGCGAGGCGCTGCTCGGCCAGATTCGCGCGCTCAGCCCCGGCGATGTGGAAGGCTACCTGCGCTTCCGCGCGGCTTCCGAGCGCATCTATGATGTGGGTATGGGGTTGATCGCGACGCCCTTCTCGCACCTCAGCGACATGCTCAAGGTCGCGCCTGACCTGGTACGGCTGCAAGCCTACAAGTCAGTGGCATCGTTCGTTGGGCAGTATATCCGCGACGAGCGGCTACGTCAGGTCTTCAGCTTCCACCCGCTGCTGATCGGCGGCAACCCCTTCCAAGCGACGGCGATCTACGCGCTGATCCACACGTTAGAGCAGAAATCAGGGGTCTGGTTCGCGATGGGCGGCACGGGCGCGCTCGTGCGGGCGCTGACGCGGCTCTTCCAAGAGGCCGGAGGCACGCTGCTGCTGAATACCGAGGTCGCGGAGATCGTGGTGGATGAGACCTCGGGCCGCGCGAGCGGCGTGCGCCTCACCACTGGCGATGCCCTGCCCGCGGAGATTGTGGTGAGCAACGCCGATGTGGCCTTCACCTATCTCCATCTCGTGCCCGCGCGCTTCCGCTCCAAGTATACCGATCGCAAGATGCGACGCATGCGCTACTCGATGTCGCTCTTCGTCCTCTACTTCGGCACCGACCGCACATACGAGAATGTCGCTCACCACGAGATCCTCATGGGTCCGCGCTATCGTGGTCTACTTGGCGACATCTTCACCCGCAAGCATCTGGCACGCGATTTCTCGCTCTATCTCCACCGTCCCACCGCGACCGACCCCTCACTCGCGCCCGCGGGCTGCGCCTGCTGGTATGTGCTCTCGCCCGTACCCCACCTCGGCGGCGACACCGATTGGGCGGTCACGGCGAAGCCCTATCGCGACGCCATCGTCAGCTACCTCGAAGAGCGCTACCTGCCCGACCTCTCGCGACACATCATCACCGAACACACGATCGCCCCGCCGCACTTCCGCGACACGCTCAATAGCTACCTGGGCAGCGCCTTCTCCGTCGAGCCGATTTTGACGCAATCCGCTTGGTTCCGGCCACACAACCGGAGCGAGGACATTCCCAACCTCTATCTGGTCGGCGCGGGCACGCATCCGGGCGCGGGGCTGCCGGGGGTCTTCAGTTCTGGCAAGATCGCCGCTGATCTGATCGAGTCCACGCCATCCGCTGGGGCGGGTGTGGTCTCGCGCTCCCGCGCGGCCACACGGGGTGGCGCCAACTGAGCGGTTCGATACGGCACAAGCGACTCTGTCCCTGTTATACTTAGTGCGGAGCACGCGGCAGACGCGCCGCCGGACCGCCAGGAGGCCACTCAGCTTGTCTCCGCGCTCTGGGGCATCTGCTCTGGATGATCCGTGCTCCGCGTGGGAACAATGAGCTGTCGCCTGAAGGGAGGGAGCGCATGGCGGACGTAAGACCCTTGCCGGGTATCCGGTATGCGGCTGAGGCCGAGCTGGCCGCGTTGGTCACTCCTCCCTATGATGTCATCTCGCCGGAGGCGCAGGCGAACTACTATGAACGCCACCCACACAACCTGATCCGCTTGGAGCTTGGCCGTGAAGGGCAGAATGATGACGCGCTCGACAACCGCTATACGCGCGCGGCGGCAGCCTTCGCCGAGTGGCGTCTCCACGGCGTGCTGCGCCAGGACGCGCCATCACTCTATCTCTACGAGCAGCGCTTCGCCGTGGCAGGTGGCGAGCGGCGGCGCCTGAGCGTGCTGGCGCGCGTCCGCGTGGAGCCGTGGGAGGAGGGGATCATCCTGCCACACGAGCGCACGCTCAGCAAGCCCAAGGATGATCGCCTGCGGCTCACCCGCGCCTGCGCCGCCACGATCAGCCCCATCATGGCCCTCTATGACGACCCGGAGGGTGAGCTTGCGCGGTCTTTTGCCCCTCTCCACGCACAACAGCCACAACTCGCCCTGACCGATGACGCGGGCGAGGAGCATCGCGTCTGGCTCATGCGCGACCCCTTGCTGGCCAACACCGTCGCTGGCTTCTTCGCCACTCGCCAGCTCTACATCGCTGATGGCCACCATCGCTACGAGACCGCGCTGGCCTATCGTGATGAGGTGCGCGAGTTGCATAAAGAGCTGCCACTCGACGATGGAGCCAACTTCACACTGATGGCGCTCATAGCCATCGAGGATCCCGGTCTGGTGGTCCTGCCGACGCATCGCATCCTGCGCGCGGTGGAAGGCGAGCGGCTCGCCGCGCTGGAAGATCGGCTGCGCGCGCACTTCGAGATCGAGGCGCTGGATGGGCGCGAGGGCACGGCCCTCGTGGCGGCGCTCGCGCGGGCTGGCGAGGCTGGCCAGCGCACCGCGCTCGTGGTGGTGCGGCCCGAAGATGCGCTGCTGTTGCGCTTGCGGCCGGAGGGGGCCGCCGCGATGGATCGCCTCTTCGGCAAGTCCAGCGGCGCCTCCGCGGCGTGGCGACGGCTCGATGTGACGATCCTGCATACCCTCGTGCTGCGCGAGGCGCTGGGTATCTCAGATGAGGCGGTGCGCGCCGGCCAGCACGTCAGCTATACCCGTGATGCCGCCGAGGCCATGGCGGCGGTGCGCTCAGGAGCGGATGGCGCGCGGCTCGCCGTGCTGCTCAACGCGACGCCACCCGCCGCGCTACGCGATGTGGCACGGGCTGGCGACCGCATGCCGCAGAAGTCCACATACTTCTATCCCAAGCTGGTGAGTGGTCTGGTCATCAATCCGCTGTGGTAGGCACGTGGGAAATGAGGCAGACGATGGACGCGCAACAATCTCCCTTCCCTGAAGAGCCACGTTGCCCGACGTGCGGTGCGGCACTGGCTGGCGCCACCTGGTTCTGTGGCAGCTGCGGCAGCCTCCTGGCCGCCCTACCGGAGGGCGGCATGAGCGATGCCACGCGCCCGGTGGCCGCTCTTCCCTCTCTCGGCGCCTCGGTGGCGCGGGAGGCCGCCGCCCCGATGAGCGCGAACACCGAGCGGCGCTGCCCGCGGTGTGGCGCGCCCAATTCGCCACGCGCCGAGCGCTGCGCCGCCTGCGATGCGGCCCTCCCCCCGCTGGAACGGGAGGGCACGAGCGCGGCACAGCCGCGCGCCGCCGAGGAGGCACTGGATCAGGGCCAGCAGCCCCATGAGCGACGCGGGCTGGGCCGCTTCTTCAAGTCGAACTGAATACCTGGCCACAGGTGCGGGCACGCAGGTAAGAGGTCAGCGACGAGACGATCACGTAGATGAGCTGATGCGCGTAGGTGAAGGTGAGGGATATGACGATCCTAGTGGTCGGCGGCGGCCTGGCCGGGCTGACCTGCGCCAAGGTGCTTGTTGAGGCGGGTCGCGAAGTGCGCGTGCTGGAGGCTTCGGATCACGTGGGCGGGCGCGTGCGCACCGACCAGAGCGCCGAAGGCTTTTTGCTGGATCGCGGCTTCCAGGTCCTCTTCACGGCCTATCCCGCGGCGCGGCGACACCTGGATCTCGCTGCCCTGAAGCTGCGCGAGATCGTGCCCGGCGCCGTGCTGATCCGCGAGGGCAAGTGGCACACCGCTGGCGACCCCCTGAGTCGCCTGTCGCTGCTCGGCCCCACGCTCTCCAATCCGCTGCTGACCTTTGGCGATAAGCTGCGGGCATTGCGCCTGCGTCGCTTCGTTCGCCGCCGCTCAGTGCATGATATCTTCTATGGCAAGGTGCGCGGCCTGCGCGGCGGCGATGTCTCCGCGCGCGATGAGCTGCGGCGCCGCCACTTCAGCGAAGATGGCTTCATCGCGAACTTCGCGCGCCCCTTCTTCGGCGGCATCTTCCTCGATCGTGACCTGACCACCAGCGCGCGCGCGCTGCTCTTCACCTACAAGATGCTGGCCAGCGGGAGTATCGCACTGCCCACGGATGGCATAGGGGCCATTACCGACCAACTCGCCGCGCGGCTGCCCGCCAGCGCCATCCATCTGGAAACGCGCGTCGAGGGCATCATCGAGGCGGAGGGGCGCGCGGTGGGGGTGACACTCACCGGCGGCGAGGAGATGCAGGGCGATGCCATCATCCTGGCAACCGACGCACCGACCGCCGAACGCCTCTCTGGGCGTCCCCTGCCGAGCGAGCCGGTGAGCGTCACCTGTGTCTATCTCGCGACCACCGAGAGCCTCTACGCTGGCCCGCGCCTGCTCCTGAACGCCAATCCTGAGGCCTTTGTGAACAACGTGCTCCAGCTCACCAACGTCTCACCGGCCTACGCGCCCCCTGGGCAGCATCTGCTCTCCGTTACGGTCCTTGGCCTGCCGGAGATGGATGACGCCGTGCTCACCGCCCGCTGTCGTGAGGAGATGGCCACCTGGTTCCCCGGTAAGGATCTCACGCGCCTGCGTCACGTGGCCACCTACCGCATTCGCTTCGCGCAATTTCGCCAGCCCCCTGGCATCTTCGCCACGCTGCCCCCACACGCCGCGCCCACCGCGGGCCTCTTCTTGGCCGGCGAGTATACCGCCTCCAGCAGCATCCAGGGCGCGATGGAGAGTGGCGAGACGGCGGCGCGCGAGGTGCTCGCCTCCCTCGCCGCTGGATAGACCTTCTCCCCCCCATCCATGCGGAGTGGGCGGCCTTCAGTGAACGCTTTTCAGGTGGGACTTGCGTCCGCCTCCATCGCACTGGCCTCCATCGCACTGGCCTCGCGCAACCAATGGAAGATATTCTCGGCGACCAGCACAGCGCCGGCCTCGGTCAGATGGATGCCATCGTAGGTGAAGGTGAGGCCCCGCGCTCGCGCCAACTCTTCCTCATGGGCGCGCGAGAGCGCATGCGCGCGCAGGGTGCCGAGTCGGGCGAGCGGGCCACGCCGGGGCCGCGCGGCGAGCGCCCGCGCAAAGGTGGCATGGAGGTCTATCAGCGCGCAGCCGCGCTCTCCAGCCACTTGGCGGGCCATCTCGGCGTAGCGATCCAGCAGCCGCCACGAGCGCGACGCCACGGCCTCACCCAGTGTCGCTGGTGTGCAGAGCGCGACGCGAGCGGAGGTGCGCGCGGTGATCGCCTCCACCGCGATGCGCAGGCCGTCGGCATAGCGTGCGGGCGTCACCACGCCACGCACCCCTTTCCGCGCACGGAAATACCGGCGTGTGGCGAGGACGCGCGGTGTCGGGAGCGCACGCCGCGCCAGCAGCGTCGTGGCATCGTTCACGCCGACGAAGATCACCACCCACGCGGGATGATGCGGCACGACATCACGGGGGATCCGCCGCGCCAGGTTGATGACGGTATCACCGGCCACCCCCGCGTTGATGAGCCGCGGGCCACGCAAAAGTGGATCCTCCGCCACACGGCGCTGGAGGATCCGCACATACGAGGCGCCATCGTGCCCCTCAGTCAGGCTATCACCAAGCAAGACGACACGCATACCGCTCAGCTCACATCGTCTGGAGATCACCCGCCCAGGTACGCGCGGCGCACGAGGTCGTTGTTCAACAGGTTCTTTGCCGTGTCACTCAGGACGACGCGCCCCTGTTGCAGCACGTAGCCGCGGTCAGCGGCGTTGAGCGCCATGAAGGCGTTCTGCTCCACCAGGAACACGGTCGTGCCTTGTTCACGGATGGCGCGGATGGTGCTATAGACCGTCTGGACCAGGATGGGGGAGAGGCCCAGCGACGGCTCATCCATGCAGATCAGCCGCGGGCGCGACATCAGCGCCCGGCCGATGGCGAGCATCTGCTGCTCGCCGCCGGACATCGTGCCCGAGATCTGCTTGTCACGCTCGCGCAGTCGCGGAAAGAGGACATACACTCGCTCGATATCTTCCTGGAGGGCGGCGCGGCTATTTTGCATATAGGCGCCCATCTCGAGATTCTCTCGCACCGACATGCGTGAGAAGACACGGCGCCCCTCTGGCACAAGTGCCATCCCGCGCTTGATGATCTCGTCAGTGCTGATGTTATCAATCCGCTTGCCTTCGAGCGTGATCGTGCCCGTCCGCGGCTTCACCAGCCCGAAGATGGTCTTCATCGTGGTCGTCTTGCCAGCGGCGTTGGCCCCCAGTAAGCAGACGATCTCACCCTGATTGATCTGGAGGGTGACATCGGAAAGGACATGACTCGGACCATAAAAGGTGTTGATCGCCTGTAACTCTAGCATGGCTACTCCACCGTCGCCTTTCGCCCGAGATAGGCCTCGATGACCAACTCGTTGCGCTGAATCTCCGCGGGCGCGCCCTCAGCGATCTTGCGACCGTAATCGAGCACGGAGATGCGGTCTGAGATGCCCATCGTCACCTGCAGTTTATGCTCGATCAGCAGGATGGTCAATTGGAAGTCCTGCCGCAAGCGCTGGATGTAGCCGATGGCCTCAGCGGTCTCTGAGTCGTTCATGCCCGCGGTTGGCTCATCGAGCAGCAGCATCTTCGGGCTTGATCCCAATGCCCGCGCGATCTCCACCCGCCGGCGATCGGCGTAGGAGAGGCTGGCGGCATAGTCGTCCTGGCGGGCGACCAATGATGGGCCAAAGAACGAGAGCAACTCGATGGCACGCGCCTTGGCCCGGCGCTCGGCCTGCCGATAGTTGGGCAGGTGGAGGATGACCGACGCCAGATCACCAGGGAAGGTGGTGTGTTGGCCAACGAGCACGTTTTCCAGGACCGACATATTGTTGAAGAGCCGGATATTCTGGAAGGTGCGGGTAATGCCGCGGCGCAGCACACGATCAGGGCTGGAGCCGGTGAGGGGGCGTCCGTTGAAGATGATCGTGCCGGCACTTGGCTTGTAGATGCCGGTGATCAGGTTGAAGACGGTGGTCTTGCCCGCGCCGTTCGGCCCGATGATACTGTAAATCTGCCCACGCTCCACGGCGAAATCAACATTGTCCACGGCCGTCAAGCCGCCAAAGGCTTTTGTCAGGCCATGCACCTGTAGGAGCGCGTCACTCTCCGCCATAACTACCCCTCCCGCCCTTGCGCATCGGAGCCTGGGCCACCAAATGTGGTCGTATCCTGCGCGTCGAAGCTTTCCAGCGTTTCACCCGCCTCCTCGCGCTCAAGCAGCCCGACCGCGGAGGCTCCCTCAGGGGAAGCTCCGATGCCTTTCAGCTCGCGCTGGCGGCGGATATTCGGAATCAAGCCCTGCGGTCGCAGGAGGATCATGATCATGAGGAGCAGACCATAGATCAGGTACTTCGAGAAGTTGAAGTCGAAGCCGGCGAGGAAGTGCAGCGGCGCGTTATTCGCCTGCACGAGCACACTCTGATGTACCGTGTCGTTGACCTTGCCGAGCAGGTATTGATCGAAGAACGCGAGCGCGATGGCGCCCACGATCACCCCAGGGATGCTGCCGATGCCGCCGAGCACGATCATGGCTAGGACGGTGATCGAGACCTGGAAGTTGAAGTTGGTCGTCGCGATGCTCTGCAAGTGGCCAGCGAAAAGCCCGCCGCCCAGGCCACCCACGACGGCGCCCAGCCCAAATGCCAAGAGCTTCGTTCGTACGAGGTTCACACCCGATGCCGCCGCCGCCGTCTCATCTTCGCGGATGGCGATCCAGGCTCGTCCAAGACTGGAATCGCGCAAGGATTTGACCACAAAGATGATGATCACGACAAACGTCAAGGTGAGGTAGTAGTACCAGATGTTGTTCAGCGGGTCGGAGAAGACGACCGGCCCCACGTCAGGCGGGCCATTGGCGCTGAGGCCATCTTGCCGTCCAAAATACGGCAGGTTCTGAAAGAAGATCGGCACGATCTCGCCAAACCCCAGCGTGACAATGGCGAGGTAATCGCCGCGCAGGCGCAGTGTCGGCGCGCCTAGGAGCACGCCGAAGATGCCAGCCAGGAGTGCTGCCAGGGGCAGGATGATCCAGAACGAGGTCTTCTGAAAGAGGATGGCATGCCGACCATCGGCCGCCAGGATACGGCCATCGGTGAAGACACCGACGGTATAGGCGCCGATGACATAGAAGGCGACGTACCCCAAGTCGAGCAAGCCCGCGTAGCCAACGACGATGTTCAATCCGAGCGCCAAGAGCACGTAGATGCCGACCAGGATGCCGGTCGTCACGAGACTCTCGTCTGGGTTGCCGAGCAGCAGTTGCCCGCCATTGCCGTAGAACTGCGGGAAGAGGAGGGCGAGCACGAGGAGCGCCCCAGACCCACGCCAGCCCGTCACATACCATTTGAGGGGCCGACCGGCGAGGGGTAGGTTGCCGAGCCGAGATAGCGGCCCGCCCAACCCCGCTTTGCGCTTGCCAAGACCTGCTGAGCGCGTGGACATGCGGCTTCTCCCTTATACCTTGTCGGGCACTTGCTGACCCAGCAATCCAGAGGGCCGCAGTACGAGGATCAGCACGAGAATGACAAAGACGATGGCGAGGCTCCACTGGAAGCCGCCAGGCAGATACTGCACGGTGAGGGACTGGATCAGCCCAATGAGGAAACCGCCGAGCACCGCGCCCTGAATGTTGCCAATGCCACCGAGCACAGCGGCGGTAAAGGCGATGAGGCCAAGCTGGAAACCGGTGGTCACCTGGGCCTCTTGATTGAGCAGGCTGTAGATGACGCCTCCGGCACCGGCCAACGCCCCACCAACGATGAAGGTCGTCGAGATGGTGCGGTTGATGTTCACGCCCATCAACGAGGCGGCCTCGGGATCCTGCGCGGTGGCCCGCATCGCGCGGCCCAGCCGTGTCGTCCTGATGAAGCGGTTGAGGGCATACATCAAACCTAACGCGAGCACGACGATGAAAATATTCAGGTAGTTGATGCGCACATCGCCGATGACGACCCCATCCGTTGGAAAGATCGCGGGATAGGCCAATTGCGCGGTGCCGCGCCAGATTCGCGCGACATTGACGAGAATGAAGGACGCCGCGATAGCGGCGATCAGCGGCGCGAGCCGGGGCGCCTTGCGCAGCCGCCGGTAGGCCACGCGCTCGATGGTGAAGTTCAGCGTCGCTGACGTCACCATGCCAACCGCGAGGAGCAAGAACAGCATGCCGACTAGCGCGATGCCACTCAGCGGAGTCGAGAGATTGCTGAAGCCCAGCCGCTCGAGCACCGCCAGTGTGACGATGGTGCTCCACATGAAGACGTCACCGTGGGCAAAGTTGATCAACTCAATGATGCCGTAGACGAGGGTATATCCCAAGGCGACCAGCGCGTAGACCGCGCCAAGGGTAATCCCGTTCTCGATCTGTTGAAAGAACAGGCTAGCGTCAATGCCTGACGCCGCGAGCGCAAGCATCTCTTCCGCCTCCTCCTGAAATCTGTGGCTGCCTCTATCGCATGGCCCGGTATCGCCTGTCGCTTTGTGGATAGCGCTGTGTGCCGCCTAAGTATCGCACGGAGCAGACTTCATCGAGAAGCCTGCTCCGTGAGCTGTCTATCGTCTCGACCTGATAGCTCAGAATAGCTCAGACCGTGACGTTTAGGCGTTGATCTGCGTCTCGTAGCTCCACTTGGTCGGATCCTTGGCGGGATCAACCGCGTAGACCGCGAAGACCTTCGAGCCAGCGTTGTCGCCGTTGGCATCGAAGCTGATGGTGCCGGTCAGGCCCGGATACGAGATGCCGGCCACCTGGTCACGCACAGCGGCGCGAGTGACCGCCTTGTTGGCCGCGATGAGGTTCTTGATCGCCGTGATCTCAATCATGGCCGCGTCGTACGCTTGCGCGCTGTAGGGCAACAGGTCATTGTTGGGCTTGCCCGCGACGAAGGCGGTGTACTTGGCCTTGAAGTCCTGCGCCGCCGTCGAGGTCAGGGTCGAGGTATCCGGCGCCGCGACGGTGCCGATGGTGCCCACGGCCGCCAGGCCAGCGGTCTTGATGAAGCCAGGATCAGCCGCGATACCGTCGCCGCCAACCATGGGCTTCTTGTAGCCAATCGCGACCAGATCCTTCTTGAGGACTGGGCCACCCTGGGAGGTGACACCACCGTAGAAGACGACATCAGCGTTAGAGGCCTTGATGGTCGTCGCCAACTGCGGGAGGTTAGCCACTTGGTCCGAGGTGATGGATGCGCGCGTGCCGACGATCGTGCCGCCGCCCGCCTTGAAGGCATCGCTGAAGAAGTCGCCAAGGCCCTTGCCGTAGGTCGAGTTGTCGTCTACGACAAACGCCGTCTTGGCGCTGAGGCCAGGTGAGGGCGAGAGCGCGATGGTGGCGTCAGCCTTCCCCTGCACAACATCGTTCGCCGGAATGCGGAAGTACGAATTTGGCTTGCCGGCGGGGTGCAGTTTGGAGAAGTCAATGTTGTTGGCATCCGCGTACTGCTGGAGCGTCAGGCCAGGATTGGTGTTGGTCGGGCTGATCTCGACGAGCGTCGCCGCGTTAACGACCGGAATTTCTTTCTTGGCCACGCCGCTGTTGAACGGACCAACGATGGCCATGACCTGCGCGTCATTGACCAACTGCTGCACGTTGGCCTCGCCGACGGACGGGTCAGCGCCGCTGGCGCCCTCGTCGTCTTTGTTGACGACCGACAGGGTGTAGCCGTTGCCGAGATCTTTGTTCTGGTCTACCGCCAGATTGACCGCATACTGCGCGGGCAAGGTCGCGGATGCGTCACCACCCGACACGGGGAAATCAGTGGCGATCTTGAGATTCTTGTTGACGCTGGTGCCAGCGGCGCCACAGCCGGCCAGAACGAGCGACCCGGCCAGCGCCAGGATCGTTCCCGTGGCGACCGACCGTACAAAGCGATTACGAGGCATACGTTTGCTGCTCCTCCACTTGTTGAAGATAACTACTCCCAGACAACATTCCGAGACAAGCCACGCACTCGGTAAGCACCGATCACCATCTCCCCTCTGGCGATAGGCAGCGCGAGGACTTACTATTGCATACGCACGTTGACCTGTAAATCTCACGCGATATGCGCTCACCTTGTGTCGCGTGCCTATACTAGCACTCTCTAGGTGGTTCGTCAACAAACGTCATCCAGGGATCCAGGGATGTGAACGAGTTTCGTGAGGGGGATGGTCAGGCGAATAGGGTGCGACCTCCTGCCAGCGGTCGCTCAAGAGCGGCATGCGCGAGGTGACGGTGGCCTGGGTGCCTGGCACCGCCCAGCGCGCGAGGCGCATGCGCGCGATGCCACAGGAAGCGCGCGGTCTCATTCATCCCCCCCAGTCTCCTCACATGCGTTCACATCCAATAGAACGTATGTAATGGGGAACTATCGGATATGGGTGTTTATCGCCCAATGGCTACGTACTTTTGCCTATTGACGAGCCGCCCACTCTCTTTTCACAATTGGCACAGCGTATCTGTACGTCTGCTCGTAGTGGATGGGCGGAGGTGAGTGATGATCTGTGCGCGATGTGGTCAGGTGGTCGAGGCGCAGGTGGCGGTCTGCGCCGTCTGTGGCGCGTCGTTACCCACGTCTGGGGCGAGTTCCCCCGTTGGCGGTCCCCCCACGATGCCGTCGGCGCGGGCGAGTGTGCCCGCATTCGATGGGCTTGCTGGGCGAGTCCTTCTGCTGGGGGCGGCGGCGATCCTCGTGGCGCTGGTATTGGTGCTCAGGATCACGACGAACGCTACCGCGGGTGGGAACGCACCTCTCCCTGGCGCCCCCGCC
>JADEYI010001330.1_pt1 | contig 19427 bp, 17 predicted proteins | sample 8542331 | NCBI WGS metagenome assembly JADEYI01 (sample SAMN16510988, study PRJNA670497) | mine drainage metagenome | isolation source: biofilm near Copperflume 1 | place: Germany: Marsberg coppermine Kilianstollen | collected 2018-02
ACCTTGAAGACCTCGTCGAGGTCGACACCAAATTCATCACTCATGGGGGCGGACCGGGGCGTTTGTCATGGGGGCTCGCTGGCATGGTAGGACAGCACTCCAGCCCGCGCAAAGATTACCTCTTGCCGGCAACGCGGACTGGCCCGTGGCGCCCATCCAATGGGCCCGGCCAGTCCGCGCGGCGTCCGCGATTACTGACCCGGTATCGACTGCACCGGGTATGGGGGCGTGAAGTCGCTGTCGCTCGGCGAACCCCCGACTTGCGTCGCAACGAGCTTTGTCTTCGAGCCGTCGGAATTTGTCCCTTCGGCGGAGAGCAGCAAGTTGTCCTTTTTGTCGATGCAAGCCGTGCCCTGGCCCGAGGCGCCGCTGCCCTGGTAACACTTCGCGCTGCGGCCGGCGATGGTTTGATCACCAACTTGCTTGATGGTGCCACCGCTGCTGGTGATCTCTTTAATGATGTTGTCCGGCGTGAAGGCAGTGAGGAAGGCGCCAGCCGCGCCACCCGTGCCGGACTTTGACTTCAAGCATTGCTTTTGCGGCTGCGCGGTGCACATAAACGAATTGGTGCCGTCGTCGATGATGGTGAGCTCGCCCTGAGCGCCAAAGAGCGTCCCGCCGAGCTTGAACGATGACTTCCCACCCTTGATGGCGATGGCCATCGTCCCGCTCGTGGTCTTGCCCGCGCTGGTGGTCTCAGTCATCTGATAGCTGACTGTGAAGTTGCCGTCCTTGAACGAATTGCCAGCACTTTGCAAGGCGGCGAGAGGGTTGCTGCTTGCCGAAGTGTTTGTCGCGGCGGGACTCTTGCCCGGCGCGGTCGTGGCAGCACTGCCAGGAGTGGTGCCGCTGGAAGCGGCAGTTGTTGGCGTGGAATTGTTGCTCGATCCGCCACAGGCCATCGCCGCGATCGGCAACATGGCGGCGACGGCCAGCCCGGCTAGCTTGATGACGCGCACAGAAATTTGTCCCTCGTGTCTTTCTGCTCAATTGCCGGGCCGGGGCGGGCACGTGGCCATCGAGTCACGCATACCGATACCCCTTCTGGGCGAAGTGTTCAAGTAGGAAGTGGGCGAAATTCAGGGTCGAAAGTGATGAACTTCACGCTCCCACGCGACGCACGGAGCGGTGTGCAGGCGTGGTCGGGGTGCCGTGACTCGAACACGGGACCTCTGCGTCCCAAACGCAGCGCTCTACCAGGCTGAGCTACACCCCGAGAGAATCAGCCTACAGGGCTGGCGGCGCTCGTAACAGCGCCGTCCCTGCGGCTCCCGGCTGGGCACAGCCGATAATTTCGGCCAGATCTTCGATGCCGTGCGTGGACAGCCACGCCTCGATCCCGTCCCGCACATCCAACAGCGCCCGCGGGTTGGCGAACGTGGCCGTGCCAACCTGCACCGCCGAGGCGCCTGCCATCAAGAACTCCACGGCATCTTCCCCGCAGCTGATGCCGCCGCATCCGATCACGGGTATCTGCACAGCACTGGCAACGTCGTAGACGATGCGCAGCGCGATTGGCTTGATCGCCGGCCCGCTGAGTCCGCCCCGCGCCCGGGGCAGCACGGGCCGCCCCCTGGAGATGTCGATGCGCGTGCCCAGCACGGTGTTGATGGCGCAGATCGCGGCCGCCCCCTCGCCCTCGCAGGCGACGGCGAGCGCAACCGGGTCGGTCACGTTCGGCGTGAGCTTCACAATCACGGGCAAGTCCGTGTGCCGGACCGCTGCCCGCGTCGCGCGGGCCGAGGCTCCAATGTCCTGGCCAATCTCGATGCCGCCAATATCTACGTTGGGGCAACTAATGTTCAGTTCCAAAGCCGCGACACCGGGGACTCCATCCAGCATCGCTGCCATCTCGCCAAACTCCTCTACCGTATCGCCCGCGATATTGACGATGACGGGCACATCCCACTTTGCCCAGAGTGGCGCCAGCTCCGCGATGCACTGGGCGATGCCAACGTTTTGCAGGCCGATGGAGTTCAGCATCCCTGCGGGCGTTTCCGCAACGCGGGGCTGCTGGTTCCCGCCACGGGGATACATGGTCACGCCCTTCGATACAACCGCACCGAGAGCAGTTATGTCGAATTGCCTTGCGAATTCCAATCCCCAGCTAAAGCAGCCGGAAGCTGGCATCACCGGGTTGCGCAGCAAAAGGCTGTGTTTGCGGCCAGGCGCAAGGTCAACTTCGAGGTTTGGGGGCATTGCAGACAGTGTACGGCTCGCCGCACGGTGCCGAAAACGCAGGCGGCCGGATTGCTCCGGCCGCTGCGTTCACGTGCAACGCAAAGTCAGGAAAGGTCTTGTGTTGCCGACCGGCGGCCGCGATAGCGCGAGCCATTGAGGCTGAAGCTGTCGCTATCCCACATCAGGTCTTCGGAGGAGTTCCGGAACTCCTTCGCCACGCCGCAACGCTTGCAGCGGCCCCCGCTCAACGCCCCGTTTGGCGTGTCAATCACCCAATGATGGCGGCAAATCGCGCTCGCCGCAGTCGTCTCTGTCGGATTCACTTCGATCATCTGTTCTCCTCGGCCGGCGCTGGCAGTGGCCGGATCGGCCAGGCCACCGCGGACTCATGACGTTTACCGTTCGGTAGAATGAGTCTAGCAGATGCGTCGGGAATGCGCCCTGCTTCCCGTCACGCTACCGGTCGCCAGCGAAAGCTGGAGTAAATCGTTTGCCGGGTGGGCCGCCAGCAGCTACGATCATGCAGAGTTGAGCGTGGCGCCCGGTTAACGGTGCGCCGATTCTGCGATACGCCCCGGCTTCGGCTGCTGAAGCGCCGCCGGTCCCCGTCCGCAATGCGCCCACCCCGGAGCACGCGCCAGGCAACGAATCCGATCAGAGCCCGGCCGTCCAAGGAACGAAAGGCCCCTGCCAACCGCATGACTACTGTCCACACCGTCAACCGAGACGACGTCATGGCCGCCCTCGAAACTGTCAACGACCCCGAGCTCCACGCCAGTATCGTGCGTCTTGGCATGGTCAAGGACCTCGTCGTCGATGGCGCCAACATCCACCTGAAGGTCGAACTCACCACTCCCGCGTGCCCGCTGAAGGAAACCATCGAGCGCGACATTCGGGCCGCGCTCGAGCCGCTGCCAGGCGTCGGGCTCATCTCGCTCGAATGGGGCGCGAACGTCCGCGCATCCGCCCCCCGCGAAGGCCAGAAGCCCATTGCCGGCGTCAGCAACATCATCGCCGTTGCCAGCAACAAGGGCGGAGTGGGGAAGTCAACCGTTGCCAGCAACCTGGCTGTCGCGCTCGCGAAGGCCGGTGCCCGCGTTGGGCTGATGGATGCCGATATCACCGGCCCCAACCTGCCAACGATGTTTGGGCTCGCCCAGGGCCTTCAGGCGGGAGCAACCGATGGTCTCCGCGCAGTTGAGAAGTACGGTGTCACGATCGTGTCCATTGGATTCCTGCTTCCGAAGGGCACACCGGTGGTGTGGCGCGGGCCGATGATTGGCAGCGCCGTCCGCCAGCTCCTCCACGACGTCCCCTGGGGCGAACTCGACTACCTCATCATCGACCTTCCGCCGGGCACCAGTGATGCCTCGATGAGCATGGCTCAGGAAGCGCCGATCTCCGGGGCGGTCATCGTTTCCACGCCTCAGGATGTCTCCGTCGAAGATGCTATGAAGGCCGTCGCCATGTTTGAGAAGCTCGATATCCCGGTGTTCGGGATGATCGAGAACATGAGCTACTTCATCGCACCCGACACCGGAAAGCAGTACGACATTTTCGGACACGGGGGTGCCCAGAAAGCGGCCGAGGAGCTCGGCATCGACTTCCTCGGCGAGATCCCCATCGAACCAGCCGTCCGCGAAGGGGCGGACAGGGGCGTGCCAGTCGTGTATGGCGCCCCCGAGACGCAATCGGCGAAAGCGATCGAACAGATCGCGGGTAATGTCGCCGCCAGGCTTAGCGTTTTGCAAAGGATGGGCATTTAGCACCCATATGGTCCTCAACATCTTTCCTCGAACAAAGAAGCCGGCTGCCGGCCCCGAACCGGAACCAGCAGCGGCCCTCCCCGAACCGTCTCCCGAGGCTCTCGCAGCGCTCGATGACCCGGACGGCAAGAAGCGGCCAACCCGCCGCGGTAGCCGCGGTGGACGGGGCCGCGGCCGCGGCACCGGAGCCGAGAGCGCACAGGATGCCGCAGCGGAGCCTGAAATCGCTGCCGGCGAGCCCTCCACCAGCGAACCGGCTCCGGCGCGGACGCCGAGACGGTCCAGCCGCGCCCGCACGATCCCCGAAATCGAACCCGTGAATGAACCACTCGCCGCCGAAGTGGTGAGCGGAAGCACCGAGCCCCCCGCTCCCACAGGACGCACGCCGCGGGCGCCCCGCACGCCGCGGCAGCCCGCCGAGCCCGCGAACGAAGTCTCGGCACCGCCGGCCGCTGGAGCATCGCGGCGTGGTCAGGGGGCTGCACGCTCGACCGGGCAGGACGCGGAGCCCACCCCGGCGAGCATCCTCCGCGCCATCGAGCAGCAGAGTCACCAGATTGAGCAGCTCATTCGTCTCCAGGACGACAATGCGCGTCGTGGCGGAAGCTCGGCGAGTGCCGCCGCCGCGCCCCCGCGGGTTGGCATTTTCGTCGATTCCGCGAACATCGAACTCGCCTGCGATCGCCTGAAGACGCGCTTCGACTGGAAGAAGATCCTCGAAATGCTCACCCGCGACCGCCAGCTAATACGTGCCATTGCCTATAGCCCCGTCCACGACGACCCGGGCGTCAGCATCGAGACCCAGCGTTTCGTCGAACCTTTCCTGGGCAAGGGCTACAAAGTCTTCACGAAACCACTCAAGCGCTTCCAGGACAACACGATCAAGGCGAACGTCGATATTGAACTCGCCCTCGACGTGCTCGAAATGATCGACCGCCTCGACATCATCTGTCTCTGCTCCGGCGATGGCGACTTCCAGCGGCTGGTCGAAGTTGCGCAGAGCAAGGGCGTACGGGTGGAAGTGGTCGCCGTCGGTTCGAGTACCGCATCGAACCTTCGCCACGCCGCCGACAACTACATCGACCTCCAGTCGCGGCTAAAGGAGATCCGGGCCTAACGCTCTTTGGTCACCCTCGCAGGGCCGTCCGAAGTACCGGGCGGCCCTCGTGCGTTGATGGCCCAGAGGTTTCAGGTGTAGCGGCAGGCCCGCTTTTTCTGGTAGCGTGCGCACGCCGTGGCACTCGTGGTCATCGCCATCGCCTGGATCGGCGCCATTGCCGCAGTGGCCCTCTGGGCGCTTCCGCCCTGGGCCGTCCCGGTCTGTCTCGCAGCCGCCAGTCCGGCGACCCTCCTGTTCCGGGGCCGCCGCGACGCAATCGTCCTCGCCGCAGCGGCGCTGCTTGCGTTGGCCGGTGCAACCCGGTTCGACCTGTGGCGCGGTGGCGCTGCCCCAGATCTCGCCCACTTTCTCGCGCGCTCGGTGACCGTGGAAGGGATCATCGCCTCCGAGCCCGACCCCGGCGAGACTACTGTCGCCTATGAGGTCTCGGCTCGCCGCATCGAGACGTTCGGCTACGCCGGTGCCACCTCCGGCCTCGTGCGGATTGCGGTCGATCAATACGCCAGGTATCTCCCCGGCGACCACGTTCGGCTCCGCGGGCCGCTCCAGCCCGCCCCGGTATTGAAAGACTTCAACTACCGCAGCTACCTTGCGCGCCGGGGTGTCGTCGGTGTGATGGCCAACCCGGAGGTAACCCTGATCGAGGAAGGGCCGGAATGGAGTCCCGCCCGCATGGCCGCCCGCTTGCGGCTTGCGCTCGATAGTGGCCTCCAGCGCTCCCTGCCCGAGCCGGAAGCCTCACTCGCAGGAGGGATCGCGTTCGGCCGCGACGGCAACCTCCCTCCGGACCTGTACGACGCATTCCGCGACACCGGGCTGGCGCACATTGTGGCTGTCTCCGGCGCCAACGTGACGCTGGTAATGGCGGTGATCTTCCTGCTCGCGGTGCGGACCGTCGGCCGGCGGGTGGCGCTCTTGCCAGCAGCGCTCACGGTGGTCGCCTACCTCTTCGTGGCGGGACTTTCCGCCAGCGTTGTCCGCGCGGGCATCATGGCTATTGTCTATCTCGCGGGCGCCTACCTCGGACGGCAACAGAGTGCCCTTGCAGCGCTCGGTGCCGCGGTGATCTTCATGACCGCGGCGCAGCCCGGCGCGGCGTTGGACCTCGGCTTCCAGCTCAGCCTTGCGGCGACTGCCGGGCTGATCGCGTTCGGGCCATGGCTCCGCTATGCGACCGCCCGGGCGCTGCACAGGTCGCGTGCCGGCTCGTTCGTCCCCGACGTGGCAATCCAGGCGGCCGCGCTCACGCTCTCCGCAACGCTCGCGACCATGCCGATCACGTGGGTCAATTTCGGGCGCGTCTCTCTCATCGGGCCCCTGGCAAACGTCGTCGTCGAGCCGCTGTTCGTCCTCGCCTTCTGGCTGAGCGCCGCCACGGCGGCACTCGGCGCGGCGTGGCAACCCGCCGGCTGGTTTGTGGGACTCACGGCCTACTACCCGCTCAGCTTCATGACCTGGTTCGCGCGCAGTGCTGCCGCGATCCCGGGATCCGCCATCGATGTTCCCCGCGCGAATGGCACGACGGCGTTCCTGGCGTTTGTGGCGGTCTGTGCGGCTGGCTGGCCTGCGTACCGCTACCTCCCACCAGAGGTGGTGCCGCTCCACTATCTCCCAAGGCCCCGCCGCGTGCTTCGAATGGCCGTGGCTGCCGGCGGAGTCAGCTGCATCACGCTCGTGGCACTCCCCGTCTCACTGCTTCCTCTGCGGGGGCCCGGCGAACTCCAGATGGCGGTGCTGGACGTCGGTCAGGGCGATGCCGTCCTATTCACCACGCCATCCGGCCGGCATGTGCTCGTCGATGGCGGCCCAAGCGGCATCCAGCTTTCCCGCGAACTCGGAGCCGTGCTCCCCCACTGGTCGCGATCAATCGATGCACTCTTCGTGACGCTCCCACAGGACGAACACACGGGGGCCCTACCGGAGGCGATCCGCCGCTTCGACGTCGGGCGCGTGTTCGATGCCGGCAACGAAGCCGCGCGCTTCGCACCGCCTGGCGGCGCCGCCGGCCCGGGCCCAAGTGCACTCCGCGCGGGCGGCAACTATGAGATCGACGGAGTGCACTTCGAAGTGCTCTGGCCGGGCACCACCGCCGGGACGGCCACGAACGACAACGCCCTCGTGCTTGCCGTGACCTATGGCCAAACGCGCTTCATCCTGGCTTCGAACCTGAGCGCGAAATCGCAGCGGACCCTCACCGCCTCGGCCAACGTGGGTGCCGATGTGCTCGTCGTTCCCCACCATGGGGCCAACAAGACCGACGCGCCCTTCATCGCCGCGGTGCGGCCCGCGCTCGCAGTGATCCCCCGGGGGACTGGCAGGTTCGTGCCCGGGGTAGCTGAAGATGTGAGCGCAGCGCTCGCAGGCACGACTGTGCTGCGCACGGACCAGGACGGACGCCTTTTGGTGGCGAGCGACGGCCGTTCGATCGCCTTCGAGACACAGAGGTGATGCTCTGCGTGCCTCACTTTGCGCCCCGCCGTGGCAGCGCTTACGGTGACGTAGCACCGCGGCGAATTGGCCGCGCCTAACGCCAATCGGAGAACCCCTGCGTGACATCTCGAATCGACGGCCGCCGCCCCGGCGACCTGCGGCCCGTACACATCGCTCCCAATGTCCTCGACTTTGCGGAGGGCAGCTGCATCATTGAGTTCGGGCGGACGCGCGTGCTCTGCGCCGCCAGCGTCGAAGACCGCCAGCCACCCTTCCTGCGTAACACACAGAGCGGCTGGGTCACGGGCGAATATTCCATGCTCCCTCGGGCGACGCACACGCGTAGCCAGCGCGAGGTGGAGCGGGGCAAGCCCGGCGGCCGCACACAGGAGATCCAGCGGTTGATCGGCCGCGCGCTGCGCGGCGTCGTCAACGTCGAATTGCTCGGGCCGCGGACCATTACGATCGATTGCGACGTCCTCCAGGCCGACGGCGGGACGCGCACGGCGTCGATCACCGGTGGCTACGTTGCGCTCTCGATCGCCATCGCGAAGCTGGTCAAGGCGGGCACCATCTCGCCGGCAGTGCTCCAATCGCCGGTGGCGGCTGTGAGCGTCGGGATCGTGAAGGGCGCGCCGCTGCTCGACCTCTGCTATGAAGAGGATTCGACGGCTGAGGTCGATTTCAACGTCGTCATGACCGGGGACGATGCGTTCGTGGAGGTGCAGGGCACGGCCGAAGGCAAGCCGTTCTCGAGGGGTTCCATGGACCAATTGCTGGACCTCGCCCGCGACGGCATCCAGCAGCTCTTCGCGGCGCAGAAGGCTGCGCTCGAAGCGGCCGCGAGCTGACCGAGTGGTGTCCATCCCGGCCATTCGCGCGACGAGACCCTCAGCCGACGTAGTGCCCGAGAAATGTGCCGCCGATGATGTGCAGGTGGCCATGCTCCTGGCTTTGCATGGCGTCGTACCCGAAATTGGAAAGCAGGCGGAAACCGCCGGGGCAATACTGGCGACCGAGTTCGGCGGCGACCTTCCCGACCTTCCCAATGTCGTCCCAGAGTTCCGACTGGGTGCGGTGCTCCTTCGTCATCGCGAGCAGCATGACAGGCACCCAGCGCAGGACGTTCTGGATGACAATCACGTCGTCGTCCTGGTAGATGACGTTGGCCGGCTCGCGGCCGGCGACAATGCTGCAAAACACACAGTAGGGATGCATTCGGGTTTGTCGATTCTAGGTTCGCCAACCTGCTCGGACAAACCGGCCGCCGTGGAGGTTCCCTGATGCCCCAGCTCCTGCCATTCCGCGGCCTCCGCTATACAGTGGCCGCCGGACCCATTTCAGCACTGCTTGCGCCGCCCTACGACGTCATAACCGCCACCCAGCATCGCGCCCTCGAGGAGCGAAGCCCCTATAATGCCGTACGCCTCGAGCTGGCTGACGGTGGCGACGACCGCTATGGCCGCGTGGCCAGCCTCATCCAGCGCTGGGAGGCCGCCGGAATCATCGCGCGCGATGCCGCGCCAATGCTCTACGTCTACGAGCAGCTGTTCAGCGAAGGCGGACGAGCCTACCAGCGCCGCGCCCTCCTGACCGCTGTGGAGTCTCAACCGTGGGAAGAAGGCGCCATTAAGCCACATGAATTCACGATGTCCGGCCCCAAGGAAGACCGGCTGAAACTGCTGGAAGCAACGAAAGTCCAGTTCAGCCCCGTATTCATGATAGCGCGCGACCGTGCCGGCCAGCTCAGGCAGTTCCTCGATTCAACCATCACGGCGCGGCCACCCGACATCGAAGGCTCGACGATCGAAGGCGACCTCCATCGCGTGTGGCTCGTCGAGGCGGGACGCTACGAGATGCGCCAGCTCGCTCCGCTCCTTTCCGAAAGCTTCTACATTGCGGACGGCCACCACCGCTACGAGACCTCGGTGACGTACAAGGAACGGCGCTTGCTTGAGGGACCGCTTGAGCGCGATCATCCCGCCCGGTTCGCGATGACCGCGGTCGTCGCAGCCAGTGACCCGGGCCTCGTGATCCGCCCTATCCACCGCATCGTCCCGCGCCCGGCGCCGAAGGACTGGCGAGCGAAAGTCGGCGGTATCTTCGACATAGGCTCGGTGGAGGGCCTGCCTCCCGCGGACCGGCGAGCTGAAGCCCTCGAAGGCCTCTTAGAGGCAGCACCGGGAATGATCGTGGCGACTGGCCTGGACGCACCCGATTCCGTGCACACGCTACGGTTGAACGATGCTGCGGCGCTGGCAGCGCGCACGCCACACGGGCGGAGTGAGCGTTGGGCGTCAATCCCGCCGAATGTGCTCCGCTACGGCGTCCTTGAGCCACTTTGGGGGATCGATGATGATGCGCTACGAGCCGGAGCCGTGCTCTACACGCACGACGTGGGCGAGGTGCTGGACCTGGTCGCCGGAAACCCCGGCGCTGTCAGTTTCCTGCTCCACCCGGTCCGCATCGACGAAGTGATGGCGCTGGCGGACCAGGGAGAACGGATGCCCCAGAAGTCCACATTCTTCCACCCCAAGCTCGGGACGGGGCTGGTCTTTCACCCTCTGGAGCCGTAGCGCTCGCAGCACGAGCCTGCCTCATCAACGCCGGCCGCTCAGACCCCAACCTGGACAAGATGACGGTCCCGGGCGACCCCGGTTAGAAGCGCACCATGCGCACGTTATGGATGCCGTCCATCGCCTCAATTTCGCGCTGCTGAGCATCGCTGGGGCACTCGTCGACGGCGATGAGCATCAACGCCCTTTCGCGGCGGCCGCGGCGGCCCACCTGCATGGAGCGAATGTTGATGTCGTACTTGCCAAGCAGCGTCCCGACCTTGCCTATCATCCCTGGCCGGTCTTCGTTGTCGCAGGCCAGCAGGAAGGAGCCTGCATCGGGCATGAGGTCGACGTCGAGCCCGTTGAGGATGACGATGTGCGGCTGCCCGTGCTCCACCGTGCCGCCAACGGTCACTTCGGCATCGCTGGTGCCCACTTTCACATGCACCATGTTATGGAACACCTCGTGCGAGCCACGCTGGTGCTCTTCGATGTCCCAGCCACGCGCCTGGGCGATGAGCCGCGCATTGACCATGTTCACCGTTTCTTCGCTGATCGGCTTCAGGAGCCCTCGGATGACCGACGCCTTGAGAGGCGTGACATCGTATTCCGCGATCTCGCCGTAGTAGTCGATCTCAATCGACGTTAGCTTCCCGGTCACGAGTTGCGTCGCGATCTTGCCGACCATCTCAGCGACGGGCATATACGGCTGGATGACCTGCAGGGCCTCGGGTGCCAGCATCGGCGCGTTGACGGCATAGCGCGCCGGCCTGCCGGAAAGGACGTCCACAATCTGCTCGGCAACGTCGAGCGCCACGCGCTCCTGGGCTTCCGTGGTGGAAGCGCCGAGGTGCGGGGTCGTGATGACGCGCGGGTCGCCGAGCAGCGGGTTTTCGCCGGGTGGTTCGCTCGTGAAGACATCGACGGCGGCGCCGGCCACCTTGCCGGACTTCACTGCCTCTGCGAGGGCTGCCTCATCGATGATGCCACCGCGCGCGACATTGAGGACTCGCACACCGTCCTTCATCCGGGCGAATTGCGCGCTTCCAATCATGCCACGCGTCGTCGCCGTCATCGGGACGTGGACCGTGATGAAGTCCGATGTCGCAATCAACACGTCCAAGGTCACGGGCTCGGCTCCGAGCGACCGAGCGCGCTCCTCGGTGACGAATGGGTCGTTCGACACCACACGCATCTCGAGGCCGAGGGCACGGCGGGCCACTTCAGAGCCGATCGGCCCGAGGCCGATCACGCCGAGCGTTTTGCCGCGCACTTCGGTGCCGACGTATTTCTTACGATCCCATTTCCCGGCGAGCATCGAGGCAACCGCCTGGGGGACGTGCCGGGCGAGCGCCATGAGCAGGGCGATCGTGTGCTCGGCGGCCGCCACCGTGTTGCCCTGGGGTGCGTTCACCACGATCACACCCCGCTCGGTTGCAGCATCGAGGTCGATGTTGTCGACTCCAACGCCCGCGCGGCCCACCACGACCAGCTTCTTCGCGCGTTCGATGACCGACCGCGTGACCTTCGTTTCGCTGCGGACAACGAGGGCTTCGTAGCCGCCGATGATTTCGAGGAGCGCTTCCGGGGCGAGGCCGGTTTTGACATCGACTTCGCCCACCGCTCGCAACATTTCGATCCCCTCCGGTGCTACGGGGTCGGCGATGAGGATGCGCGGACGGTCGATCTCGGGCATGAGTGATTCCTTTTCCTTGAGCGTGGGGAGCGCGAGTTCAACGGCGGCCGGGATGCGGACTTTGCCGGATTCCCAGCGGCTGATCGTGCCCTGGTCGACGCCGAGCGCGGCAGCCATCGCGGCCTGTGAGAGGCGGAGGGCGTTGCGGGTGGCGATGAACTCCTGTGCGTTCATATCCATGCATTGTGCATTACGAGGACGTTTCATGCAATTTGCATAGCACATCGAGAAGGCACGCTCCTTCCCGACCTGAAGGAATCCAGGCAGAAGCGAGCGCGGGGATACGGCCCTGGCCAACGCGGGGATGCAGATAGGCCGAATCGGCCGGCCGGCTCAGACCCTGAGTTTCGCCTCGCTCAGAAGCTTTTCGACCACGTCCATGCATTCCTCGACGTCGCCCAGGCTCACATAGCCAAGGTGTCCGACGCGGAAAATTTTGCCCTCGAGCTTGCCCTGGCCACCGCCGAGCACGACACCGAACTCTTCGCGCGCGCGCTTGCTGATGGCCTTGCCGTCGACGCCCTCCGGCCACCAGACGGCTGTGACCGTGTTCGATGCAAAGCGTTCGTCCACGGGCACTAGCTTCAGGCCCAACGACTTCGCCCGCCTGCGCGTATAGTCCGCGATCGCCTGGTGGCGCGTGAAGATGCCTTCGAGGCCTTCTGCGCGCAGGAGTTCAAAAGCCGCGTCCATCGCGTAGTACACCGAGACGGCGGGCGTCCAGGGATTCTGAAGCTTCGCGAGTGAATCGCGGGTTTTCGCCGCATCGAAATAGAAGCGGGGCATGCGTGCCTCGGCGTTCGCGGCCCAGGCACGTTCACTCATATAGACGAAGGCAAGGCCGGGAGGGGCCATCCAGCCCTTTTGCGAGCCGCTCACAACGACATCCAGGTCCCAGCGTTCCACGGGGCAGGGGATGGAGCTCATGCTGCTGACCGCATCGACGATGATAAGCCGGTTGCGCGAGCGGACTGCCTTCGCGATCGCCTCCAGCGGGTTCGTGGTACCCGTGGATGTTTCGTTGTGCGTCACCAGCACTGCCTTGATGGCAGGCTCCTCGTCCAGCATTTTGCCGATCACTTCCGGGTCGGCCGCTTCTCCCCATTCGAGCGCGTAGCTCACAACATCGGCACCATACGTCTTCGCAATGCTCTTGAGCCGATCACCAAACGAGCCGATCGAGACCGAGAGCACCCGGTCGCCAGGGCTGAGGGTGTTGACGACCGCGACTTCCAGGCCGCCGGTCCCCGAGGTGGTGAACGAAAGCACGTCCGAAGACGTATCGAAGACCCAGTTCAGGCCGTCGGTGACGCGGCGGAGGATCTGGGCGAACTCAGGACCTCGATGGTTCATCATCTGGCGGCTGCCAGCGGCAAGGACCTCGTCCGGCACGGGCGTCGGCCCGGGAATACGCAGGTTCACGATAGGACTCCACGCGAAGGGATGGGGGTGGTTTTATGGTCAACGGTCAGCGGGGAGTGGTCAACCAAATTGGCCATTGGACTCGCCGCGCCGCGGTGCTTCCAATGGCGCAACCGGGCAACATCGATACGTCCCTGCCGCGGGCGGGCCGCCTTGCTACACTTGCCGGCGTGACCAATGATCCCCGCCGCAGCCTCCCCTCCGTCGATTCCATCGTCAGCGCCCTTGACGGGACTGCTGCCCCGCACCCGCACGCGGCACTCGTCGCTGCCGCCCGCGTGGCCCTCGATGGCTTCCGGAGCGAACTCGGCCCCGGCTCAGTGGCACCAACGCTGGACCTCATCATCGAGGCAGCGAGAAGCGCCCTGGAGCGTGGCACACGGGCATCTCTACGGCGCGTGATCAACGCGACGGGGGTGATTCTGCAGACCAACCTCGGGCGCGCGCCGCTTAGCGACCGGGCGATGGCGGCCATCGCCGACGCCGCGGCCGACTACACCAATCTCGAATTCGACCTTGCCTCCGGTGAACGCGGCAGCCGTCACGACCACGTCCGTGAGCTCATCGGCGCTGCCACCGGCGCCGATGACGGGATGGTCGTGAACAACAACGCTGCTGCGCTCTACATGGCGCTCCACGTGTTCGCCGGCGGGCGAGAAGTCGTTGTCTCGCGCGCCCATGCGGTCGAAATCGGAGGCGGCTTCCGCATCCCCGACGTCGCGCGCGACAGCGGCGCCCGGTTGGTCGAGGTCGGCACTACCAATCGCACCTACGCCCGAGACTATGCGGCCGCATGGGGGCCTGAGACCGCGGCGATCCTGCGGGTGCACGCATCCAATTTCCGGATCGTGGGTTTCACCGAGGAGGCGGCGCCCGCCGAGCTTGCAAGCGTGGCGCACAGCGGCGGTGGACTCCTGATCGATGACCTGGGGAGTGGCTGCCTGGTCGAAACAGAGCGCTATGGGATGGCGCATGAACTAACTGTGCAGGAGAGCCTGGCTGCCGGGGCCGACCTGGTGTTGTTCAGCGGCGACAAGCTCCTTGGCGGGCCCCAGTGTGGCATCATCGCCGGGCGCACGGAGCTTGTCGCCAGGCTGAGAGCTCATCCGCTGGCGCGTGCCCTGCGGGTCGACAAGCTCACCATCGCGGCGTTCTGCGCGACGATCCTCTCATACATCGACGGCCGGGCTGCTGAAGAGCTGCCGGTCTGGCAGATGATTGCGCTCGACCCCGCGAGCTTACGCCGGCGCGCACAACGTTGGGCACGCGTGGCCGGTCCAGCCGGGAGCGTGGTCCCCTCGCGATCGATGGTCGGCGGAGGCTCGTTGCCGGGCGAAGGCGTCGCGACATTCTGCGCCGCCATCGGCCCGGATGCGGGCGCAGCACGGCTGACGCGAGCCCTGCGTGCCGCCGAGCCGCCGGTCGTGGGGCGGGTTCACGATGGGGCCGTGCTGCTCGATCCACGGACCGTGCGTCCGATCGACGATCGCCGTGTTTCGAATATATTGCGTGACGTGATGGCTGGGCTGTGAGGCACCATCCACGATGAGACTCACACAGGGCGCCGGCGTGCCCATTCGACGCATTGACCGGCCGGATCGGGTCGTACTATAGTTCGGCAAGTTACAAATTTCACAACCAACCCCACCCTCCCATGACCCTTGAGATACCAGAAGTTGTAATCAACCGTCTCCCCGTCTATGCGCGGGCACTCGCCGAATTGGCGGCGAATGGGGACGCTGTGGTCAGTTCGCAGGCGCTCGGAGAGCTGCTCGACGTGACCCCAGCCCAGATCCGCAAGGACTTGAGTTACTTCGGTCGCTTTGGCAAGCAGGGCCGGGGCTACAATGTCCACGGTCTGTTGGCCAAGTTGCGCGAGATCCTCGGCATCGACCGGCAATGGCGGGTGTGCCTGGTGGGCGTGGGCCGGCTCGGCCAGGCTATCGCCGAGTACGGTGGCTTTGGGCCGCAGGGATTCGAAATTACAGCTGCGTTCGATTCGAACCTCCACCTCGTGGGCAGCACCGTCGGGGGCGTCCTCGTCCGCCATTCAGACGACCTCGACGATTACCTGCGCCAGACGCACGTGGACATCGGGATCGTCGCTGTCCCGGCAGCCATGGCCCAGGCGGTGGTGGACAGGCTGGTGGAGGCGGGCATCCACGCAATCCTGAACTACGCTCCCATCACCGCGCACGTCCCGCCCGACGTGGTGATCCGCCACATCGACCCCGTGTTAGCGATGCAGAGCATGACGTTCTACATCAAGCGTGGGGAGATGGGCGAGGAGTAGGCCTATCGGCCCCTCAGCGCTCGGGTGTGGGAAAGAGTCCAACGAGGTTTTCCTCTTCCGTCGGCAGGCTACGCTTGATGACCTCCAGGTGGTCGAGTGCTATGCCCGCGCCGATGGCCACGCACTCAAGCGGGTTGTCGGCCACGTAGCAGGGCACGCCCGTCTCCTGCGTCAGGAGTTCATCGAGGTGCCGCAGGAGCGCGCCTCCACCGGTGAGGACGATGCCGCGGTCGATGACGTCTGAGGCGAGCTCCGGCGGCGTCTTTTCCAGCACCGCGCGCACTGCCTGGACAATCGTGCCAAGACAGTCCTGGATGGACTGCGAGATCTCGACGCTGTTCAGCGTGATCGTCTTGGGCAGACCGCTGAGCTGATCGCGGCCGCGCACCTGCGTGCCTAGTCCCTCGTCGATAGGGAGGGCACTGCCGATGGCGATCTTGATCTCTTCCGCAGTCTTTTCGCCGATGATGAGGTTGTGCCGCCGGCGCACATAGGCCATGACGGCCTCATCGATGCGGTCACCGGCCATGCGCACGGATTCGCTCACCACAATGCCATAGAGCGAGATGACGGCCGCTTCCGTGCGTCCGCCGCCCACGTTGACGATCATGTTTCCGCGCGCAGTGCCGATGGGGATGCGGGCGCCGATCGCCGCGGCCAGGGGCTCCGGCACCAGATGCGCGGGCTTGCGGGCACCGGCCTGCTCCGCTGCATCACGCACCGCGCGCTGCTCCACGCTGGTGACGCCTGCAGGCACCGTCACCATCACTTCCGGGCGGATGAGGTTGAAGCGGCCCGTGATGAGGCTGATGAAGTAGCGGAGCATCGCCTCGGTGGTGAGGTAGTCCGCGATCACCCCATCGCGCATCGGCCGGATAACGCTAATCGAGCCCGGGGTGCGCCCCTGCATGGCCCGCGCTTCTTCGCCGACGGCCACGATTGCGTTGTCACGGTTGTGGCGCGCCACAACCGACGGCTCGTTCACGACGATGCCCTGGCCCTTGACGTAGACAAGGATATTCGCCGTGCCGAGGTCGATGCCGGCCTTCTTTGGGGAGAGAAACTCCATCGCCATTATGTGCGTTCCACCTGCGCGCCGAGCGCCTGGAGCCTCTCGTGCAGGTGTTCATAGCCACGGTCCATGTGGGAAATATCGTCAATCACTGTTGTCCCTTGCGCTACAAGTGCCGCGAGCAGTACGGCTGCACCGGCGCGCACGTCGAGCGCTCGCACACTGGCACCGTGCAGCTCCGTGGGGCCACTAACAATGGCGGACGAACCGGTGCTCACGATCTCGGCTCCCATTTTGCGCAGCTCGCCAACGTAGAGCATGCGGTTATCGAACACGCGCTCGTGGATGATGGACACGCCGTTCGCCTGAGTGAGGAGGGCGGCCATGGGCGCGTGGAGGTCGGTCGCCAACCCCGGATAGGGAAGCGCCTGGAAACTCACCGCCCGGAGGTCGCCGTTGCGGCTGATGCGCAGCGTCGTTTCGCCCTGTTCGATCTGCACGCCTGCCACGCGGAGCTTGGCGAGGAGAGCATCGAGGACGGGCACGGGCGCTTCAAGGATCTCAACATCGCCGCCCGTCATTGCGGCGGCGATGGCGAAGGTCCCAGCCTCGATGCGGTCTGGCATCACGCGGGCGGTGGCACCGTGGAGGTGCCGCACGCCCTCGACTTCGACGAGTTGGCTGCCAATGCCTTCGATGCGGGCACCCATGGCGTTGAGGAGGTGCGCGAGCTCCTGGACCTCAGGCTCAGTGGCCGCGTTGACGATCGTTGTGCGGCCCCGCGCCAGCGCAGCCGCCATCATCACGTTCTGAGTGCCGGAGACGGAGGGATAGTCCATGAAGACTCTGCCGCCATGCAGGCTACCGGGCCCACCTGGCGCGCGCGCGACAAACCGCTCGCCGTTGCGGCTCACAGTCGCTCCCATCAGCTCGAACCCGGAGAGGTGGACGTCGATCGGGCGCTGGCCGATGACATCTCCCCCCGGCGGTGCGGAGGAGGCATAGCCGTGGCGCGAAAGCAACGGACCCATCACCTGGAAGGAGGCGCGATTCTCGCTGATTAGCTCCGTCGGCGCCTCAAACGTCGTGACGTTACCCGCATTGATGCGCAGGCGCCCCGGAGAGAGGAACTCGACGATGGCCCCGAGACTGGTGAGCAGCTCGCTCAGGCTATCGACGTCGGTGATTTCGGGGACGTTCGTGAGGACAATGTCCTCATCCGTTAGGAGGGCAGCGCACATCGCAGCCAGGGCGTGATTCTTGGCACCCGCGACACGCACGCTCCCGCGAAGCGGTGCTCCACCCTGGACGATGTAGCGCGGGGAGCGTGTGCGGTTTGTCATCAATCAGGCTCAGGATAGGGGAGCCGGGCGGGTGGGGCCAGCACGGCGGACAGCGCGGGCTGATTCCGGGGTTCGCCACGCCGCATCGGGCGCCTCAGCCGGCAGACGGTGCACCGCGGCGAGGACGGCACAGGCCGGGAAAACGCAACGCCGGCCTCCGAGAGCCTCAGACCCCCGGGCGGACAGGGCGCCGGCGGCGTTGCGCCACCCTGAGGCGCACGAGAGAGCGCTGCAGTGCTGCCTGCGCCCGCGCAGTATCCACGTCGCGACCCCCCTGTTCGCGGGCCCGGCGCAGTCGGTCCTCGGCGCGTGCCCGCGCGGCCTCGGCGCGCGTCAGGTCGATCTCTTCGGCCGCCTCGGCGTTATCGGCGAGGATGGTCACACGGTCGTGGTTGACTTCCATGAACCCGCCCGTGACGGCGAAGTTGTGCTCCTCCGCTCCCCGACGGTAGACGAGCTCGCCATAGTCAAGCGTCGTCATCAGCGCGGCGTGACGCGGCAGGATGGTGAGCTGGCCCTCGCTGCCGGGCACGATCAGAGCGTCGATGCCCGCTTCGGTGCGGACGATGCGCTCAGCGGTAACGATCTCCAGGGTGAGCGGCATGGCTCAGGCCTCAGCCAGCTGGCGGCCCTTTTCGACCGCCTGGTCGATATTGCCGACCATGTAGAAGGCCTGCTCGGTGAGGCCGTCGTGCTGGCCCTCGAGAATCTCCTTGAAGCCGCGGATGGTCTCACGGATGGCGACGTAGGCGCCGGGCGTCCCCGTGAACTGCTCGGCGACGAACATCGGCTGGGTGAGGAAGCGCTGGATCTTGCGCGCCCGGGCCACGGTCAGCTTGTCTTCATCGGAGAGTTCGTCGATGCCGAGGATGGCGATGATGTCCTGGAGGTCCTTGTAGCGTTGGAGAACGCCCTGGACGCCACGGGCGATGTCGTAGTGCTCCTGGCCGACAACACGCGGCTCCAGCGCGCGTGAGAAGGAGGCGAGCGGGTCCATGGCGGGGAAGAGCGCCTGTTCGGCCAGGGCGCGCTCCAGGGCAACGACCGCGTCGAGGTGCCCGAAGGTCGTGGCGACCCCGGGGTCGGTGTAGTCGTCCGCAGGGACGTAGATTGCCTGGAACGACGTGATCGAGCCCTTCTTGGTGGAAGTGATGCGCTCTTCCAGGTCTCCCATCTCGGTGGCGAGGGTCGGCTGGTAGCCCACCGCCGAGGGCATGCGACCCAGGAGCGCCGACACTTCCATGCCTGCGAGCGTATAGCGATAGATGTTATCGACGAAGAAGAGCACATCGCGGCCCTCTTCGTCCCGGAAGTACTCGGCCATGGTGAGTCCTGTGAGGGCGACGCGCAGGCGCACGCCGGGCGGTTCGTTCATCTGGCCGAAGACCATCGCCATCTTCGGGAGCACCCCCGAGTCGCGCATTTCGTGCCAGAGGTCGTTCCCTTCGCGCGAACGTTCGCCCACGCCGGCGAAGACGGAGTAGCCGCCGTGCTCACGGGCGATGTTCGAGATCAGTTCCTGAATCACGATCGTCTTGCCCACGCCGGCCCCGCCATAGAGGCCCACCTTGCCACCGCGTACGAGCGGGGCGATGAGGTCGATGAC
>JADEYI010001331.1_pt1 | contig 19426 bp, 17 predicted proteins | sample 8542331 | NCBI WGS metagenome assembly JADEYI01 (sample SAMN16510988, study PRJNA670497) | mine drainage metagenome | isolation source: biofilm near Copperflume 1 | place: Germany: Marsberg coppermine Kilianstollen | collected 2018-02
GAGGGTGGCCTGCTTCTGGTGCTTGTGGGCCTCGCGCTCCTTCTTGGCCTGCTCGTACTTGAACTTGCCGTAGTCGAGGATGCGGCAGACGGGCGGGGCGGCGGTCGGCGCGACCTCGACGAGGTCAAGGCCGCGGTCACGGGCGAGGGCGAGGGCCTCGAAGGCGGGCATGGTGCGCTTGCTGCCGTCGTCGTCGATGAGCAGCACCTCGCGTACGCGGATGCGGTCGTTGATGCGGAGTTCGCGGGCTATGGCAGGCCTCGTCGGGGCAGGTGGGGGCGCGCGTGGCGCAGGTAGTTGGTCATGTGTGGATGACTATAGCCGGAACCCGCCAGCCGCCGCAATGCGGAGGTAGGAGGCAGGACGTAAGAGGTAGGAGTTAGGGCGGTGGACGATGGAGGATGCAGCCGCCCTGTTGTCTGTTTGTCCAGCGTCCCTACCTCCTGCCTCCGACCTCCGACCGCCCTACAGCAGCACCAGTAGCGGCGTCCCCTGGTCCACGCGCTGGCCGACGCTCACGTAGACGGCTTTCACGGCGCCTGCGCGCCGCGCGTGCAGCTCGTTCTGCATCTTCATCGCCTCGACGACCGCCAGTACCTGGCCCTCCGTCACCTCGTCGTCCGCCGACACCATGATCTCCCGCACGATGCCGGCCATGGGTGACTTCAGCACCCACTCCCCCCCGGCGTCGACGTCCATCGCGCCGGCGCCAGCCTTGCCGCGCCGCCCCGTCTGCGTGCCGATGACGATGGTCTCGCCGTGGATGACGACATGGAAGCCGAGCGGCGTCTCCTCGGCGAAGACGTCGCAGGGCTTGCCGTCGACGATCACGGAGTAACGTGCCGACTCGTTGATCCGCTGCAGGCTCACCGTGTGCGAGCGGCCGCCGGCTGTGATCGTGAAGTCCCCGCGATCGTCCGACTCGACCTGGACCTCGTGATCGGCGTCGCCGAGTCTCAGCCGGTATTTCGACGCCATCGATACCCTTGCTGGCGCGCCATGGCGCCGCCTGTGAGCAGCCGCTGTCTGCCGGCGTCGCGCCAGCCGTCCGCCGGCGCCGTCTCCGCTGGGAGGCTGCCGTTGCCGTTGCCGTTGCGTCGCGTGTGCGACAGCACGGCCGCTACCAGGAGCGCGACCTCGTCGTCGTCCGGGTCGCGCTCCCGCGCCCGCATCTTGAACTCGCCGTCGAGGAAGCCGGTGTGCACCTCGCCCGCGACGAAGCGCGGGTCGTCGAGCAGTTGCAGGTGGAACGGGATGTTCGTCTGCACGCCGACGACCACATACTCACCCAGTGCGCGCTTCATGCGCGCGATCGCCTGCATCCGGTCCGGTCCCCAGCAGATCAGCTTCGCAAGCATCGGGTCGTAGAAGTACGGGATCTCGATGCCGCTGAAGATCGAGCTGTCGACACGCACGCCCGGGCCGCTCGGCTCCGATACGAAATCGATGCGCCCGAGCGATGGCATGTAGTTGTTGTACGGGTCCTCGGCGGCGATGCGGCACTCGATCGCCGCGCCGCGCAGCTCGACGTCATCCTGCGTGAAGCCGAGCGGCTCGCCGGCGGCGATGCGGATCTGGTCGCGCACGAGGTCGCGCCCGCAGAGCCACTCCGTCACCGGATGCTCGACCTGCAGGCGCGTGTTCACCTCCAGGAAGTAGAAGTCTTGCGTCTTCGGGTCGAAGAGGAACTCGACCGTGCCCGCGTTCTCGTAGCTCGATGCCTTCGCCGCCGCCACCGCCGCCGCCATCAGGCGCTGGCGCACCTCGGGCGTGATCACGGTCGAAGGCGACTCCTCGAGCAGCTTCTGATGGCGGCGCTGCACCGAGCACTCGCGCTCTCCCAGCGCGACGGCGTCCCCCTGCGAATCCGCAAGGATCTGCACTTCGATGTGACGTACGGGGGACAGGAAACGCTCCAGGAACACGCCGCCGTCGCCGAACGCCGATTGCGCCTCGCTCGACGCCATGCGCACGGCGTTCTCGATCTCGTCCGCGCTGCCGACGTGGCGGATGCCCTTGCCGCCGCCGCCGGCCGCCGCCTTGATGAGGAGCGGGAAGCCGATCCCCGGCGCGAGCCGCAGCGCCTCGTCGGCGTCGACCCGCCCCTCGGTGCCCGGTACGACCGGCACTCCGGCGGCGATCATCGTCCGGCGGGCGCTCACCTTGTCGCCGAGCAGCCGCACGGCGTCGGGCTTCGGGCCGATGAACGTGATGCCCGCCGTGGCGCACGCCTCCGCGAACTCGGTGCGCTCGCTCAGGAACCCGTAGCCTGGGTGCACCGCGTCGGCGCCGGCCTTGCGCGCGACCGCGAGGATCCTTCCGTAATTCAGGTAGCTTTCGAGCGGTGGCCCTTCGCCGATGCAGTAGGCCTCATCCGCGTAGCGCACGTGCAGCATGTTGCGGTCGGGCGTCGAGTACACGGCGACGGTCTTGATGCCCATCTCGCGGCACGTGCGCATGACGCGCAGCGCGATCTCACCGCGGTTGGCGACCAGGATCTTCTTGAACAAGCGGATACTCCTGCCCGGCGAGGGTACGATCTTGTATCACAGATTCCGCGCGCGGGGTAGCTTGCTCCGGGACGCGGAGGCGCTGCGCTCCACCTTCCCACGTCCAGTGCCCGGCTGCTACTTGGCGGGCGCGAACGCGGTCCGCTCCTGCCACGCGAGGAGGCGCTGGAGCGCGAGGGCCGCCGCCTGCACGCTGTTGAACACGGCGAGCCCCCGGTTCGCTGCCTCGGTCTGGAACGCCAGCGTGCCGCCCATGCCGCTCTCTGTCGTTGGCATGCGCGCGACGCAGACGATCGGCTTGCCGATCGCGGCCGCCAGCTCGCCGAGCCCGGCCGCGCTCTCGGTGGCCGCCTCGATGATGTTCGGGCCGCCCGGACGGCCCGCTTGGCCGCCGCGGTTCGGCCCCCAGCTCCAGCTCGTGTGGTACAGGATGAAGTCGATGTTCGGCGCCTCGGCGACGATGCGGATCGTCTCCAGCATCGGCTTCAGCCCGTCGGGCCCCCAGCCGACGCTCGTGTCCACCGGGTTGCGCACACTCGTGCCGGCCGTCGGCGTGAAGGCGACCAGCTTCTGCTGGACCGCCGCCGGTAGCACGGGCATCTGGAGGCCGTACGACGCGACTTCGTCCGACGCCAGCACGCTGTAGCCGCCGCCGCCTCCGACGATGCCCGCACGCGGGCCGCGTACCGAGCGCAGGAAGCGGAACGCCACGGCCGAGTCGACCAGCTCGTCCATCCTGTCGACGCGCATCGCGCCGGCCTGCCGTACGGCCGCGTCGAAGATCTCGAGCGACCCGGCCAGGCTCCCCGTGTGCGAGTTCGCGGCCCGTGTGCCCGCCTCCGTGCGGCCGCCTTTGAGGATGACGACCGGCTTCGCGCTCGCCGCCTTGCGCAGCGCGCGCATGAAGCGCGGCCCGTCGTGGATCCCTTCGATGTAGCAGCCGACCACGGTCGTCTCCGGGTCCTCGGCGATGTACTCCAGCAGCTCGGACTCGCGCACGTCAGCGCCGTTTCCGTAGCTCACGACCTTGCTGTAGCGCAGGCCGCGCACCTCGCCGGTGCGGCAGAACTCGCCGGCGTTCGCGCCGCTCTGCGAGAGGAACGCGACCGGCCCGGGCTCCGTCGCCAGGAATGGCATGAAGGACAGCCCGGCCGCCGGCACGTACAGGCCCATGCAGTTGGGCCCGATGACGCGGATGCCCAGCGCCTGCGCGTGCGCCAGCACGCGCCGCTCGAGCGCCGTCGCCTCCTCATCGCCAGTCTCGCTGAAGCCGGCGGTGAAGAAGTGCAGCACCTTTACGTGCCTGGCGCCGCAGTCCTCGACCAACTGCTCGACGAATCGCAGCGGCACGCTGGAGATGACGTGGTCGACGTCGCCCGGGATGTCCGTCAGCCGCGGGTAGCACCGGAGCCCCTGGATCTCCTCCGCCTTGGGGTTCACCGGATACAGCGCCCCGGTGAAGCCCATCTCCTTGATGGCCGAAACGAACGATCCCGGGCCCTCCTGCGTCGATGCGCCGACCACCGCGACGCTGCGCGGGTGAAACATGTAGTCGAGCGCGGCAAACGTCCCCTCGGGCACGGAACAAGCTCCTGTCGATGCGCGGATGCCGAATGGCCCTGCGGCCGGCGCTGCCGCGGGCAGGCCGGGCATAGCAACGTAACAACGCCCCCGGCGAGGGGCAATCCTCGACACCCTTACGACCCTCTCAGGGAGTAGGAGAAACGCGCCCAACCTTACGGGTTTCCCCTTAAGCCGCCACCTGACGGTGCCGACCATTCAGGTGGTCGGGTAGGCGCATCGCTCCACCCGGCACAGGCGAGAGGAGCGCCTCTTCATGTCGGGATTCTCCCTACGGTCCCTGCCGCGGCGCCTCTTTGTTCGCCGCTTCTGGCTGCCGATCGGCGGCGTCTTTGCGCTCTCAATCGCCGGCATCGCCGCCGCGTCGATGGTCTCGCCGTCCCCCACGGGCCAGGCCGCCGCGGTCGCCGCACCGAGCGCCACGGCGGTCGCGCCGCCGCCGCCCGGCGATGCATCCGCGCTCGCCTCTCTCGGGCTGCAGCCACGCTTCCACGCCGCCGAGGGTCAGGCGTTCGCCGCCATCGTCAGGTTCACCGAGATCGCCGCCCTGCCGACGCCGACGCCCCTGCCACCGACCGCCACGCCCGTGCCGCCGACCCCGACGCCGCCCGCGCCGACGGCTGTGCCGGCGCGACCGCTGGCGCCGCCGCCTGCGAGCGCGCCCCAGCCCCCGGCGCCGCCTCCCGCCAGCGCGCCGCCGCCACCCGCGCTCCCGGCCCTGGACACGTCGCCGATGGACGCGTTCGAACAGGCCCTGTTCGACGACACGAACCGCCGCCGGGCAAGCGTCGGCCTGCCGCCGCTGCGCGACAACCAGTCGCTCGTCGCCATCGGGCGCATCCGGGCGCGCGACATGGCCGCGAACAACTACTTCGCGCACACCAGCCCGGTGACCGGCGATACGGCCTTCAGCCTGATGGACAAGTACGGCATCCCGTACGGCTGGGCGGGCGAGAACCTGGCGAAGAACAACTACCCGATCGACCAGTTCGTGGCCGTCGCCGACAACGCGCTCTGGAACAGCCCGCCGCACCACGAGAACATCGTCGGCCCGCACTACACCGACATGGGCGTCGGCTTCGCGCAGGACGCGACCGGCATGAAGTACCTCGCGATCATCTTCAGCGGCCCGGCATAGGGGCGCGCGCCCGGCGGCTCACAGCGGCCGAAGGCGTGGTCTCGGCGTTCACCACCAGAGGATCAGAGCGGGTACGGGGCCGAAGATCGGACGCAGGGCCGAGGACGTGCCGCGGGGCTACGCCGCCTGGGCACCGTTCCGGTGCTCCGCCGGCACTGAGCCCGGCAACCCGAGATGTGACACGAAGTAGGACTGGCACGCCGCGTCCAGGTGGCGGCGCGTAAACGCGGGACTCTCGCCGTGGTAGGCGCAGATGTCCATCATGAGGTCGGTGATGTCGCGCGGGTGGCTGCCCTTGAACCCGCGCCCTGTCCGCGTGTAGTACGCGTCGATGAGATACAGCGCGGCCTCCGTGTCGAGCGGGATCTCCCGCTGTTGGCAGACGCGCGCCAGAATCGCCAGGAACTGCTCCCGCGTCGGATCGGGGATGTGGATCTTGTGACGGATGCGCCGGAAGAAGGCCTCGTCGCCGAGCTGCGAAGGCTCGAGGTTCGTCGAAAAGATGAGCAGCACGTCGAAGGGCACCTCCAGCGTGTCGCCGGTGTGCAGCGACAGGTGGTCGACGCGCTCCTCCATCGGCACGATCCAGCGGTTTAGCAGCTCCTTCGGCTGGATCATCTGCCGGCCAAAGTCGTCGACGATGAGGATGCCGCTGTTCGCCTTCCACTGCAGCGGCGCGACGTAGAACTGCGACTGCGGGGAGTAGCGCAGCTCCAGCTCCTTCAGCGTCAGCTCGCCGCCGGCCGTGATCATCGGCCGCCGGGCGACGACCCAGCGCCGGTCGCGGCGTCGCTCGTTGCCCGGCATCGTCGCCTCGCTCGCGCGACGCTCGAGCTGCTGGTCGGCCGGGATCTCCTGGTGCACCCGCGGGTCGTACACCTTGATGATCGTGCCGTTCAATTCCACCGCGTACGGGATCAGCACCTCGCCCGGCAGCATCCGGCCGATCGCCGCCGTGATCGTGCTCTTGCCGTTGCCAGAGCCCCCGTACAGCAGCATCGAACGCCCCGAGTTGACGGCGGGGCCCAGCGCCTCCGGCACGCGGTGGTCGAGCACCAGGTGCGACACCGCCGCCTCCACCGCCTCCGGCGTCACGCGCATCGCCACGATCGACTGGCGGCGCAGCACCCCCAGGTACTCCTCGAACGTCACCGGCGCCGGGCCGATGTACTGGTTCCGGTTGAGCGCCTCTTCCGCCTTCTCGAGCCCCTTGCTGGACAGCGAGTACTGGTAGAGCTGCTCACCCATCCCCGAGCTGCCGACGACCTCCGCCAACTGCTGCTGCTTCAGGAACTGCAGCACCTCGTCGATGACGGGGAACGCGAGCGCGAGCTGCGTCGCGATGTTCCGCGCCGCCGGGCGGCCGGCGAAATAGATCGACTTGATCACGAGGTCGAGGATAAGCGAGAAGTCGAGGCCGGTCTCTTCGACCGTCTGCGGTTGTGGCACGAAGGGCGCGGGGTACAGGTCAGTACTGCCCTGCCCGCGGTTCGCCTCGCTCGCCGCGAACCGCTGGACGCTGCCCGTCGTCGCCTCGATGGTCATGAGCGGCTCTCTCGCATTGCCTCGCGAGGGACGTACAGACCTCCGCGGTTCGGGCGCCCTGACGCGCCGCAGCGTGATCACGCGGAGGCCCGGGCGAGCGACGGCTCCCCCGTGCCCTCATGAGAACTATCGGAAGCTGGACGCCAAAGCTGGAGTGCCCCGGCCAGGGCGCCGCGTCACGCCGCGCGCGCTGCGCCCTGGCAATGGACCCGGCGATGCCTGGGAAAACGGGTTGGGGCCAGGGGACGCCAGCCAGGCCCCGCCTCCTGAAAGCGCGTCCCCTGGGCCCTTGGCCCCTGGATAAGCCTTCCGCCCCGCGGAAGGTGCGAATCACGCGCGCGCGGGCGCGCGGGAAAACAACACCGGAATGCGCGCCTCGCGTCCATGCCGGCTCGCCGTGCCGCTCATCGCGGCCACTCTCGTGTCGATACTAACGTAGTGAACGTGCGCTCTGCCGTGTTCCACCCATGGCGCGTCACCGCGCCCACGTCAGAGTGGGACGATTCTGCCACGCGCGCGCAGCGCTGTCAAGGGGTTCCGATGGGCGAACTTTACGGCCAGCATCAGCCTCCGGCGGAAATCTTTTTCCGGCGGCCGCGCACGGAAGGAGTGCGACGATGCTGAGCGCACTCCGGCCACTGCTGCCCGCCCTCGCCCTCGCCGCCGCGCTCCTCGCGGTGCCGGTATCGGCGCAGGATGCCTCGCTCACGCTGCAAGTTGTCAGCGTCACCGATGCCGGCTACCCGAAGGCCCAGGCCGTCGTCAGCGTCGAGGACACCACCAGCGCCGCCGCACCCGCCCTCACTCCGGACAACGTCACCGTCTCGCTCAACGGCGCCCCGGCCAGGGTGCTCGGCGCCCAGCTCGCCTCGAGCGTCACCACGCCCCTCGACGTACTGTTCCTGGTCGACGTCAGCGGCAGCATGGCCGGCCGCCCTCTCGCCCTTGTCAAAGACGCTGCCAAGCGGTTCATCGCCGAGCTTGCGCCGCAGGACCGCGTCGCCGTGATCGCCTTCAGCGACCAGGTGCGCCTGCTCCAGGACTACACGACGGATCACGCCGCCGCTTCCGGGGTCATCGATGGCCTGCAGGCCGGCGGCAACACCGCGCTCTACGAGGCGACCGCCGGCGCGGCGCTCAAGGCCGCCACCTCGCCCGCGAGCCGTCGGGCGATCATCTTGCTGAGCGATGGCGCCGACTTTGGCTCCTCCGGCAAGGTCTCGCGCCAGCAGGCGATCGACGCCGCCGCGAAGGCCGGTGTGCCGTTCTTCGCCATCGGCGAAGGCAACGACATCGACCGTGCCTACCTGCAGCAGGTCGCGGCAGCCTCGAACGGACGCTACCTCGAGGCGCCGGACCCGAAACAGCTCGGCGACCTCTACGCCGGCATTGCCCGCCTGCTCCGCAGCCAGTACGTGATCACGTTCGACACGTCGGCCGTGCATGCCGCCGGTACGGTGCCGATCGCCATCTCGATCCGCTCGGGCAGCCGCACCGCCACCGCGGGCGCCTCATATCAGGCGCCGGCGCCGCCGGCAGCCAGCGTGTCCATCGAAGGCATCCAGGCCGGCGAGTCGCTGACCGGCCGCCGCACCATCACTGCCCGGGTCGGCGGCGGCCAGGCCGTCTCGCGTGTCACATTCCAGGTCGACGGCAAGACGGTCGCCGCCGTTGCGGCGCCGCCCTATACGTATACCTACGACCCCGCGGCGTTTGGCGGTGGCAGCCATGAGCTTTCCGTGACGGCGCAGGCAGCGACCGGCTCCGTGTCGTCGAAGGTCGCCTTCCTGTCTTCGCCGCCGGCTGCTCCCGCCGGCCATGGCCTCAGCCCGATGCTCCTCGCGGCCGCCGCTGCCGGGGCGATTCTGCTTGCCGCCTGCGCGCTGCTCGTGGTGGTGCGGCTGCGCCGGCGCCACACGGCCGCGGAGCCCTCCCCGGCACTGATCGAGCCGTTCCGAACGGCGACGCCGATGCCGCTGCCGGTGGTCGCAGAGCCGGAACCCGAGCCTGTGGTGGAGAAAGTCGAGGAGCCCAGGGGCCTGCTGGTCTCGCGTGGCGGCGCCAGCGTCGGGAGCGAGTACATCGTCGGCGGCAGCCCGGTGAGCATCGGCTCCGGCGCGCGCTGCGCCGTGCGCATCGCCGACCGCGGGCTGTCCGGTGTCGAGGCCCGCGTCTGGGTCCGCAACGGGCAGTTGATGCTGCACCGGATCACCAGCCTGAACGCTATCGCCAACGAGGAGGTGAGCGGCGGCTGGTCCATTCTCGGACCCGGGGACACCTTCCAGCTCGGCCCGCATACATTCGAGTTCCGCCTGCTCCCCGTGCCGGAGCCGGAGCGCGACACGTCCGACATCCCGAACGTGCTGCGCGACCCCGACCGCCCCGCGCCCGAACCCTCGCGCTTGCGCCTGTCCGGGCTGATGCCGAGGAACGACCTCAACATCCCGCCCGACCGGGACGAGCGCGCCGGCTGATCGCGCCCGCTCCGCGCGCTCGCCGCGACCCGCCCCTGCCCGTCCGTCCGCTTCCGGCCGGCGCACGCCGCAATGCAACACGGCCGCGCGATGCGCCGCACCCCTCAAGCGCCCCCGTCTGACTGCCGATGTTCATTGGGACGTAAGGGAATGCCCTGTCAGGAACCACAGGATCCCCTGCTCCCGTCGATGCGCCGCAGCCCGTCCGCGGCGGCTGGAGAGGGTCCGCATGGTCAGCCTCGGTGCGCCCGCCCCACGTTCCAACGACGACACGCCCCTGGTCCTGCGGGCCATCCAGCGCGACGAGGAGGCGTTCGCCGAGCTCTATGAGCGCCACATCGTGCGCGTCTACCGCCACATCTATTACATGGTGGGCAACGCCGCCGAGGCGGAGGATCTGGCCTCCCAGACGTTCCTCCGCGCCTGGGAGGCCATCGACCGCTACCAGGTCCGCGGCGCCCCGTTCGTCTCCTGGCTCCTGCGCATCGCCCACAACCTCGGCGTCAGCCACCTCCGCTCGAAGCGGGAGTCCTCCCAGCTTCACGATGGCATCGTCGACGAAACGATGCGGCGCGACCCGGAATCCGTCTACCAGCAGACCGCGGAAGAGGAACTGGTGCGCGAAGCCATCCTGCGCCTCCGTGACGAACAGCGTCAGGTGATCATTTTGCGGTTCATCGAGGATTTAGATTATCGCGAAGTGGCCGAGATTATCGGTAAGAGTGTCGCGGCGATCCGCGTCATTCAGCATCGCGCGCTCAATGCACTGCGCAAACAGATGAAGCTTCTCGACCCGGCCGTCTGAAGCGGCGGCCCGCGGAGGCGGCGCCCGGTGAGTGTGGGGGAGGGACTGTCGGGGGGCAGGGGGAAAGTTCCAGCGTCCGCGGGAGTTGGCGGCCCGGAGTCGTAAAGCGCGCCTCCGCGGGGCCGATACCTATCCAGCCGAGTGGGCCGAGCGGCCCGAAGTTCAGCACGGGGGAATCTAGCCATGGCACGATCAGTTGCGGGCGCCGCCTCGCCGAGCAGGTTGAACCGGAAGTTCCTCGTCGTGGCGGTGTTGCTCGCCGTCCTCAGCGCGGTCCTCGTCTACGCCAAGATCTCTGCCACGAGCGGCACGACGCCGACCGCCGCCACGACCGGCAACCAGACCGTGGTGGTAGCGAAGGTCGCGATCCAGCCGCGCACGGTGGTGACGGCGGATCAGTTGATGCTCAAGAGCATCTCCGCCGGCGCGGTCATCGGCGGCTCGTTCGGCAATATCGCCGACGCCGTCGGGCGGACGGCGAAGTATCCCATTCAGGCGAACGAACAGGTCACCGCGAGCAACGTCATCGACACCAGCAAGCCGGTCTCCGGCTCCGCGCTGTCGCTCGTCGTGCCCGCCGGCAAGCGCGCGATGTCGATCCAGGCTTCGCAGGTCAGTAACGCCGGCGGCTTGATCCTGCCTGGCGATTTCGTCGACATCATCTGGACCTGCTGCAGCGGCAAGGCGATCATCGCCAAGACGCTCCTGCACAACGTCCAGGTCGCCGCCGTCGCCCAGACCGTCATCGACTCCGGCCCGGTGACCAGCGCCAGCAAGACGCCGGCTGCGGGCGGAAGCTCGACGGCGCCCGTTGCTTCGGGCGCCGCAAAGCCGGATCCGGGCGCGCAGACCGTGACGCTGCTGCTCTCTCCGCAGGAGGCCGAGCAGGTCTTCCTCGCCGAGCAGAACGGCACGCTGCGTGCGGACCTGCGCGGCGTCAGCGACACCAACACGACAGACCCGGGCGTTGTCAACCTGCTGAACATCCTGCCGCCGTCCGCGCTTGCCGGCGTCCCCGACGTGCTCAAGCCGGACGGCTATAAGCCGGGCCAGTAGGCGCCGGACCGTCGTCGAAGAGAGAAAGAGGAAGCAGGCAGCGGACGCGCGAGCGTAGGAGACGTAGGAGAGATGGCGCGAAATCCTGAGATCGTCACGGTCGACCCGGACCTCGGCACGAGGGCCGAGACCAAGCGCGCCGCGCAGATCGCTCACTTCACCGTTGTCGGCGAAGCCGCCTACGGCGTCGAAGCCGTGACCGTTGCGAAGGAGCACACGCCGGACGTCTTCCTCGTCTCGTTCGAGGAGCCGATCGCGCTCGCCCTGCAGACGATCGAGTCGCTTGCCGACGCCGTCCCCGGCGCACCAACCATCGTCTACTCGTCGCTGTCCGACGCCGGCTCCGTGCGCCGCGCGATGGTCGCCGGAGCGCGCGACTACATCATCAAGCCGCTCAAGCCTGAAGACCTCAGCCGCGCGGTCTACGGCGTGCTCGAACAGGAAGAGCGCAAGCGCCTCCGTGCGGACGGCCAGGTGGCCGACACGGCGGCGCGCGGCACCGTCATCACCATCTTCGGCGCCAAGGGGGGCATCGGCAAGACGACCATCTCGACCAACCTGGCAACGACGCTCGCCAAGATCACCGGCGCCAGCGTCTGCCTGCTCGATATGGACACCCGTTTCGGTGACGTCGCCATCATGATGGATATCGCCGTCGAGCAGAGCATCGCCGATGTGGCCCGCCACCTCGACACGCTCGACCGCGACACGATCCGCGACTACCTCGTCAAGCACCACAGCGGCGTCTCGATCCTGCCCGCGCCGCTGCATCCGACCGAATGGCGCAACCTGACGCCGCAGCACATCGAGAAGATCGTCGAGCTGCTGGCGCAGACGCACGACTTCGTCGTCATCGACACGCCCGGCACCTTCAACGAGCTGATCGCCACGACGCTGGAGCTCGCCAACCTCATCCTCCTCGTCACCAGCATGGACATCGCGAGCATCAAGGACACCGCGCTCGCGCTCGAGATGCTGCGCGCCGCCGGCGTCAGCGAGGATAAGGTCAAGCTCACGATCAACCACTCGACCGCCGCGAACAGCCTCCGCGAGGAGGACGTCTCGCGCGTGCTCGAATACGAGGTCTTCTGGCGCATCCCGCACGACCTGGCCGTGTCCAGCAGTACCCAGCTCGGGCAGCCGATTGTGATCGCGAAGCCCTATGCGCGTGTGTCGCGCTCGATCATCGACCTCGCGCACACGCTGACGGGCACCAGGCAGGACAAGCGGGGATTCCTCGACCGGTTCCTCGGTCGCTCGGCCTGAAACAGCCGCTGCGGGAGGCAGACACGATGAGTCAGTTCCAGTGGCAATCGCGCAAGGTGCAGCCGGGTGGCGGCGGCAGCTATCAGCGCCCGAACAGCCTGTCGCAGAATGTCGTCGCGTTGAACGAACTGAAGTTCACGCTCCACCAGCGCCTCATCGAGGAGCTCGACCCCAACAAGCTCGAGGGGCTCGCCAGGGACAAGGCCCGCGAAGCCGTCGAGCAGGCCGCGCGCACGCTCATCGCCCAGGAGATGCCCGGCATCGTCGGCACCACCCGCGATGAGCTCGTGTCCGCCGTCGCAGACGAGGTGCTCGGCTTCGGCCCGCTCGAACCGCTCCTGCGCGACAACGCCATCACCGAAGTGATGGTCAACGCGCCGGACACTGTCTTCTACGAGAAGGAAGGACGCCTCTACCTCAGCTCGGTGCGCTTCCGCGATGATAACCACATCATGCGCATCGTCGAGCGCATCGTGGCGCCCCTCGGCCGGCGCGTCGACGAGTCGTCCCCGATGGTGGACGCACGCCTCCCCGACGGCTCGCGCGTCAACGTGATCATCCCCCCCGTGGCGCCGAAGAGTCCGACGATCACCATCCGGAAGTTCCGCACGGACAAGATGACGATGAACGACCTCATCGCCACCGGCGCCCTGACGAACGAGCTCGCCGAGTTCTTCCGTGCGTCGGTCCAGGCCAAGCTTAACATTCTCATTTCCGGCGGCACCGGCTCCGGCAAGACCACCATGCTCAACGCGCTCTCGGCGTTCATCCCGGACACCGAGCGCATCGTGACGATCGAAGACCCCACCGAGCTCCAGCTCCAGCAGGGCCACATCGTCACCCTCGAAGCGCGCCCCGCGTCACTCGAAGGCAAGGGCGAGGTCACCCAGCGCGACCTCGTGCGCAACGCCCTCCGCATGCGGCCCGACCGCATCATCGTCGGTGAGGTGCGCGGCGCCGAGGCCTTCGACATGCTACAGGCGATGAACACCGGCCACGAAGGCTCGCTCGGCACCGTTCACGCGAACACGCCGCGCGACGCCCTCGCTCGCATCGAGAACATGGTGATGATGGCCGGCTTCGAGCTGCCCGTAAAGGCTATCCGCGAGCAGATGCAATCGGCCATCCACGTGGTCATCCAGATCGCCCGCTTCCCCGATGGCACGCGCAAGGTCGTCACCGTTACGGAGGTCTCCGGCATGGAGGGCCAGATCGTAACGATGCAGGACCTGTTCCGCTTCGAGCAGACGGGCGTCGACAGCGACGGACGGGTTCTCGGCGAGCTGCGCACGACCGGCATCCGGCCGCGCTTCACCGAGAAGTTCCAGGTCTCGGGCATCCACCTGCCGCCAGACCTGTTCGCAATCGCGGGGGCCTAAATGGATCCACTCGCTGCGGTCGCAGCCTTCTCAGTGATGACCACCGTCGTGATCGCCATGTTCGCGTTCTGGGGCTCCGCTGTCACCGGCAACGCCCAGGTGCGCGGCCGCCTCCAGGGACTGATGTCCGGCACCTCGGTGATCGACGTGTCGACGCCGGGCGCCCTCCGCCAGGCGCCCTCGGGCAAGAGCATCATCCGCAATCTCGTCGGCGCCGAGCTCCGCGAGAAGCTGGCGATCCAGCTCGAACGCGCGGACCTCACGATCCAGCCCGGCGAGTACGTGCTTCTGCGCTTCGGCCTCGCCTTCTTGGGGCTGATCGTCGCCCTCTTCCTGATCCAGGGCACGTTCGGCTACGGCGTGGCCGTCGTGGCGGCCGTGGTCGGCTACAACCTGCCAAAGTTCTACCTCACCCGCCGGCGCGAGAAGCGCGTCGAGAAGCTGAACGCCCAGCTCCCGGAGGCGCTGACCATCATCTCGAATGCCCTCAAGGCGGGCTTCGGTCTGCTCCAGGCCCTGAACAGCGCCTCCGACCAGCTCGAGCACCCCATCGCCACCGAGCTGGGACGCACGATCCATGAAATGAACATCGGCTCCAGCGCGGAGGAGTCGCTGCTCGCGCTGAGCGAGCGCTCCAGCAGCTACGACCTCGACATTGTCGTGACGGCGATCCTCGTCCAGCGCACGGTCGGCGGTAACCTCGGCGAGATCCTGGACACCGTCGCCGAGACGATGCGCGACCGTATCCGCATCCGCGGCGAGATCAAGACGCTCACGTCGCAACAGAAGCTCACCGGCATCGTCATCGGCCTGCTGCCGATCGGCATCGGCGTCCTCTTCCAGATCATGAGCCCCGGCTACATCAACCCGCTGTTTACGACGACGATGGGCAAGATCCTGATCGGCCTTGCGGTCGTGCTCGAGGTGATCGGCGTCCTCGTCATCCAGCGCATCCTGAAGATCGAGGTGTAGCGCATGCCCATGGACCCGCTCTCACTCCTGGCCGCCGGCGTGATCTTTGCGACCGTCCTGTTCTTCTTGCTCGGCATCGCCGCACAGGGTTCCGGCAGCACCCTCGCGCGCCAGCGCCTGGAGGGGCTGAAGCGCGGCACGGGCGCTGACGACTCCGCGCGCGAGGCGCGCACGTTCACGACGCGCGTGCTCGCGCCGGTGTTGCACGTCGCTGTTCGCGGCTTCGGTGGCCTGCTGCCCAAATCCGTGCTCAGCGGCGTCGAGCGCAAGCTCGTCATCGCCGGCGAGCCGATGACTATGAACGGCTTCCTGACGATGGTCTTCGTCTCCACCGTGGCCTCGAGCGGCTTCGGCATCCTCATCCTGGTCGCGTCGGCGTCCGCGCTATCGATCAAGACGATCGGCATCGTCGCGTTCATTTCGCTGATCGGCTTCTATCTGCCCTTCTGGATCGTCGGCTCGCGCGCGAAACAGCGACAGGCGGCGATCATCAAGAAGCTGCCGGATGCCTTTGACCTGATCACCACCTGCGTGGAAGCCGGCCTCGGCCTCGACGCCGCGCTCTCACGCGTCGCCGAAAAGGTCGAAGGCCCCTTTGCGCAGGAGCTGGCGCGTGCCCTCCGAGACATCGCGCTCGGGAAGTCGCGCCGCGATGCGCTCAGGGAGCTGGGCGAACGCACGGCCGTGCCCGACCTGGTGCAATTCACCAACGCTGTCGTCCAGGCCGAGTCGATGGGCTCGTCGATTGGCGCCGTGCTCCGCGTGCAGGCCGACCAGCTCCGCGTGCGGCGCCGCCAGCGCGCCGAGGAAGCGGCGTACAAGGCGCCGGTGAAGATGCTCTTCCCGCTCGTCCTGTTCATCTTCCCGACGCTGTTCATCGTCATCCTCGGCCCCGCAGGCATCACGATCACGCAGAGCTTCCCGAAGTAGGCGCTGCCGTACCACTGCCCCGCCCGAAGTGGCCGCGCCGAAAGGCGCGGCCGCTTCGTCCCCCCGCATCGGCGACCGCCTGCTACCATGGCGCCAGGCGAGCAGGGAAGGGAGGCGCAGCGATGTTCATCGCCATGAACAACTTCAGGGTGGCGAGCGGCAAAGAGGCGGAGTTCGAGCAGACCTGGCGGGACCGCAAGTCGTACCTGCAGGGCGTGCCGGGGTTCGTCCGCTTCGCCCTGCTGAGAGGCGACGAGCCGGGCCAGTACATCAGCCACAGCACCTGGACGGACCGCGATGCCTTCATCGCCTGGACGAAGAGCGAGTCGTTCGTCGCCGGCCATCGCCAGGGGTCACTGATGGGTGTGCTGGAAGGGCCGCCGGCGGTGAAGCTCTACGACGCCGTCATCGAGGAGGCCGCGCCAGAGCCCGCCGCGACCTGACGGCTCAGGCCACCGAGCCGCCGCTCGCCCGCGCGCTCCCGGGACGGCGTCGTGCCGGAAGCTTCGGCGGTCGCGCATAGGCACGGGCGAGGCGCACCGCTTCGCGCCGCAGCTCATCGCGGAGCGCCGGCGGCGCCAGCACCTCCACCTCGTCGCCCCAGCCGCGTATCCAGCGCCCCACCTCCATCAGGCTCGCCACGCTGAGCCTCAAGATGCAGCCGCCGTCATCCGCGTCTTCCAGCACCTGGGTCGGGTGCCAGCGCGACTCCCGCACCCGCCACGCCACCTCCGGCGAGAAGCGCAATGTCACGACGTGCCCTTCACCCCAGATGATCCCCCAGGCGGACGCCAGCAGCGTGTCGAGGCTGAGGTCCGGCGGCACGTCGAACGAGCGCGGCAGCATCTCCGCCGAGACGATGCGTTCCACCTTGAACGTGCGCATCCCACCGTGCGTGTGCGAGTGCGCGATGAGGTACGTGGCGAATCCCGCCGCGCTCGGCTCCAGGAAGTACGGGTCGACGACCACCTCCCGCGAGCGCTGGCGGCCTGCGGAGCGGTAGCTCAGCCGCAGCGAGCGCCGTTTCGCCCACGCCTCCGTCACGATGCCGAGATGGCGTGAGAACTCCGGGTCGAGCGGCCGCCGCGAAAGCGACTCCGCCGCCGCTCGCACCTGATCTCGTACGGCGCCCGGCATCACCTCGGCGAGCTGGCGCAGCGCGCTCGCCGCGTACGGGTCGCCCTCGTCGCTGTAGCGCAGGAACAGACGTGTCGCGAGCAGCAGTGCCCGCGCCTCCTGCAGCGTCAGCTTCATGGGCGAGAGCCGCTCTTCGACCGCGAGGAAGTAGCGCCCGCGCTCCTCTCCCAGGGGCACGCCGCTCTCGCTCTGCAGCACCAGCAGGTCGCGCTGGATCGTCCGCACGCTGACGCCGCTCAGGCGCGCCAGCTCGTGCGGCGTATAGCCGGCTCGCCGCGAGCGGAACAGCTCCTGGAGGCGCATCAGGCGGACCGAGCGGCGTTGCGGGGTCGTCATGCCGTCCATCCTACCCCGATCTTGACGAAAAGACGCGGCGCCTGACCGGGGCGCGACAGCGGTTGTCGCGCCTCCCGCGTACCGTATCACTGCCGCCCGACGTGGGACGCAGCTTCAGCTCCGTCCATGGGCTGGAAGAGGCCGCCAATGCGTCTCACCGTGCAGCCCGCGCCGTTCGCCTATGCGCGTGGCGAGGAAGTGCTCGCGAGTCTCGCGGGCGTCGACGTGCACCACATGCAGGGTGGCGGTCGCCTCGCCCCCGCCTGCGTCCCGCCCTGGATGATCGGCACCATCATCGGCGCCCGTCGCTCGGGCGCTGTCCCGGCGTACCTGCTCCGGTTCCTGCACGACGACTGTGACTGCGTCTGCTGGGTCGACGAGGCGGCGATCGAGGGCACCGCGTAGCGCCGTTGCGGGCGGCGCATCGCTCTGGTGCGCGGCCATCCAGGGAGCGACCCTATACGAACCGAAGCTGCGTGCCAATGTACGCCAGCAGCAGGCCGCGCAGCACCTTGCCGGCGACGGTCGCGATAAGGAATCGACGGAACGAGAGCCGCACCGAGCCCGCCGTCAGCCCTGCCACCTCGAAGAGGGGGTTGGGAACCGCCGACAGCACGAAGAGCGTCACCATGCCCCAGCGTCGCATGAGCCGGACGACCGCGTCCATGATCCACTGCGCCGCCCTTCGGAACCATGCCGGCCCGCGAAGTTCGTGCCCCTTCGCCAGCTCCGCGCCCAGGTATCCGGCGTAGTACGCCGTGATCTCACCGAGCCCCATCCCCAGCCCGCCCATCAACCCGACGAGCCACGGGAAGGCCGAGTGCTTCCCCTCGCGGATGATCAGCGCCTGCGCCGTCGCCGTCAGGCCGGGCACCGGGATGGCGACGGTCACGGTGCTGACCAGGTTGATCGCGAAGATGCCGGCGTAGCCGAAGCCTTGCAGACCGTCCGCGAGGCCCGGGAAGATGAGCATGACGATCCCGAAGGCAAGCGCACCACCGACGACGCCGGCGACCAGCAGCGCGCGCAGGCGCGGGTGCAGCGCCAGCCACTTGCCGGCGCGTAGCAGCGCGCGGTCCATCGCCGAGTGCTTTCGCCCGGCGAGCGCGGCAGCGGGCTCGTCCAGGGGCTCGGGGTCGCCGTGAGGCTGCGCCGACGTGTGCGCCATCACGCCAGTGTATCGGCTGCCTGTTGGAGCGGACGTTGCGGCTTCCGCCTGCGCGCGCATTGACGTGATAGCCACGCCCGATTTCCATAAGGAGCGCCGTTTCCTATAATCACCTCGCCATGACCGACCAAAAGATCCGCGTGCTCATCGCGAAGCCCGGCCTCGATGGCCACGACCGTGGGGCGAAGGTCGTCGCCCGCGCGCTCCGCGACGCCGGCATGGAGGTGATCTACACCGGCATCCGCCAGACACCGGAGATGATCGCCGAGGCGGCCCTGCAGGAGGACGTGGACGTCATCGGCCTGAGCATCCTCTCCGGCGCCCACATGGAACTCTTCCCGCGCGTTATCAGCGCCCTCAAGGCGCGCGAGATCGCCCCCGAAGATGTGCTGCTCTTTGCCGGCGGCATCATCCCGGACGACGACATCCCGCGCCTCAAGGAGATGGGGTTCCAGGCCGTGTTCGGCCCCGGCACCTCGACGGAGGATGTGATCCAGTTCGTGCGCGACTGGGCCGGCGCGCGCTCCAACGGCAAGGCGTAGCGTGTCCGCCGAAGCCGACGCGCTCGTCGAGCGGTTGCTCGCCGGCAACCGCCGCGCGCTGTCGCGCATCCTCACGCAGATCGAAAATGACGCCCCCGCCGGACGCCGCGCGCTCTCGCTGCTGTATCCGCGCTCCGGCCGCGCCCACACGGTCGGCCTGACCGGCTCCGCGGGCTCGGGCAAGAGCACGCTCGTCGGCGCCCTGGCGCGCGAGCTGCGCGCCCGCGGCAAGACGCTGGGCATCGTCGCCATCGACCCCACCAGCCCCTTCAGCCACGGCGCGCTGCTCGGCGACCGCATCCGCATGCAGGACCTGACCGCCGACCGGGAGGTCTTCCTGCGCAGCATGGCGACGCGCGGCAACCTGGGCGGCTTGGCGCCCGCGACGGCGGGCATCGTCACCGCGCTCGACGCCTTCGGCAAGGACGTCGTAATCGTCGAGACCGTCGGCGCCGGCCAGGACGAGGTCGAGGTCGCGGCGATGGCCGACACAACGGTCGTCGTGCTCACCCCGGGCAGCGGCGACGACGTCCAGGCGATGAAGGCCGGGATCATGGAGATCGCCGACGTGCTCGTCGTCAACAAGT
>JADEYI010001332.1_pt1 | contig 19415 bp, 18 predicted proteins | sample 8542331 | NCBI WGS metagenome assembly JADEYI01 (sample SAMN16510988, study PRJNA670497) | mine drainage metagenome | isolation source: biofilm near Copperflume 1 | place: Germany: Marsberg coppermine Kilianstollen | collected 2018-02
GTCCAGATGCTGGTTTTGCGCAATTTTTCTTGTCAATTTTGTTGCCTAAAACAGGCCGATGTCGTTGGCGATACCACCGAGACCACCCAACATGCCGCCATCATCGCCTCGATCATAGTCGTAGCGGCGTTCACGATTTCCCTCGAGGCCGTGCAGGAGCATTTCGCCGCCGATGACTGCGGCTGCGCCTCCCTGTCCCTGGAACATTCCTCCCAGACCGCCGCCTTGTTGCTGGCCTTGCATGGGCATGGCGGCGGGAGTAGGAACGACGCCCGCGAGGTTGGTGTGACACCCAGCGCAGTTGACGGTGCCGACGGGAGACATTGCCATACACACAGGACACCGTAGAACCATGGGCTGCTGGCCTACTATATAACGTGGCAAGTAATGCCACCAAGTACGCCACTGACTATCATGATGTGATAACTGGGAGCTCTGGTGGAAGTTGTACAACTGGCACCGGTTACGATCTGGTGACTGGACTGGGAAGCCCCGTTTCTAACAACCTGGTTCCTGATCTCATTACCGCTCCGTAACCTCTGTTGAGAGTATGCCTGAAGGCTGAGTAGGGTGCGAAAGGCTCAGGCAATTTGTCAAGACACAACACGAGTATCCTGAATATTACAGGATACTCGTGTTGTGTCTTGACAAATTGCTGTTTCTTACGTTAATATTTCAGTAGATATTGAAATACTGAAAAACACTCTTCATAGCAATGAATGGGGAGTGATCTGACCGTGTTGATGGAGAGTTCATCCTCATGGAAGGGTATAGAAAGAGACGTAGCTATGCATATAAACCTCTCTACTGGAGCAATACTCAGTTTGGTGCTGCCTCTTGCAGCCCTGGAGCTGATCTTGATTATTGTGGCGCTCATCGACCTTATTCGCAGGGAGCCAGGTCGGGTAAATGGAAGCAAAGTTGTCTGGGCGCTCATTATCGTGCTGATTGGTACTATAGGGCCGATTTGCTACTTTATTCTGGGACGGAAGGAGTAGGAAAATGGCCGTTTCTGAACCATACGCGATTCGCTGTAGCGGACTGAGCAAGCATTATGGGGCGGCGGAAGCGCTGATCGGGCTAGATCTCACCGTATCTACGAATAGCATTTTTGGTCTGCTTGGCCCCAACGGTGCTGGCAAAAGCACGACTATGAAACTGTTGACGCGCCAGATTGTCCCCAGCGGGGGACAGGCCTGGGTTGCAGGGGTCCCGATTACGGGGCAGACCGTTGACGTGCGGAGTCGCATCGGCTACCTCAGCGAGCAGCCTGCATTCTATTCCTGGATGAACGGCTTTGAATTCCTCAGTTTTGTGGGTGAATTGTTCGGGCTGGATGCTGTAGTGCGGCGTAAGCGATGCGGAGAACTTCTGGAATTAGTTGGACTGGACGGCGCGGCAAAGAAAAAGATCGGCGCATATTCACATGGGATGCGCCAGCGCCTGGGTATCGCGCAGGCCCTGATGAACCAGCCAGAGGTGCTTTTCCTGGATGAACCGGTATCGGCCCTTGATCCAATTGGGCGCAAGGAGGTACTGGAAATGCTGGCCCATCTCAAAGGAAAGAGCACTGTTTTCTTCTCGTCACATATTCTGACGGATGTTGATCGCATATGTGATGAGATCGTAGTGCTTCACCATGGCAGATTGCTAGTGCAGGCTCCCACTCAGGCGTTAAAAGAGCAGTACGCTCAACCAGTGATTACTATCGAGCTGGAAAGCGACGCAAGCCTTCTCTCCGACCTCCTGAGCCGGGAACCGTATGTCCGGCACATAGAAATCAAGGAAAATCAGGCCAGTGTGCTGGTCGGCGACCTGGCTCTCGCTAAAAAACACCTGCCTATGTTGTTGGCGCAGGCTCAACTCCCTCTGTTGCGCTATGAGGTGACGCTCCCCACGCTGGAAGATGTTTTTGTCCGGCTGATTAAAGAGGAGCCAGGGGAAACGGAGGTACGGGGATAAATCATGACTATACACACGTTCTGGCCAATGCTCAAGAAAGAGTTCTATGAGCAATACCGCACGTATCGCACGTTGATTGCCACGATCATTCTTTTGTTGCTGGGTCTGTCTGCTCCAATTATAACCAAGCTCACGCCTGAGCTACTAAAGAGTTTAGGAGGAGGAATCACGGTTATTTTGCCTCCTCAGACTTCGACGGATGCCTTGAATGCGTATCTCAAAAATATGACCCAGTTACCGGCGCTAATACTCATACTTCTGGCGATGGGGTGCATTGCTGATGAGAGGACTCATGGCACGGCGGTAACTGTGTTGACAAAACCGGTGCCACGCACAGTTTTTGTCCTCGCGAAGTTTGTCTCGTATGCGTTGCTGTTCCTCACCGCCACCATGCTTGCTGCCGCTGGCGACTACTTTTATACCTACCAATTCTTCAGCGCGCTCCCGCCAGGGCCTTTTGTGCTGTTGAACCTGGCATTGCTGATCTTCTACCTGCTGACGCTGGCATTGACGCTGCTGGCGAGCGTGCTTTTCCGCAATGCTGTCGCTGCTGGAGGAGTGGCCTTCGCTGGTTTTCTAGTGCTGAGCATTTTGCCTGGATTGAACTCTACGATAGCTCATGCGCTCCCGTCGGTGCTCTTCAGCCCGCAGCGTGTGACACAGCTGCTGGCGGGAACAGCCTCCCTGGGAGACATCGTGCAGCCTCTGCTAACAGGGTTTGGGCTGACTCTTGCGCTTGTTATGATTGCGTGTTTTGTATTTCAACGCCAGGAACTCTAGCGCCCTCTAGACGCATTCTTTGAGGGAGTTGGTGCCGTTGATGCCGCGCAGTTTCATGAGGGCGACGACTTCGAGCTGGCGCACGCGTTCGCGGGAGATGCCCAGTTCTTTGCCGACTTCGAGCAGGGTGCGGCTGCGGCCGTCGCCGATGCCATAGCGCAGGGTGATGACACTGCGTTCGCGGGGAGTGAGCAGGGCCAGTGCGCGATGCAGTTCCTCGCCCAGCAGGTGTTGCGAGGCGGTTTCGGCGGGCGCGGGCGCGGCACTGTCCTCCAGGGTATCACCCAGCGAGTAGCGAGCTTCGTCGTCAACGGGGGCGTCGAGCGAAACGGGTTGTTCGATGATGCCGAGCAGGTCGATGACCTCGGCGAGTTCGATATTGCAGGCATCGGCTATCTGCTCTGGAAGTGGATCGAGTCCGTTTTCCTGCGAGAGCTGCGCCGCGATACGTCTTACTTTGCGCAGGCGGGTGGCGACGTGTTCGGGCAGGTGGATCAGGCGGGACTGCTCGCCTGCCGCCCGGCTGACGGCCTGGCGAATCCACCAGGTGGCATAGGTACCGAAGTGGCAGCCGCGCCGGTAATCGAACTTTTCGGCAGCTCGCATCAGGCCCAGGTTGCCCTCCTGGATGAGGTCGATCAGGGGAACGCCGGTGCTGGTGTAGCGACGCGCAATGGCAATCACCAGGCGTAAATTTGACTCGATCAGCGTGCGACGAGCCATAGAGTCACCGGCGGCGGCTCGTTGCGCGAGGTCAACTTCTTGGTCGTGGGTCAGCAGGCCGAGGCTGCGAATATCATGCAGGTAGCTCTGAAAAGCATCTTCAGAACCGGTGGTCGAGCGCGTTGCAGACGCGCGGCTGCGGCGGATGCGTATAGGGAGGTCTTCAGGCGTCATGCCGTCAAGCGTTTCTTCGACACTTTCGGATGCGTCTAGAAAGGCTTCACCTTCCGTATCATCCAACGGTGATTCGATCACCACCAGCGGCTCAGTATCTCGCCGCGCGATTTTTTGACCTGTGGATGAGTCATTGTCTTCTGTACTGTGTGAGGTGAGTTTTTTGCGTGGCGCATCAAAAACTACGCTATACGCCTCCCTCGTGGGATAATCTATTGCCATTTTTCCACGCTCCCTTCGGGATACTCCCCGACAAAATCAGCTGCCGGACTCCTCCGTATGGCCCCGTGGTCAGCATTCATCTGTGTAGTATGGGCGCTGAACATACGTGTACTAGTTCTATTGTATAGACTACTGAAACCTGCCACATCAGGTAATTACCTGAGATCGAATCAGGTTCTAACTGTATCTTCATACAAGCCTTCGCCTGTAGCAACGATACGAAGGTTACTTTCATCAAGTAATACGCCAGAAGCCTTGTTTAAGTTTAGGTGATTGCTACTACTAATACGTTGCCCAATGGCGGAACGTTACGTTTGCGCGAGTGGAACTCTTCTCTTTGCACATTGAGGGTATTCAATTGAAGAGATTCATATACTGTCAATAGGTAAACTTCTACGGTTATTCCGGCATCTCATCTATTTAGAAGTAGAATTTGGAGGGAAGTAGTGAATAAAGTGGGTGAAGTGGTCATATGATTGCTATCGCGCAGTCTCAATTTGGAACCGAAGAGGAAGAGGCTGTTCTGGAAGCGCTGAAATCGGGTCAACTGGAGCAGGGTGAACGGGTTGCTGGCTTTGAGAAACGCTTTGCTGAACTTTGCCAGACGCGGGAAGCTGTTGCTGTTTCGACGGGGACGGCGGCGCTGCATCTCGCGCTTATCGCGCACGACATCGGTTATGGCGACGAAGTAATCACGACACCTTTTAGTTTTGCCGCTACCGCCAATGTGATTGTGCTGGCCGGCGCGCAACCTGTCTTTGTTGATATCGATCCAGAGACCTACACTATTGACCCGTTACTGGTGGAGGCGGCTATTACGCCGCGCACAAGAGCCATATTGCCGGTGCATCTCTCTGGCAACCCGTGCGCTATGGAGCGGCTGCAAGCCATCGCTGACGAGCATCACCTGGTTATCATCGAGGATGCGTGCCAGGCGCACGCGGCCAGTATCCATGATAAGCCTGTGGGCAGTTTTGGCACGGGCTGTTTTTCCTTTTCCGCTACCAGCACAATAACGACGGGTGAAGGCGGCATGATAACGACGAGCGATCCCGTTATTGCCGCGCGCGCGCGCCTGTTGAGAAATCATGGGCAGAAGGAACGCTACCAGCATGTGGCGCTGGGCTTTAACCAGCGCATGACGGAACTGCAGGCCGCTATAGGGCTGGTTCAGCTCGAAAAATTAGAGCGGTTCACCGGACAACGCCGCGCGAACGCGGCCTATTTGAGCAAACATCTCAGTGATGTCGTGAAGACGCCGGTGGAGCGTGACGGGTATCGCCATGTGTATTCCCAGTACACCATTCGGGTGCCCGGCGAGAGCAGTCGCGATGCATGGACCGCTCACTTGCTCGCACGGGGCATCGGCACGGCTGTGCATTACCCCTGCCCCATTTACCAGCAGCCGTTTTACCAGGAAGCTCAAGACCTCTACCGTATTGCGGCTCGCCCCCTGGATGAAGAGCAGCTTGCAACCATCGTGAAGACGCCTACCGGTCCCCTGAAAAGTAGTAATGGGAGCGGAGCTACGACGCTTATGGCGACCCGGCCCTCTGAAGCGTCTTATGCGCGTCTTCCCGAAGCTGAAAAAGCGGCGCGGCAGGTGTTATCGCTTCCAGTGCATCCGGCATTGAGTGAAGATGATCTTGCCACGATTGTGCTGGAGGTGCGTGAACTATGCCAGTAAAAGGTGTGGTGGTAGGTGTTGTTTATGGGGTATAGCACCCACCCACTGCTCATTAAGAGTGTGTGATGATGTTCAGGTATGTGACGTGTAGAAAATATGGAGGTAACGAATGGTTCGCAAAATAACGGAAATATCTACAGAAGATCAGCTAATGAGCTATGCATCAGACGAATATCACAAGCAAGCATTGTACAAAAAAATCTGGAATATCCTGGGATTTCTGATCCCGACGGTAGGTTCTTGTCTGTATCTATTCACAATTGGAATATTTCGGAAGAGGTACCGTGAATTGATCTATTCTATCTGGACGCTGGTTCATCCTCAGATCTTCACGAAGAAGTATGTCCCTCAAGTTGAGATTACTTCTCTTGTGCCTAATGAAGTGTTATTACGACTTTATGAGCAGGCTAAGATTACGGCAAATATTAACTTCGAAGAGTTGTTTGTCCTTGTCGAACTCCTTCAGATAAACCAACCGACAGCGTGCTTTGAAATAGGAACGTTCGATGGACGTACTACGCTTAATATGGCGGCGAATACGCCTGATGATGCCGTAATCTATACTCTGGATTTGCCCCGTGAACAAGTTGAGAATACGAAATTCTCGCTCGATCCTTTCGAACGATTTGCGATAATGAAAGAAACGTCGGGTACTCGTTATCGTGGCACAAAGTGGGAGCGTAAAATTCAGCAGTTATATGGAGATTCTGCCACTTTTGATTTTACATCATACCAGGGCAAAATTGACTTTGTATTTATTGATGGCTCTCATACGTATGAGTATGTCCTGAGCGATTCACGTAATGCAATTACCTTACTCCGCGATGGAAAGGGGGCTATCCTCTGGCACGATTACCCAGATACGTCCTCAGTTCTAAGGGCAATCAACTATCTGCAGGCCAGTGATTCCCGTTTTGCTGGAATTCGTCACATTGTAGGGACGAGATTCGCGTATTTAATTTGCGAATAAAGATAAGATTATCGACGGGTGCGCGAGTATGTAAGTAGCGAGAGTGTAGGAGAGACATTGGATGGAACAAAAAACGCAGACCATAACGCAACAAAGAGAAGTAGACCAGGAATCTGGCATAACTGAAACTGCTGTTCTTGAAATTAGCACTCTTATCGATCACGAATCTTCAGTGTTGTATCGTTTCTCAAAACGTTTTCTTGATATTTTTCTTGCTATCATTGGCATCATTGTGCTGATACCGCTTTTTTTAGTCATTGCTGTTTGTATCAAACTTAATGATGGAGGTGACGTATTTCATTTTAGAGAGATTATTGGAATGAATAACCGGTGCTTCTTCGCTCTCAAGTTTCGCACGATGATTCCCGATGCAGATGCCTACCTGGTGAACCATCCTAAGCTCTTGCAGGAGTACAAGCAGACCATGAAGTTGGAGGAAGATCCACGCATCACCCGCATAGGCGGATTTCTACGTAGAACGAGCCTGGATGAACTTCCACAATTGTTCAATGTGTTGATCGGGCAAATGACGCTTGTTGGTCCACGCATGATTCATCCAATGGAGTTGTCTCGTTATGGCAAATACGTGCAGAAGCGGCTCTCGGTAAAACCTGGCATTACCGGCTTATGGCAATTATACGGGCGGAAGCACGACTCTTTAGAAACGCGCATCGCGCTGGATATGCAGTATATTGACTCACGCACTATTCTTCTTGATCTTGTGATCCTGCTGAAGACGATCAAGGTCCTCGTTATACAGACTGGCTGTTAATTTTCTCGCAACATGCAGGTTTCCTTGCGGCCTAATTCCAACTGTCATTCTGAGCGCAGTGAAGAATCTCGGGTCTATATCCTTCCGGGTGAAAAATAAGGGAAAGTGTAGGGACGCGATGTATCGCGTCCGCCCTGGACGAGTACTGACGGGAGCGGAGGCGATCAATCGCGTCCGCCCTGGACGAGTACTGACGGGAGCGGACGCGATTGATCGCCTCCGCCCTGGAGAGCGGACGCGATCAATCGCGTCCCTACACTTTCCCTGAAGGACGGAGACCCAGAATCTCTGCGTCCAACAGCCAGATTCTTCGCTGCGCTCAGAATGACAGTGGCAGGGAGGCGCGGGATGACAGCTTGAACGCACGCAGCGAAGATTATAGCCCACATACCTCTTCTCTTTATGAATTGTGAGAGGCAGACGCCGCCATGTAGACATCCCTGTAGATACGAGCAGTCTCTTCCCATGAAAAACAGGCAGCCTGCACGCGCCCGGCTGCGATCATACGCTGTTGGAGTGCGGTATCTTGCAGGACCTGCTGCATGGCGCGGGCCATCTCGCCGGTATTGAGCGGGTCAACAAGCAGGGCCGCGTCTCCGGCGACCTCTGGCAGCGAGGAACTGGTGGTGGTAATTACCGGGCATCCCGCTGTCATCGCTTCTACGACGGGCAGGCCAAAACCTTCGTACAACGAGGGGAAGATGAAGCAGGTTGCCATCTGGTAGACTGCGATGAGGTCTAGATCAGAAATATGGTCCAGGAAAAGCACATTCTCCTGGAGAGTCGTCATGTAGCGCAAAATGTCGTCGCAATTCCATCCCTTGCGACCAACGACCACCAGCGCGGGGCAGGCCTGTCCGAGTTGCTGCTTCAATTGTGTGTACGCGGCAAACAGAGTGGGCAAGTTCTTGCGTGGCTCTACTGTTGCAACGGTCAAGAAGAATGAAGCCGGTAACTGGTGGTCGCTCTGCACCTGCTGTTTACGTGTATCACTGACGACCTCTCCAAAATCTGGCCGCACAGCGCCCGGCGCAATGGAGATTTTCGGTAGATAGCGATTGCCCAGGAAATGCCCTATCTCTGACTTGGCGTGTTTTGAAAGAGTGACGGCGCGCTCGCACCTACGTATCCCGCGCGACAGTAATGTGCGGAAATAGAGGCGGCCATGCAGCGTTTGCGCCTGTGGATAGCGCCAGGGACCAGTATCATAGAAAGTCATGACGGTGCGAGGGCTGGAGAGGCGTAAAAATGGCGGCGGAAAAGTCGGATAATGCATGATATCCAGGCGCAGGCGCGGCAAAATGCATGGGAACCAGAACTGCTTGCTCAGCAACTCGTTGCGAGTTGGGCAGAGCACTGTTTCACATGAGTGTTGAAACGGCACAAAATCGGGATGTATTTCGCGCGCAAAGAACAATACATAGCGCAGAGCAGGCTCGGATTCTGGCAAGAGAAGGAGCTGCTTTGCCGTTTCTGCTGTGTAGCGGAAAATACCGGTTGGACGGTGCCAGATGCCTGTAAGGTCGATGCCTACGCGTAGTGGGTTCATTAGTTGATGCCTTTTTGGTTATTTCATAGTGATTTTGACACGTTCGGGTATGGTAACAGGCGGGTCGAGGTCGGCAGCTTCTCGATCCCAGTTAGGAATGCTCAGGACCAACCCCAGGAAAAGCCAGCTATAGGACATGAGAATGAATGGCCCTGTTCCACCAGCAGCAGCAGTAGAGGGGATAAAAGAGTCGGTGAAAAAGGTAGCAAAAAGCAGTGCAGCAAAATATCCCAGGTATGCCAGGGAGATCGCTTTCCCTGTGTCCGATATCGCTGAATTGAAGTGCTTGAAAGCTGCTCGTCCAATCATAGTGATCACCAGCAATAAACAGGCAAGACCTTGCACCCCCATTTCAGCCAGAACCCCCAGGAACTGGTTATGGGCAACACCGGCAACCTCGGTTCCATAGGTAAGATCGAAAAACTGAAAGTTCCCTGCTCCAACCCCCAGATATGGGCTGTGCTGCCAGATAGCAATAGCATCCTGCCAGATAGTAATGCGGTCAGCTCCGTAGACTTTTGTCGGGTTGAAGAAGTTGATGATGTCCGGGAAGATTAAGGGCAATGGCAGCAGGATGATGAGCGGGAGGAGAAGTGCAAGTGGGTTCTTGAAGCGGAGCCACAAGATGAGCCAGACTCCTATAAGGAGTCCAATCCATGACTCGCGACCGAAAGCCATCACTACACCCCCAGCGAAGATGCCGGTGAGCAGTCCTAAACCCAGGCGTGTCGCCTCCTTCTTCGCGTAGAGCATTTGACCGAGAGCGAGACAGGCGAAAAGCACATTCAGTATGCCCAGGTTACTCGAAGATATCCCAAAAATTTCCGGACGTTGGACGCCAAGGATCACCTGCTGTGAATAGAGATGGAGCGGCCCCGCAAAAATCGTTCCCAGGGCATAGGGCAAACCTACTACCATATATGCTCCGATCATCCAGCGAGCATCTCTCAAGGTGCGTACCATAGTAGGAACAATCAGGATAAACAGAGGTAGACTGATGAGCAGGAACATTTCGACGCCATTGACCAGTATAAGCGGGACATCAGAATGCGCAAACGCATAGGTGACGCGGAGGTCCGGTGAAAGGTGAGAAAAAATGATGGATACCAAACCGATCAGAGCAATGCAGATGAGTGGAAGCAGGATGCTTTTGTTCGACCACCTTATTTTGCTTTTTGATGACAACTCTTTTAGTAACCAGATGCTTATTATTAACACAAATAGCAGGTCTCCAAGATAGAGTCGCGATAGGATGCCCGAGCTACTTGCAGCAAAGATCATGGTGGGGCCTGCCAATAAAATGTAGATAGGGAGAGCAAATTCCGACCACATTAAAAACACTACAATTAGAATGATTGACACCACAATGCTCAATCCCATGATGAGATTGAGCGAAATGAGGAAAGTCAGGGACAAACCTATTATGATGCTGATAATGAATGTTATACTCATTGCTGCCAATGAGAGTTGTAGGGAGCGCGGCAGAAAAGAAAATCTTTGTTCCATTACATCAATCTTTCTGGTAACGAGCACGGCTCATCTCTTCATGGCCTGCGAATTCACATTGTTTTTTACACATACTTCACCAGTTTGAGGCGCGATATTGCAGGATGCTCTGCCAAGAACTTGTTCATAAACACCAAATAGTTGGGAAGCTATTTCAGCCTGACTAAAGCGTGTTTCCGCTTGCCTGCGCCCTTCCGTTCCCATGCTTTTACGTAAAGCTGCATCGTGCAAGAGTGAGTTGAGAGTTTCTGTATACTTTGAAATATTACTGACATCAACTACATAACCTGTGACGCCATCATCGATTATGCAAGGAAGGCCGGTGCCATTATTTGCCACTACAGGTACGCCAGCGGTCATCGCTTCCAGCAGTACCATGCCAAAACTTTCGACTATCGACGGATGGGTTAAAATGGTTGCTGTGCGATAAGCATCTCGGATACACTCAGAAGAATTGTTCAGCAAAAATTTGAGGTGATCTCCGACGCCAAGCTCTGTTGCTAATTGCATCAGATTGCCGGGAAAATCTGGTTCTTCCAGAAAAGGAGGGGCGAGGATAAGCAATGTTGCTTCTGGAAAACGTTCAACAATGGAGGGCAGGCATCGTACTGTGTACTGCCAGCCTTTCTTACTACTGAGTCTTCCAACGCCGAGGATGAGCGGATTGCCAGTCACTCCTGCCTCATGTAGTAACCTTCCTGCTACTTCCCCTTGCGTAATGTCTGCGAATACTTCTGGCCGCGACACATGTGGGACAACACTCAGTCTGTGATCGTGTACTCCCAGGGTTAGCAACTTCTGACGGGTGAAGTCAGTGAACACAATGACGCGATCACTGAGGTTAAAGAAGAAACGTCCGAGAGTCTTGTCATAGAATTCACGCAAAGGGCGACGATAAGGATAAATGGTCAGGTGAGGAGTAAAAATCACTTTACGACCACGCAGTCGTGCTATCAGGATAGCCACTTCGCTGCGCTTTTCTCCATAGCCATGACAATGGATGATATCAGCATCAGTAGTGAGTAGTGCGTGAAGAAAAGGCCAGGAAAGAGGCCTTCCCTTGCGAACTCCTGCCGGGCAACGGCACACACGAATACCATCTATAATCTCTTCAGCAGGCTGGCGTTTGTCTACCTGGAAGGTCAGTACTTCGGCCTCCCAGCCGCGCAAGACGGCCTCACGTGCTGGCCAGTAAAAATAATACATGTCAAATGGGCGCATCACTGTATCGGGAAAATTCCAGACGATCTGAAGTAGTTTCAACGCTGCCGCCTCTCCTCACGCTGTAAGATTGTCGCTCTTCATCTAGAACAGCATCGCACTAACAATGCCCTATACCATTTCCCAACCATTGTAAACAATGAAGGATTTTGTCAATCCCAGCAGCTTCTCCCTGTAAATCTTTGCTCCAGGAAAGAGCTGCTTCAACTCTTTTTCTGTAAGGAGCCTGATTTCATTTACAGCTTGTAATGCTTCTTGCCTATCACGAATTTTACCGCGCCATCCTAGATTAAAATGGGTGACGAGGAATACTCTGAAGCTTACCGGGAGGAACTGAAAAAAGGGGAAAAGGAAGTGAGGTTCCATGGGAAAGAATCGATTTGGCGTCTGAACATAATATCTCTCTCCCACTCGCTGCACTTCTTGCGCCATTTGTCGTTGGTGAGAGTAGGTACCTACGTGCTCGATGACTGAGTTTGAGAAGACAATCTGAAACTGTTTGTCGGTGAATTCTCGCATATTTCTCGCATCACCCACCATAGTAACCAGATTGGGATAAGATATATCGGAGGCTGATATGTTGTACAGGAGGATTTTCGAATCTTCTTTAATTAACCCAACTATTTCCCAAAATCTTTGTTCTCCCCCCACATCAAGTATGTTTAATGGTCTGGGAAGTCTTGAGATGAGAGTTTCAAAGAGCGCAATGCGTTTCTTGCGCATTTTTCTTGCGAACGCAGCCTGTATTTCTATGAATTTGCGCGTTGATGAGACTTGTGGTAGGTTTGTAGCATACTTGCCCATCTTCTCCATAACAACCCCTCTCTACCAAAATATAATAAACCTTTGTATTACTACCGCCAGGCATACATGTAGCCTAACGGTGATTTCCTATCCCATTTCAACCTGGTGGTAAAACCTGCTTTTTCCAGTATGTTTTGGATGTCTGTGTGGTTGAGTTCTGAAAGGTGATCGTGAAATTCCAGGGCTATTCTCCTGACTCTCTTGAGGTATTCCCCAGGAGTCGATTGCAGTATGGTACCCTCGGCTCCCTCGCAGTCGAGCTTGAGAAAGTCAATCTGCTCAAGGTTATTGCTGTCCATAATTTCTTGTAGAGTGGTGGTGGGAACTTCTATATACCTTTCAGCCTTATCAGTTCCAAAAGTAAGGTATTTCAGTTCAGTGCTAGCCTTGTATTGTTCAATTTTGTCGGGAATAATGTGTTCAGACAACAGATTTAACCCTCCAATTGAAGGGTTGAGGAACAGTTTAGCTAATCCAACTTTATCCGAAACCGCGCAGTCATGAGCGGTCACATGGTGTAGACCATTCACTGCAATATTGCGTCTTAGAACCTCAAGGTTTCGGGGTGCTGGTTCGAAGGCATAGACCGCATTGCGTGTGATGGAGGCCGCAAAGAGCGTAAATACTCCATTATTGGCGCCAATATCGACAACGATATCGTTATTCCCAATGGGAAGATAGGCAGGGGTATATACTCTTCTGAAAAAGATTTCGCGCACCAGATACCGGAGACACACCTCAGCCTCGATTATTAAACCATTTTTGAGAGTTATTTTAGCAGGTTCTTGCTTTTTGACGATGGTGGAGATCACCTCGGCCCAGTTTTCATATGCCCGAGTTGCAAGAACAACATTTCCTATAGCATAACCAATGCCCATCTTTCATTTCCTCCTTGTGGTATGTCATCGATGATCTAAACGGATTGTAGGCGTCTGCCACATCTCCTTCATATATGATACTGGTTGCTGCAAATGCTGCTGCGTCTTAGCGTTCAACCATTTCCTGGCCAATCTGCTCTATATGCCTGGTAATATTGTCCCAGGCAAATTGCTGAACATGTTGCCTACCGGCTGCCCCCATGTCTAGACAGGTTTGCTCAGAGGTGATGAGATGGGTGGCTGCCCTGCAGAATTCCTCTTCTGAATTGACGAGAAATCCCGTGGTGCCATGGAGAATGGTTTCGGTGGGGCCGCCTACATTCCATGCGATAACCGGTTTGGCTGATGCCATGGCCTCCAAGGGAACGAGTCCTAATGTTTCGGCAAAGGGCAGGAAGACGACAAAGCGGCAGTTCTGATAGGTCTTTGCCAGTTCCTCGCCAAATTGCGGTGCTAAAATGGTGATGCGTGGGTTGTGGCACTGCTGGAGCGAGCGAAGATAGGCGGGGTCTCCACCGCCAACTAATACCAGATCGTAGTCGATAGATTGCCACCATGCTACGAGCCGGTCAAGTCCTTTGGTAGGATCAAACCTGCCGACGTACAGGGCATATTTTCCTGTTCCGGTGGGCAGGTTGAAGTAATCTGGACCGATACCACTGTAGATCACGTCGGTAACAGCCCGGTGATACAACGCCTGGAACCTGACAGCGGTATATTTGCTGTTAGCAAGAATGCGTTGGTTGCGCTTCATCGCCTGTCTATCCAGCAGCCTCCGTAAAACTATATCAGGCTGGTATGTTACAGAATCGTTCATAAACGAGTGAGCACAATACGCCACGTGCTTGTTACGGTAAGCGAGGAGATTAGGAGCATGGTTATGAGAAAAAATAACTTCTTCTTTGAGGCGAGTCGTGGCCCATTGCCAGGCAGGGATAGTGACAATAGGCAACTCGGCGAGACCGGCATAGGTAGCAGCAGGGACATATTCGCTTGTGTAGATCGTAACCTGATGCTTGGCGGCGAGTCTCCTGCTCACCTCAAGCACAAACCGTTCAACTCCTCCAGCAAAGCTGAAGTTAGAATGGGCCATGGCAATATTCATAATGCTACTGTTTCCTCTTGGATAATTTGTTATGACACGACGCCGCTTTGGACGACAACTGCCCGCCAGTAGTTCAGTGTTTGTGCGAGGGCATACTCCAGGTCAATTGTTGGTGTCCAGCCAGTATGTTCATGTATGCGAGATACATTAGCAATGAGCAGCGGTATGTCTGAGGGACGCAAACGAGCTGGGTCCTCACACACTTGAATGGTTATGCTGGCATACCCCAGAAGGATATCCAGGATTTGTCCAATTGAGTATGCTCGCCCTGACCCAATGTTGTACGCCTGTCCAGGATGCCCTCGCTGCGCAAGTGCAAGCAATGCCCGCGCGGCATCTTCTACTGGCAAAAAGTCTCTCCGAGCTTGCAGGTTGCCGACTGTCAATATCGGTTCAATGTTGCCTTTTTCGATCAGGGCGATCTGCCGGGCGAAATCAGCGACGACGAACATCGTGCTCTGTAGAGGCCCGAAGGTGTTAAATAAGCGAACACGAAGGATAGGCAAACTATGCGCGATGTAGTATTGGTATCCAAAGAGATCTTGAGCAGACTTCGAGACGCCATACGGGCTAATGGGGCGGAAAGGACATTCTTCGCGGATAGGATTCTCCTCTGGACGTACCAAGCCGTACTGTCTGTGTTTATGTGCAGGGTAGATGCGGGATCAGCCCACGATGACGCAACCGAAGATTGAGCGGCGAGGTGGAAGACGCAATCTGGTTGGGACTGCGCAATGGCATGGCGCATTTGTTCTGCATGTGTGATATCAGCTATGATGGGTGTAACGCAGTGTATGTCAAAAGCGACGGGATGAGATGGAGGAGACTTGCATATTCCAAATAACCTGGCATCAGGATATTTGGCTCGACATTGTTCAATAAGATAGCCACCCATAAAGCCTGAGAAGCCGGTAATGAGAATATGTGATGGAGTGGTTATTTCCATCGGCTCACCTTTCTTCACTCAATTTTAGGATCGGGATCTGATTTCCGCGTAAGCCTTAACATCGACGAAGCGTTTCGCCTCCAATGAGGCGCTTTGCAAGTCACTTTCTACCATCATTGCTACCAGTTCTTCGAAGGTGACTTTAGGACACCATCCCAGTTTTTTTTGCGCTTTAGACGCATCTCCGATTAATAGATCCACTTCAGCAGGTCGGAAGAGATGTGGATCTATTTCTATATAATTTTGCCAATTGTTGATGCCCACGTATTCAAAAGCGGCAACAATATAGTCCCGCACGCTATGAGTCACGCCAGAGGCGATTACAAAATCTTCAGGGCTATCTTGTTGCAAAATGCGCCACATGGCTTCAACGTAATCCCCTGCGAAGCCCCAATCTCGTTGCGCTTCGAGGTTTCCCAGCACCAAATTTTTCTGCAAGCCCAATTTAATGCGCGCGACGCCATAAGAAATCTTGCGAGTGACAAATTCATGTCCTCGCCGGGGAGACTCGTGATTAAAGAGGATGCCAGAACATGCGAACATATTATAACTTTCGCGAAAATTTACGGTGGACCAGTGTCCATAGAGCTTTGCGACTCCATAAGGACTGCGTGGGTAAAATGGTGTATGCTCGTTTTGAGGAACCGCTTGTACCTGGCCGAACATTTCGCTGGTAGAAGCCTGGTAGAAGCGAATCGGCCAGTCGCAAAGTTGAATGGCTTCTAATAAGCGTGTAACACTGATTCCGGTATATTCGCCAGTGGCGACCGGTTGTTGAAACGAGTTGCCTACAAACGACATGGCCGCGAGGTTATAGACTTCATCTGCTCGCGAGCAGCGCAGGGCGCGTACAAGAGATATCTGGTCGAGTAAATCAGCATCGATCAGTTCAATGTCATTCAACAAATGGCGAATGCGTTCTCCACTAAATGTGCTGGACCGGCGAATGGTACCATAGACTCGATACCCTCTTGCAAGCAAAAATTCAGCTAAATAACTACCATCCTGACCGGTAATGCCGGTGATTAATGCGCGTGGCATACTTTCTCCCTCTACAGAAGGGAAAGGTAAGGAACCTTTCCCGCATTTTTCATCATCAATCCACAAAAGTAACCAGCCGTTTGCGGCATGTCTTTACCAATTATGTATGCCGCTTCGTGCCAATCCTGGCAAGTACGGCATAAAACACCATCATATCCTCCTTACTGAAGCGTAACAATGCCAATGTCAACAGGTACACGAACATGAATGGAATGATCAGGGCAAGCGTTCCAACAATGGCCCGATATCCATAACCGACGTGAATGAATTGCAGTAGCAAGAGTCCCACCATACTTGCGACTCCACCTGCGGCTACGGACTTTAGCATATCCCATCGGAACGTAATAATCTTTAAGATGCAATATGCCTCGATAAAATAGGCAATATCTAGAATAATAAGTGCCATTGCTGCTGCTAGTGCCGCACCTATGACGTTAAATCGGGGTATCAAGAAGAAAGCCAGCCCAATATTAAGAAGAATAGTCACTGCAGTATTCGCTAAAATCACGCGTGCATGGCCTGTCATGACCAGAAGACTGCCCGTAGAACCTGCCCCTGCATTTACAAGATTGCCAAAGGAGAGAATAATCAGCGCCGCGCCGGCAGCAGTATACCCCCTGGAAAAAATGCTGAGGATAGCCTCATGAAAAATGCTGAAGCTAAGGAACACGGGAAGACTGAGAGAAAACGACCATTTTGTGACTAACTTAGCCAGGCTAGTGAGTTGCTCATACTCACCACGCGCATAATACTCGGCAATTAGCGGCGAGAAGATGGTATTGAGCGCAAAGAGCGGCATAATAACAAATGTGCTGGTGCGATCAGCAGCACCATACAATCCAACCTGGGCAGCAGTTGAGAAGATAGTGAGAAACAATACATCAGTAGAATTTAGTATATTTTGAATGAGTGCATAAAGAGACATAGGTATGGCAAAACGCAGCCAGGTCTTCGGTTCAATGTTGGGTGCGGTACCAGAGACAATTTGTCTGGAGGCTTTGCGAAGCAGCATGTGCCCTGTGATGACAGAAGCTAGAAAACCACAGATTGTGGCGAGAATCAAAGCTTCTAGTCGCAATCCAAGAAGATAGAACACTCCTATGAGAACAAGTGATAACATGGGCTGGATCAGTCGGTCAACATACACTTTCCACTTGATGGCTTTTAGCGCTTGCAGACCACTAGCAATGATGAGTTGCATCGCTATCAGTGGAACAAGAAGCGCTACTTCTTTGAGTGAAAGAGCATATTTATCGTTAAGGAAGATCACGTGTGCCAGGAATGTCGAAGAAAGGAAGAACAACATGCCACTGAGCAGTCCCGAAATGAGCGTCATCCACATCACAAAACGAATCAGGCCAGCAGCGTGACCATGTTCGCCTTTGGCGCGGTAAGTGGAAAGGAAGCGTACCATGGTGCTGTCTAGCCCTAATGCAGCCATAGAACCGACAAGCATAGCAGAAGTGTAAGCAGTCATGTAGGTTCCGTAGATGCTCTCAGAGACGATATTGGTTATGACAACGTTTGTTGTATAGCGCAGGACCGCGAAGATGAGGTCTCCGATTCCGGCAATAGCAGCGCTGCTGGCTGTGCTTCCTATAACTTGAAACTGGTCTGTCTCCGATTTCTCAGTGGGTACTATTTTAATGATGGGGAGTTTCAAGGTGGCCTGGAGCGCGATATCTTCTACCATCGCGTTGAAGAAAAAATCCTGTTGTTGAGGGCCTTTATCCCAGTCGACAGCCAACATGATCTCAGTATCAAGACTTGAAATCAGCTCTTCATTAGGAGGTTCCAGAAGTGCATTCTTCTGGCTGTGTAGGTTTTGCCTGGATGGTAAGGAAAGCCTGGGTGGAATAATGAGCACATCCCCTTTTGGGGACTCTCTATCTTTATGCGATGGACGCAAAAACCTTCTCCGTTCGTGTAATTTCTGTAAAATAGAACACTCAATGTACATTCTACACGGAGGGAAAAATTGTGTGGAATAAATGAGTAAGTGCTCCAGGTTCCATCAAAGAACCTGGAGCACTGGAGGAGAAGCCCTGGAAAATGTGCATTATTATTTAATGGCTAAATTTGGCATAAGCGGCTTGAGCGAGTATGCCATTAGCATTGATAGCAGTCCAACTGCCATTTACCACATTGCCAGGCATGTAGTAAGCCATGCCAATGTGATTTCTTGCCGCATAGCTTGAGAGTGCGGCATTGTATGTTGGGTCATTAAGGCATCCTCCCCACTCGTTTATCATTGCGCCATGACCACGCTGCTGGGCAAAGGTAAACTCTCTCATCGATTCCGCTCCCCAATTCGCCCACATATAACTGGTTCCTTGCACACATGGATATCCATTCATTTGTCCTGACTTGCCATCGTATATGTGCCAGTCGTATACCAGGTTTGTGTAATTAAGATCAGGTTCCTGTCCGTTAGTGAGAGGACTCATCGTGTTATTCCAGTCATTACTCCCAATCACAATCAACGAGCGAGGATTGATGGAACGAATGGCGTTGATCAGGGTAGTCTGCACACTCAGCCACGTTGCGGGAGTAATATCGTGCAGTTCGTTCCAATCGTTATACAAAATGGCGGGATCATTCTTGTAGATGGAAACTATACTATTCCAAAATGCCAGTGTATGATCTAGCAGACGCCCGGCGTTGAATTGTTGCTGCGGGTAAGCATCATCGATGTCTGATGTTTCTCCTTGCGCCGGACAATACGTAACTGTGCCTCCACAGGGAGGAAGCTGGTACTCATTAGTCCTGGTGAGTACAACGTAATCCCCATTCTGTTCAGCCCACGAAATCCATTGTTGAATCCATGCACGGTAATACATTTGCGCGTTTGGAACGTACACGTCACTATTCCACCATCCGACATTGAGATTCAGCCGAATGTAGTTCATTTTAAACATGCTGTTAAACCAGGTAAGTCTCTGCGAGTTTAAACCTGGAAAGGGACTGACCCCATCAGCAAACTCGGTGCCGGCGGAATTGAAACCACGCAGGTCTACGACGCAATTGCGTGCATCCATGATATAGCCGGTCCTCGCATCGACGTGCAACCAGGAG
>JADEYI010001333.1_pt1 | contig 19392 bp, 17 predicted proteins | sample 8542331 | NCBI WGS metagenome assembly JADEYI01 (sample SAMN16510988, study PRJNA670497) | mine drainage metagenome | isolation source: biofilm near Copperflume 1 | place: Germany: Marsberg coppermine Kilianstollen | collected 2018-02
GGATCATCGGCGGCGGCTTCACCGAGGCCGAGATCGGCGGCAACTGGGGCTTCCCCACCACCACGGCCGTCCGCCAGGAGTACGAGGGCGTCCGCGGCTTCGTACTCAACGGCCGCAAGACGTTCACATCGATGGCCCCGATCATCGACTTCTTCGCCATCAACACCTCGACGACGGATGACCACGGGGATCCGGTGATCGGCATGTTCACCGTCCCGCGCGCCACGCCGGGCATCGAGATCGTCGACACCTGGGACACCATGTCGATGCGGGCGACGGCGAGCCACGATCTGGTGATCAAGGACGCCTGGGTGCCGGAGGCGACCCTCGTCGCCACGCGCCAGCCGGGCGACACCGACGTCGGGGCCAACATCATCCTCTCGTGGTTCTGCGGCACCGTCGCCTCCGTCTACCTGGGGATCGCGATCGGCGCCCGCGACTTCGCCTACGACTGGGCGAAAACGCGGAAGCCGGTCCTGTTCGAGCGGCCGATCAGCCACTTTCCCGGCGTGCAGTTCCACGCGGCGGACATCGAGGTGGAGCTGGCGGCGGCGCGCGCGATCGTGCGCCAGACCGTGCAGGAGTGGATCGCCGGCGGCCTGCGCGAGCGCGACGACCTGGCCCGCATCGTGCTCATGAAGTACCTGGCGACGAACACCGCCGTGCGCGTCGTCGACGAGGCGATGGGCATCGTCGGCGCGCCGGGCATCTTACGCCGCCACCCCATGCAACGCTTCTACCGGGACGTGCGGCCCGGCCCCGCCCACCCCATGACGAATGACGTAGCCAGGGAGCTCATCGGCAAGACCGCGCTCGGCATCCCCATGGAGTCCCAGCCCCGCTGGGGCTAAGCGCTGCCCGGGCCGGACCGCGCGGCCTCAAAAGCGACACACGTAACATCTCGGAAGCACCAGCGAGCGCCCCATCGGTGATACTGGGATCGGCCGCCAGCTTGGCGCCACGGCATGCGGATGGGAAGCGGAGAGAAGGTACATGAAACGATTCACGGGCGTCCTCGCGGTCATCGTGGTGAGCGTGCTCGTCGGGGCGGGCGCGGTTGCCGGCTTCAACGCCGTGCGTAGCCGAGGAGGCAGCGGCTCCACGCCGACGACCGCCGCACAATCAAGCGGCGGGGCGATCCCGGTGAGCGCCAGCTCTTCGGCCGCGAGCGCGGTGCCCGCAGCCGGCGATTTCTCGGCGCTGTACGCGTCCGTCCGGCCCTCGGTCGTCGAGATCACGACCGGCACCGCGGGGAGCACCCCGTTTTCGCCGCAGGCGCAGGGGTTGGGGTCCGGCATCGTCCTCGATACGAGCGGCCACATCCTCACGAACTACCATGTCGTGCGCGGGTCGACCACCGTGACCGTTACCTTCGTGGACGGCACCACGGCGCAGGCCAGCGTCGTCGGCACGGACCCGGGGAACGACATGGCCGTCGTCAAGGTGTCGGTCAACAGCGCTCAGCTCCACCCTGCCAAGCTCGGCGACTCCAGCGGCGTCAGGATCGGGTTCGTCGTGGCCGCGATTGGGAATCCGTTTGGCCTCGCCGGCTCGTTCACCACCGGGGTCATCAGCGGCCTCGACCGCACCCTGCCTTCCAGCGCCAACGGGCGTCCGCTCCGGGGCCTGCTGCAGACGGACGCGGCCGTGAACCCCGGTAACTCCGGCGGCGCGCTGTTCAACATGCAGGGCCAGGTGATCGGCGTCAACACGGCGATTGAGAACCCCGGCGGCGCCAACTTCGCCGGCGTCGCCTTTGCCGTGCCGATCAACACACCGAAGCGCTTCATGCAACAATTGATCAGCGGGACCGCGATCAGCCACCCGCGGCTCGGGATGGCGGGCCGCACGCTCTCGCCAGCCGAGGCCAGGAGCCTCGGCGTGCCCTACGGCGTCGCGGTCATCGCAGTGGATCCCGGAAGCGCGGCTGAGCAGGCCGGCTTGCAGCCCGCCAGCAACAGCAGCGGCGACGTCGTCACCGCCATCGACGGCAAGCCCATGAAGACGTTCGACGACCTCGCCAACTACATCGACGGCAAGAGCGTCGGCGACACCGTAACGCTGACGGTCCACCGCGGCGGCAAGGACGTCCAGTTGACGGCCACGCTACAGGCCTGGGGCAGCGCCGCATAACCACCACCAGCGCGCGGTCGGACGCGCGCAGCACCAGCGCCGGTCCGCGCCATGCCGTGCGGGCCGGCGCTGCGCACGCGCGGCGCACTACGCCCGCGTTGCCGCCGTGTTCGGCAAGAACGAAGGCCGCTGAGCTTCGAACGCCGCGATCGCCGCGTCCGCCTTCAACGTCAGGCTGATGTCGTCGAGCCCCTCGAGCAGGCAGTGCTTCACGAACGGGTCGATCTCGAAGCGCCGCGGCGGCTGCGCGTCGCCGAGTGACACCGTCTGCGACTCCAGGTCCACCTCCGCCTCGTATCCCGGCGCGTCTTCCGCCCGCGCGATGATGCGGTCGACCTCGGACTGCGGCAGGACCACGGTAAGCAGCCCGATCTTCGCGCAATTGTTCCGGAAGATATCGGCGAACGACGGCGCGACGATCGCGCGCAAGCCCATGTCCTGGAGCGCCCATGGCGCGTGCTCCCGCGACGAGCCGCAGCCGAAGTTCGGGCCCGTCACCAGGATCCGCGCGCCGTCGTAGCGCCTGTCGTTGAGCACGAAGGCGGGATCCTTGCGCCACTCATCGAACGCGAACTGGCCGAACCCGGTGCGCTCGATCCGCTTGAGGTACCTGGCCGGAATGATCTGATCCGTGTCGACATCGGCACGGTTCAGCGGCAGCACCTTCCCGCGCACCTTCTTGAACGGCTCCATTAGACCTGCCTCCACGTGCGGATGTCGACGAAGTGGCCGGCGATCGCCGCCGCCGCCGCCATCTGCGGGCTGACGAGATGCGTGCGGCCACCGCGGCCCTGGCGCCCCTCGAAGTTCCGGTTCGACGTGGAAGCGCAGCGCTCGCCGGGCATCAGGATGTCCGGGTTCATGCCCAGACACATCGAGCAGCCCGCATCGCGCCACTCGAAACCCGCGTCGATGAAGGTGCGATCCAGCCCTTCCTGTTCCGCCTGCGCCTTCACCAGGCCCGATCCCGGCACCACCAGCGCCCGCACAGTCTTCGCGACCTTGCGTCCCCGCACGACCGCCGCCGCCGCGCGCAGATCCTCGATACGCGCGTTCGTGCACGATCCCAGGAACACGCGGTCGAGCGCGATGTCCTCAATCGCGGTGCCCGGCCGCAGATCCATGTATGCCAGCGAGCGCTCCCCCAGCTCGCGCGCGCGGGGGTCGTCGAAGTTCGCAGGGTCCGGCACGTGCCCCGTGACGGGCACGCTCTGCGCCGGCGTCGTGCCCCACGTCACGCACGGCTCGATCTCCTCGCCGCGCAGCTCGATGATCGCGTCGAACCTCGCATCATCGTCGCCCGGCAGCGATCGCCAGGCGTCGAGCGCGCGCTCCCAATCAGCCCCCTTCGGCGCGAAGGGACGCCCCTCGACGTAGGCGAACGTCGTGTCGTCCGGCGCCACCAGCCCGGCACGCGCCCCGCCTTCGATCGACATGTTGCAGACCGTCATCCGCCCTTCCATTGACAGGTCGCGGATCACGCCGCCCCGGTACTCGATCACATGGCCGATGCCCCCGGACACGCCGATCTTGCGAATGATCGCCAGGATCACATCCTTGGCCGTTACGCCGGGCGCAAGGGCGCCGCTCACATCCACCGCCATCGTCTTCGGCCGGGCCTGCGGCAGCGTCTGCGTCGCGAGCACGTGCTCGACCTCTGACGTGCCGATGCCGATCGCCAGCGCACCGAACGCACCGTGGGTCGACGTGTGGCTATCTCCGCAGACGATCGTCATGCCCGGCTGCGTCAGTCCCTGCTCCGGCCCGATGATGTGCACAATGCCCTGACGCACGTCGCGCACGCCGAACATCGGCACGCCGAACTCCTCGCAGTTGCGCCTCAGCGTTTCCACCTGCTGTGTGGAGAGCGGATCCGGCCACTCCCGGTCGCGGTCCCTGGTGGGCACGTTGTGGTCGGCGGTGGCTAGCGTGAGGTCCGGCCGCCGCACGCCCCGCCCGGCGAGCCGCAGCCCCTCGAACGCCTGCGGAGAGGTCACTTCGTGCACCAGGTGCAGGTCGATGTAGAGCAGATCAGGCTTGCCATCCTCGTGCTGCACCAGATGCTGGTCCCAGATCTTTTCCGACGTGGTCTTCCCCATGTATCGCTCTCAGTCCCGTCCTACAGAAACGCGTCCAGCCGCAGAAAGGCAGGCAGCGCATGAGAACGCGTGCCCGTCAGGAGCTGGATGCCGTCCGCCTGATTCAACCGCTCGAAATCCCCATCGTTTCCTATCACGACCTCCGCGCCGCATACGCTCGCCGACCCCGCGATCAGCGCATCCGGCGCCTTGAGGCGCAGCATCGCGCGGATCTGCGCCGTCACCAGCACGACATCCCGCGTAATCGGATAGGTCACGATCCCCGCGTGCCGCTCAGTGAACTGAAGCACGCGCCGGATCAGCGTCGGATCGCCCATCCGGTACGGTCGCACGAGCAACTCCAACTGGACCAGCGCGGACAGCGCGATGTTCAATGACCCCGCCGCTGCCCGTTCCATCAGAGGTGCGAGCAGGTCAGCGAGTGGCGCCTCGCCGCGCAGGTAATAGATGCAGGCGTTGGTGTCGAGCGCGACGATCCGAAACCCCGCGGTTGCTTCTAGGAACCGTCGTCGTCCCGCGTCCAACTCTCTCGCTCACCCCGCACATACGCGTCGATCTGCTCCTTCGTCTCCCAGCCGGGCACGCTGATGCTTCCGCGGTAGCGCTCCACCCATTCGCGGGGCGTCCGCGGCAGCCGCTCGAGCTGGACCGTGCCACCGAGCACCAGCAGGTCGATCTCGTCGCCCGCCCGCAGCCCGAGCTGGCGGACGATGTTCACCGGCAGCGTGATCTGGTTCTTGCTGCTCAGGCGCGTCGTGCCGCGCTCCGCTGCCTCCTCGTCCGCGGGCGGCACGAGGTACATGGCCCGTGCCTCGGCCAGGCGCTGCACCTGCGGCTCGCTCGGTGCGTACGTGATGGGCTTCCGGCGCGGCTTTCCCTTCTTCTCCATGGCCGTCACCTCGCTTCCCGCCGGAGTCTACCAAGCATCTGTCACGGGCGTCAAGCGTCTTGGCCATAATCCTTTACTAGGACTGGCCCCTCATGGATTCGAGCGCACCTCTGAGTCCCGCCTGCGCTGCACCGAGAGCATGCGGTTCAGCGCATTCATGTACGCCTTCGCCGAAGCCACGATGATATCCGTGTCGGCGCCGCGTCCCACGTAGCTCCGCCCATCCGACTCGATGCGGATCGTCACCTCGCCCTGGGCGTCGATGCCTTCGGTCACACTCTTCACCGAGAACTCCGTGAGCTCATTCGGCACCTCTATCATCCGATTGATCGCGCGGTACACGGCGTCCACCGGACCGGTGCCGATCGCCGCGTCCTGGTGGATCGAGCCGTCCGGTGCGATCACGCGCACCGTCGCCGTCGGCGAAGCGTGATCGCCACAGCTCACCTGCACGAAGTCCAGCCGGTACAACTCTGCCGTGGTGCGGAGCTTGTCCGCAACGAGCGCCTCCAGGTCGCGGTCGTCGACCTCCGCCTTCTTGTCGGCCAGATCCTTGAACGCCATGAATGCGCGCGACAACTCCTCCTGCGTCAGCTCGTACCCCAGCGCCTCGAGCCGCGCCTTGAACCCATGACGGCCGGAGACCTTCCCCAGAACGATCTCCGCCCCACCCGTGGGCCAGCCGATGTCGTTCGCATCCATGATCTCGTACGTCTCGCGCATCTTCAGGATGCCGTCCTGGTGGATGCCGGACTGGTGCCGGAACGCGTTCGGCCCGACGATCGCCTTGTTCGGCTGCACGCCCATGCCGGTCAGGTCCGACACAAGCCGGCTCGTCCGATACAACTCCTTCGTATTGATCTTCGTCTCGACGTCGAAGAAGTCGCGGCGCGTCTTGATCGCCATCACCACCTCTTCGAGCGCCGCGTTGCCGGCGCGCTCGCCGATGCCGTTGATGCACGTCTCGACCTGTCGCGCGCCCACGCGCACCGCTGCCAGTGAATTCGCGACCGCCAGCCCGAGATCGTTGTGGCAGTGCACAGAGATGCGCGCCTTGTCGATGTTCGATACGTTGTTGCGGATATCGCGGATGAACTCCGCAAACTCCTCCGGAACCGTGTAGCCGACGGTGTCCGGGATGTTCACGGTCGTGGCGCCGGCGGCGATGCACTGCTCGAGCATCGTATACACGTACTCGCGGTCGCTGCGCGTCGCATCCATGGGGCTGAACTCGACGTCCGGACAGTAGCCGCGCGCGCGCGCCACCATCGACCGCGCCATCTCAAGCACCGTCTCCTTGTCCTTCACGAGCTGGTGCATGATATGGATGTCCGAGCTCGACAGGAACACGTGGATGCGCGGCGCCTCGCCAACCTTCACGGCGTTCCAGCAGTCGTCCACGGCGTCCGGGTTCGCGTGCGCGAGCCCGGCGATCTGCGCTCCCTTCACCGTGCGCGCGATCGTCTGCACGGCCTCGAAATCGCCCGGCGACGTGCGCGGGAAGCCCGCCTCGATCACGTCGACGCCGAGCCGTGCGAGCTGTATCGCGATCTCGAGCTTGTCGCTGGGAGCCAGCGCTACGCCCGGCGACTGCTCGCCGTCGCGCAGCGACGTATCGAAGATGATGACCTTGTCCATGGCTACACTCCTGTCCTCACCGCCGCGGCGGCCCGCCTCGCTCTCCAGCTTCCGGTTGGCCCTCCGACCGCGAGCGCGCGGACGAGGGCCGCCGAAGTGTGAGACCCGAGTCATCCGGGCGGTGCAGCATCATCTCGCTGCGGCTGCCGGCCGCCCGGTCATGCGCGCGCCACCGAGGCTGCAACCGGTGATCAGCCGTGTGTTGCATCATGTGCGTGCTGCCCCATCAGCGGCTCTTCTTGAGCCATGCCATCATGCCGCGCAGCTCGGCGCCGACCTCTTCGATCGGATGCTCGGCGTTGATCCGGCGTAGCGCCTGGAAGCTCGGGCGGCCAGCCTGGTTCTCGAGGATCCACTCCCTGGCGAAGGTGCCGTCCTGGATCTGCGCCAGCACGCGCTTCATGTTCTCCTTGACGTGCTGGTCGATGACGACCGGTCCGCGCGTGTAGTCGCCGTACTCGGCCGTGTCGCTAATCGAGTAGCGCATATAGCCCATGCCACCCTCGTACATCAGGTCGACGATCAGTTTCAGTTCGTGCATACACTCGAAGAACGCGAGCTCCGGCTGGTAACCCGCCTCGACGAGTGTCTCGAACGCGCTCTTGACGAGCGACGTGACGCCGCCGCAGAGCACAGACTGCTCGCCGAAGAGGTCCGTCTCCGTCTCTTCCTTGAAGGTCGTCTCGAGTACGCCGCTGCGCGTCGCCCCGATGCCCTTCGCGTAGGCCAGCGCGATCTGTCGCGCCTGCTCGGTCGCATTCTGGTGGATGGCAAACAGCGCGGGCACACCGCCGCCCTCTGTGTACACGCGGCGCACGAGATGCCCCGGACCCTTCGGCGCCACCATCGTCACGTCGACGTCGTCCGGCGCCTCGACCTGGCCGTAGTGCACGTTGAAGCCATGCGCCCACATCACCATGTTGCCGGGCTTGAGCCCATCGGCAATGTGCTGGTAGTACACATCGCGCGCTACCTGGTCGGGCGTCAGGATCATGATGATGTCGGCCTGCTCGGCCACCTCACGCACGTTGCCGACGCGCAGGCCGGCCTCCTCCACCGCCTTCCAGGACTTCGATCCCGGGTACAACCCGACGATCACGTCGCAGCCGCTGTCCTTCAGGTTCAGCGCGTGCGCGTGCCCCTGGCTGCCAAAGCCGATGACACCGATCGTCTTGCCCTTGAGGACCGAGAGGTCGGCGTCCTTGTCGTAGTACATCTGTGGCATGCGTTCACATTCCCCTGTCTGGCTGACGCTGATTCGCCCGCGCGAAGGCCTTCCTCTGTCGTGCCACGCCGCCGATCCGTCTAGATCAGGGTCCCCAGCTTTGGTTTGCCCTCGCCCGCCGACCGGTGGTGGCGCCCGGCGCCGTTCGGCGACGGCACCGTCACCGTCGACGTGCCGCCGCGCACCATCGCCACGCGACCCGTACGGACGAGCTCCTTCAACCCGAACGGCGTCAGCATCGCGACGATGGCGTCGATCTTGTCCTCTGTGCCCGTGGTCTCGATCACAAGCGCGTCCGGCGCCACGTCAACGACCTTCGCTCGGAAGACATCGACAATCTCGATGATCGCGCTGCGGCTTTCCTTCGTTGCCGCCACCTTGATCAGCGCCAGCTCGCGCGCGACCGTCCCCTGCTCCGTGACGTCGGTGATTTTGACGACCTCGATCACCTTGTAGAGCTGCTTGGTGACCTGCTCGATATCGTGCGCCGCGCCGTCAACCGTGAAGGTCATGCGCGACAGCCCCGGCACCTCACTCGGACCGACGGTCAGGCTCTCGATGTTGAACGCGCGCTGACGCCACTTGCTCGCGACCTTGTTGAGCACGCCCGGGCGGTTCTCGACGAGTGCGACGATCGTATGCAGTCTGGTGCTCATCGGGCGTACTCCGGCTGTTCGATCTTCGGCTGGTCGATCGTATCGGACAGGCTGACGCCCGGCGGCATCATCGGGTAGCAGTCCTCGACGTCCTCCACCTGGAAGTCGAGCAGCACGGCCCCCGGGTGGCGCAGCGCCGCCTCGATCGACGACGCGACCTGCGCCTTGTCGCTCACGCGCATGCCGGTGATGCCCATCGCCTCGGCGATCTTCACGAAGTCCGGCTGGAACATGCGCACGGACTGCTTGTTGCCGGCGTAGAACTTATCCTGCCACTGGCGGACCATACCCAGGTAGTTGTTGTTGATGATGGCGAACTTCACCGGCAGCTCGTACTCCGTGCAGAGCGCGAGCTCCTCCATCGTCATCTGGAAGCCGCCGTCGCCGCAGATCGCCCACACGGTGTCGTGCGGGCGCGCGAACTGCACGCCGATCGCCGCCGGCACCTCGAAGCCCATCGTCCCCAAGCCGCCCGAGGTCACGAACGAATACGGGTTGTCGCCCCAGAAGAACTGCGCCGCCCACATCTGGTGCTGCCCGACGCCGGTCGCGTAGTACGCCTTTGGCCCCGACAGCTCGTAGATCTTCTTGATCACGTACTGCGGCAGGATGCGGTCCGTCTCCGGGATCGCGATCGAGGGATGGTCGCGCCGCAGGTCGGCGAGGCGCTTGCGCCAGGCGTCGTGCCGCGCGGGTGCGATCTGTGTGACCAACTGCTGCAGGACGTTCTTCACGTCGCCGACGATGGGGACCATCGTCTTCACGTTCTTGCCGATCTCCGCCGGGTCGATGTCGATGTGCACGATCTTCGCGTTCGGCGCGAAGTCCTTCAGCGCACCCGTCACGCGGTCGTCGAAGCGCATGCCGGCGGCGATGAGGAGGTCCGCCTCCTGGATCGCGATATTGTTCCAGTACATGCCGTGCATGCCGGGCATCCCCTGGTACAGCTCGTGCGAGCCCGGGAAGCCGCCAATGCCGAGCAGCGTCGTGATCACCGGGATCTGCGCCTTGTCGGCCACCTCTTGCAGCACGTCGGCGGCACGCGAGATGACGACTCCGTGGCCAGCAAGGATCAGCGGCCGCTCCGACTCGGCGATGAGCTGCGCCACCTTTTTGACCTGCTGCGGATGGCCGACGATCGTCGGCTGGTAGCCGGCAAGCTCCACCTTCTCGGGATACTCGAACTCGCACATCGCCTGCTGCACATCGCGCGGGATATCGACGAGCACCGGCCCCGGCCGGCCCGTGGTGGCGATGTGGAACGCCTCCGCGATCGCCGGCGCGATGTCCTCGACGTCGAGCACGATGCTGTTGTGCTTGGTGATCGGGATCGTGATGCCCGTGATGTCGGCCTCCTGGAAACCGTCGCGGCCGAGCAGCCAGGAGACCACCTGGCCGGTGATGCACACCAGCGGCACGGAGTCCATCCACGCGTTGGCGATGCCGGTGACGAGGTTCGTGGCACCGGGTCCGGACGTGGCCCAGCAAACGCCGGCCTTGCCGCTGACGCGGGCGTAGGCATCGGCGGCGTGCGCAGCGCCCTGCTCGTGCCGCACGAGCACGTGGCGGATGTCGGGGTACTTGTGCAGCGCGTCGTACATCGGGAGGTTGGCGCCGCCGGGGTAGCCGAAGATGATCTCGACTCCCTCCTTGCGGAGGCACTCCATGATGATCTCTGCGCCCTTCATCCTGGTCATATCGTGGCTCCTGATCTCTGCCCGCGCGGGCGGGCGTGTCTGCGTGGTGACCGGCGATCCCCTGCGCTCCCGTGGCGGGCCAGGGGACGCTAGAGGGAGAGGAGCGCGCCGGGGAGCAGGCCCGGTAGCCGTGGGCCGCGCGTGACGCGCAACAACGGCGTTACGACGCGGCCGCGGCGCGGCCGCGGGGCGCGGCGCACCGAAGCCGGTGTGACCTCCGGGAGCGAAGCCGTGTGGCTGGATGTCTGCATGACAGTCCTCGCACCGCGGGGACGAAAAAACCCGCCCACAAAGGGACGGGTCATGGCCCGCGGTGCCACCCTTCTTGCCCTCGCCGCGGCGAAGGCCTCTCGGAGCGCGATAACGGTCGCGACCCGGCCGGGGCTACTCGAGATTCACCCCGGCGGCTCCACGCTGAGTTCGGCCCATCCGCCCTGCCGGTCTTCCACCATCACCGGCTCGCTTCGAGGCGCATCCGGGCCTACTGCCGCGCTTCGGCGCCTGTATACGGTCGGGAGTATATCGGCGCGCTCAATCGGGTGTCAACTTGCCCTGCGACCGTCGACGATGGTGCCGCTCCTCAGGTGCGGAGGTGGGGACGTTCAACGGGAACCGGTGCAACGAGCTCTCCCCGCACGTAGACCGCCACGACCTCCGCGCGCTCTGACGCCTCGCTGAGCAGCACGAAGTCCGCCGCCATGCCGGGCGCGATGCCGCCGCGCGTCGCGCCGAGCCCGCACGCTTCGGCGCCAGCGCGCGTCCACATGGCAAGCGCTGCTTCGAAGTCAACGGCCTGCGCGGGGCCGAGCACGGCTCCAGCGCGCGTCCTGCGTGCGATCGCGGCACGCAGACCTTCGAGGGCGCCGATGGCGGCCACGGGCGCGTCGCTGCTGGCGGCGACGCGCCCGTCGGCCAGCAGGAGGTCGCCGATCGGGTACAGGCGGCTGTGCTTCTCCGGCGGCACCTCGCGCAGGTATCGGTCGCCGTGCTCGAATACGAACGCCGGTTGCGTGACGACGGTGATACGGGCGCGGGCCATGCGGGCCGCCCCGCCGCGCGGCACCAGCGCCGCGTGCTCGATGCGGTGGCGGTGCGGCCGCGGCATCGCGCGCTGCGCCCGGGCGATGGCGTCGATCGCGGCGGCGACGGCGCGCTCCTCGACCGCATGCACTGCGACATGGCGACCGCGCGCGTGCACGTCAGCGACGATGCGCGCGAGCTCGTCCTCGTCAGGCGAAAGCGCGCCGCCAAGCTCGTGGAGCATGACCTTGACATGACCCCTGCGCAGCCGCGGAAACGGCGCCTCAGGCATCTCCCCGGCGTGCTCGATTCCCTCCATAAGCGTAACATCGAGCGGAAGATGCCCATCGGCCTGCAAGCGCACGAGCAGATCCCACTCGCGTGCGCCGTTCGTGTGCGTGGCGTCGCAGATCGCTGTCACGCCAGCGGCGAGGAACGTGCGCGCGGCCCCCTCGACCGCAGGCGCCAGTTCGTCGTACGGCAGTGGCGGCACGACGCGGTCCACGACGTCGTCCATATCGAACAGCAGGCCCGACGGTTCACCGTCATCGGCGAAGCGGTCGATGACGGCGCCTGGCGGCTCGGCTGTATCCGTGGCGATGCCAGCGAGGTGGAGCGCAACGGTATTCAGCACGACAGCGTGACCGCTGCGATGCAGCAGGCGCACCGGATGATGCGGCACGGCGGCGTCGAGGTCGCGGCGCGTCGGATGGCGCCGCTCATCGAGCTGCGACTCGTCGTAGCCGGCTGCGCGGATCCAGGAGCCGGCCTTCGCGCGCGCGGCCGCCTCGCGCAGACGCGCCTGGATGCCGGCGATCGAGCGGACGGCCGCGGGCGAGCAGTCGACCGAACACATACGCGCGGCCGTAGCAAGCAGGTGGCAGTGCGCATCGATGAACGCCGGTGCGAGCACGGCGCCCGCGCAGTCGATGTGCCGTGCGCAGGGCGGCGCAGCCAGGTTGCCGTCGCCAACGGCGGCAATGGCGCCATCGCGCACGAGCACGCCGGTGACACGCGGACGCGCGGAATCCATGGTGAGGACGCGCGCGTTGTAGAAGAGGGTGTCGATCATGGGATCAGGCGATGAGTGGTTGCTGGGAGACACGCGGGCTGCGCGCCCGCGCTCGGGGATGGGATCGGGCGACGGGCGCCCGGGACGGCAAGAGCGACGGCTGTATCGCCGTCGCTCTTGTGCAGGTGTCCGATGGCGCGGTCAATCCGCGGACGGGAGCACCTTGGGCTGCTGCAACTGCATCGGCACACCGCAGCACTCGGCCTGGCCGTCGCCTGGCTTGATGCAAAGCACCTCGGTCCCGCAGTTCGCGCACTGGAAGCGCTTGCCCAGTTGGTTCGGCATGATCGGCTGCTCCTAGTTCTTCTGTTGCATCGGCTGGCCGCAGCAACTCAACTGGCCGTCGCCAGCCTTGGTGACGATCATCTCGGAATTGCACTTCGTGCATTGGTACCGTTTGCCCACCTGGTTCGCCACCGCATCCCTCCGTCGCGCGCTTGATGCCCCTGGCCGTCCGGGGCCGCTCGCGCATACCAGCATTCAGTCTAGGTTTGGCCACTTCTGCCCGTCAAGCGCAGTCACTTCACGGTGAGCGTGCCGAACATCGATGTCGGGTGCACGTCGCACTGGTAGTAGTACGTCCCCGCCTTTAGCGTGCCGAGGCTCAGCGTATCGACCTTCGGGCCGGTGTCGACCGGCGTCATCCCGATGCTCGGAGCGGTGTTGCTACTCCCGTCGAAGAACTGGATGTTGTGCTGGACGCCCGCGTCCTTGTTGTCGAACGTGATGGTGATGGGTGCGCTCGCGTTCGCTGTGATGGCTGTCTTGTCGAAGGCGATGTTCTCGCCGACGATTGTGATCTTCTGCGCATTGGCAGCGGGCGTGGGGACAGCGGTCGGCGTGCCAGCCGGCCCTGTCGAGGTCGGCACGACGGGCGGCAAGAGCTGCCCGCAGGCCGGCTGGGTGATGGCGACCTTCGTCGGGTCGAGGATGGGAGGCTCGACGAGCACCGACGCGCCGGCCTGGTGCGCGGCCGCCTTGGTATTGCCGCTCGGCCGCTGTACGGTCACCGTGCCCGCGCCCTTGTCAACTGCCGTTACGTCCATCAGCTCTTCGTCGATCTTGATGTAGGTGTCCTTCGCGAGCGGCGTCACGTTGTTGATCGCGACCACGGTCGATGTGCTGTCAAGGGCCTTCGTAAGCGTCAGGTGACTCGTGTCGCTGAGCTCGTTCGCGTATGTCTGCGCCGTGCCCCAGGCGGTGCCGTTCGTAATGAAGATCGTGAGATCCTTGATCTGCTCGGCGTTCAGCGGGCCGCCCTGCGTGTCGCCCCAGGTGGGCATTGCCTTCCCCACGCGGCCGCAGGTGATCGTGTTGAAGACGAGCTTGTACGCGGCGTTCTGCGCGGCTAGGTCGATGGGGCCGCCGGCGGTCTTGCGGCCCTGGAGGGCGGGGCTGTTGAGTGGCGGCGCCAGCACGAGGCGGTTGCCCTTGGCGCCGCCCTCGCCGCTGTCACCGTGACAGGCGCGGCAGTTCTGCGCAAAGAGGTAAGAGCCACGATCCAGCGTCAACTGCGTCTGCCGGGTCTTGGCTTCGCTCGCGCGGTGCGGGTCCCAGACCGTGTACGCGCCAGCCGCGATGACCGCCGCGAAGACGAGCAGGATCATGATGTTGATCTGCTTGCTTGTGTTCATCTCGTAGCCTTCAGGCCGCCCATCCGGACGACGAGGTGCAGCATCGCCTCAACGCTCATGGCATGATCGCGCGATTGGGGTCGTGGGTGTCACCGAGCGTGATTTTGCCGGTATCCACCACGAGGTTGCCGTTGACGACGGTGATCGCGAAGGTGTCCATCGAACGTGGCGCAGGGCCGAACACCCGCACGCCGCCAAAGGTGTACGTCGAGCCATGGCACGGGCACCGCATCCATCCTGAGTAGGTCTGGTTCACACCGGGACGGTCATCGGTCCAGGTGAAATCCGCGCGCCAGGGGACGGTGCAGCCGAGATGCGGACATTTCTGATAGAGCGCGAGGATGGCGCCCGGCTTGACGTGGTTGCCAGCCATGTTCTCGATATCGGCGTGACGCTTGTCGAACTTCATGATCCAGGCCCGGGCATCGAGGTTGTGCACGGGCTTCCCCTCCTCAAACAGGCTGAGCGGGCCGACGCTGATCTGGCTCCCGAACGGGCTCACCTCGCTCGTGCCGAACAACTGCTGGCCGCCAGGCACCAGGGTACGCTGCGGGTAGAGCGAGTACACGATCGTCGAGCCGATCGACGCAAGCATGACGCCGAGGCCGGCCCAGAAGCCGATCCGCAGGACGCCCCGGCGCGACACCTTCGGCAGGACCGGCCCAACCGGCGCCGGCTGGGCCACGACGATCGCGTGGCCGCCGGTCGTCGCGGCGACAGCGCCCGGGCGCGCGGGCTTGTTGGCCGGGGATCGTGCGCCGGCGGGCGGCTCGGGCGGATCTGCCGGCGCTTGCGGTTCTTCGGTCGTTTCGTCAGCCATAACGTCCACCCACCAGTGTCCGCGAATCGACCAGCACGAACGGCGACGACGGCGGCTCCACCTGCCGCAGGATGCTGGGGTCTTTCTCGAGGTTCGGCACGCGGTACGGCGGCACGAGCGCCTGACCCTTACCGCGGAAGGCGGCGCCGACGATGGTCAGCGCGAAGTAGACGACGATGAAGCCGGTAAAGAGCGCGATCATGGCGTCGCGGACGGTGTGGGCCCAGCCGATCTTGTGCAGGATGAAGATCATCAGCGCGGGCAGGCCGATCATCGCCACGATCGGCACGATCCACTCCGCCGTAACGGCGGGCAGGCTGAAGTCGGAGTTGTACGGGTAGACGTGCTGGAGCCAGCCCGGCATCCAGTTCGGCTTGCCGCCCCAGTTCCATCCCCAGGTGCCATTCAGCGGCAACGGGATCTGCAGGAAGTCCTTCGGCCAGTCGAGGCGGCCGTCGTGCGGCCCCGCGCCCGGCTGGAACGGGACTGGCATGCTCCAGTGCCAGGTGTCGCGGATCGCGAGCCGGTTCGGGAGGAAGATGAAGTCCCAGATGGGCTTCAACGCGCCCTCGACCGGCCAGCCGCGGAACGGGTTCTTGTCGCCGAGCCACTTCAGGCGCTCGTTGCTGCCCCAGAGCTGCGGCAGGTGTTGGTACACCAGCACCTGGCTGCCGTTGTCCCAGAGGATGAGCCAACTGATCCAGATGCCCGACCAGACGAAGCTGAAGAAGGCAATGCGCACCGAGTTGATCGTCCCGAACCACGTGCCCTGCCCGTCGGTGTCGCGATCGATGTACGGGATGACCATGAGGCCGATCAGCAGGATGGTAGGCACGATGACGCCAGCGAGGCCCTTGTCCATGTGCAGGAGCAACTCCTGCAGGTTCATGAAGTACCACGGGGCTTTCGAGGGGTTCGGCGTGACGTTCGGGTTCGCCTTGTTGAGCAACGGCGCGTTGAAGACCGTTGCCAGCACGACGAACGTGATGGTGAAGAGGACCGCGGCGATGAACTCCACGAAGACCAGATCCGGCCAGACGAGGACCTCCTGGTCACGCTCGCGCTTCTGCCGGACGGTTTCGCGCGCGCTGCTGGGTGGTGCTGCTACCGCCATCGTTCGCTCCTTCCGCGCGCTAGAGCGGCCGCGCCAGACCGCCGTCGCGGCGGATGCGCCAGAAGTGCACCGACATGAAGATCGCCGCGAGGAGCGGCAGCGCGATGACGTGGAGTGTATAGAAGCGTATCAGCGCGTTGGGGCCGACATCGAAGCCGCCGATGAGGACGAGCCGCGACTGGCCGCCCAGGATCGGGGCGGCGCCGGCGATGTTCGTGCCGACCGTGATCGCCCAGAGCGCGAGTTGGTCCCAGGGCAGCAGGTAGCCGGTGAACGAGAGCAAGAGCGTCAGCACGAGCAGGATGACACCGACGACCCAGTTGAACTCACGCGGGGGCTTATAGGCGCCCGTGTAGAACACGCGCATCATGTGCATCAGCACCAGCAGCACCATGGCGTGCGCCATCCAGCGGTGCAGGTTGCGGATGAGCATGCCGAAGCGCACGTTGGTCTCGAGCGCCTGCACGTCGTTGAACGCGCGGTTGACGTCGGGCACATAGTAGAACATGAGCATGACGCCCGTGACGGTGAGGCCGAGGAACATGAAGAAGCTGAGGCCGCCGAGGCAGTAGGTGTGCGTGATCTTGACGTGTGTCTTGTGGATCCGGGTGGGGTGCAAGTGCAGGAAGACGTTGGTGGCGATCGCCAGCATCTGGTTGCGTGGTGTGCTCGGGTAACCGGAGCGGAAGACGGAACTCCAGATGTAGTTGTGGAAGAGCTTGTCGTAGAGCCAGTCGCCCAGCCCGGGGCCCTTCGGCTGCTCCGTCATCGCCATCCCGAACCTCCCCTGCCTAGCGCGACCACCAGGCACCGAACGCCACCATCAGCGCGAGCGAAACGAGGATGGTGGCGAGCACGTACACGAGCTCCAGGGCGTCAGGCGCCCACGGCACAGGAACCGTCCAGAGCAATTCCAACTGATGCTCCTGTAGCGCACCACAACGCCCAGCGCGGCGTCGCGGCGGCTGGGCTCGGGAGGGACGCCATTTGTGAATCTCGTATCAATCCCGAATCTAGCATCGCCCTCCACTAGTGTCAAGGAATATCGCCGCTGCGATGACTGTCGCGCGGGCGATGCCGAATCCGCCGCACGAAGGCCAGCGCCGGATTCGCGTCACCGGCCCAGCGGCACGCCCAGCAGGGTGCTGAACAGTAGCTGCGGCGCTTCAGCTCAGCCCTCGTAGGGCCTACAGTGAGCGCAGCCGGCGGCGCGGCCGGTACCGGGCAGCGGGAGGCGCACAGTGCCCCAGCCTTCAGTCGAGTTCGAGGTCGGTGGCCGGCACGTCACGGTGACGAACCCGGAGAAGGTGTTCTTCCCGGAGCACGGCTACACGAAGCTCGACCTCGTGCGCTACTACCTCGACGTCGCGCCGGGCGCGCTGCGCGGCGTGATGCGGCGGCCGATGGTGCTGAAGCGCTTCCCCGACGGCGCCGCGGGGGAGCCGTTCTTCCAGAAGCGCGCGCCGCGCCAGCGCCCGGCGTGGGTCGAGACGGCGCTCATCACGTTCCCCAGTGGCCGCAGCGCGGACCTCGTCGTGTGCGACGAGCCCGCTGACCTCGCGTGGGTGATCAACCTCGGCTGCATCGACCTGAACCCGTGGCCGGTGCGTGCCGACGATGTGGACCATCCGGACGAGCTGCGCGTCGACCTCGACCCGACGCCGGAGGCGACGTTCGCCGACGTGCGGCGGGTGGCGCTCGGCGTGCGCGAGTCGCTCGACAACCTGGGGCTGCGCGGCTACCCGAAGACCTCCGGCTCGCGGGGTATCCACATCAACGTCCGGATCGAGGCGAGGTGGGGCTTCACGGAGGTACGGCGCTGCGCCCTCGCGCTTGGGCGGGAGGTTGAGCGCCGCATGCCGGCGCTGGCTACAACGGCGTGGTGGAAGGAAGAGCGGCACGGTGTCTTCATCGATTACAACCAGAACGCGCGCGACCGCACGGTAGCGTCGGCGTACTCGGTGCGGCCGTTGGCGGACGCGCGGGTATCGTGTCCGCTCGAGTGGGACGAGGTGGCGGACGCCGAGCCGGCGGACTTTACCCTGGCGACGGTGCCGCGGCGCTTCCGCGAGCGTGGCGACCCGGCCGCGGCGATCGACGAGGTGGCGTACTCGTTGGAGCCCCTGCTGGAGCTGGCGCGGCGGCAGGAGCACGAGGGGCTGGGAGACGCGCCGTGGCCGCCGCAGTTCCCGAAGGCGCCGGGCGAGCCGCCGCGCGTGCAGCCGAGCAAGCGACGTGCAGGCGCGCGGACACGGAAGACCGGATCTCCGTAGTCAATCGTCAGGACCTGGGGCGCCGCCGGCTCGTGCAGCTCCCAGCCCGCGGCACGGACGACGGTCAAGCGATTACTGTCGCGCGAAGATCCGCCGCAGCTCGTACGGGACGGTCGTGGCGATCTGGTCGAAGGTGCACGCGCGCGGCGGCTTGTCGGGCCGCCAGCGACGGAACGCCGCCGCGTGACGGAACCGCTCACCCTGCAGGTGGTCGAACGTCACTTCGCAGGTAAGCTCCGGGCGCAGGCGCACCCACTCGGCCGCGCGCTCGCCGGCCCAACGGCTCGGGCCTCCCGGCGTGCGACCGCCGCCGAAGCCAGTGCGCTCATCGTCGGTGACGTACGGGGCGAGCGTCTCGACGAGGGCACACTTTTCGGCGGCCTTGAAGTTCGATGTGTGCCCGACGTAGCACAGCACGGCTCCGTCGTCATAGAGTCCAAGGAGCAGCGACCCGACGGACTGGCCCTCCTGGCCCCGGTTCCAGCGGAAGCCAGCGACGACGCAGTCGACCGTGCGCAGGTGCTTGATCTTGAGCATCGAACGCTGGCCGGGGCGATACGCGTCGTCGAGGCGCTTGGCGACAACGCCATCGAGGCCCGCGCCCTCAAAGCGGCGGAACCAGTCGTGAGCAAGACCACGGTCGTGCGTGGCGGGTGTCAGGTAGGCCGGCGCGGGGACGCCGCGGATGGCGGCTTCCAGCCGGCGGCGGCGCTCGGCGAGGGGCTGCGCGCGGAGGTCGTCGTTCCCATCGAGCAGCAGGTCGAACGCGACGAACGCGGAGGGTGTTGCTGCGGCGAGCGTACGCACGCGCGACTCCGCGGGGTGGATGCGCATGAGCAGCGCATCGAAATCGAGGCCGCGCGCGCCCATGATCACGATCTCGCCGTCGAGCACGAGGGGCTGAGGCAGGACGCGGGCGAGGGCGTCGCGCAGCTCGGGGAAGTAGCGAGCGAGCGGCTTCAGGTCGCGGCTCTGGAGGTAGAGATCCTCGCCGTCGAAGAAGACGAGGGCGCGGAAGCCGTCCCATTTCGGCTCGTACTGCCAGCCGTCGCCGGGCGGGATCTCCGCCGTGAGTTTCGCGAGCATCGGCTCGACGGGCGGCCCGAACGGCAACCGGAGGGC
>JADEYI010001334.1_pt1 | contig 19387 bp, 19 predicted proteins | sample 8542331 | NCBI WGS metagenome assembly JADEYI01 (sample SAMN16510988, study PRJNA670497) | mine drainage metagenome | isolation source: biofilm near Copperflume 1 | place: Germany: Marsberg coppermine Kilianstollen | collected 2018-02
CTCTGGTCCACTTTGATGGGGGAATCCCAACCGCAATGCGTGAGTTAACGTTGACCCTTTCGGACTGCGCTGATATAGTAGAGTGAAAGCTAGATCGTTGCAGCATTATGCGAGGAGTGGCGTGGTCGTGAGGCATACGGCAGCCAGGAGGGACTAGGGGACTATGGTACGTGGTCCAATCCGGATTGTAGATATAGCAGAGCGAGTGGGTGTCTCGATTTCGGCGGTATCGGCGGTACTGAACAATAAGGCAGAGGAGGCGCGGATCTCACCGCAGGTGCAGCAGCGAGTGTGGGCTGCCGCGCGTGAACTGGGCTACCAGCCGAATATCGCCGCTCGTCGACTGAGGGCCGGTGGACACGGTGACCAGAGCACCTACCTGGCGATCGCCACCTCCCTTGAAACCTCCATGGAGCTCCTCGGTAAAGTGGTGCGCGGCGTGCAGCAGTTTGCGGCGGCTTCAGCCGACCCTATTCAGATCACGATCGAAACCTTCCGGCGCGGGCACGTCGATAAACTTCCGGGACTACTCGACGGCACACGGTTCAACGGGGCAATCATTGCAAACACAGCCCCCGAGGACGACGAGTTCCTTGCCACAGCAGCCATCCCTGTCCCGCTCATCGTATTTTTGAGAGAGGTCAGTGGGCAGAACTGTGTTTCCAGCCGTGCGCGAGCCGCTGGCGCGCAAGCCGCTTCACTTTTTATGTCCGCAGGCCGACAACACCCGGCGGTGCTTGTGCCGGCCGATCAGACTCAGGTTCGCTTAGAGAGGCAGGAAGGCTATATCCAGGCATTCAGAGATGCCGACTTTCCAACGGCACGGATCGCTGAGATAGTGAGCGACGCTTTCAGCGAGGAGATGGGCTATCGAGCGATGGAGCGATTTCTCGCAACTGGTGGTCAGTGTGATGCGCTCTTTGCAGTGGGAGACATAATGGCCTTCGGGGCAGTCGCCGCCATCAAGGCAGCCGGCCTGCATATACCTGAAGATATCGCCGTGATCGGCCATGATGATCTGGAAATGGCCCGATTTATTGACCCTCCGCTGACTACCTTCCGCTTGCCGTTGATCGATATGGCGAGAGATGCAGCGGCTATGGTGGTGGAAATGCTCCACCAACACCACCACGCTACCACCCACCGTGTCTACGACGCCGAACTCACAGTGCGTGCCTCTACGTAATGCGTAGTGCCGCACCGTGCCGAACGCAGGGGCGCAGGGGCGCAAGAGCTGCCAGGGATGTGGCCCACGGTTACTCCTCGCGAGCATTACGCGCTCAGGCGCGACCCGGAAGGGCCGGTGCTTCAGTTCTTTGACAGCCCATGAAAATAGCCGCCAGCAGACAGGGCATCAGGCAGCGCAGGGGTTGCCATCGCGCCGTTACGCTTCATAACGGCGCAAAGGTAAAGTGTAAGAGGTAATGGGTATGCAGGAGCCACTAATGGAACACCCGAAGGAACCGCTGATCTGTATTGTAGGTAGCATCAATATGGACCTCGTCGTGAGAACGCCAGCGCTGCCGGTACCGGGACAGACAGTCCTGGGTGGCCCCTTTGCCACCTTCCCCGGCGGCAAGGGAGCCAATCAAGCTGTGGCTGCCGTTCGAGCCGGGGGCCAGGTGGCGATGGTCGGCTGTATTGGAGAGGACGCCTACGGTCCTATGCTCCATGCCGGGCTGCTCGACGAGGGGATTGACGTGTCACTCGTACGAACCCAGGCCGGCAGCGCCACGGGAGTGGCCCTGATTGCGGTGAACCCACGGGGGCAGAACACCATTATCGTGGCGCCCGGGGCAAACGCTGCGCTCACACTCAAAGACTTAGAGAGGTCATCCGAGGTCATCCGGTCGGCTGCAGTATTGCTGTTGCAACTGGAGGTACCCCTGCCTGTAGTGGCAGCGGCGGCACAGATGGCCAGGCGGGCCGGCACGCCAGTCATATTAAACCCCGCCCCCGCCCCGCCCGTAAACGATTCTTTACTTGATCTTCTGGCCCTCGTAGATGTGCTCGTCCCGAACGAGACCGAAGCGGCGACCCTTACGGCTTACCAGAGAGGTGACAGCACGGACCCCGAACTGATGGCGCGCGCCCTGCACGAGCTTGGAGCCGGGGCTGTAGTTATTACCCTGGGTGAGGGTGGAGTGTTCGTACTGGATGGTGATCGTACTTACCGGCAGGCTCCCTTCTCGGTGCGGGCCGTTGATGCAACCGCCGCTGGGGACGCATTCACAGGTGCGCTAGCCCTGGCACTGGCCGAAAACCGCACTCTCCAGGAGGCAGTCCGTTGGGGAGCGGCGGCAGGCGCGCTCGCGGCGGCGACTGCCGGTGCACAACCGTCACTGCCATCACGTGCCAGTATCCAAAAGTTGCTCGTGCGCGCCGGAGCATAGCCCTCGGCTGGGTATGATGGCTTCTGAACGGTGGTATTCCCCGACCCTCCTACTCCTTCGTCCCTTTGTCCTTTTGTATTCTCTCGTATGCCATTATTATCCCAACTCAGCTACCAGGATATCGCAGTACAGGTGCCACAGAACCCTTCCTGCAGCTCCAGTCGGTGACAGCGAGCACTCAGGGCGATGGACGGCACGGTCTGGTACAACACCTGGTCCCTCCCGTTATTACCATCCAAAGACCAGAGGTATTATCATATCTCAAGTAACCTGGGATCAGGGCTTGACAGCCTCTGTTTCTTTTGTTATATTCTTGCTGAAACCTTTCAGCAAAGCAGCATGGGGAGCTGTGCAACCGTCAGCAAAGGGGCTGGGTCATGAAAATAGCGGGCCATACAATGGGCACTCCCGGGTTGTCGGCGGCTGAGGCGCTACGGCTTTTCGCGGCGATCGGCCTGGACGCTGCCGAAATAATCTGGCAGGATGACTATCTGTCGGGTCTTCCCGAGACTGCCGGAGACGAGCGCGTGGACGAGGTACGCAGCCTGGCCTCGGACCTTCGGTTGGATATTTCTTGCCTCACCCCCTACATGACCGGCATCAACAGCCTGGACCCCGACGAACGCGCCCGCGATATAGACCGCTTCGCCCGTTGCATCAGGGTAGCTGAGCGATTGGCGTGCCCATACATCCGAGTCTATGCTGGCCGGTACCTGCCCGGTGATCCCCATAGAGACGAACAGTGGCACCGGCTGGTAGAGTCACTGCAGACCCTCGATCTACTGGCCACCGAGAGCGGCGTCACCCTCTGCGTCGAGAATCACTTCAACACTATGACGGTCACGGCGGCAGAGACCGCGGCGCTTATGCAGGCGGTCGGCTCACCCGCCGTAGGTATCCTTTACGACCAGGTGAACCTGGCATTCACCCATAGCGAAGCTTATCCGGAGGCGATTGCCAGGCAAAGGCCCTGGATCCGCTATGTCCATGTCAAGGATTTGGTCTTCACCGATCCCGGTCGCGCGTTCAGCGCTTCTGCAGTTTCGTCAGTCGCCACTGAGGAGCGCACGGTGCGCTCTCGTGTAGTTGGGGAAGGAATCACAGACTGGCCTGCCATTCTGGGGGACCTGCGCGCCGGTGGCTATGACGGATATCTGAGCATGGAGTACGAGTATCGGTGGCACCCACAGGACCTACCTGAGCCCGAGGCAGGCTTTCGCCGGGGCGCAGCTTACCTGCGGCAGCTCCTCGGCACGCAAGTCTCTCGAAGATGAGGAGCTGAATGGCAATGAAGCTTTCTGTTATCACCGATGAGATTAGCGCCGATCCGGAGACTGCTATCGAGCTTGCTCGAGAGTGGGGCGTGCCTGCCATCGAGTTGCGCGGGATCGGCGAGCAGCGCTACCCGGACGTTTCTGATTTCTGGAAGGCGCGCGTCCCTGAGCTGGTCAGGGAGTCAGGGCTACAGGTGGCGGCACTATCACCCGGCTTATTCAAGATCCCACTCGCCATGCCCCCGGCCCCAGAGACTCGTATTTTGCGCTGGGAAGACGCCATGCTCTTCCGTCGCTATGAGAGTGCTGAGGGATTGGTACGATTCCACCTGGAGGAGTTGTTACCACAGACCATAGCGGCCGCCCAAGCGCTGGGGAGCGCGGTGATCGTCTGCTTCAGCTTTGACCGTGGTCCCGAGATCCCAACCGACGCTACGGTGCCGGAGGGCGTAGTAGACGTGCTGCGAGATGCCGCTCGACGGGTAGGCGATGCGGGCCTGACGCTCGCCGTGGAGGCCGAACACGTCTGCTGGGGGGATACCGGCGCCCGTACCGCAGCGCTGGTGCGCCGCGTTGGGCACCCGGCGCTCGGCATCAACTGGGACCCCGCTAACGCTTTCCGCGCGGGTGAGGATGCTCCATTTCCCGATGGCTACGCCGCCTTGCGCGACCTGGTGCGCCATGTCCACTACAAAGACGCCGCCGTCAACCCCGAGACTGGTGCTCGCCACTTTGTCTTTGACGGCTCGGTCGACTGGGTAGGGCAGATCAGGGCGCTGGAGCAAGATGGCTACTCTGGTTATATCTCTGTTGAAACCCACGTCCGCCCCAAGGTCGCAACCGCTCGGCAGTCGATCGAGCGGTTGCGCCGGCTCATTGAAAGTGAGGCATCATGAGAGCAGCTACATCCACAGCATCTACGGCATCTACAATAGGTGGCATCATCTGCCCCCTGGCCACTCCCCTGGACGATGCAGAAGATCTCGACGTTCCTGCTCTGCATCTCTTGCTGGACCGTCTCCTGCCTGACCTGGACGGCGTCTTTGCCCTCGGCTCATCAGGTGAATTCGCACTCCTCAGGCCTTCAACGGCAGAACACCTCGTGGATGAGGTAATAGCCCACGTCGGAGGCCGTGTTCCGGTTTATGTAGGTGTTGGTGACACCGGTACCGCCCGGGCGCTGGCTAACCTCAAGCGTCTTACGCGCCCCGGTGTTGACTACATCGTTGCTTGTAGTTCGTTTTACTACCCGATCAGCGACCAGGACGCCCTGGCCGGCCACTTCCTGGCGATTGCAGAGGCATCTTCGCTGCCTGTCCTTCTTTACAACATCCCTCAAAACACAGCCACGCCTCTGGCTCCAGCCACTGCTGCCCGCCTGGCGGAGCACCCGAATATCGTTGGCATGAAAGACAGCTGGGGGGACATGATGCTCCACCAGGAGTTCCTGGCACTGCTTAGCAGCAAGTTCGCGGTCATCCAGGGGCGCGAGCAATTGGCGGCAGCCTCGTTGTGGCTGGGAGGGGACGGCATCATCTCCGGCCTTTCAAATTTTGCGCCCGAACTCCTGCAGCAGATCGCAGTCGCAGTGCGCGAGGGTGACCGCGCAAAGGCCCTTGAAGTCCAGCGAGCTGCAACTACGCTCGCGCAAGTTTTCGATCAAGGCTACTGGCTGAGCGCTCTTAAAGCCACGCTCGCAGAACTCGGCATCGGAAACGGCCGGTCGGCAGCGCCCCTTCCCGCATGCACCGCGTCGCAGCGAGCAAACATCCGCCGTATCCTTCAGGTGGCCAATATAGCAGGCGTGCAGGGAGCAGAGATAGGGGCGGAAAGGGGAGCGCGTTGATCAGGCAAGATAAAGTAGAGCAGGCGGACGTATCCGTCGCAGCCCCTCCGCGACCCAGGCGCACGCGGTCGGTAGCCCGTGACCGTTTCGTCTCCATAGGTCTACCCCTTTTCACCTTTGTTGGCTTGCTGGTCCTGTGGGAAGTACTGATCATACTTTTCAAAGTGCCTGAGTATATTGTGCCACGCCCCTCGGAGTTCCTGGTAAGGGTCTGGCAAGACCGTGCCCTCTTGTGGACCCATACGCTGGTAACGGGTGGCGAGGTGATTGTGGGCTTTCTCGCTGCCACCGTAGTCAGCATTCCATTGGCGCTCTTGATCGTGTCTGTACCCTTGTTGGAGCGCGCCTTTTATCCTGTAATCGTTTTCTTCCAGATCATACCTAAGATTGCAATCGCACCCTTGTTCATCGTGTGGTTCGGTTTCGGGGTCTTTCCGAAGGATTTGCTGACATTTCTGCTGTGCTTTTTCCCCATCCTGGTGGCAAGCATGAGCGGCTTTCGCGCCCTTGACCCGCGTGTCCTGTACCTGACACGCTCAATGGGTGCGAGTTGGTGGCAAACCTTCCGGTACGTGCGTATACCTGCCGCGTTGCCGTTTATATTCTCAGGACTCAAAGTGTCGGTGGTGCTGGCTGTCACAGCGGCTATTGTCGCCGAGTTTGTAGGCTCGAACTCGGGTCTTGGCTATCTGCTCTTGCGAGGCTCAAGTTACTTCGACACACAGCTAATCTTTGCCACCCTGGTTGCCCTGAGTCTCCTGGGCCTGGTCTTCAACTATGCCGTGGAGATCCTCGAGCGGTTGATCATGCCGTGGCAACAGTTCCGCGAGGAGGACTAGATGTAGCCATGTTTTGTAAGGGTCGGAAATCACAGGTCACACTCGTCACGGGTAAGCAAGTTACGCAAGTTCATCTTACATAAGGAGACTGAAAATGATATCCAGATCGAAAGCAAGGTCCAGATTACTCGGAGCGGTCACAATTGCCTTTCTGGTGCCACTGTTGGCTGCCTGCGGTGGAACCGCTGACACACCCACGGCCCAGCTGCAGCCCACAGCTACCCAGGGAGCGAGCCAGCCTACGGATACGGACACAGGAGTAGCCACTCAGGCCCCAACCGCTGGAGGGGCCGGGCAACCAACAGATACAGCGCAGGCTGCCCAGGCTACACCCTCAGCCTCTACCGGGGCCGCCGGCACCCAGTCCGCAAAGCTTATCCTCAACTTCCTGGCCGGTGGGCCTCAGGCCGGCTTCATGTACGCCAAGAAGCTCGGCTACTACACTGACGCGGGCATTGACCTGACGATTGAGGAAGGCAAAGGCTCCGCTACGACCGCCCAGCAAGTAGCAGCGGGCCAGGCCGAGTTCGGCTACTCCGATGCGCCTTCTGTTATGTCTGTGCGCGTCAAAGGCGGGCCGGTAACGGTGGTCGCACCGATACTTCAGACCAACGGCTTCGCTATAATCTCGCTCAAAGAGAAAAATATTACTAAAGTCTCCGATCTGGTCGGCAAGACGCTGGCTGTGCAGCCCGGCACCGCGCAGACCGCCCTCCTCGACGCGGTCTTTCTCTCCAACAATGTTGATAAGTCGAAGGTGACTATCGTGAACCTGGACCCCTCCGCGCTGAACAGTTCGCTGCTTCAGGGCAAGGTAGACGCAATCCTGGCGGGCGCGGACTTCCAGGGCGTGCAGATCACCGACCTCGGCAAAGAGATTAACCAGATCTTCTATAAAGACGCGGGTGTGCCGACAGTGGGGCTATCGATCATCACGCGCGATGAGATTGTTCAGAACAACCCGGACCTGGTAGCCCGCTTTGTAGCGGCGTCCCTCAAGGGCTGGGATGCCGCCCGTAAGAACCCCGACGCTGCGGCCGCATCCGTAGTTGAGCAGTTTGTATCTGGCAACAAGGACGAAATACTGAAGCAGCTCAAGGTAGACCTGGGGCTGGTCTGTGCCGCGAACGCCAAAACTTTCGGAGCAGTGCCGGAAGCTAACTGGGCTGCGACTTACGACCTGCTGACCAAGTACCAGAGCCTTCCGACCACCAAGCCGGTGACCGACTACTATACAACCAAATTCATCCCGGCGGACGCTCCAACCTGCCCCTAATGCATGTTCATAGAACAGGTTATGCAAAGAAGGGGTGCACTTGTATTCCGTGAGAGTGAACGTGGAGCGCGGTGATGCCTGTGAAGCATGGAAGGAACGGGGAGAAATGGGGCACAGCCAAAAAGACCCCCAGTGGCCGGTTCCCACCTCTCCCCCTTCCCTCATGCGCCGACCGTTGCCGATACGAAAGTGAGATGCGACGATGCAGGAAGTAGACAAACCGCTGTCCCAGGTCGGAATCGCCGGGGCGCGCATCGAGGGTCATGGCGTATCCAAGACATATGTGACCAAAGAAGGCGAGTTCCAGGCGCTCACACCTATAGACTTTGCGATCGAAGCGGGAGAATTCGTCAGTATTATCGGGCCGAGTGGCTGCGGAAAAAGCACACTCATGCTCATGGCTGCCGGGCTATTACCCCTCACCTCGGGCAGCATCGTGGTGAATGGAAAGGCCCTGACAGAGCCCCTGACTGACATCGGCATAGCGTTTCAGGACCACCTGCTGCTGGACTTTCGCACAGCCGAAGCTAATATCCTCTTACAGGCGCAGGTTCGAGGCATGCCGATGCAGGCAGCGCGTGAGGAAACTCGGAGGCTACTCAAGCAGCTCGGACTGGAGAAAGCTAGCAATCGCTATCCACGGCAGCTTTCGGGTGGTATGCGCCAGCGCGTGTCGCTCGCCCGGGCCCTGATCCACGATCCAAGCGTACTGATGATGGACGAGCCGTTCGGCGCGCTCGACACTATCACTCGTACGCAGATGCGCCACGACCTGGAACTGCTCTGGATGGAAAAGCGCAAGACTGTGCTGTTTATCACGCACAGCGTCGAAGAGGCAATCGGCCTCTCGGACCGGGTGCTGGTCATGTCACCGAGTCCCGGCAGGATAGTGGAGGAGATCCGCATCGAGCTACCCCGCCCCAGACCCATCGAGCTGGGCATCGAACAGAGCTTCGTAAGCTATGCCGACCGCGTATACGAGATATTCCGCGAGCTCGGCGTGCTGATGTTTTGATGAAAGGTTCTCACTGATGCGCGTGCTGATCACCGGCGCCGCCGGCTTCCTGGGGTCGCACCTGGCTCGTCGCCTGCTCGCCCTCGATTACTCGGTCGTCGCCTACGATCAAGCTCCGGTTCTACTCGATAGCGAAGGCACCTGCGACGCGACGGGCGATGCAGACAGCCAAGCTCCGACGACACCACGGGCGGTCTTCACCGCCATACAAGGCTCTGTCACGGATCAGGATGGGCTGGCACAGGCGCTGAAGACACACCGCATAGACGCCATCGTGCATCTCGCTACGTTGCTGACCGACGCCTGCGCTGCCGATATGGTGGCGGGCGTGATGGTGAACGGCGCGGGCACGGGTGCTGTCTTTGAGGCTGCCTGGCGGGCAGGGGTACGCAGGGTCGTCTTCGGCTCGTCGGTGGCCGCGCTCGGTCAAGACGTGGGACCTGCGCCTGGAGACAGAGTGGCGTTCAGCCCCACGAGCGTGTATGGTGCTACCAAGGCCTTTGGAGAGTTACTCGCAGGCGCACTTCGTACCCAGCGCCCCGAGCAGGAGCTAATCGGGCTGCGCTTTGGGTGGATTTACGGGCCTGGTCGAGTACGCGGTTGGAACGCTCTTCAGAGGGTGATAGAGTTGTTTGCGCTGGAGAGTGCAGAGGTACCTTATCCCGACTACGACCGTCCAAACGACTGGACCTATGTGGACGATGCGGTCGCGGCGATAGTGCTATGCCTCCACTCGCCGCGCCCCAGTGTGCTCGCTTACAACGTCCCCGGCGCCTATCGCCGCGTGCAGGAGGCAGTAGCTTACCTCCAGCAGCTCTCTCCAGCCTCCCGGCCCGTGCCTTACCAGGCGCAGTTGCCCCCGGATGCCTGGGACTTCAGCCTCGACCATATAGCGCAGGAGACGGGCTACCGGCCCAGATTCGGCCTCGAGGTGGGGCTGGATCGAACAGTGGCAGCAATCCGCCGCGTGCATGGGCTACCGCAGATAGGCAGCTAGTATAAGCCACGAATATAGGTGAGGAGAGAACACGATGGACGCACGTCAAATACGGGTCGGACTGGTGGGGGCGGGAAACATAGCCCAGGTGGCCGAACTGCCTGCCCTTGCCGCCGAGCCTGGGGTAAGGATCGCGGGCGTGGTGACCCAGGTTCTCGACAACGCCTACCGCAACATACAACGCTGGCCGATAGAGCAAGTCTATAGTTCCGCCGAGGAGATGATCGGGGAGGCTCGCCTAGATGCCCTCTTTGTCCTGACACCCAAATACAACCACACCCCCTTTGTTGAGCTAGGGCTTTCTTCCGGCCTCGACGTTTTTTGCGAAAAGCCTCTATCCACCTCACTCCAGGAGGCTCGGCACGTGGCCGATGTCGCCGATCAGACGGGGCGATTGCTCATGGTCGCGTTTAACCGCCGGTACGCGGAAGTATATAAGACCGCTCGCCGGCACTTTGGCGATGGCCACCCGCAGTTTTGCGTTGCGCAGAAGAACCGTACCGGCTCCGAGTACCGGGCGACGCTTGAGAATGCAATCCACATGATAGACTTGCTGAGGTGGTTCTGTGGCGAGGCAGAGCAGGTAACAGCGCACACTATCGCGCCTGACCCCTACCAGGAGGACGGCACGATGGCCCTCATTCGGTTCAATACCGGCGCAATCGGCACGCTGGTAGCGGCCCGCACCGCCGGCGAGTGGGACGAGAGGCTGGACGCCTACGGCGGCGCTACCAGCGTGCGTGTCACCGCGCCCGACACGGTAGCTACCAGCGCCGGTGGTGAAACGCGGATCGTGGAGATGAGGCCGCGGGCTTTCGGGTGGGCGCAGGCTACTACTACCATGGGATTCGCCCCTGAAGTACATCACTTCATCGAATGTGTTCGTGAGCGCAGGCAGCCCCTGACAGACGGTCACGAGGCGGTGCGCACTCAGGAACTGGTCGAAGAGATATTGCGGCAAGCGGGCTTACCTCAGGAGGACCGCGCGGACGTGCGACGGTAGAGGGGTTACCAGCCCTTATCAGCCACTTTTTCAGGTATTCTATTCTTTTGTATTGGAGTAAACACTATGACACAGCTCAAAGTTGGTATCTACTTGCCGAGTTTCGCATACCCGGAGGACGGTATTGACCATGCAGAACGGCTGCGAACCTGGATTGTGCGCGCAGAGGAACTGGGGTTTGAGTCGCTCTGGGTCACCGACCATATGCTACCCGCCCGTGAAATGTACGCACGCCCCTGGCTCGAGCCGCTGGCGACACTGGCCTTTGCCGCAGCACTCACCCGGCGTGTGCTTCTGGGTCCAGGCGTCTTGCTCTTACCTCTAAGGCAGCCGGTTGTACTCGCCAAAGAACTCGCCAGCATACAAGCCCTTGCACGCGGGCGCTTCATACTGGGGGCAGGCACAGGGTGGTCTCCCGCCGAGTTTGCGGCGGTGGGTGCAAAGCGTAGCGAGCGGGGCCGCAGGACAGACGAAACGCTGGAGATAGTACGCCGCCTGCTGCGTGGCGAAAGGGTGACTTATCAAGGCTCGTTCGTGTCACTGGAAGACCTTGAGATCGAACCCTCCCCTATCGATATGCCTGTGTGGATCGGAGGCGGGAGCCAGGCTGCCGATGAGCACTCAGTTGAAGAGCCGGTCATGCACCCACAGGTGGCGCGCCGTATTGCTAGTGCGGATGGCTGGTTCAGCAGACCTTCAGCGCCGCCGGAGGAGATAGCTAGCGATTGGCTCCAACTGCAGCCGTACCTTGCAGAAGCGGGCCGCTCCCCGGATGACCTGATCATCGGACACGGACAGTGGCTGCATCTGACTGAGGAGGACAACCACGATCGTGCCGTGCAGGTTCAGCACGAGATAGCAACGCAGATCGTCAGCTCGCACCGCCCACCCGAGCTACTGGAGCGCTACTATCTATTCGGCACCCTCGATGAGGTGGTAGAGTCATGTCACAGGCGGGCAGAGATCGGGGTAGAGCACCTTATCATACACCCATACACCGATGACCCGGCCCAACTGGAACTGTGGGGCAGCGCCCTGTTGCCTCGCCTTAAAGCCCTCGAAGTAAAAAGGCCGGCGTTGTAAGTCGGCTAACGCCAGTAAGTACAAAGAACGCGACGACGCGTAATGCTTCCAGTGGCAGTACATGTTCTACAACCGCCACACGAGTACGGGCAGCACCGAAGAACAAGGGAGAATTACCTCCTGTGCTTACATTTAAAGGAGGTAGGAAGTGCGAAGTGCAGTGACGGCAGTCACGATAGCGCAAGGACCGAAAACGGATATCACTCTTCGAGGGGTATATGGAGCAATTCAGCCGCCTTGCGCTTGGCACCTTCTCCGCGCCGGTCATAGCGAGCAGTTGTACCGACCTGAGCGTGTCCAGCCAACCGCTGCACTGTAGAAAGGTCGGCTCCTGCATCGAGCAGATCCGAGATCATGCTCCTGCGGAAGTCGTGGGGTGTCAGGTGTTTACAGCCCGCTGCCCGTGCCCGCCGTTGAGCTATCACAAGCACCGTGCGTGAGTCGAGACGCCTCAGCTTCACGTGCCCTCCTTTTAGAACCGTCAAGAACAGAGGACCAGCGGATGCAGGTGCGCCTTCCTGCGCTCGTACCTTGAGCCAGGCCTCCAGCAGTTGCCGCTCGCTGCTAGACGTATAGGACACACGAGCCTTGTTACCCTTGCCTGCTCGGATAGTGAGGGAACCGGTCTCCTGATCGTAATCCCCCACGTCCAGAGCCACAGCCTCCGCTCGTCGCAGGCCGGAACCATATAGCACTGCCAGGAGCGCTGCGTCTCGCGACCCAAGGGGTGTTCTATCCTTCATGCACGCCGAGAAGAGGGCACGCAGCTCTCCCTGGCTGATCGACCTCCCGCGCGGGAGTGTTTGGCCGCGCACCGCCCGGAACGCGATGGCTCGCTGGTAGCGGTCTGTATCCACCTGCCCGAGCTCCCACCCGGCTCTTAGCACTCCTCGCACTGCGGCCAGCATCTTGTTAGCTGTGACCGCTGCGTATCGACTGGCAAGCTCTGATCGGAGGGCCCGTGTATGCTGAGGGCCAAGTGCTTGCCAGGGCATCGACTGCCAGTCGCAGCTACCCGATGAAAGTAGCTCGGCACATATCTGCAGTGACGACCGGACCCCGCGCCGGGAGCCTGGGGCAAGGGAAGCCAGGTAGACCATAGCGGGATGCTGATCTGCAGAGCCTTGTCTGTTGGCCGCAACCGGCACTAACCTCTGGTCCGGTACCGGAACGCTCGAGCGAGCTTCGTCCCCGTTGCCTTGTGCTTGTACAACTTCGATATCGATGCTCCGCATTGCAATCCGCCCTTCTTCTGAAAAATAGATAGTGAGAACTAACATACTAACGCATTATTTTCTATCACAGAGTAGCGCATTCCAGGTGTCACTTACATATTTGAGTTGCACGTGCGATACGAGGTCGCTTCGCATGAGTGGTTGAACGGTTGAAACCAATCAACCCAGGCTAGTGTCCAAAGCCTGTTCCCAATCCCCACGTGCGCCATCATAACATGGAGTGCGAAGCTGGGGGTAACGCCTAAGCCGATGGCCAGCCAACGGTACAGAGCGGGCTAGGGAAAATCTGGACGGATGAACGAGAGTGAACCCTTGATGAGGCTTCGTTACAAATAGTTGCCGGAGGTTGGCTGACCAAGACGGCAATATTGGGTCAAGAGGTAGGCATCGGGACAAGTCTGCCAAAGGTCAGAGAACCGTGCAATTCTCTGACTGGGACACCAGACCCCGGAGTAAAGAGGGCATCCACCCCAGGTGTATCTCAGCGATGCGCAACGTAGTAACCCCAATGAAGTCTGGTCGCAGTGCAAACTATCAAGCAGGCACCCTAGCCAGTAAGCTGACCGCAAGGAAAGCCCAACCCTTCAGTGGGACAAGGATGGTCTAAGAAGCGAATGCTAGCAGCCGAAAGGCAAGGGAAATCAATAACCCGCTGGATAGGGCCACCTACACAGGTGGAGATACCCAACCTGAAAGGGTGCTGACGTAGACCGGGTAAACCTCCTAAAGAACCGAGTAATGATTGCAAATTGAGGGGAAAGTTAGATGCAGGCAGCCATAGCAGTCATGTCCGCAAACGGAACCGAGAGACCAACCGATTGGAATAGCGTCAACTGGCGCAAAGCCAACCGTCAGGTTCGCAATCTGCGACAACGTATCTTTAGGGCATCTCAGGCGGGCGACCTGAAGAAGGTTCGCTCTTTACAGAAGCTCATGCTGCGTAGTTACTCCAACACGCTCATGAGTGTGCGGCAGGTAACACAGGTAAATGCCGGTAAGCACACGGCGGGCGTAGACAAAGTGGTTGTGAAAACACCACAAGCCAGAGGGAGGTTAGTGGACCACCTGTCCATCTATCAGCCCTGGCGCGCTCGACCAGCCAGTCCGGTACGACGAGTATACATACCGAAGGCCAACGGTAAGATGCGTCCGCTTGGCATCCCTACCATCATTGACCGATGCTTACAGGCAAAGGTCAAGAATGCGTTGGAGCCGTACTGGGGAGCTCGCTTTGAAGCCACCAGTTATGGGTTCCGGCCTGGCAGGGGTTGCCATGATGCCATCGAGACCATCTTCAATCTTGCCTGCCCAAACAGGCGGAAGAAGTGGGTGGTTGATGCAGACATCAAGGGAGCGTTCGACAACATCAGCCATGAGTACCTGCTCCAAACCATTGGTGGGTTCCCCGCCAGGGAGCTAATCAAACAATGGCTGAAGGCAGGTTACATGGAAGGTGGAGTGTTTCACGAGACCGAGGCGGGCACACCGCAAGGTGGCGTAGTCAGCCCGCTGTTGGCGAACATTGCTCTGCACGGCATGGAGCAAGCCCTCGGCGTGTTCCGCAAGCCGGGCATAATCCGCAGCAGCCGTGCTGTGGTGAGATACGCAGATGACGTGCGCCATATCACCAGGTGCTGGATACCTTTCACAGAAAGGAGGGGTTCGGAAGAATAGACCTCTGGGTCAATGGCTTACCTGATGGCGAAAGCCAAAAGGAACAATAGCATGCTATTAAAGCAGGAAAGGAAAGAAGATGCTTATGACCTTGTCCTGCAAGACCCGCGTAATATTGGTGAAAGCCACACTGCTTGAACCTCAGTCTCTAGCGATGCAAGCGTACATCCCCCGATTACAGTTTCTAAGGCGGGGCCGCCACGATAGGGCGACTAAGTCGTCGTCGTTCGAACCTTCCGCGTGACGGGCGGTGAGAAACGATCTCACTCAAAGGGGCAGACGAGGCACCTAAGTTACGCTCGATACGTCTAGCATTTAGGGAATATGGGATTGCCCCACGGGTCGAGAGGCCCAGGGTAACGGAGCCTCCGTAGTACTCCGAGGGCGGGAAAGCCGTCTACACTGGCAATACCCGGATTACCGAATCTCTTACCAGTACCATACTCACACCATTACTCATATCAGACATTGGGTAGAGACGGGAAGGGCCAAACGGGGAAGGGAGGTAGGTGCTTTGAAACCCAGCAAGAGAGGTACTCGAGATGAGGAACGCCGAAACTGTACTGGGGATCATCCAGGATCGCGGCAGGAGAGGACTGCCACTACAAGGCATTTATCGACAACTATTCAACCCGCAACTGTACCTGCTCGCTTATGGCAAGATTTACCGAAATAATGGAGCAATGACGCCGGGAACAACACCGGAAACTGTGGATGGGATGTCCATGATGAAAATCGATGCCATCATCGAAGCTTTACGCTTCGAGAGATACAGATGGACACCAGCGAGGCGTATCTACATCGAGAAAAAGCACTCGAAAGGCAACTCGAAAAAGAAGCGTCCGCTCGGAATACCCACATGGTCGGATAAGCTGTTGGCGGAGGTAGTACGCCTCATTCTTGAAGCCTACTACGAAACACAATTCAGCCCTTCGTCCCACGGTTTTCGACCTAGCCGAGGTTGTCACACAGCGTTGAGGGAAATCTATCATAAATGGGTAGGCACAAAGTGGTTCGTGGAGGGCGACATTTCTGATTGTTTTGGTTCACTGGATCATACAATCATGATGTCAATACTCAAGGAAAAGCTCCACGACAACCGCTTTATACGGTTGATCGAGGGTTTGCTCAAGGCCGGATATTTGGAGGGGTGGAGATACAACATCACACTCAGCGGTAGTCCACAAGGCTCCGTGCTCAGCCCCATACTCGCCAATATCTACCTTGCCAAACTGGACAAGTACGTCGAGACGATGCTTCTACCAATTTACAACCGAGGAGACCGACGCAAGATCAACCCAGAATACGCCCAACTACGCGGCAAGGTCATAAGGCTAAAGCAGATGGGGCAAAAGGAAGAGTCACTCAAGCTACGTCGTCAGATGCAGCAGCTACCTTCTCTTGACCCTGACGACCCTACCTACAGACGACTGCGCTACATACGTTATGCGGACGATGTGCTTCTTGGTTTCAGCGGCCCCCGCATGGAAGCCGAAGAAATCAAGCACCGCCTCAAAGAGTTTCTGCGCGATGAACTCAAGCTGACCCTCTCAGAGGAGAAAACGCTCATCACCCACGCACGGAGGGAAGCTGCACGCTTCCTTGGTTATGAGGTCGTAGTGCTCAACAACGACCACAAACTTGACCGGCGTGGTCACCGCAGCATCAATGGGCAGATCGGGCTGAAGGTACCTTCGGACGTAGTACGTGCGAAATATACCGGCTACCTACGCAAGGGTAAACCGATACACCGAATCGAACTTATCCATGATAGCGTGTACAGCATCATGGCACAGTACCAAGCGGAGTACCGGGGCATTGTGGAGTACTATCGGCTGGCTTACAACCTGCACCAACTCAACCGGCTGAGATGGGTCATGGAACGATCACTAACTCAAACACTGGCACACAAGCTACGCATCAGCGTGAGCAAAATCTACCAACGATACCAAACCAGCATTGAGACGGAACAGGGTCCACGTGTTGGCCTGCAAGTAAAGGTTGAACGCGCGGAGGGAAAGAAGCCACTGATAGCACAATGGGGTGGTATTACTCTCGCACGGGACATGAAAACAGTCCTCAACGACCAACCCCCACGTGTTTGGGGAACACACTCACACACAGAGCTAGAAAAGCGGCTCCTGGCCGAAACATGTGAACTATGCGGCTCACATGAAAAGGTCGAGGTACACCACATTCGAGCTCTGAAAGACCTCAGACAGAAAGGACGTGCTGAGAGACCTGAATGGGTGAAAGTGGTGGCGGCACGACAGCGCAAGACGCTTGTAACGTGCCTGAAATGTCACGATGAAATCCACACAGGGAAACTGACACAGCACACCCTGCATATGGTAAAAAGCCGCTAATGGAAAAGCACTGGAGAGCCGAGTACTCCGAAAGGCGTAAGCCCGGTTCGGGGAGGGGCGGACAGAAAAGTATCGGTAACGACAACTCGCTGGCCGCCTACTCTACTTTGTGGTTTTGGATGAGGACGGAGATGTCATCAAACAAGCACAAGAACTCATAAGCGCGTGGTTAGAGGACATGGGATTAGAATTAAAGCCGAGCAAGACCCGCATCACCCACACCCTGAAAACGATAGAGGGCAACGAAAAGAGCAAGGACGACGAGGGCGATGAGGGCGATAAGGTCCACAAGAGCAGGCCTGGGTTTGACTTTCTAGGGTACGAAATTCGCCAATACCCTGTAGGGAGGAGGCGAACAGGCTACACCGGACATGGCAAACCGCTCGGTTTCAAGACTATCATCAAGCCCAGCAAAGAGGGGATAAAGCGGCACTACCTGGCAATGAGCGCCATTGTGGACCAACACAGAAACGACCATCAGGTACGTCTGATACAGGACCTCAATCCAGTAATCACTGGGTGGAGCCGTTACTACTCGGACGCCTGTAGCAAACAGGTGTTCAGCAAACTCGACGATCTACTCTATCACAAGCTCCAAAGCTGGGCATATCGCCGTCATCATAAAAAGGGCAAACATTGGATTGCCAACAAGTATTGGCACACCGAGGAAGGCAAATGGCGGTTCGCGAGCGATGGCTTAGAACTGCATAAGCACAGCCGCATACCAATACAACGCTTTCGCAAAGTGGCTGGCAGCCGAAGCCCATTTGATGGTGATTGGATATATTGGGCAACGCGAAGGGGACAACACCCGGAAATCTCAAGCAGAATAGCTATTCTGCTCAAGAAACAACAGGGGCGCTGTCCTTACTGTGGATTGTTTTACAAAGACGGAGATTTGCTGGAGCAAGACCACATTGTGCCCAAAGCACGAGGTGGGAGAGATAGCCTCAGCAATCTGCAACTCCTACATCGACATTGCCATGACAGGAAGACTGCGGCAGACAACACAAACAAGCTGCTACAGGCATCTTCGGGAGGTACTCATGAAAAGAGCCAATGCGCTGAGGAGCCGTGTGAGGTTAACGTCTCACGCACGGTTTTGAAGACGAGCGGGTCAGGCGACTGGCTCGCTTAGTTTACTTCGCTTGAGAAGAACACTGTTTGCATCTACTCGCAACTCAAGAGTTGTTCCTCTTCTGAGGTGGCGGCCATGCTGGAGGGACTGCTACGTCACTGCACCACTATGGAAGTAGAGCGTAACTTCGTCGACTCTCACGGTCAATTAGGGAAGTTTTATTAGGGCAAGGCATTTGCCTTCTGTAAGCTCTTGAACTTCGACCTGTTGCCCAGGCTCAAGGCTATCCATGCACAGAAGCTCTACCGGCCGGAAACCGGCAGACCTGACGCCTATCCAAACCTGCAGTTGATCCTGACGAGACCCATCCAGTGGGACCTGATCCGCCAGCAGTATGACCAGATGGTGAAGTATGCTACGGCTTTAAGGTTGGGAACGGCTGAGACAGAAGCGATACTCAGGCGTTTCACCCGCAACAATCTGCAACACCCGACCTACCAGGCTCTTGCTGAGTTGGGTAAAGCAGTGAAAACGATCTTCCTTTGCCGCTACTTACGCTCGGAAGCACTGCGGCAAGAGATCCACGAGGGGCTGAACGTGATTGAGAACTGGAACTCGGCGAACGGCTTCATATTCTATGGACGAGGAGGAGAGCTAGCCAGCAACAGCCGTGACGACCAGGAGCTCGGCCTGCTGGCCTTGCACCTGGTGCAGAACTGCCTGGTGTACATCAACACTCTGATGCTGCAGGAGGTGCTTGGCGAAGAGGGCTGGTTGGAGCGCATGAAACCCGAGGACCTGCGGGCACTTACTCCTCTGATCTACAGCCATGTCAACCCATATGGCCTGTTTCGGCTGAACATGGAAGAACGGCTGCCATTGTTGGAGGAGGCTGTTGCATGAGCAACGTGAGCAACTTACTGACTGACACAACCAACACAACCAACACAACCAACACAACTACAACCAAACGAACACCGAGGACGCCAGCGCGCAAGAAGGCGAAAGAGTTAGCAAAGTATCTACGTGGAGAGCGGCCTGACTACCTATATATGAAGGAACTGTTCCGCCACTTGCGCGATGAACTAGAAATCAAGGTGCCAAGGCAACCGCAGAAACTACCATATGTGCCAACCGAGGAGGAGATCCAGGGCTACTACCGAGTGGTATGGGACAGTGAGAACTTGCAAGACGCAATACTGATCAAGTTGCTGCTTGTAACAGGAGTGCGTGTTGGCGAGCTGGTCAAGATATAGCTACCTAAGTTTCGTACAAACGTAGAGGGATTTGAACCCAATGAGGGCACAG
>JADEYI010001335.1_pt1 | contig 19386 bp, 14 predicted proteins | sample 8542331 | NCBI WGS metagenome assembly JADEYI01 (sample SAMN16510988, study PRJNA670497) | mine drainage metagenome | isolation source: biofilm near Copperflume 1 | place: Germany: Marsberg coppermine Kilianstollen | collected 2018-02
ACAAGGGTGATTACAGCCCCCTCTCCCTTCATGGGAGAGGGGCATGGGGTGAGGGTGCGTGAGGGTGCGTGAGGGTGCGTGAGGGTGCGTGAGGGTACGCCTCCACAGCTACTCCTTCAAGATTGCTACACCCCAACTCTGAACCCTTACAGCCGTTGTAACTGTCCCACAGGAGGTAGGTTGACATAAGTGTGGGAAGAGTGCTTCGATTTTGGGGCGAAATTGACCCTCTGGTGGGGCGAGATACCTGATCTTGCACCCGATTTTGCACCTCTGGTGGGAATTAAAACTCGCCAACCGTCTGTGGGACAGTAACAGCCGTTCGCTCATTTGACAACCCCCCTCCTGTTAGGTATAGTCTAGAATTGTGCCACGATTTCCGGCGTACGAGAGGAAGATATTTTGAAGAACTTACTTGGGCGGCTGATGAGCAGGCCGTTCGATGAACTGAAAGTTATCTCTACCACCTGGGGCACCCTCACTAGAGACCCTAATCCCACGCAGAACGACCTTGCCATCGCCGCTTACCATACGATGGTAGACCCCTCGGCTGTACGTGGCGTCTGGGAAAACCTCGACCCCGAAGCGCGAGCCTTCATAGTTTGGCTCCTCAACCAGCGCAACATGCTCGCCCTTGTTGATGAGTTGTCCGCCAACCTCGACCGCCCACCCGAGGAGGTCGGTACACTCCTCGAAAGGAGCAGGAGAGCAGGGGTTGTTGACGTTGATGAGGTGCTGGTCAGGGGCAGCCGGGTTGTTTCATCGGGCGATAATCTCTACGCGTGGGCCGCTCGCAACCAGCCCGAAGCTGTACGTCGAAAGGTAGTATCCATAGCCACTGAACTTGCCAAAGTTTTGCGCGAGGTTATCGAAGAGGCAAAGCAGCCCGCGCTCTTTGAGGAATCCTTCGCGGATCTTATCGGCAAGTTGGACCAGGACGATGTGCAGAAGATCGCCCTCACATGGAAGCTCCCTGAGGCGGCACGCTACTACAAATCCGAGCTAATCGGCGTTATGGGCGAATTTCTCGCCACTGAGCAAGGCCGAGATCTTGTGGTGAAGAGCCTCCCTCAGCTCTCACAGAACGTCTACTCCTACCTCGAGGAAGAAGAGGGAAAGGCGACAGCCGCGCAGGTGCGTAACCACTTTAGGTGGGACGAGCGCGAGCTACGGGGCGCTATCCTTCCCCTGGTGCAACGCGCCTTGATCTGGGATAGGCTAAGCGGTGACCGTCGCTACCTTTTTATCGCACACGATTTGCTCAATGGCACGCAGGAAGGCACGCCGAAAATTGCAGCCTTCATGCAGCCCAAACTGGATACGGCAGCACCCCACACCATTGAAAGTAGGCTCTCTTATGAAATGGAGTGGGATTTGCTAACCCTCCTTGCCACAGCCGCGCAGGGTGAATTAAGCCTCACCTTGCAGAACAGCCGCATTACCAAACGCCTCGCCAAGAAGATCAACGATGCATTTCTGCACCCCGGTGACATGAAAACCGATACGGACTACATTGACATGGTGGTGCATGTGGCTTGCTCCCTCGGGCTCCTCGTGGAGAAGCCGGGGGAACAGCCTGCTCTTGTCCTCACCAACAAAGCAGAAGATTGGAGTAAACTATCGTTTGACGCACAGCGCCGCCGCATATTCGGTCTGTGGGAAGAAGACCGCAAGTGGGCCGAACCCGCCACCTATGGCACCATCTACTGGTGGAACAGCGACCTCACAGCAGCGCGCAAACGCCTGGTAAAACATCTGCTCGATTTGCCCACTATGCAGTGGATCAACCTGGATGCCTTCCTGCGCAAAATACACAGTGCGGAGCCATTTCTGATATGGAGCCAGGATGAGCTTGTCAAGCGCTTCGGGCTGCGCGCCCTGCAAGGCTTTCGCAGCCACTGGTTTGAGATCGAAGGGCGGATCATTGCCGATATGATCAAGACTATGCTCTTCTGGCTTGGGACCGTGGAGCTTGGCCGCGATAAGCCAAAGCGCTTTGTCTCCTTTCGCGTGTCAGAAGAAGGGAAGGACCTCTTCAACACGGAAATTGGTTTACGCAGCGGCGAGTCACAGCGCACAGGGCAAGGAGCGCTCGAAAAGAGCCTCCTTGTGCAGCCGAACTTCGAGGTACTGGTCCTCCACCCCGACAGCAGCGTACTCTGGACTTTACTGCGCATGGCTGAGCTGGTGCGGCACGACCGTGTGAGCGTCTATACCCTCAGCAAAGAGAGCATTCTCAGCGCGGTAGAAGGCGGACTGTCGCCTGCCGAGATGACTCGCTTCCTCGACTCGAACACAGGCAAGGCGCTGCCGCAGAATGTGGCGCATTCCATCACCGATTGGGCGTCACTCATCAAGAATGTAGATATACGCCGCGCCACTCTCATCGAGGTTGAAGATCCGTCAGTGCTCGATGAGCTGATTGCCTCGCGTAAAACCCGCCGCTACATCAACAGACGCCTCTCCCCTACTATCGCAGTGGCATGCCTTCCCGCCGTCGCCGAGTCCGCACGCGATGATGCCTGGCAAAAGCTTCTGAAAGAGCTTAAGGGCGGAGGCTATTTTCCGCGTTATGTCAATGAGGCTGCCGACGTTAGCGCGCATAGCAGCGAAGAGCCGGACAAAGGCGATACAGACAAGACGCCGAACAGCGCGCGCGCAGCCGCCTCACAGTCAACCACCCTCGGAGCCTCAAGGCCTGACCGCAAGGCAGGAGTCAGACCAGCCGCAAAAAAGACAGAGGCGAGCTAATCATGATAGCAGGGCTTGAAGGTCTACTCGCCTCGATAGCTGCCGACCACATCGTGTTGAATGTGGGCGGGGTCTTCTACAGGGTCTTTATGCCCGGCTCGACGATTGCTGCTCTAGGAGCGGTAGGCGACACAGCTCACGTCTACACCTACCTCTATGTGCGCGAAGATCAGCTTGCACTCTACGGCGCGCCTGAGGAGCGACAGCTAAAGCTCTTTGAGTCGCTTTTGGGTGTAACGGGCATCGGCCCGAAAGCCGCCCTCTCGATCCTGAGCACAATGCCCGTCGACTCCCTGGAGAACGCAATCGCCTCCGGCAACGTGGATATTCTCACACGCGTTCCCGGCATTGGGCGCAAAACAGCCTCGCGTCTTGTGCTCGAACTGAAGGGGAAGCTCGATATTCTTGCCGCAGCAGGCATCTCAGCCACCCCATCTGTAGCGAGCGAGGTGGTTGAGGCGCTGACAGGTCTCGGCTACAGCGCGGCCGAGATACAGTCTGCGCTCTCCAACCTGCCCAAAGAGAGCGAGCTAACCACTGAAGAGATGGTAATGTTCGCCCTCAAGAAGCTGGGTAGATAAGGCTAGCAGCCGGAGACACACCACGACTTTAGCTTGCAGTTGTGAGATTGTCTATGTACCAATATAAGGTCCTAGACAAGGCTAGATAAAACGCTCGAACGCCTCATTGCCGAGTAAGCGCCCGCGATCAGTCAGTTTCACATGGTCATTCATCGTAGACAGCAAACCTGCTTCCGTCAGCCCCTTTAGCTCATCAGGATATTGTTCTTCTAACTGAAGGCCGAAACGACGCCTGAAGTCGCTCTTGCATACGCCATCATTGAGGCGCAGGCCGAGGATCATAAACTCTCCCATCTCCTCCGCAACAGGCACATATGTGCGCTCGGCGATAACGCTTTGCCCTTGTGCGACGCGCTCTATGTAGTCGGCTGGCGAGAGGAGGGTGGTGTAGCGCATCTGATCCCAGTAGCCACTCGCGCCGGGGCCGAATGCCAGATAGCGCTGGTCGTGCCAGTAGATGAGATTATGGGCGCAAGGCTTGCTGCGGCTGAAGTTGGAAATCTCATATTGTATATACCCGGCCCCTGCAAGACGCTCCGAGATAAGCTCATACATATCAGCAACCTCGTCCTCGGCCGGTACCTTGATGAGGCCGCGCATCACGCCGATGTAAAGTGGAGTGTGCTCCTCCACAATGAGGGAGTAGCATGAAAGGTGCTCCGGCAGAGGCTTAACGGCGAGGAGCCTGTCAAGCATCATGCCCAGATGGGCAAGGTCCTGCCCCGGCAGGCCGTAAATGAAGTCGAGATTGATGTTATTGAAGCCTGCCTGTCGTGCCAAAGCGTATGATTCCAACGCGCCTTCGGCGGTGTGTATCCTGCCCAGCTTCTTGAGCATAGCGTCATCTAGCACCTGCACACCCATGCTGACTCTGTTTACGCCGGCTTGCAGGTATCCTGTAAACTTCTCAAGAGAGATAGTGCCCGGATTAGCTTCCATCGTTATTTCGGCGCCAGGCGCGATATTGTATCGCTGGTGGGCAGAGTGTAATATGCGAGCGATTTGAGTGGGCTGTAGCACAGTTGGCGTGCCGCCACCCATAAAGATTGTTGCAATCTCCGCGCCCGTGCAGTCATCAGCGCCGGGGAGGTCCCAGCCAACCCCACGACGCAAATCTTGGCAGATAGCCTCGACAAAGGGCGCGTACTTCTCCTCCAGATGCGCGTAGGAGTTGAAATCGCAGTATATGCACTTCGACTCGCAAAAAGGCACATGCAAATAAAGCCCCAAAGGCTCGTGCCGCCAATCATACGGCGCTGCTGCTCGTTCGCCTGTGATTTTCTCCGCCCGTGAAACCAAACGAAAAATCCTGCCTCTGAATTATGACGTACTATTTGTAGAAATAATCTGCTCTAAGTATACCCATCGTGGAGAGAGAAGAGCAAGGCGGAAAAGAGGGGAAAGATTGTGATAATCTTGACAATCTTCTCTCCAACTGATATACTCGTTTATGAAAGATTAATGGAGCCGACAGCACTTGCTCCTTCTGGTGAAGCCATGACCACTCCCGCAGCGTTTATAGTCCCAACCCTCCAGAGCATCCTCCAACCGGTTAGCGAAGACATCGGCAAGATCGACTATACACTGCGCTCAACGACCAACCTTGAATACCCTATTTTACAGCAGGGGGTGGAGGCAATTATCGCTGCGGGCGGCAAACGTCTCAGGCCCGCCGTCCTTTTCCTCTCTGCCAGGCTTCACCACTACGACCTGGACAAGCTTCTGCCTATGGCGGCTGCTATTGAGCTTCTGCATACAGCGTCGCTGGTCCACGACGATACCATTGATAAAGCATTGATACGGCGCGGCCTGCCAACGCTCAACTCGGTGGTGGACGCTGGAACAACGGTGCTAGTTGGGGACTATCTTTTCGCAAAGTCAGCCGTGCTGAGTACTATGGGCGGCAGCCAGCGTGCCACCAGGATCTTCGCCGAGTCGCTCGTTACCATCTCCGAAGGCGAGCTTGCGCAGAAAGTGGCTACACACCACGTTAACAGGTCGCCTGACCAGTATTACAGCCGCATCTACTCCAAAACTGCTGTGCTCTTCGCAGCGGCAGGAGAGATCGGCGCTGTGTTGTCGGATGCGCCTGAAGATGAGGTACAGTGCCTGCGTCATTACGGGCGGCAGGTAGGCATGGCTTTCCAGATAGTAGATGATATACTTGATCTACAATCTACCACCGAAAAACTGGGCAAGCCGACAGGCGGTGATCTGCGCCAGGGCACTGTAACGCTGCCCACAATGCTCTACCTCGACAGGGCCGATGAAGAAGGGCGAGAGGTGGTGCAGAGCGTCATAGAGGGGCACAACCGCAGCGACCGCCTGGTTGAAGAAGCGATCAACAGGATCAACTCTTCAGGGGCTGTGCAGGAAGCGGCGCAGGTGGCGCAGCGCTTCGTTGATGAAGCCAAAGCATCGCTGGCGGGCTTCGAGGATACAGATGCGCGTCAGTCGCTCGTCGCCCTGGCTGATTTCGTGGTGCGTAGAACCTTCTAGATCAGCCGGGCCAATGGCGGGCCACGTAGACCACAGGGTAGCTCTGCTCTCCCTGTGGCTTTTTATTGCCGTAGTTTACAATGAATATATAGCAAACGGCTGTCGGTGAAGAGAAGCTAGAACAGGCAACGACAAAGATGCACGATTACGATGTAGAACCCGATTTCCAGGGCAGCGGGCCAAAAATGCTCGTGGGGCTGAGACCTTACATGCCAGGCGACATAGAGGAACTCGTCCGCCTCATGTGGGAAGCAGAGGCGTGGCCCCCCGGCGTGCCCGCGCCTGTGGCGGGAGACGTTGTGGCGCGCTGGAAGCGCGGCGGCGTGCAGCCGGAAGTTGATGTTACTCTGCTGCCAGGTGAGGCAGGCGATTTTCTCGCCTACTCACAATCCACTTTTTATCACGACGGAGGTGGAAGGCTCGGTTTCGCGCTGGCGGTCCACCCCACAGCGCGGCGCAAGGGAATCGGCGCGGCTCTTTTCAGGCTGATAGAGGGACGTGCGCGGAGTCTCGGCGCGCGCTATATGAACACCCCGGTCTTCGTCGGATCAAGCGGTGTACAGCCGCAGTGCGTTCGCTTCCTTGAAGAGAAAGAGTTCAAGATTAACCATAGCTACTGGCAAATGCGCCTCGATGACATACGGAGTCATCTGCGTGGCTCCTCAGCCACCGGCATTACCATGCGCCGCTTTGACGGCACGCAGGCCGATGCTGCACGTTGGGCCGAGCTGATCAATCAGGCTTTTCTTGAGCCTGCGAGCGCGGCAGGCGTCATCTCGCAGCTTGGTGAGCCAGGCGTTAGCCCACGCGGCTACTTCTTTGCCGTAGACAGCACGACCGGGCGTGAAATCGGCACCAGTCGCGCTCGTATCGACGCGCAGGGCGGGAAGGAGGTCGGCTATATCGGCACTGTAGGAGTGCTGCCTGAATACAGGAGAAGGGGTGTAGCCGAAGCGCTCATAGAGGAAACGCTCAGTTATCTGGCAGAGGAGGGGGTGGAAAGCGCAACACTCTTCGTGGAAAACTCCAATCATAACGCCCGCCGCCTCTACGATAAGCTGGGCTGGCATCCCGTGTACCGCACGGATCATTACTGGAAGACACTGCACACACAGGGAGAGTAACCCGGCATGGACAACAGACATTCTACGCGCAAAGAAGATGTAGCTGAACAGACATATGTTTATCTGGTAAGGCACGGCGAAACGGAGTGGAACCGTAGCCACCGCTTCCAGGGGCAGTTGGACGTGCCGCTGAGTGAAGTGGGGAGAAAGCAAGCCGAGGCGGTGGCAGATTGGTTAGCACGGCAGTCGGTGAACTTTACCGCCATTTACACAAGCGACCTCAAGCGGGCGAGCCAAACGGCGCAGGCGATTGGCGACAGGCTTGGCATCACACCACAGCCCGCAAGGGCATTACGTGAGATCCATGTTGGCGAGTGGCAGGGGCTTTCTGTAGACGAAGTAGAGGCCGGCTATCCGGGGCAAATCAACGAATGGGCTGACCGGGTAGATAGCTTTACATTGCCGGGCGGCGAAAGCATACCACAGGTGCAGGAGCGTGTCTTTGCCTTTTACCGGAAGGTGACGCAGCAGCACGACGGCCAGGCCATAATTGTTGTCTCGCATGGCGCTGCATTGGCGGCGCTGATCGCTGCTATTCACAACTGGGAGCTTGTGGAGACGTGGCGCACCAGGCGAGCACGAATGGGCAACACAGGAGTTACAGCTATATCCATCGAGTGCGCTACAGGCAATCCCAATATCCTACTCCTTAACTCATCCGAGCACCTTCCTGCGCCGACAGGCATCGCCAGCGTACTCGACCGGCGGTCAGAGATTGAAGCACATTAGCTCCCTGCTCCTTCCGCGACAGCCCGCGACAGCACACCAGCTTGCACGGTTTGGAAGAAGCTATCTGGAAGAGGATCGCAGCGCAGGTGTGCATGGTTTATAATAGAGGAGGAGGCAGCTTGCAAAGCGCAGATGGGCCCCCAACAATCCTACTTGCGCGCCCATGTGCGCCGGCGAGCACGTCGTGACCACCCTGACAGCCAACAGCAACAGCATTCAAAGTGACGAGCCGAGGCAGACATTAGTCTTGAGCGGGCGCAGCGCAGCCAAAGAGTTGCGTAGCAACTACGCCCGGGAAATAGCCGAACTGAAGGCCCGCTACGGACTGCTCCCGGGCCTGGCGGTGGTGCGCGCTGGGGAAGACCCTGCATCTCTCAGCTACGCGGCGCGGATCACGCAGTCGTTCGAGGCAGCAGGGCTAAGTGTCACCCTGGTTGCCCTTGCAGATAGCGCCACGAGAGCGCTGCTGCAAGCCGAGATTAGCAGGCTCAATGTGCTGCCGGAGATCGCCGGGGTGATTGTGCAGATGCCCTTGCCGGAGCAGATCGGCCTGGAAGCAATTACAGATGTGCTTGACCCTGAGAAAGATGTAGATGGCCTGCACCCTGTAAATGCAGGCCGCCTGATGCTCGGCCTTGACTGCTATGTGCCTGCTACTCCTGCTGGGGGGATAGCGCTTCTCGACCACTACGGCATCCAGATTGAGGGCAAGAGGGCGCTAGTTGTAGGGCGCAGCAGCGTCGTGGGCAAGCCGCTGGCGCAGCTGTTACTGGCCCGAAACGCCACTGTAACGATGGCTCACTCGCACAGCCGCGACCTTTCCTTGTTGGTAGCCGAAGCCGACCTTGTCGCCTCCGCCACAGGCAAACCCGCTCTCATCAAGGGCAGCATGCTAAAGGAGGGTGCGATAGCGCTCGATTTTGGAGCCAGTGTAGTGGACGGCCAAATGGTCGGCGATATTGAATATGACGCCTCGCTGGGCCGCGCAAGGGCAATCACTCCCGTTCCCGGGGGCACAGGCCCGATGACAAATGCGATGCTGCTGAAAAACATGGTAAAAGCCGTAAGGCGGCACGTGGGGTGAGGAATCGTAGTACGCGGGCGATTGTGGGGGCTATATCTCCTGGCCCAAGCTGTCACACACTACATACTACGATTCCATACTTTGAAGGAAGAGTAAAAGAGAAATGACTAGCGATATTAGAAACGACCTGGCGCTTGCTCATGCCGCTAAACTTAGGCCGATAGAAGAGGTGGCGGAGATGATGGGGCTGAGGCGCGACGATATTGAGATGTATGGCGCGAACAAGGCCAAGATCAAGCTTGAAGTGATCGAGCGCGACAAGAATAAACCGAGCGCCAAGTACGTTGTAGTAACAGCTATCACCCCCACACCACTGGGGGAAGGCAAGACTACCACCTCAATTGGCCTCGCACAGGGAATGTACCATATCGGCAAGCGAGCCACAGTTGCCTTAAGGCAGCCTTCGCTGGGGCCTGTCTTTGGCATCAAGGGTGGAGGCTCGGGCGGCGGGCGGAGCCAGGTTGTGCCAATGGAGGATATGAACCTGCACCTGACAGGCGACATTCACGCTGTGGTCGCGGCACATAATTTGCTCAGCGCCTTTCTCGACGCATCCATCTTTCACGGTAATCCCCTCGATATTGACGTAAACCGCATAGACTTCAGGCACGTGCTAGACGTGCTTGACCGCTCGCTACGCGACATAATCCAGGGGCTAGGAGGCAAGAACAACGGCGTGCCGCGCCAGAGCGGATTCGATATAGCTGTGGCTTCTGAGGTGATGGCGGCGCTCGCCCTGTGCAAATCTATCTTCGATTTACGCGAGCGCCTCGGCAAGATCGTTGTTGGCCAAAATATGAGAGGCGATGCGGTTACCGCCGAAGCGCTCAAGGCTGCGGGGGCGATGACCGTGCTGCTGCGGGAAGCAATCAAGCCTAATCTTCTCCAGACGATTGAAGGCACACCTGCCCTTGTCCACTGCGGGCCTTTCGCCAATATAGCTCACGGCAACTCCTCGGTGCTTGCTGATTACGTTGGGATCAAAGGCACTGATTACCTCATCACCGAGGCCGGCTTCGGGGCAGACATGGGCTTCGAGAAGTTCTGCGATATAAAGTGCCGAGTGAGTGGGCTCAGACCGGCTGTGGCGGTGGTGGTTGCGACCGTGCGCGCACTCAAAATGCACTCAGGACGTTTCAAAATAGTGGCGGGCAAGCCGCTCGACCCGGGTCTCACAGAGGAGAATCTTGGGGCGCTTGAGGAGGGAGCCGCTAACCTGGTGGCGCAGATCGAGAATGTGCGGCGGCTGGGTGTACCGGCGGTGGTGGCAATCAACGCCTTCCCCACAGATACAGAGGCCGAGTGGGCTTACCTGGAGCAAGTGTCGAAGGAAGCGGGGGCGGTTGCTGCTGTGCCTGCGACGCACTTCGTAAACGGCGGCGCAGGGGCAGCAGACCTGGCGGGTGCGGTGGTGAGAGCTGCCGAGGAGCCATCCGAGTTCCACTTCCTCTACCCGCTTGAGCAGAGCATAAAGGCCAAGATAGAGACAATTGCCACGCAGTTCTACGGCGCAAAAGATGTGGAGTATAGCGACGAGGCCAATCAGAAGATTTCCACCTACACGCGGCTTGGTTACAGCGGATTACCTATCTGCATGGCTAAAACCCACCTTTCGCTCTCACACGACCCCAAGCTAAAAGGACGGCCAACAGGCTTTACACTGCCCGTGCGCGACGTGAAGCTGTCGGCGGGGGCAGGCTTTATTTACCCCCTCTGCGGCGCTATGCTTACCATGCCTGGGCTGCCCTCAGATCCGGCGGGGGCGCAGATGGACATTGACGAAAAGGGCGAGGTAATCGGCCTGCATTAGATTGACACTCAGAAGTAAATCAGGTATCATAACCTGTACCTTTGCAGTGTCTTATGCTGTATAATGGCCTGGGCGTCTTACTGGTCCTTGCATATTACGATATCCCCGCAAATGCTTCGGTGCAGAAGGAGAATACGGTTTGATGCCGCGCCTCAACACCCCCAACCGCACGATGAGAAGTCTGCTGGTTTGTCTCGCCCTTTTTGGCCCGATATTGGCCTTTATCACGATTGGCATGGCTGGAGTAGGTGTAGCAGCCGACGCTCCAAAGGGAACAGCCAGCCCCAACGGCCTGGTGATCAACGAGATATATGACAGCCAGAGCCCGGCGAACGAGTACTTTGAGCTATACAATACCGGCGCTGTGCCGATCAACCTTTCCACGTACGTGATCTACAACAAGGACGATGAGACCCCCTTGTCGCTCCTCGCACCCGATAACCAGATCATTGGCGCAGGAGCATTTAAGGTAATCGGCCCAAGCCAGCTTGGGCGCCCCACTATAGTGGGCACAGGCCTGGGGCGCATAGATTTTCTCGGCCTTGTAAACACATCACCAAGCGACGCAATTATTGACGTGGTCAACTACAACGGCACTCCGAATCCTAACTCACATAACTTTGCTCGCTTCTCATCCTACTTTTTCACAACCGCGCCTACTCTGCCTGAAGACGGCCCCAAGTCAATTCAGCGCTACCCGGATGGGCTTGACACCGACCAGGGGAGCGATTTCGCCCTGCTGCCAACCTCGGCGGGCACCGCCTCGTGCGCTGACCCTTTCGAGCCTGATGACAGCGCCGCCACCGCGAGCGGCCAGGCAGTGGGGGCTTCCAGCCTGCATCGCCTCTGTCCGGCGGGCGATCAGGATTGGGTGTCAATGCAGTTATCCACCGGCTTCACATATACACTGCAAACAGGGGCACAAGGAGCGCGCGTTGACACTGTGCTACGTCTGTACGACAATTCGGGCAACTTGCTCGGCACAGACAACAACCCCGGCAGCCGCAGCAGCCTTATCAGGTTTCAACCTACTACGTCAGGCACCTTCAAGGCGCAGATCACCGACGCAAACAACGCCGGAGACAGAGGGGCCGACTTCCTCTACACTTTCACCGTCACCTCTATCTCAGCCGCTACAGCCACCCCCGCAACACCTGCCACAGCAACGCCTATAGGGTGCCAGGATGTATTTGAACCCGACAACAACATGGCGACAGCCAGGCCGATTGATCTGAACACCGAACAGGTTCGCACTCTCTGCCCAGCCGGTGACGAAGACTGGGTGATATTCACCGCCTCCGCCAACAAGATTTACTCGATGTACACAAGAGACCTTGCAGGCCCTGTAGATACCATCATTACGCTCTACGATGCACAGGGCAACTTCCTGGCCGAAAACGACGACTACCAGCCGGGGCAAAGCCTGGCTTCCCGAATAGACTTCACCTTCGCCCATACCTCCAACTACTATCTGCGTGTCAGAGACAAGAGAGGCAGCGGCGGCAGCGGCTATCAGTACACACTGGGCCTCTCCTCTACAGGAGGCCTACCGCCGACGGGCACCGCAACCGTTACGCCAACGCTGAACCCGAGCACGACGACCCCCACGCCTGGAGTATGCACCGACGCGTATGAGCCTGACGGTGTGCCCGCAAGCGCAAAGCTGATCCTGATCGGAGCTGTACAGCGCCACACGATTTGTCCCGCGACCGACGCTGATTGGGTGCGCTTCTACGCCAGAGCGGGCAAAGTCTACACAATACGCACAGGCAACCTGGGCGTTGGCCTCGACACGTACATGTACCTCTTCGACAGCGACGGGCAAAAGGTGCTGGCGCAAAACGATGATGGCGGTGACGGCTCTGTAGCGTCACGCATTGACTTCTATCCACAGCGCGATGACTACTACTTCGCCCAGGTGAAGAATGCAGGCGATATCGGCAGCCCTGACGAGACATATGACCTGAGCCTGGTGGTGGTGCCCGGAGCGCCCCAGCCGCCCAGCACAGCAACAGGTATAGCCCCACAGCCCCAGCCGACATCGCCGCCGGTGCCCACTACCGTCGTTCAGCCGACCAAGCCGCCCCTGCCCACACCGACGCAAGGGGCCATAAAGCCAACGCCCGCCGCGCAAGGCATCACCCCCTCAGTTCCGGGGCCCGTAGGTACTCAGGGAGCGGCAACAGTCGCACCCAGAGCCACTGTCACACAAATCCCTACCGGAGAAGCAACCCCCACCGAGGTCTTCATTGTGCCAGGGGTGACACCGCCTGGTGTGCCAAATACAGGAGCACCCGATTTGCCTGCGCAAATTGACACATCGAAGCTGAACTCTGCTCAGCCCGGGCCTGCGTTGAGTTATGCACCAATGCTCTTCAGGTTATACTATGATCGCAACAAGAACAACGCGTATGAACAAGGAGAGGGAATCAGGGGCATCAGGGTTTACTTTGTAGGAAGCGACGGTATTCTCTCACCATCTGCCAGCCTGGTAACGCCTGACAACGGCAGCGGCTCGCTCACCATTCCTGTGAATAGCGAGGAGAGAATATACATACCTTACCTGGGCATCAACATAAAGATCTCAAACTTCCCACAGCGCGCAACACATTCGCTCTGGCTGCCGCCTGTGCAATTGCCCAATCGCGTGCCCTGACACTTTATGGCACGTTGTTGCATAATAAAGAGGACTTTACGAGGCATTTAGGATGACAGACGATCAGCACAATACAACTTCAACACCACCCGATAGAGGGTCGGCAGGTGATGTCTCAACAACGGGCCACTCTACTCATGACGTGCAGGATACAGACGGTGGGCACGGCAGCGCTGTAGCCGACACCTCAGATGTCTCTACCCTTGTACCAACTACCTGGAAGCAGCTAATATTTCCCGCGCTGATACTGCTGGTGGTGCTCATCCTGGTCGCAGGGCCTGTCGCGAGCGCGTTCGCCCCAAGGCCCGCCGCGCCCACAGCCAGTACAGAGTCGCCCACTGCCGCGGTTGGTGAGCAAGGCGCAGGCGGCTCAGGGGGCGCAAACGCTGTGGCGGCAACCTCCACGGCTGCTACAGGGCAGAATACAACAGCGGCAACGCCTGACGCTCTCTCCACCGTAGAGCCTGGTGCCCCTAGTGCCCCTAGTGCCCCTAGTGCCACTACTTTGCCACAAGCCAGCCCAACGACCGCCACCCAGAATCTCTCACTTTCGGCAACCCAAACCGCCGTGTGGCTCGCGGGGGAGAGTGGCGAAGTGGCGCGGATCCCGGTGCAGTTACAGTTCGAAGGGACGACCTACAGCGTCAACCCGGGTACAAGCCTGCTCCCCGACTGGAAGCAGTCGCAAGACCCGGGCACCGCCACCTGGATCGAAGGTACCGTCACCAACCACATCCTCTACCTGCCTTATACAGATCAGAACGCAGCTATTTTCAGCGCCGCCAAAGTGGGTGATGCCCTCAAGCTGAGGATGAACACTGGGCAGACATTCAGCTTTGACGTCACGAAGGCGCAACGGGCAGTGAACGGCCCGGCAACCACAGCAGGCCAGTTCACGGTGACTGCGGCGATGGCGCAAGACCACGCGGGCGTCACCCTCTTCCTCGTCGGCGACCCAGCCTCCGACCGAGCGGTGGTGCAAGCTGATTTCACAGGCACCATTCAATAGCTGAAAAGGTGCCACCCCAGGATTCCATAGGGCAACACTTCTCACCCGGCCAGACTGTACTCTTCCTGGGGGATCACACCGGCCCTGACAACCCCGGCTACGTGGCGGTCATGGGGCAGGTGCTTGCGCGATTCCACCCTGAGTTAAAGCTGAAGCTGTTGAGCGCAGGCTCCAAAGGGCAGACGGCGCAAGGGCTGAGGTCTCGGCTGCTGATGGAGATACTGGCATCGTCTCGTCCCGATTGGCTGGTAATCGGCGTGGGGCTGGGAGACGTGCTGCGCGAGCCGCAAGTGGGCAGGCTCCTGGTGCAATATCAGACGCGGCAGGCGGGGCGGAACGATCTCGCCGAGGCCATCTTCGGCCCGGAGCATCGACCGCACACAGGAGACCCTGGCCCTCGCGACGATGCAGGGCCTGAGCTTGAATCCCACCTGGAGAGGCTAACCACCTTCCGAGCAGACCTGGCGGCGGCTGTGGCCGAGCTAGCAGCTTCGGGCGTGCGCTCTATTCTACTGACCACTGTGCTGCTTGGCGACGATCTCGACTGCCCGGTCAATAACGCGCTGAAGCTTTACAGCAAAGCGATAAGGGAAGTGGCAAACGAAGAGGGCGCGGCGCTTGTAGACGTTGAACGCGCCTTCAGAGCCCTCCTGGACCGCGCATCGAGCTACAAGCAAAAGGTGACCCTCACCGGCGCGGACGGCACGCTCAACCCGCAGGGCGAGGCGCTGCTGGCGCGTACTTTCCTCAACAGCTTTGGCGCTCTCCCCAACCCTGGTTTCCGCCCATCGCTCTAAGGTACGTTTACTATGTAACTATGACGGGCATTTTACGGATACCAACCTGGGTATGCATACGGCATACGCCCTTATTCTCTCGCCTGTACTCTAGCACTCTATACGATCTTCGAGATAAAGACGAAGTATATCAGCAGCAGCACCACGACGAGCACTATGACAGGGAACCAGGAGAGGTGTCTTGAGCCTGGGCGATTTCTTCCGAGCAGATAAGGCACATTTACCACTACGGTGTTGGGGCGGAAAAGGAGAGCCGCCTTCAAGCGGAGCGCGCTCTGGTTGTGCAGCAGGTATTCCCAGGGCTTGGCTGGTATGAACTCAGGCACCACAATCGTCACCGTGTCGTCGGGGCTTTGCTGGTCGAGAGCGTCAATGTATGACATCAGAGGCCCCATGAGCGAGCGGTAGGGCGACTCGATGACCACGAGGGGTACATCGCTGTCGGGCATCAGCTTATGGAACTCCGCAGTGAAGCGCTCAGCCTCCGTCGGATCCTCACCCTCCACAATATGCACAGCTGTAACATTATTGGAAAGAGAGCGCGCGTATGCAAGGGCGCTCAAGGCGACAGGGCTAAGGCTAGCCACGGGTACGATGAAAGTATGCTTATAGTTCTGAGGGGAGAGCGGCGTAGTAGCTTCCACCTCGGTAGTGAGGCGTTTATAGTGCCTGTTAATCGCAAGGAAGAGGAAAATCAGGATAGGAATAAGGGCGATGACAATCCAGGCTCCATAGACGAACTTAGTGTAGATGGAGATAACGAGGACGATAAAAGTGGCGAGAGCGCCCAGTAAGTTGATCAGCATGCTGCGCCGCCACCCTGGCGTGCGCAAGCGCCACCAGCGGCGAACCATGCCCGCTTGAGAGAGGGTGAAGGAGTTGAAGACGCCTACCGTATAGAGGGGTATCAGAGCGGTAGTGTCCCCATTGAAGGCGATGATAAGTATGCAGGCGAGTATAGCCAGTGTAACTATTCCCCAGGAGTAAGCCAGCCGGTCGCCCCGAAATGCATACTGGTGAGGCATGAAGCGGTCGCGGGCAAGGAAGTAGGAGAGGCGTGGAAAGTCAGAGAAAGCGGTGTTGGCGGCGAGCACCAGAATAAGGGCTGTGACAATGTTTATGAAGAACCACGCCGGGTTGAGGAGAGGATTGGACTGTGGGTCACCACTGCCGAATGATGGGAAGACAGTACGGGCCACCTGCGAAAGCACAGTCTCTTGCGCGCTCGGCAATATCTGGAGTCGGCTAGCGAGGAAGGTTATGCCTGCAAACATAGAGATCGCCAGCACAGCCATCCAGAGGAGAGTGGCGCGTGCGTTGGACGACTCCGGCGGTTTGAAAGCGGGCACGCCGTCGGAGATAGCCTCCACCCCTGTGAGTGCGGTGCAGCCTTGAGTGAATGCCCGCAGCACAAGAAGCAGAGAGACGCCTTCCACGCCGGAGATTACAGTGGCGGGAGGGGGAGTGTAGACCATCGGGCCGCCAATGCCTGTGACCAGGCGCAGCACGCCCAGGCCGATCATTGCCAGTATGCCGACAACGAACAAATAGGTGGGAACGGCGAATATGTTGCCTGCTTCGCGGACGCCGCGCAGGTTGGCTATCGTCACCAGCACAACTACTGCTATGCAGATCTCGACTGTGTACGGTTTCAGCAGTGGAAAGAGCGAGTAAATAGCGGCTATGCCTGCTGATATGCTCACCGCCACGGTCATGGTATAGTCAATGAGGATAGAAGCGGCTGCGATCAGACCCCAGGTGGTGCCCAGGTTATCTTTAGCCACGATGTATGAGCCGCCGCCGCGTGGATAGGCGGCAATTGTCTGGCGGTAAGATGTGGCGACGATAGCCAGCAGCAGCATGACGGCGAAGCCGACGGGCAGCGTGAACGATAAAGCGCCTGCCACGCTCGCGATTACCAGCACGCGCAGGATTTCTTCTGTAGCGTAGGCTACGGATGAGAGCGCATCGGAGGAGAGGACAGCGAGCGCCTTCACTTTGGTCAGCCGCTCGTGTATCGACTGCTCGCTGCTGATAGGTGCCCCAATCAGCACTCGCTTGACACGATTGAAGGCTTTGCCAAAGCCGCTGCGGGCCTGATCGGTCTCAATCGAGGCAGCGAGAAGGCCGCCGCTTTTACGGCGGAAAGGGCCTACGTTGCGCTCATAGCGAACATACTTGTCGCCTGGGTGGCTCCCCTTGACCGTCGCTTCACGCCGCAAATCGGGGTTGCTCTTACGCGGGGTGGGAGGGCCGGACGAAGTACGGCCTGTCATCGCCTGCGGCTCTTGAGGCGTTCTATCAGGCGCAAGGGGCCTGTTGTTATCCAAATCGCCAGGCTCAGCCATTATTTTGACGCTACGACGTGGCGCGCCCCCCGATGGCAGGTCAGCATCCGCCAGCACCTTTCCGTTAGCGGGGGCATTCGGGTCAGCCGCGCCCTCCGACCCTTTGTCCTGATTATCTTCTTGCGAATCTTGCATCGTTGTTAGGCCTTGCTTCGTTAGCTTTTGATCAAGTTGCCCAGGACAAAGACGACGTTAGCTGGGCGCTCGGCCAGGCGGCGCATAAAGTATGCATACCACTCCTGGCCGTATGGAACGTAGACACGCATATTGTACCCCTGGCGCACGAGATCTACTTGTAGCTCACGGCGAACCCCGTAAAGCATTTGAAACTCAAACTTCTCCGTGCCTATCCTTTCCTTAGCGGCAAAGCGTTTGGTGTACTCAATAAGGCGCTCGTCGTGCGTGGCGATCCCCGGATAATTGCCTTCCTTCAAGAGGAGGCGCATCAACTTTGCGTAGTTGGCGTCCACGTCGGCTTTTTTCGGGAAAGCCACTTCAGCAGGTTCGTTGTATGCACCCTTGCAGAGTCGCACTCTTGCACCGATCGAATTCATTTCGCGCACATCTTTTTCGGTGCGGTATAGATAAGCTTGCAAAACCACGCCCACGTTGCGATAGCCAGACTCGTGCCACAATTTGCGGAACATCGCGAGTGTGCGCTCTGTATAAGCCGAACTTTCCATGTCGAGGCGCACGAAAATGTCAAGCTCACGCGCTCGCGAAGAGATAGCCAGCATATTTTTCAGACAGAGCTCTTCATCAACATCAAGCCCCATCTGTGTTAGCTTCAGCGAGATGTTGGATTTAATACCGGTCCGAGCAATCGTCTCCAGCACATCTACATACGCAGCAGCGGCGGCGGTGGCGGCGGCGGCGGTGGTGATGTTTTCGCCGAGATGGTCAAAGGTGGCCGTGATGCCCTTGCGGTTTAGATCAACTATGGCGCGCACCGCCTGTTGCAGCGTCTCGCCCGCCACGAAGCGAAGCGCAAACTTGCGGGCTGCCCGATTGTGCAGGGCGACGTTTTGTAGTTCTCGGCTGTTAGACATTGTGAGGAATGATTGTCTGAGCATCGTTGCTTTATCTCCTGTTGCGTAATTAAACAAAATAGCGCCCGGCCACTCTGGGATGGCCGGGCGCAAAGCAAGCTTAAGGAGCCTTCGCTGCGGGGTCCTTATCCGTCCAAACGCTATCAGGGAAGACTTCGTAATTGGCGGCGCTGCCGTTGAAGCCGCCGCCGACGTTGGTCGCATACACCTCTATGATAGTGGATTGCCCTGGGTCGAGATTGACCACGCTGCCGAGACCGCCCCCAACAATCTTCTTTGAAGGGTCAGAGGCTGGGCGATCATAAAAGAGGACCTTGATCCCACCGTTCAGCACCTTTGCGGGGCCGGCGGTAGGCGTGGCGGCGTTGGGTGTTGGCGTGCCAACCAGCTGTCCTGGCTGCATCACGTTGTTTGTTACCTTTACGCGTACAATCCACTGGCTGCCCTGCTTGACAGGAGGCCCCGCTTTTTCGACCTTGAGGCCGAGGGCGTAAGGGGTAGTAGGTGTAACCGAGACGGTCACCTGGGGGGATAAGCTCTTCGGCGGCCAGATGCCCAGTAATGCTAGCACCATCACACCAATACTCAGTAGCGCGATGAGGCCGGCGACGACAAAAGTGAGGGGCCGAAGACCACGCCTGATGCGGCGCTTCATCGCTGTGCTTGTCCCGGCACCCTTCGGACGTTGGTTTACAGCCTGACCAGATGCTGTCTGCAAAGTAACCCCTCCTCAACAACCGGATGGCTTTCGCCCATACCGCCAACTTGCTGATGGCCCGTCGAATCCGGCTGCACTACAAAGAGATGTCGCAGCCGTTTATTCGGCGTGACGCCTCGCCCTATTATAGCACCGGAAAGAGGGGCGGGCAAGCATGCAGAAGGAGGCAAGCGTTCAGATTTAGGGTGGAGCAATCTTCTTGGGGTATCCGTGGAGGCGCACCCTCACCCC
>JADEYI010001336.1_pt1 | contig 19376 bp, 25 predicted proteins | sample 8542331 | NCBI WGS metagenome assembly JADEYI01 (sample SAMN16510988, study PRJNA670497) | mine drainage metagenome | isolation source: biofilm near Copperflume 1 | place: Germany: Marsberg coppermine Kilianstollen | collected 2018-02
GCTGCGACGCACCTAAGCCAACTGTGGCTTGGATAGGCGTGTAATAATAATAATATTAATAATATTAATACTGTGTCAGGCGCAGCAGTGATACTGTATCGCCACAAAATCGTGTGCTATGAATTTACCATACCACCTGTACAGGGTTTTGGAACAGCCCTGTCACTGAGAGATCAAGGGCAGATGGATTGGCGCATTTATTTGGCCGTGTGATTTGACTTTGCCCGGCTGGCGGGGGGCGGTAAAAATGCTGAGCACTGTGCCCACGGTTGCTTGGGTCTGGCGAGTCCAACCAGGGGTAGGATAGTGGCAGCCTTTATCTGCAGCTTGTCTGTCAGGACGTACCTTGCCTTTTGGCAGGAAAAGCGTGTATTGGTGATATCGATGATTTGGCGCTGATTGCAAAGAGAATGAGCGTTGTGCTTTGTGTGCGCACAGGGCAATGCTGACGAGCCTGATGACTGAGCTGGCAGGGGACGACGGCAGGGCCGGAGGGGCGCTGCTCAGGCAGGTGCGTGGCAGCTATTCGCCAGATCCAAATTTACCCCTGCACTTAGGGATTTTTAGGGTTTGGTAAACCCTAAGCCCTAAATATAAAGGGGTATAGTTGTCATGCAGCCTGCCTTCAGTAGGTTGGTGCTGAATGAGGGACGGTATGTCACTTGTAAGTTTGCAGCCGTATATAATCGTTGCAATCGAGCCAGTCGGGTTCCCCCTGAAAACCTGGGGGCATCTCAGTGTGTGTGCTGAGCTGGCTCCTATGTCCGGGCACATGCTAGCAAAGCTGAGCGCATGCCTTCAGATGCACACAAGGTTTCCTGAGAAGTGCAACTGTGGACATCCGTTGTCATTGAGTGTGAGCAGAACAACCCAGTACAGCAGGCAAGGGTGTGTGACAGGCGCCAATATGGTAATTGTGGATTGTGAGTGGATGTCAGCGGTAGTCTGCGGCTTTATATATGCGCTCTCAAGCATGCAAATAAAGCCAAGAACCGCCCCTCAGATGTACTGCACTTCTTTCTGCTGATGCTGCCGCGGTTTCTCTGATTGAGGAGGGACTCAGGGTCAGCAAGGGATACGCTGACTCCTTTAGTCACTGCTTCCACCCTGTCAGGTGGACGCCGGGGAGGAATTTATAAAATCAGTAATGTATCACTAATGCTGACATGTGCGATTACTGTTTCCACCCTGGCAGGTGGATGTTGGGGAGGACATGGTGGGCAGGACATATGGCGAAATGTTTGAGCGGCTGGCGCTGCAGCAGCGGCTTATTCCCCTTGGGCTATACCGGCGAAAGAGTGAAAACCCTGTGTGGCGGCTTAGCTACGCGGTGACTAATCCACCCTGGCACGAGCGGCTGGAGGCGAATGACAAGGTGTACGTTCTGCGCGAACGGGGAGGACCGTGGATGGCCTGATTTGGAAGGCATGCTGCCTACAAACACACAATTCGAACTTGGAACCGCAGGAGTAGATTGTAGCTGTGCTGTTTGCAGATGGCAAAACACAGCGGGGACCCGTCCTCAGGGCTGTACTTGAAGCGAAGAGCAGAACTTGCAGGATGTAGAGTAGTTGTAGCAGCCACATCATAGATAATTGCAGCTGCAGCTGCAGAGCAAATCTAGAGCTGCAGTGCCCGTTATGTTCCAGCCTGCTCCGTCTTCCTGTGTAATTACACTCAAGACACTGCAGATGTCTTGAGAAAGATGCGCATGCAGGAGAAGAGATGCGCATATACAGCTGTTTGCAAGTGCGCACGTGCATGCAAATGGAACTACTCTGTTCGCTTGTGGTTGCATGCAATAACATGCTGCAGCAGAAGCAGTAGAATAGCAAAGGCATCTGAGGTTTCAATGGCTACAGTGTGAATCATGCAAATTTGATGACATGACAGGCAGTGTGTCAGGGGACCCCAAATCTCAAGTTCCATGCATCACATGAGTTTCACGTGCTCTTTTGTCTTCGGCATACTGTCAATCATACTCCGGTAGATGTCGGAGGTGTATATGAGCTGAGATCAAGAATGCTGCTGAATAGGGAGGTTCCAGCGTTGAGCTCAAGGACATCTTTAAGAGGACATCCCGCTGCCACCTTCCTGCGACGGCTCGGTGCGATATCTTCATGGAGTATATACTGTACCATTTGAAGCAGTTATCTGAACTGATCCTCATGGAGTGATGTGTGCATGGGTCGCAGGCCAGAAAGCCACTGCATCTTTCACTCTCAGGTCATGCAGATGCACGATACCCACCAGAAATCAAGGTGCGATGTGGCAGCAGAGAGTATATAGTTGGCTGCATATACTCGTCCTTGGGACTTCATGTGTGTGAAAACGGCAATGCGAATGGTCTGGGGCTGATCCTTTCTCTTGTCCTGGTGCAGCCGCATCGGCAGTGTCACCGAGCGTTGTACGGACAAGAAAGCCTTCTATTGCAGAGACACACCCAGTCATTGTCTGTCAATGGCACCCCACCAAGAACGGCGAGAGGGGGCCCGAAGAATTCACTGCAGGAAGCATGGCCAGAGTCTGGTGGCTGTGCACAGAGGCCTGCTTATCATGCGGCATTGTGCATGAATGGGAGGCAAGGATTAGCCATCGCACAAAAACAGGCCAGCCAGCTGGCTGCCCATTCTGCTCAGGTCTACGCGTTTGCACCTGCAGCTCATTAGCAGCTGTGCGGGATGACTTGATGGCGCAATGGGACTACACAGCCAATAAAGGCGTGCATCCTGAGCAGATCAGCGTATATTCCAGCAAGAAGATATCCTGGGTGTGCTCCCAGCACGGCCCATGGCTTGCCTCCGTGCATGACAGGGCTTTTGGCAGTGGCTGTCCAGCGTGCGGGCGACTGGATAGTGCCAAAAACTTTTCAAAGCGGGGCCTCCTCAAGGATGAGCACCCGGAGCTTGTTGCGCAGCTGCACCCCACCAACAATGAGCACTTGGATCTTGACAAGGTCACCAGCGGCAGTGAGATAAAGGCGGTGTGGGTGTGCCATGACCGCAAGACTGCTCCTCCTGGATGCACCCATGCCCACGAGTGGTCAGCCACAATCAATAAGCGCACCGGCTCAGGGCAAGTAAAAGGACATGGCTGCCCCTTGTGCTCTGGGCGTGTGGTATGCCCATGCAAATCTTTGGCTGTGAAGGCGCCGGAGGTTGCCGCGCAGTGGCACCCCACGCGCAATGGCGACAAGCGACCCGACCATGTGGGCGCTCACAGTAATTTACATGTGTGGTGGCAGCATGTCAGTGAGCTGACAGGTGAAGTGCACGAGTGGAAAGCTGCAATTATGGGTCGCGTGAGGACCTGGGAATTTCAGGGACGCTTGAGCTGCCGCTCTTGCAGAAGGGAGGAGCAGCAGAAGCTGATCAAGAGGTGAAGGGGATTTCACCAAAAGACACCAAAGACCCAGTCTCAAGAGAGGCCCTCATGTGTGCAGAGGAAGGCTGGATGGGGAATAATATCAATTGCTGCAGCGCACCTAGCCTTTGGGGGTGGAAACTAGCGTGGACTACTGTGTGAGTAATGAAAGTACAAGTGCTCCAGTCTCCAATAATGGCACAGGTTGCGAGGCGGCGCCCTGCGCAGGCCTGTTGCTCAGCGCTTGCCGTTTTCTGAACTTTTTATTTCAAATGAGAGCTTCTTTACAGTGGCAGGTTCAAAGGGTGCAGAATGGGTTTTTTTTGTGTCTTAGACTGTGTCTTTCACTGCAGCTGCTGTAATATGAACCATTGCGCAATGCACCGGCATGCCAGAAGTACGTACTGTGGCGTGACCAAGGATCCCTTATGACGTCAATTTGAAATCACCCATGATTGAGTTTATAAATTAACTAACTAGCCTTGTCATGGCATGTATATATAACATTAAATCTGGTTTTACTGTGCATGTTCTAGATATTTAGTGCCTCTGGAATGTTCTAGCACTTGTACATGTAGAAAGCGTTGGAAGGATGTGGGTCGTTCCACAAGGAACGATCTGCAAGGATGCCAAATGCGGACTGGCCCTCTTCGCCCCTCAGGGCCTGCGAATATTCTCTTGCCCTTCAAACTCGCTGGCAAATCAAACTGACAGCCAAAACGTGTCTCAAAGCCCACAAAAAATTACGACTTACGACCGTCAATTGCGCTGCCGAGACCGTCATTTGTGAAGCTTGCCAGTGACGCGGAGAGGCAGGCAGCCGACTTGCAGGACATCCATCGGCTTAGCTAACCCAGGTGGGCTAGCCCACCCCAGAACTGCACGGATAGATTCTCGGCTCTATTCAGTCAATATCTCACCTCTCCATTATATGATGCACCTCCGCAAGGCTAAACCAGTCCTTCTTGCTCACCATCGCCTTTGGCGATCCTCCAGGCCGCATTCCGTGCAGTCCCCGGTCCACACTCTTTTGTTGAGGCTTTGAACGCATTGAGTTGGCTGTATACGCTCAGAATGAATCCAAATTGTCGTCCGTACACAGCATCACGGTACAGTGTCGGATTGACGGCTCACAGTATAGGACAGGATGAGATGTGTTTTATACATGGAGTAGACATACAGTACGATGTTTGTGTAAGCAAGTTCCACTTAGTTTTTGATATCTCTTTAGCTTGATATCTCGCTAAGGTGCAGCACATTTACACGATGTGCTTCGCAGTGCGTGGGAGCTGCAAGCGCCAGCCATGAGGGCCATCCTCATCGCAGCCGCGCTGGTTCTGCTGTGCCAGTCATGCATCAGGGCAGAGGACTCCGGTGACAAGCAGTTCACCTCTGTGAGTCATCCCTGACCCTAAAGACAATTGTCATACACACCATGTCTGCTGTTGCCTATCACTCATCCCTGTCACTGATATATTAATTTCCCACCACTCATTTGGAGCAGACATGCATTTTCGTTTTGTAAGTACTTTTTGGGGCCTTCAAAATTTACACGAAGCTGCAGTCAGGTAGTGTAACGTCCTTGCAATTTACCGGGGACAGCCTCATGTTGCAGATTATCAGCGCTCCGCAGCCCTCTTGACTGCATGCATGCTGTGACAACGAGCTCCACTTGCTCAGCATTAATCACATGATTACTGACAGGAACTACCTCAGCACAGTGACTGAGTACTTGTAATGCTGTGGTGCAGAGGGCTGCCGAGGAGATCATCCAGGGCAACATTGAGACCGCCACAAAGAGGGTGCTTGATTTAATAAACAAGCCCACCCCCAAGCCTCAGGAGACCACAAGCCCTGAGGGCACAAGCACTGCAGGGTCTTTAACGACCCTGCCACCCCCCAGCACAAAGACCCCTAATTACCTCAACCCCATTGTCAGCGCCACGACGGCCAACAAGTGAGCCCCTCTCTAATGTACATTGAGGTATGAATGCCAGGGCCGCATCGATGCACAGAACTTTTTCATGTATTTCACTCGTTCTTTTCATAAGCAGCAGGCAGTGACACTGCCAAGCTACCCACCTTGAAAGAGCGCTACTGACTTGATCAATCAGCTGCGAGTATTAGATAGTATGGTGCCCAGCAGAATGACTGCCTCGCTTCCTCGCTAGCAGCATTGACTGCAAGAGAGCCTGATGCACAGGGTTTGCCCTCTGTTGGGCCGCCCAAGAAGCCACTGCCAGAATTGCAGGACTTGCAAGTGCTGCAGCAGCATCAAATTCTGCTGCTTGATTTGATATGTTCTCGAGCCAGGCCTGCGATTCAGGCAGCCCTGCTGTGCATGCTGTTATAGCGTGCCCCATCTGGAAAACGTCATGCATTCCATCCGTTTATGTAATGACCATAGGAACACACATTCAAATTATAATCTGATCTGCGCAGGTATCAGCCTTTTGTGGAGCAGGCCGGGTCTCCGGGAATTTTTCCTTCAGCTAATAGCCCAGCCTTCAACCTCGGCCCCGGCACCAGTCGCTATCTCGTTATCGGAGGTGACTCACCCGCATAGATTAGTGATCCGGTTTACTCACCTACCCAGATGATTCACCACCCGCATGCAGATGACTATATAAGGCCCGCTGGCAGTCCCTCGCAGGCTTGGCCTGGGCTTGAGTTGTGATCAGTGACTTGAACGCTCAGAACACCCAGACCCGTGCATCAGCATCATAATTAGATTAGTAAAACCTACTAAGTGCTGACATGGCGGTGCAGATTGGGGCCGCATTGGGAGCGCCCAGAGTTTGGGCTTGGACCAGTGCAGCGCCAAGGACTATGGTGGCAACAACGACGTCCAGGGTGAGTCATGCTTCACAAACCCTTCTTTTATATATGCAGTAGAGGCAGACCATTGAAGAGCTGGAATGACTATGTGAGAGATGACCTTGATGCTATTGGGCATCCATATGACTGGTGGAGGGAGTGCAAGAACCGAGAAGACTGATGAGCGATAAATCAGGTGTTGCCTGACGTACCTAGTCCTTGAGGACTGGAAAATGTAATAATAAGAACAATAATATGCTGCAGCATTATTACTTATTTCTTGATCTCACAAAGACCATAATTGAGAACACCTCTCTGGCTCCAAGATAATGCTGTGTGACATGGTCTTGCCGTCACATATAGTGCGACTGGAATGATGGTTGCTGTGCTCGGAAGAGTCCTTTGTGCCAGTGTGTCATGACTGACTGAGCATGAATCATGATGACGTCATGCGCGTGCAGGTGCGCTGCAGCAGACGGAGACTGCCCTGCTGGCGGATCAGGTGTGCGGGCTTCTGGGCGGCTGCCAGGCGGTCATCGGCACCGGAGACAACTTCTACCAGTGTGTACGTACCCCTCCTCGCTTCCCATGCATTATTAACCCCTTCAGAAGATATCCGTGCTGTGCTTCCTACAGTGCTGCCCATTCTGGGCATTCCAGTAATCGCAAGTCAGTCTTACTTTCTCTTCTTATTATTATTTGGGCATCCATGCATGCTGTGGCCCCCGTAATGTGACAAGCCTCCAGGGCAAAGACCCCGTAATGTTTGAGGACATGCATGCTAGTGATGACCGTAATAAATTTTTGGCTTCCTTGCTGCGCAGGGTGTATACCCCGGAGACACCACCAGCCGCTTTCAGTCAGACTGGTAAGCATTTCCGCTGTCTCTCATGAGGTAGATTGGGCATGTTTACTAAAAGGCAGCACCTGTCTTCTCACCTCAAAATGCACCTGTACTGGCATTTGCTTGTTCCTTATGTGCAATTTTCACACTTACATTAATTTTGGCCCCGGCTGGCGGGGGGCGGTTCAAATACTGAGCACCGTGCCCACGGATTATTGGATCTTGCTTGGATCTGGCGAGTCCAACAAGGGTAGGATTGTGGCAGCCTTTAACTGCAGCTTGTCTGCAGGACGCACCTTGCCTCTTGGCAGGTAAAAGCCTGTAATAATAATAATCACATTGCTTTTTTTGATATTATTGAGCGAGATCAATGTCTGCTTGCAGGTCTCAGATCTACCAGACTCCCAAGACACCAAACCTGCAGGGCCTGGTGAGTAATCCCAAACCCATTTGAAGACAGAGTAATCTCTGCAGTAAGATTTGTGATGTGTCTCTGAGTGCACTTAGAAATCAAACCTTCAGTGCTTCTAAAATTTGCCTTTTGTAGAAGCTGTGCTGACTGGATGATGACTGGACCGCAGACATGGTACCAGACCTTTGGCAACCACGACATGGTCATCACTGGTGACTCATCCGCTGAGCTGCAACTTTTCTTCGTAATGTCTCACAATGCCACCACCTCGGGCAATCTTTGGCTTTGCATGCATGCACCACGATCACTGCAGACCTGCGTTTAACATCAGTCTATGATCTTAGTCTGCTTGTAACGTTCCATGTACGCGGCAGAACTCCAGTCAAGCTGTAGAAAGTAGATTCACCATGTAAAGAAGGGTGCCTGTGCTGCAGGCAGTGTGGAGGCTCAGATCGACTACAGCAAGACGAATCCCAAGTGCGCCCTTTGCTCGACAATTTTAGACCATGCGCCTGACACTATATGAAACCATCGAATCACATGCTCCATAGACCAAGCATTACAAATGTACCAAAAAAGTATGCTTCTGCAAAAAGCGCATGCCTCATGTAGAAAGTACTCTCAATGATGGCTTCATACTTGCATGGTTTCTCAATTAATGGTTCAGATATGCAAGCATGCGGACCAAGACATGTGCTGTTTTTGAGAATGAGCAAGAAAAATGAGATTGATGGCTGCGCGCAGGTGGCAGATTCCCAGCAACTACTTCCTTGTGGACCTCCCCACCACAGCGGGGGGCCCCAAGATCCGCGCATTCTTCATCGACGCAAACCCCTTCATTGCCAGGTGCGCAATGGAATCTGAAACAAATCAATTTTACCCTGAACCCCACACGATGATTTAGAGTCCTCAGAGCAATCATTTATGTGTTGACTCAGCATGCCTTCTCTTCAGGTTTATTCAAATTCAAGCGCGCTGCTCTTTGTATGTTCCGTTGAGGTCAATTTTAAGCACGTGTTATCTGGATATTCCCAGCGTGCTGAAAGGCTTTGTGCTTGTTCGCAGCTACAACGTCACGGGCCAGAAGTACAACAAGGCCTACTACAAGGCACACGTAAGTCCTGTCTAGCAGCTGAAGGATGAGCTTAGAATGAAACCATCTGAACCCATGGGTTGCCACCACTGAAGTCACTGCTATACTAAAAAATAAGCTGTCAAGAATCTGCAGGCACAAAATCACAGCATATCGAAGCATAGAATGTGCATTGCTGATGGCAGAGAGATATGGCTACCTGGGTAGGGGGGACTTTGGTGGAAATGGTGGCTTGAGATCGTTCTGACTTGTGTGTGTGTGTTTGGTTTTGCAGCTGAATGCGACATACATTGATGGCCAGATCGCATGGCTGCAGTCCAACCTGGCATCATCCACTGCTGACTACAACATTGTTGTGGTGCGTGCATGCATGCAAGATTTTTGGGCTACCAGATTACCCATGCATGCAGATCATGCCAAGTTGCCTTGGAAATTTGCACCAAGGATGTGCTCACTAGCCAGCATGTCACCTGAGGTTCAGCAGAGCTCTGGATGATTCTTCATCTGTCTTGAGGAAGGATTCCTGCGAGCCACGCGCACTACTTTTAAATAATCGTCACCGCAGTGCCGTAATATCTCATAAGCAGCATGCACTGCTGCCCTCTGTGATTACTCATGTGTAGCATGTGACACGCTGCATTTCAGCTCTTTGTTCATATACACTATACTCCATTTGGGCAACGTCATGTTTTTTTGTGTGAACAGTCTCCATTGAATCATGCTGTTGTGCTGTGCAGGGACACTACCCGCTGTTCGGCTCGGCCACGCAGTACGGATTTGACCAGACCGGCAAGGCAACCTCCCCTTACCCAGGCAACTTCAACGCATGGCAGAAGGTGAGAAACGCCTCTTGCTGCCACTCAGAGATACAATGCAGACTATCAACGTAGGCTGGAGGGGACTTCTAGATAATGCCTTTTTTCAACTCTTAAAGTAAAGTCAGGTGCAAGCTGGGTGAAAGGCTCTATGTTTGATTACTCATCAAAAACCTAATCAAGAGGCGTCCAATGCTCAATATCACAGGACGTACTGATTGGGCAAGCACGTTTGTGCAGTGACTGCTGCTGACCTGGCATGGGCTGTGTGAGCATGTGTGCATGCTGTGACTCACCCCTGTCCTGAAAGCAGGGGACACAATATATAACAGTTCAAGTTTGCTTTTCCATCAATTCAAACCCCTGGAACCCTGCATGCTGATGTGGCATGCGGCGTGTGCGCGCAGCTGCTGACGACCATCTACAACAACAAGGCGACCGCTTACATGAACGGCCACGATCACGTCATGACAGCTGGCAACCCTACTCAGCCGGGCGCTCCTGTCCCTTACAATGGCCACACCGTCTTCCTGACCTCCGGTGAGTGCTTTTTCACATGCTTTGAACTTAATCGAAGTGACTGTCATGAGGAGCTGACCTTTACTGCTTCGATGTGCCTTTCTTGGAGCTCTTGAATTAAGGCTTTTTTGATTCGCCAGAAGGGAACTCTCCGCTGCAATTAGAAGGCTATCTCTCCAGATAGTATTCGGGTGAACACAAATCTTGGCAAATAGGAACCAAATACGATGATCTGCGATGCAGAGTAGCAGCGACAGAGCTTATTGCATCATTTATAAGCTGACTAGGCAGCCTGTCGAGATAGCTAGCGTGGTGTATCAGGACCTTGTGCCTGAGCAGCAGACCCTGCTGTTGAGTCATGAAAGCTCTGTAACATGACTGATAGGACTGATGGTATAGGGGCCGGATCATGGGGCGAGCCTGCCGACAGCTGTGGACCGGCAAACAGCAAATACTACACAAACGGAGGTGATCCTCCGTACCCTTTGTGTAATAGTACTTCAATGACAGGGTGTGCACACAGGCCTGGCACCATTACTGGTCCATTTTGAGTCACACCAATTGCATGCCGGTCAAGGCAAGCAAGCCAGCATTATCCTAATCTAGCAGCATTGATATCTACATCGGTCGGCTCTTTGCTTCTTGCATGCAGGGCATCATGAGATTTCTATTGAGCTCTTTAAAGCAAAAAATAGTCTGCATTGAGCCGGAATTTGTTTTTTTCACATTTCTCTTGCAGGCAACGGAGGCTTCATCATTGTGAGCGCAAACGCATCCACTTTCCAGTCAGACTTCTTCGTGCTAGGCTCGCTCTTCTCCCAGTGCACGATCACCGCATTCGCAGACAAGACCAGAGCGCCGATCATTTCAGAAAACTGCGCACTCGGACTGCCCAACTCATGCTGCAGCGCACCCAGCAGCGCTTGCTACCGCTGAGGTGAGCGCTTAGTAAGGCTTAGTCACGCCCTTTTGCCCCTTTACTCATGGTTTGTAACACTTCTGCTCGCTTTGAGGTGAACTCCAGTTGACTTCCGCGAACAGACTTTCCAATGCACCTGTTCACTATTCCACTTCACAATGGTCTGGCAGTTACATCCAATATTCTTCCATGCCCATCGATAGAGCTTTGGAGAGTTGGCAATTATTTAACCATTGCCGTGCTTTTGCTGCAGGGCCTGCAATGAGAATGAGATGAGACAGCTAATGGCTCATCTTCAGAAAGGCAGCGAGCAACAGCGCAGTGCTCCAAAGCTCGGGTCCGGAGCCCAGCTTGCAAGGCTGGTGGCTTTGGGCCAGCAGTGGTGCTCGCATGTCTTGTACATACGCAAGGAGAATTTGTGGGACGTCGGATTATGGAGGGCTACAAAAGGGGTTCATAGATTGCTTCTTGCAGAAATTGTGCTGTCGGGAACCAATAGTGTCCTGGAGCAATTTAGAGAGTCCCTAATAATTATGCAAGACAGAAGTTGACCAGCCATTCAGCGTCATGCCTGCCACTGGGGATTCCACTATTGCCCTCAGTAGAGCAGCGCTGGACGATCTGATTGCTGATGTCAACGTGATCGGATTTAATTTGAGCAGCGCCGCAGGCAGATGTCTTGTGCGCACTGGACAGGGGATAACTGACCAGTGGCCGGCTCAGCCCAGCGGCTCTTCTTTCATTGGGTCTGCTTTATTGCGTATTTAATTCTGGTCTAGACTCAAGTCGCAGCTATGAGAAGTGCGAGCCAGAGACTGGAGTAGGTAGAACGCCAATTTGAACTTGTTTTAGGGAAAGCCTATCAATTGAAGTAGTCAGAAAAATGATGTCAGAACAGACTGTCAAATGCGTTTTTAGAGAAGAATTTGGAAGAAGAGTGCTGGACGTCAGACTTCGAATAGAAATTTGAAATGTTCCGAGACTGTGACATTGGGCATCATCTACCGAAATGTTCTTGCAAACTTCATTCCATTACGCCTAGCAACCGTCTAAGTTTTGCATGCGTCCGCTTGAAAAGGTCTTTTTATAATGCGGAGCACAGTCTTTCATCCGGTGTTCTCGCCTTGTTCAAGGTACCACACACACCAAGTGATCCACGTTGATGAACCCAGCTTACATTTCGTTGTGTGACTGCAATCATCGAGTATACTCTGCCAGGGCACTAATTAATTCAATTTTTTGTGTATGCAGTCCAAATCACCGTATATGCAGCGTTGTTGCGACGAGAAGAATACGGCATCGAAAGCCTCCTTGCCAAACTATTGCCCTTCTCAACCAGATCCTTCGGCCTTTTGTTCCTTCCAAAAGGTGCTTCGGTTACCTAGCAAATTGACTGATGTGAGAAGTCAATCAGGAAGAAGAATAAAACAATAATGCCTACTCCCCAGTCGTCGATGCTTTGTTGGGGCATGGGGGACTTGCTACTTCTTTATAACATAAAATTAATTGCTGTTGCATGCGCAGGAGTCCAGTGGATGATGCACGAGCAGAGCTGCTAGAAGCAATAAGAGGAGGCAGCACCGATCTGCAGCAAGTGAGCAGCATCGTGGACATCTTGCTGGAATCGAACCTGCCCTTTAGAGAGCAACTTTTGGGCGGGGGACCCTGGCAGGTTGGGCTTTGCCTTTTCACTCTATCACAGATCCTTATAGCATAGTCTTGGACCCTTGGTGTATCAGGCTACTGGTTAAAAAGACGACCATGCAAAGCAGAACGTGGGACCTTCACGTGAGCAGAGAATCTACAATTAACAGTTGGTGAAAGTGTTTGCTGTGCAGGTTGTGTACTCTAGGGGACCGCTGCTTTGGCAGGGATTCACTTTGGCAGGCAATGCGCTGTCCAAGCGCAGGATTGGCCGGTCCAGAAACAAGGTGACCTCCTTGTTGCTTTTCCATGCTACAAATATGCTTCCAGGCTGCACCGTCGGAAGGCTGCTGCACTGACAGGTCTTATAGACTAGAAAATTCTGGGACCTTTTCTTTGAGGCTCCCATTTGCTCCCTTGTCAGAGGAGTTGTGCGCAGCGCAAATTTTGCATCTGCATCTGCTGCCTACACTATGTGAGCTCCCAGCAGGTGCAAAGCTGTCAGCTTGAAGGATTTCACATGCATGCAAGCTTGTTAGGTCACGAGCTCGCTTCTTGGTGTACAGGCCTCGCAGGAGTACAACCCGGCAGACCGCAGCGTGATCAACAGAGGGGAGATCTTTGGGCAGGGCGTCTGCGTCGCTGCCAGCGGCTCCTATGAACCCGTGGTGAGGATTTTTCCCATAGAATTCCTTGCTGTAAATTTCCTCTGCACATGCCTTCCTGCGAAGGGCAGCGCCACTTGCAGAGACAGCGCGCTCGTGATTCTGCTGTGGCAGGGACAGTTTGGGTTTTCCCCTTGTACAAGCAGATTCGGATCTTTGCTTGGGATGTGCTTCGGTGGCTGCTTTTGCATATGCATATTTTGACGGCCCGTTTTCGTCGCGCTGCTGTTTGCATCTACTGTCCAGGCAACTTCTGTTTCGGTCTCCAGTTCTGGGACCGGGTGTATATTCCTCATTTCGAAAGTGAATTTGAATTCAGGTTTTATTCTGTTGTTCGGATAATGCCGCAGGGGGAGACAGACAGGATGCCGGTGCTAGTGAGGGCGGAGATAGAGGGGGGGCAGCTGCGCGCATTTGGGAAAGTGCTGCCGCTGCCGATCCGGGGATCCGGTTTTGTGCGCGTTGCGTATCTGGACGACTGCATCCGCGTGCTTCAGGACCGGCGCGGCGGCGTGGCCGTGCAGATGAGAGAAGACAGGCTTCGGCAGATCATTGGGGACAGCGGCTGATGTCTTCAAATTCAACATGTATTTTTGAGCAAGAGGCTATGTGCGCGGCGGCGTGGCTTTGGCAGATTATTGGAGACAGCTGCTGATGTATTTGAGTTCGACTTTCAAATTTGAACCCTCGAAATTATGTGCACGGCGGCGAGGCAGTGCAGATGCGAGTAGACCGGCTCCGACAGATTATTGGAGATAGCGGCTGATGCTTTCAAATTCAACATTCATATTCAAGCAGGAAATTCTGTGTGCGGCAGTGTTGCCGTGCAGATGCGCTGCGACAGATTGTCAAAGGCGGCAGCTGAGCTTTTGATTTTGCATTTTAGCGCTGGAACGAGGTTTTGTGCTCTTTTTTCTTCTACGGTGGTTTGTGAGAGTTGTGGAGTGTGAGTGCGAGAGGAACATCTGCAGCGCAATGTTTGGCCAAAGCGGCTGATTTCCTAAATGCTATGCTTGAATTCATTGTAAGATGCGACCCCAGCTGGACCCAGCTCAGTGGCTAGGTGTATTTGAGGGGTTTGCTGCATTGATGAATTTAGTGGTGCTGTCAGCTCTATAAACAAGGATTAATTTCGTGTGAAAGAGATGAAGATAAAGTAAGGGCTGTTATGTATTCCACTGGTCAGTGATGTGCTGTACCGCCGCCTTTCATGAAAGCTAACTACACTAATTCTCTCCTGTCTAAGACCAGTCCATTCCGATAGGTTTTCGGCATCATTGCTCAGAACAGGGACCGTAATCAGGACACTAGCAGGTCAGCGATCCCTCATAAGCACAGCAAAACTGCTGACAGTTTGCACGCATCACAACCCCCTATCAGCATTACCCTTCAGAGGTTATATCAGCGTGCACAGTCTCTGCCATACACTCCCTAAGACTGCGCCCGTTCTTTCAGGACAGGCAATTTCCTTATCCTTCATCATTAAGAATGCAGCACTCTCCCCTGGTCATGTTGACGATTTAGCGCCCTGTTTAAGGCTCATCAGACCAATCTGCACTGAAGACTCAAAATGTGCAGCATGCATCTACAAACTACCATATAAGTCAAACTACTAGCAAACTAATTAAGTTCCGAACAACGATCTGCATCACAGGACTGCAATGCCAGTCCCGTGGGAAGCGCGTCTGCTTGAAACGGGTCAATAAAAGGGTAAAATCCTCCTGCGGAAGGGATGGGAGAATTCCTCAGCTAACTCGCAACATAGTGGTACCCGATGATCACGACATCATGTCACGGTGTCATGTCTTGATTTACTTGCGTGCCTGAGAGCCTGCAGCTGCAGGCAGGGACATCTCAAGGTCCAAGAATTTCTCGACGCCATCCTTAGAGTTGCGCGCTGTGTGCCTGGGGAATTGTGTGCTTCCATTGTTGGTCAGCTGAGCTGGCGCAGGTTGCCTCTACAGGCTGCGCAGCCGGCGCAGCTCGGCCGACACCGGCCTCCCCGGCAGCGGCTGCGCGCGCGCGTCGGCCCTGACCGGCAGCTTCCCAGAAGCTTCCGCGGCAGTTTCTGACGCGCCGTCACCCCCGCCGTTACCAGCCTCGCTGTCTTTCTTAGAGAGCTCCGTCAGCAGGAGTTCCCGGTCCTCCCCAGCCGCTAGCCGGTCCCTCTTGAGGGTGTAGTACAGCGCGAAGTAAACCAGGAACTTCACCGCCATCGGAGCGAGCATGATGCACAGCAGGCCGTTCTCCAGAGCGCGCGCATTGCCTAGATTGGCCGCTGCCTCGGCGGTTGCGCGGGCTGCGGAGGAGTTCCCTCCAGCGGCGGCCGGCGGCGCCGCGGTGCCTGACAGCATCAAAGAGTGAGTGCTTAAAATTGTTTCCGTAAGGGTCAAGGGAAATGATGCCAGGGTTAGGACGGCTATGGCCCAAGACTGCAGACTGGGCGATGCACCTCCTCTCATTAGGGCAAAGGCAAGTTCAGGCTTTTTGCAAGAAGACAAACACATGGTGTTGAGACGGTGTTCATTCTGCCAGCAACGTACCTGTGTGCTTGTGGGAAAGACTGGTGAAGCCGAAGAGCTTCTGGGCGAGCACGCCAGCCAGGGGTGTGCTGAGAGCGCCAATTGCGCCGGTAATGCATTTGTCGAACGCGTACACCGATGTGCGCACCGCCTCTGGGACAATCTGCGCATGAGTGTGCAGATTTACTAAATTGCTTACTAAGAGGCATGTGGCAGAATTACTAAATTGCTTACTAAGCGGCATGTGTCAGACAAAAATATTCTTAAATGCTTTTTATGAATATATGTTTTTGAACCTTTACTGGACCTTAAAATCCACCATTGCATTCCCCGTGGAAAAATCATTACTGTAAAGGCCCCTTTCCTCAACCCTAAAATCATTTTCCCTAAACCCTAAGCTAAATCATTGTAGAAGTATTTCCGTGGCATGTGTCACCAGCTAGAAACATCTCAGATGGATACACAAGAACGCAAGCATCCGATGCTTGCGCGTACATAGCCAGAGTCTGGCAATGAATGGCACGATATATTGCGCGTACAGAGCATGTCCCGGATCATTGCTGATCGTTCAAAGAGCCCATGCGTGACATTAAATGCTTGTCATATCACCCGAAATCCTCTTGTGCTGAGTTAGTATCAGCATCTGCTGGCTGTGAGGCGTTTCACACAGCTCAGGGTCACAGCAGCTTGGATGTGAAGGAGTGCATATAAGAATGATAGTGGTGGCGTGGCATGAAAGTGATCACCTCGGCAAAGATGGCAGCGTTGTTTGAGGCGGGCCAGGAGCTGAGAGCGCCGATGGCGAAGCAGAGAATTCCGTACCCTGGCAGGAGGTGGTCCAAGCTGCCCGGCACACCGCTCGAATACTTTGAGCACCCTGCATGCAACATGGCTTGAACTCTGTCCCTATCTCTCTAGACAGACATTTGCTCAAGATTTACACAGACAAAACAGACCAGACTGGCTCTCATCTGGCGTGCGCAAATCTGAATCCATCATTCTAATCGCATATCAGTAGCTGAGAATTCATAAAAAACAGAGCACTCCATGCAAATCCTGGGTGAATGATGTCATTTTTGGGGCCCATGACGTACAATCTATTCTGAGCAGGCACATCCAAATTTAAATTCGCATTGAGGGCCAAGCCAGCAGCTGTGATTTACAGGGCACGGCCTTGGAACGAATCCCGGTCTGGCGCATGCACGGGCGGCGTGGCAGCATCGTAGCATGTATCCCTCAAAGGAAGGTTCTCAGAGCAGCTTCCACATATCAGAAAGCATTTGAAGTGCAGTAATAATAGTAAAAGTAGTAGTAATAATAATAATAATAATAGCAGTAATAATATTAATATTATTAATAATAATAAATTTAGGCATTAAATACCCCTGATCCTTTGATTTAAGCCCGTGAATCTCAAAAGTGCACCGTACCAGGCATCGCCTTGTATAGGACGGCGGTGAGCGGCCCGGCGGTGGCCATGGACAGTTGGTTGATAAAGGGGCGCGCCGCGTATGGCATGCGCACCTGTACCATAACACATGACTAATCTCTGCCATGCACGTACTAATTGAATGCCTAGTCAGCACTGCGGTGGAGCAATTTTGACGGCCTCAGGAGCAACTTATCAGCCATGCATGCATGCATGCAAATCAGAGCCGGGTTCCTGTTGTGTGCCCAAAAATCAATCATCCTTTCTGTCTTTCCTTTGTAAGCATGTTGGGCCTTGACAATCATTTCACAATCTGGCCGGGCATACACAAGCAATCACAAAATAAAAGATCTATGAGAAAATTACTGCGAGTGCATCTGCGGCCCAGCCGCCCATGAGGAAGCCCAGAGCCACGCCCAGTGTCGTGCACAGGCTCAAGGTGGCAGTGGCAACGCTAGAGAAGCCCAGCAGCTGCATGGGCACACAATCTTCAAGTCAGCACCCCTTTGATGAATATCTCGTATCTGCGCGTTTCCTGCTTTGTAGTTGGATTGTGGGGTTACACAAGGTGAGCATGATGTTTGTTGCTAGGCTGAAGTAGCCCAAGCGTGGGTCAGTGAATTGTTTCATAGCCTAAAGATGCTTGGGGATTTACTCTCTACAACACAACAAGCTCTGGTGGTTGGCCAGATTTCACAGCCCTGCTTTGCTTTGTGGTGGTGGTCTCTTCCTCCAGGATTTGTCAACAGATCGTCCAGTGCATTGAAGCATTGGGGTGAGGAGATTGGCTGACCTGGAAATAGAGGACCTTGTAGCCGAAGCCCATGAAGCCGATGGTTCCTACGATGCTGGCAAACATGATGATCTGGAACGACCTGCCGCATTACACTCTCATTGATATGAGTAGTCCTGCATGACTATCTTGCCACCAGATTTGTGCCCGTCCTCACAAAACAGCAGACCAAGGATCAATGCACACGCGACTTTTTCAGAATCCACAGCAAGACTGTGGTGCTTGACTTGTCAAGGGGTCTTCTTGAAACGAACTTATGCGCCTACAGAAGGAATCGTCTCTGGCTGCTTCAAACACATTGCGTCTGATCTGTAACAGGATTGCGTCTGGGTAGGCTCTCCTCTATTTCATTTACATTGCCTCAGTGGGGGACCAAAACAATTTGGGCTGAAGGTCATGCTCAAGGAAGAACTCTCACCTGATCCGGAACACCACCTTTGTGGCTGTGAAGATGGTGATCAGCCCTTGCCACAGGGCTTGGCCAAAAGAGGCCGCTTCTTTATTTTGCCCCTGCCCTGCCTGCATGTTGCGCGGCTCAATCCCCCCAAGGAAGACGGCCGCAGCTGCCGTTGCCGCAAATGCCGCCACTACAAATACCATCACTCGCCAACCCTGTGACATCATCGGACAAAAAAAGTGTATTCACAACATGGGCTTTCTGCCGAGAGGCAAGGTGCAGGTGAAGCCTGCCACACTTCTTACCCTGATTTGGAGTTGCCAGATGCAAAAGACCCCCAGGATGAACAGGCAAGCTCAGCATTTGAGGAGTAAAGGGCTGTCAAGTTGAGCTGGCGCTGCTGCACCAAGGCCGTTGCAATTACATCTGTCTTGGCGTAAATCTTACACGTTGTGGGTCCAGCAATTCACGCAAGTCTGCGCACCTCATAGTTGTGGATTTCTCGGTTGCCGTAGGTGATCGCCAGGAAGTTGAACAGCATGCCACCTGTGCATCACGATTAGCCTCAAAAGGGCCCTTGCTCTTTCTCTCCCTGGCCAGAACATGCAACAGATAAATAGTTCACCACGTTGTACTGTTCAATAGAACCAAAGACAGAAAGCAAGAAGTACAAGGCAGTGCAAGCGCCAAGAAGGGAGGAAGGGCTGTCTTGAAATGTAAGCAGAGCGCATAAACACACATAACTTCTTCCAACCCAGGAGCACAGAAAAACCCCCAAAATTAATTTGTGTAACAAAATCTCCAGTATGTCCAAATTTGCAATGTGTGCGCACCCAGGGCGGAGACTGTGAAGATAGTGCCAAAGGCTCGCCCCCGCTGACGCGCATGGTACACCTCAGCGATGATGGACTGCACGCATGGCATAACTAACGCCAGGCCCACCCCATTCAGGGCGCACCACGCAGCCGCCTGCCACATGCATCGGCAATTCTTTATTATTTTGTTATTACTACTACATGCTTTTCCTGCCAAAAGGCAAGGTACGTCCTGCAGACTAGTTGCATATAAAGGCTCCCACAATCCTAACCCCTGTTGGACTCGCCAGATCCAAGCAAGACCCAATCAACCGTGGGCACGGTGCTCA
>JADEYI010001337.1_pt1 | contig 19369 bp, 21 predicted proteins | sample 8542331 | NCBI WGS metagenome assembly JADEYI01 (sample SAMN16510988, study PRJNA670497) | mine drainage metagenome | isolation source: biofilm near Copperflume 1 | place: Germany: Marsberg coppermine Kilianstollen | collected 2018-02
GTGACCTCCACACCCCCACCATACTACGCGCGCACTAACTTGGCGGGGACCCTAATTAAGCGGTCATCCCCCCATGGCAAGAAATCCCACACCGCAAGAAATAGAGCACATCGATCAAGGAGAGCAAACAATGAGCAAAGAGACCGGTCCTGAGGCGGCAGCCAAAGGCGTTGTCGAGGATGTCAAAGGCAAAGCCAAGGAAGCGGCGGGTGCCCTCGCCGGAAACGATTCGCTTCGAGACGAAGGCAGAGCTCAGCGGGATAAGGCCGAAGCCCAGCGAGACGTGGCTAAGAAGGAGGCTGAGGCGGACAAGTCCCGGGCCACAGCCAAGGCCCACGAGGCAGAGCAGCGCGCTCATCAGCGGTAGCCGAATCCCGCGATCGAGAAGGCGCGAACTCGACGGGTCGAAGCCGGAGAGACGACCGGTCTCTTCGGCTTCGACTTGCTCGGCGACGACGTGCGCCACCAGGCGGCCGGATGTATGGGCTGCACCCGGTGGATCTCGAGGGGCGCGCACACCCGGCCCCAGCGTCAGGCTGTCAGCGATCGACCGCCTGTTGCAGCTGAGCCTTTGACATTGTCGACCTACCCACTACATTCTTCCGACGCGCTTCCTCATAGAGTTGCTGGCGGGTACGCCCTCCACTCCCCTTGTGAGAGCGAAGACCGCCCCTACGGCTCGAGGAGATGTCCTTCACTGAGGTGCGACTGGCCGTCTTGGATTCGCCCGACCGTGCCCGCTCCTTGTTGACTGTCCGTGCCGCAATCTCCTCCGCCTGTCCTTCTGACTCCCCTCGGTCAATCAGCCCTTCCTTGATATGGTCATACTGACGCTCTCGCTTCTGATTCCATGTCCCTCGAGGCACCGCTCCTCCCTCCGTCAGATGGTCCGTCACGGCGTTCTCACTGGATGCGGGCTCCGGTGTTCCATAGCTTCCACCCAGCTCGAAGATGACGTTCCCTGTCCGGGTCTGCGGCAAACATTCGACGGCTTCGCCCCACCTTCGACAGCAAGGCTGGGGCGGGATGACTGACGGTCGCCGTGGCCCGTTCAGTTCACCGCATTGTTCGCGGGTACAGCGCTTCCGTTGGGCAACTTCCCGATCAACTCTGGGAATGCGGTCCAAACGATTCCCGAAGCTTGGCGAGACACTCAGTCAGTAGTCGCGACACGTGCATCTGACTGATGCCGATCCGAGCGGCGATCTGCGACTGGGTCATTCCCTCGATGAATCGAAGATTGAGAATGGCGCGCTCCCGCTCGGGGAGCCGGGCCAGAGAGATGGCCAGCATCATGCGGTCCTCGGTTCCCGCAAATCCTGAGTCGACCTCACCCAAGCGGTCCGCAACAGTGCCTTCCTGACGGTCCGGGGCGTCGATCGATGAAGTGCGGTAGCTCTGTCCAGCTTCGAGGGCCTCCAGGACCGCCTCTTCGGAGGAATCAACGGCATCGGCCATCTCTGCCACTGTCGGCGGCCGTCCCAGCTCCTGGGACAAGGATTCGATGACGTGCCCGAGCTCGAGATACAGCTCTTGGATCCGTCTCGGCGCTCGGATGGCCCAACCCCTGTCCCGAAAGTGTCGCTTGAGCTCTCCGATGATGGTACGAGTGGCAAAGGTGCTGAACTCCACCCCCCGTTCGGGATCGAACCTGTCGACGGCCTTGATCAGGGCAATCGATGCGACCTGGGCCAGGTCGTCGTAGGTCTCTCCACGATTGGAAAATCGGCGAGCCAGCTGGAAGGCCAGGCCGAGGTGCGCTTCGACCAGTTCGTCTCGCAGTCGTTCGTCACGCGACTGTGCGAATTCGGTCAATTTCTGGCGGGTGGCTTCGTCAGGTCGGCCCTGTTGGGCCATCAGGCTTGTTGCCGGGCCCGCTGCTTGCGCAGCCACGCGCGCTCGTACCCGCTCCGGTTGTCCCGACCGTGGGCGTCAACCAACGCGTCGAGTATCCGGGCGGACAGTCCCTCGAGTGAGGGATCACTGACGGCGTCGACGACTGAATCGTCCGATGTTGCCTGGTGGGTACACGATACTTCGATGAGTCCAGCATCCCGGATGAATTCCAGCTCCAGTCGCCCTCCGCCCCCTTCGTTCACGAGTGAGATGCACAGCTCGTCAACAGCCAAGCGGAGATCCTCGATTTCTTCGACATCGAAGCCGGCGCGGGATGCGACGGTGGCAGCGGTGAGCCGGGCCAACACCAGCAAGTCCGCACTGACCGGAATGGACAACGTGACCAGATCGCTCACCAGCCGCCCTCCGTGGAGGCTAACGAGCCGGCACCGGTCAACCCTGGACCGCCTCGTCAAGGGCGGAGAAAATTGAGAACAGCTCGGTGAGACCGGTGATTTCGAATACTTTGAGCACCCGGGCGTCGGAAACGACGATTCGCATGCTGCATCCCGCCTCGCGGCACCCCTTGAGCGCCCCAACCAACACGCCCAGCGCGGTGGAATCCATGAAGGTCACACCCAGAAGATCGACAACCACGACATCAGGCCTCCGGCCGATGGTCGCCTCCAATTCTCCCCGCAGCGCCGGAGCGGTGGCGATATCGATCTCGCCTGCTGCACGGACTATCGAGACGCCATCGCGGGTCTCCTCTGATATGTCGAAGGTCTCGTCCACAGTCGCAAACTTCCTCTTGGTTCCGGCGAACCGGCTCGTCTAGCGGCGTTCGCTCGGGCTACACGTGGTCCGGGATCACGTTGACCCAGAGCACGCCCGCGCCGTCGAACGGAATGTCAGAACCTCACCCTACCGGCATGTGAGCACGGCATGGATCGGGCAAATTGGCGAGCGAATTCCTCAACATTACGGGCCAGCCAGGTGCGCCCCGCTCTGGTTCAAGTCGCATGGTGGGGTTCTGGATCGGCCGACCCCCATTTGGGAGACCAAACCGCCGCCGGCTCCTTCGACCTCTGCCGAGTGGGTATGGTCAATCGGAACCGTGGGTAGGAGTCTGGATGACCAAGGCACGCCTCGCTGACTATCAGGAAAAACGCCATCGGGGCCTGACGCCAGAACCGATTCCCCCGATCGATACCGGCGACCCTGGAGCGGAGGCCTCACCTGCGGGTGGGAGATCTTTCGTGATCCAGGAGCACCATGCCTCGAGCTTGCATTGGGACTTTCGCCTCGAACGTGACGGGGCCCTGGTGTCATGGGCGCTTCCGAAAGGACTGCCGTTGAGCCCGGCCGAGAACCACTTGGCTGTCCATGTCGAGGACCATCCCTTGGAGTACGGCTCGTTCAGCGGCACCATCCCCGCCGGCCAGTACGGAGGGGGCGAGGTCTCCATTTGGGACAAAGGATCCTATGAATGCGAGAAATGGACCGACCGGGAGATCAAGGTCGTCCTCCACGGCAATCGTACCGAGGGGCGGTACGTCCTCTTCCCCACCAAGGGCAAGAATTGGATGATTCACCGAATGGATCAACCGCCCGAGGGGTTCGAGCCGCTGCCTCGGAGCCTCTTGCCGATGCTGGCCGTGTCGGGCCCTCTGCCCACCGAGGAGGACCAGTGGGCATTCGAATTCAAATGGGATGGAGTCCGGGTCATCGTGTGGGTCGATGGGGGGCGGGCCCGAGCCCTCAGTCGAGGCGGACACGACATCACTGGGACCTTCCCGGAGTTGAGGGACCTGGGTGAGGCCCTTGGTTCGAACCAGGTTCTCCTCGATGGTGAGATCGTCGTGTTCGAGGAGGGCGGTCGCCACTCCTTCTCTCGCCTTCAGCACCGCCTGCAAGTGGCTTCGCCGAGGAATGCGGCTCGGGCCGCGCTTCGAGACCCCGCCAGTCTGGTCTTCTTTGATCTTCTCCATTGCAACGGTCGCTCCCTGATCGGATCGTCCTACGACGAACGGCGGAAGGAGCTGGAGCGATTGGCTCTCGCAGGCCCCAGCTGGGCCGTGACCCCTTCCTTCATCGACGAGCCGGGCGAGCAGCTGTTTCGGTCCGCACTGGAGCTCGGCATGGAAGGGGTCGTTGCCAAGCGAAGAGCGAGCGTGTACCGACCGGGCGTCCGCAGCCGGGATTGGGTGAAGGTCAAAGGACAGCGCACCCAAGAGGTGGTCATCGGTGGGTGGGCGGCGGGAAAGGGTGATCGCCAATCGACCTTTGGCGCCCTCCTGCTCGGCCTGCCCTCGACGACGAAGCGAGGCAAGTTGGACTATGTCGGAAAGGTGGGGACCGGATTCACACGAATTCAGCGGGAGGGTCTGTTGCGCACACTAAGGCCATTGGAGCGCTCGACGAGCCCGTTCGAGCAGCGCCTTCCTCCGAGTCTCGAGAAGGGAGTGGTGTGGGTCCGGCCACGTCTCGTCGGGGAGGTCCAATACGGAGAATGGACTCCCGACGGTCGCCTCCGCCATCCCGTGTGGCGAGGCGTTCGATCCGACAAGACGGTCAAGGATGTCCGCCGTGAGTCGTGAGACCATCAGGACAACCATCGATGGGCGCGAGCTGACGATCTCCAACCTTGACAAGGTGTTCTACCCGGACAGCGGGTTCACCAAGGGGGAGATGATCGACTACTACGTCCGCATCGCGCCGTTCATGCTGCCGCACCTTGCTGATCGGCCCTTGACCATGAAGCGATTTCCCGACGGCGTGGATGGCTCTTTCTTCTTCGAGAAGCACGCGCCAAGGCACGCGCCCAAATGGGTCCGTCATGTTTCAGTGCCTTCGACCGCCGCCGGGGACGCCGTGGTCTACAGCATCGTCTCCGACGTTGCCACCCTGGTCTGGGCCGCCAATCTGGCCACCATCGAGTTCCACGTCCCCCTTTGGAGCGTGAGGCGGCGGCGCAAGCTCCCGGGACCGCCAGACCACATGGTCTTCGACCTTGATCCCGGGGAAGGCACCACGATGGTGGAGTGCTGCGCGGTGGCGCGACACATCGCCGATCTGCTGGCAGAGAGCTCGCGAGACAGCGTGGCAAAGACGAGCGGGTCGAAGGGCCTCCAACTCTACGTACCGCTGGGAGGACCCACCACCTGGGACAAGGTGCGCAAGGAGGCCCACCAGATTGCCATCAGGTTGGAGGCCGACCATCCAGATCTGGTCGTCTCCAACATGCGCAAGAGCCTGCGCCGCGGCAAGGTCCTGGTCGACTGGAGCCAGAATCATCCCGCCAAGACGACCGTTGCCGCCTATTCCCTGCGGGCCCGTCCGGACCCAACGGTCTCAACCCCGGTGACCTGGGAGGAGGTGGTCACATGCCATGAGAAGGCCGATCCGGACCTTCTGCGCTTTACGGCCGAAGACGTGCTGGCTCGAGTCAACCAACATGGCGACCTGTTCGCTCCGGTGTAGAACGCGGCCTCACGACTCTCGGGGACGACCAGCAGCCTCCTCGTTGTCCCCAGATCGGCCCGAAACCACGGGAACGATGACCCACAACAGGACAAACATGCCGACGACGGACGCGAAGATCAACGGCACCGCGATGCCGTTGAGAACCACTCCAGCCACCAGCAACACCGTGGTGGACATGGCGAGCCCCACCGCCGCCAGCCCACCCAGCGCCATCGCATTCGCTACCCGGAGGAGAGGCGCCTTCTTGTGCTGACGAAAGACGAGGCGATGGTAGGCAACCGGAGCTGACAGCAGCCCTGTTGCCAGAGCCGCCAGGAGGAGGCAGGCGATGTAGAGGTGGCGTTGGGTGCTGTCGATCCTGGCGAATCGCGCCGTGAACGGCAGCGACAGGAGGAACCCGAACAGCACCTGAACGCCGATTCCGGCCACACGAAGCTCTTGAAGGAGCTCCATCAGATTGCGATCCTCGCGCTCCTCCTCGGATTCGTGACGTCCTGGGTCGTCCCGGGCTTGAACACTGGAGCTGGAGGGTGCGTGCATGGTCCGGCCTTCGCTGGCTCTACCCCAATTGATGCCGGCTAACCAGGAATTCCGAACGATGGGGGCCATCCAGGCACCCACCTCGGACAGATGAAGACCTTGGCGGTTGATGCGCCCATCGAGTGGGTATGGCACGGTCCATGGCCACATCGCTCCCTCTACAGACGGCTCATGTTGTCGATTTCCCCGGCAGGTCCACATGCCCAGAGGGGTCGGTTCGCCTGTCGGTAGCGTTCCAAGCGGCATGGCCGATCTGCACGCTCACGCTCTCCGGATGGCTGGACTGCGAATCATCGGTCGCACTCCACGCTCAATTCGATCAGGTCGCATGGGGATCGTTCGCTGAGGTTGTCCTGGACATCGGGGGACTGACCCGTCTCGACGCGGCTGGGAATGCGGCCTTGGACAGCCTCCAGCGCCTCATCAGGACGCACGGTGGGCGTGTGCGGATCATGGGATCGATTCCGCTTGCCCCACATCGAGACTGACGGAAGAGCACGGCCGACTCCACCCGGTCAGTGGCGGTCCCCCGGATCACCCTCATTCGAGCCCTGGGGTTTCAAGTGGTCCAATCGGGGTATCCAAGAGCCGAGCACTCCACGCCTCTCACGGCGTCGATCGGCAGTCCCGGCGCCAGCCGGGGCTGCGATCGCGGCTGGTGCTAGACCCTCAGATCGCCGATGCCCAACGAATCGGGGCCCTGGTCTCCACCTCCGGCGTCTGGCTCTGCCTCAATCCGAACAACCGGTTCCGAGGTGAACAGATAGGTCCGCAGGTGCTTGTCGAGGACTGGGTCGTTGCGGCGAAGCCACTCCAGTGTCATCGCGGCATGCTCCTTTTCTTCGTCCCGGTTGTGGGCCAGAACATCGGCAAGCGCTGCGTCCGTTGTGGCATCGACCCGCTGGTCGTACCAGTCGACCGCCTCCAGTTCCTCTTGGATCGATGCGATCGCCCGGTGTCGGTCTATCGTTTCCGACGAGAGCCGGTCCTCGGGCTCATGGAGTCCTGCGCTTTGAGCCATCGTCCTTCCTTCCTGCGGTCCTCCCTCTCCGTCACGGGCTGACCTCTTCGTTGTCGTGGCCTGACCATTCCTCAGAGCGTAACTGCGCCCAGTTCAGGAACTGGCCGGGGCCGGGTCGTGTCGGCGTAGCCGCTCTCAGCTGGCCTGCCACACGGAACCACGTGCACAGTCACGGATCCAATCGGCCAGGGTGGCCAGCGGACCGATGATTGTGTTGGCGGTTGGTTCGGCACCAGCCTGCGGACGCGGGCGATTTGGAGCGGTGTCCCGGACCCGCGCATAGAGGCGACCCAGCTTGATTCTCTCCAGTTGTGGGAGGGCGACAGCAACCAGCGGAAGCACCTCGGCTTCTTCCCGTTCCGAGTGGTCAAAGACCGTCGACCAGAGGTCCGCCAGCTCCGGCTGGAGGACAGCCTCATCGAAGCCCGCCCTCTCCAAGCGATAGAGCCGGCTTTCGATCTCGGCTTGTTCGGAGAGTCGAGGTTCAGCAAGCTTGCCATCGTCCACCCCGTGGAGGGCGGGATAGAGGGCAATCTCCTCCGCCACCTCATGCCTGATCAACCGAGTTGCCACATCCGAGAACAACTCCGGGCTCGCGTCACCCCGGCGGGCCAATCGGGCGAAGTCGGCGTTGATCGACGCATGGTCCCGCTTCACCATCGCCACCACATCCCTAAGGTCCACCGTCCGACCCCCTTGATCTGCCTACTGCATTACCAACCCGGTCCCGGCGCAAACCTCTCAGGCAGCGGTCGAGTGGGCGCACCTCCCTTTGGACGAGAGCGCTGGACTTGAATCCGGTCTGGGGAACCAGGCTCATGGCTCCATCTGGTAACCCACCCGCCCGGAGCCTTCGGCGCCCCGGGCAACGAGGTTCACGAGGCTGCCGATGGCCTCTTCTCTGACCAGGCCCGCTCAACCCATGTTCGCCCCGATGTCGGAGGGGCCGGGCCATCGTGGTCAGGGTAGGCCCCGGGGACGGTACTGAACACTGATGCGGGGCCCTGCTCGGGCCATCTTGGGGACGGAGTGCTCCCACGTCCGTTGGCAGTTGCCGCCCATCACCAGGAGATCTCCCCCGCCGACCAGGTAGCGCCGACTGGCGCCTCCCCCTTTGGCTCTCAGAAGGAGTCGCCGCGGCGAACCCAGTGAGACGATGGCGACCATGGGATCTTCCACGGTTTCCCGTCCAATCGTGTCACCGTGCCAGGCGACACTGTCCCGCCCGTCTCGATAGAGGCACAGGCCGGTAGTGCTGAACTGTGCGCCCGCCTCGCCTCTGTAGTGATCCAGAAGCGCCAGCCTGGCCTGGTCCAGGGCAACGGCGGGCAGCGGATCCTCTTCTCCGTAGAAGGCAAGGAGTCGAGGAACATCGACGAGCCTGTCGTACATCCGACGCCGCTCTGACCGCCAGGCGACGGCGGCCAGCAACTCGTTGAACAGCGAATCCGCCCCAGCCATCCACCCGTAGCAAAAATCCACCCAGGCGCCACACCCCAGCTGCGTTCTCTCGAAGGGGAGGTTCAGGGGCCGCGGCCCAATCCTCTCGCCCCCTCCGAACAACGACCCCTGCAAGACCACCATCAGCAGCCGATGGTACACGAACACCTGTTCGTATGCCAGAGGGGGATCGGTACCCGTTTGTCCGATTCGACCGAAAGCAGAAGAGGGCACCAGGGACCAAGAGAAGAGTCCGTTCACCGGCGAGAGAGTCTGGGTATGGTCGATCGTAGATGGATGTGTGGACATACTCACTGAGGCCAAGTGTCGATTCGGTGCGATTTAGCCGACGGCTAATACGTGGAGCGCTGGCCACCTTCGATATCGACTTCATAGAAGAAGCGGCCATCCTGACCGACGAGCTCGTAGCCAACGCCATTATCCACGGCGAACCTCCCATCGGGCTGAACGTGAGGACCGACGAAGAGACGCTCTCTGTCGCCGTGACCGACGGCGGCGCAGGCAGTGCGGAGCCCCTGCCGCTCGATCCAAGTGCAGAGCGCGGTCGAGGTCTCACAATCGTCGACAAGCTGTCAGATGCGTGGGGGGTGACCGACCTACCCGAAGGAAAATGTGTGTGGTTCGAACTCAAGCTCAAGAGGGTGATGAGCGAGGTCAGGCACGGGCTCTGTTGATGCCTCACCTCAATCCATTGGGGTTGGACCTCCCATCGCGTCCGTTTCCTCACCATCGTGAATTGTCCGAGGATCGCGCACTTCCGACCCGGGATCCCGAGCTTCGCCCTTTTGCTGGGTCTTCTCAGCGCCGATAGGGCGGGGGTCTCGTCCCGACCAGGTGCTTGACGGGTCGCTGGCGGGAAACGTCTCTTTCAACATCTCATCCAGATACTCTTCGACGCGTGGGTCCGTCTCAGATTCTGGATTCGCCCATTCCATCTCGGCTCTCCTTGTCACAAGATCGGCATCCCCGGTTCGATTCAACTACCTCCCCAGGTCCAACACAACAGTTGCTCTGGCCTTGGCTCACCGCCACAACGGCGACATCGGCGATCAGTTTGTCGCCGGATTCCTTGGCCGCACCGGATTGCCGTCATTTTGCCCGCCTCACCGCCAGGATGGCCACATCGTCGGCTCCTCTGTCATCGATCATGAGTTCAGCGAGGAGGTGGTCGACGAGAGCGTCCGGATGTCGATGCTCAGGTGCGGCCGCAGCTTGAAACAGCAGATCCATTCCCTCATCAGGATGCCGATAGCGACGCTCCACGAGCCCGTCAGTGAACAGCACGAGCGTCTCCTCATCGAGTGAGGTGGCCATTTCTTGAAAGCAGGCGTCCCCTGCACCAAGCGGAGGACCAGGCCGCACGTTCATACTTCGCACTCCGCCGGATCCAGCAGCAATCGGTGACGGATGGCCCGCGGATGCCAGCCGCAGTAGGCCAGAGGATGGCTCGATGGTGGCAACCAGCGCCGTCGCGATGTGTTCGATGTCGGAGGCAATGAAGAAGGCGTTCACGCGGTTCAGTGCGTCGCTCGGAGTTGCACCTTCAGAAAGCAGAAGTGAAAGGCCGTGACGGAGCTGGCCCATGACTGAGGCTGCCACCATGTCATGGCCCTGGACATCACCGACTACCAGCGCGGCGGCCGGTCCGTCCAACGAAACCACGTCATACCAATCGCCACCCACTTCGACATCGTTCGCGGCCGGTACATAGCGCGCGGCAAGGATCAGTCCCGAGACCTGTGGGAGGCGAGCTGGAAGCAAGCTTCGCTGCAACGTATGGGAGTTGTGGTGCTCCCGGTCGAGCACTCGAGCACGCTCCACCACACCGGCGATCTGGCTGGCGAGTTCCTCCGCACCTTTGAGTTCCCGGACCGAGTAGCGCCGGCCTGATCCAGCAGAAACCAAAGTGACCGTACCCCGGACTTCGGCACCGACCATCAAAGGCACAGTCATGTACGACGTGAACGAGAGTTCCTTCACAATGGCGAAATGTCTCTCGTCTTGACAGGTTGCCCGAAGGAATTCATCGGTCATTTCTGACGACCATCGTGACTCACCGGTGTTCATAACGTCGGCGCTGGGATGTCGGCCTCGGGGATCGGGGGCGTAGTGCGCCAGTAATTCGTCCGCCAGGTGCCGCTTGCTCCGGTCGGCGTGGCGCGATACGAGTCGCCGGATCAGGCCGTCCTCGTCGGTGACATCGATGAGGCAGAGGTCGCCAAGGGCGGGAACAGCGACCTCGGCAAGCCGTTCGAGCGTCTGTACATAGTCGCTAGCCTGGGACACGATCCGATTCGCTCGAAGTAGGAACTGGAGTCGTCGTTGGGTCGATTCGAGTTCCTCGACCAGCATGTCGCGTTCGGCGGCTTGCTCCAAAGCGTGCAATATCTCGCCGATGTGGCCGCTGACTGCCCCGATCAACTCGATCATGTCAGGGTCGGGCTCCTTTTTGGCACGGCTCATCATCTTGACGGCGCCGACACAGTGTCCGCTGTAGCGAATGGGGAAAGCACAGGCGCTGACCAGGCCGTCTGATCTGATCGCTTCACTCGTGAAGCGCTCATTGGAAGCGAGGTCGGTGAACCACGCCGGCTCGCCACGTTGCATCACCAATCGGGCCAATCCGCCTGAATCGTGATCGGGATGTTGCAGTTTCTCCTCGACGAAGGCCCGAGCAGGCGCATCCGGCGTTGTCCAGACGCCTCGACAGATCAAGGAGCCGTCCGCTTCAACACCCCACAGGGCGGCCACGTCCCAGGTGAGCCTGCGCCCGAGCGCACCGAGGAGTTGCTCCGTAGGTGCCTCGCTTGACGAGGCGGTCAGGACATCGAGCAGCTGCTGGGTGAACGCACTCAATCGTTGTGCCAGTTGACGATGGTGGGGTCGAAGGACGCCTATCAGCACCTGGTCGCCGGAGCCAAATGAGCCGATGCTCACCACCAATTCGACTCGAATCTCGTTCCCATCAGGTGTCACAAACGAGACATCGAGTGGCTTGCCAAGCACTTGGGAGGGGTCGCCAGTGAAGATGCTTTCGAATCGCTGCCTCCATTCAGCGGACTTTGGGCCCAAGAGTGCTTCGATGGATTTTCCGGTGATGCCTCCGCGGGGCCATGAAAGCATGCCTTCGGCCGCTGGATTTGCATAGAGAATCCGGCCCGTGGGTTCAGCAACCAGCAAGCCGTCACCGAGTGCGTCGACAATCCGTCGAATGTCCTCGGGGGGCCATGGGGCTTGACGAGACGGCGAATCAACCACCATGGACAGGGGGATTCGAAAGGGACCAGATGACTCCGGCATCGAGACCGGACAGCTCGAGCTTCACTGCCAGCCGCGTGAATGTGGTGCCCATCACTCACACGGTAGCGTTCAACGACGCATCATCGCTCTGAGAAGCTCAAACAAGGATCGAAGGTCGATTCTTGCGGGTAGGCGCGGCCTGCCACCCGGCCGAACTGTGGACCAGAGAAAGGCAGACACCGATCAGCGAGGTCGGGTCACGCTGTCCCTTCCCGGATCCAACAGCTGTTCGAGCCACCGTTGTCTGCGGTGATCGGATCGCCGAAGAACCTGTGCACCTCCATGGGTTCCACTAGTGCCCGATGGACTGAGTGGCAGGAAGACCAGCGGTGACACCAGGGCTCCGTCGGCAGGAATTATCGCCGTGTTGTGGGTTGCTGCCGTCCCAGCTGGGTATGAAAACAGTGTCCTGGCGCCTCCAGGTAGTGTGGCACCGTAAGCGATCTGATCGGGGTGTATAAGGGAGACGACAGTGATGATGGACGTTGCCGCGCCACAGGCCGATGGTCGCGCACACTACCGGCATGAGGCGTTTCTCTATGCCAATCAGGACGAGTTCTTCGACACAGCTCTCCGATTTATCCTGGATGCGATAGCGGCGGACGAACCGATCCTCGTCATTTTGTCCGCAGAAAAGATCAGCGAGATTCGTTCGAGGCTCAACGGCCGATCGAGAGCAGTCCTCTTCGCGGAGATGTCGGACATTGGCGACAACCCGGCGCACATCATTCCCGCCTGGGACGACTTCCTGAACGGAAATACTGCGCCCGGCACCAGCTTCCGAGGGATAGGGGAACCCATTGTGGCCGGCCAGAGTCCTGCGAAGCTTGCCGAGTGTCAGCGCCACGAAGCGTTGTTGAACATCGCCTTTGCCAACCCCGAGTTCTGGTTGCTCTGCCCGTACGACGCCTCGGTCATGAGCAATGAGGTCATCGACGAGGCTCGCCGCACCCACCCTTTTATGAACGAGAACGGCTTCTCCCACTCCAGCTCGACCTTTGCCGGGCCAGAAGTGCTGTCCGAGCCCTATCGAGCCCCATTGCCCGACCCGCCCGAAGGGGTAGTGAGCCTGTGGTTCCAAGAAGGTGACCTGGGAGATGTCCGAGAGCACGTGACCAGCCGCGCTGTGCGGGCAGGAATGAAACGAGATCGGATCGATGATCTCGTGGTGGCAACCAACGAGATAGCGACCAACAGCCTTCGATACGGGGGCGGCCGAGGCAGCCTTCGTGCCTGGGAGGAAGCCGGGTGGGTGATCTGCGAGATCAGCGACGATGGAGTCATCGAGGATCCGCTCACCGGGCGTCTTCGACCGTCCATCCACAAGAGCGGAGGCCGCGGCCTATGGCTGGCCAATCAGCTCTGCGACCTCGTGCTGACACGCGCGCTACCACCGGGCAACGTCACCCGGCTCCATATGCGTCGTGGATAGCGAGTTAGACCGAGTTCAACGGACGGCCCTCTGAGGGTATTCGTCTAACGATCTGGATCGGTTCCTGGACCCTCACCTGGCTCGCCACGCCGGTGCCACCGGTTCACATCACCGCGGGGGGTCGGTAGATCATGTCGATCGCCGACCGAGCCGTCCGGTCTCCGACGAGACAGGAGAATTGACGCCCCGGGGAATGATAGAACCCAAAGGCGCCGTCTCCCAATGCGGCGCCACCGGTGCTCGCTGGGGGCACCGGTGAATCCATAGAATCGAGACGAAGTCGCCATGGATGCTCCTGAGTTCGGCGAGGCGCTCCGTGCTTTGCACGACTTTGGACCCGGTGAGGTGATGGCCAGCCTCGCTCACCTCATTCGGCGCGCTGGCGCGGCCGACGTGGTTGTACACCTGGTGGATTTCGCGCAGACAACGCTGATTCCGATCCCCGACCAAGGTGGCCATGTGCACCCGCCGGGGGACGAGCCCGTCCCGGACTCGCCGGCAGGTCGCGCCTTCGCCGAACGGAGCCTGATCAGCGTATCGACAGATGATGGGACTCGTGTCTGGGTGCCGATCGTCGAGGGGTCAGAGTACACGGGGGTCCTTGGCTTGACCCTCGGTGGAGGTCTGGATGACCAGGATCGTCGCCGCTGTGAGGAACTCGGATTGCTCGCTGGAGCAGCGATCTCCCTTGCCGCGCAATCCACCGACCTGTTCACGCTGGTTCGTCACCGCAAGTCCATGAGCCTGCCGGCCAGTCTTCAGTGGGATCTGCTGCCACCACTGCGCGTCAAGACGCCTGAGGCTGCATCGACTGGCCTCCTCGAGCCGGCCTATGACGTCGGTGGGGACTGCTTCGACCATTCCGTCACCGGTTCCACGTTGAATGTGGCGATCATGGACGCGATGGGGCATGGTCTGTCGTCGAGCATCCTTTCCTCGCTGGCCCTAGGGAGCTATCGCCGCGATCGGCGACAGGGCCTGTCCCTGGCCATCATCCATGAGCGCATCGATGCGGTGGTAGCCGGTCAGTTCGGCACCGAGGCCTTCGTCACCGGACAGCTCGGACAGCTGAATCTGCGCAGCGGCGAGCTCACGTGGGTCAACGCCGGTCATCCGAGGCCCCTCCTTGTTCGCGACGGTCGGGTGATCAACACCCTCTTCTGCCAGCCATCATTGCCATGGGGTCTGGAGGGGCAACTGCGGGAGCAGGCCATAGAGCAGCTCCGGCCGGGCGACGCAGTCGTGTTCTACACCGATGGAGTGGTCGAAGGACGCTCGGCTCAGGGTGAGTCATTCGGTATCAACCGCCTGGTCAGCGCCATCGAGCAAGCCGCTCGTTCCCGCATCGGGTCGGATGTGGTCCTCCGCCGAGCGCTCGACGGTGTCCTGGCGTTTCAGGATCACCGTTTGCGGGACGATGCAACCGTCCTGTGGCTGGACTGGAGCCCCGAGGGCTGAGCGTCAGATGTGGACCACGAGGGCATCGAAAGCTGCCCGGCGGGAGGCGCGGCGGAGGGCGCCGAGCACCGGGCGGCCCAGAACCAGCACAGCCACGGCGGTGGTCACTGCCCTGGACAGGTCGAAACCCAACGACGTGGTCAGGTCGAAGAGAATGAAGCTGTGCAGGTTGTGGAGGGTGCCGGCCCCCGGGACATACGAGAAGCGCGTGGAGGTTCCAGCGCCGAAGGGCCAGAACCAGAGGTTGAGCAGGGTCCCGTAGAGAACAGCCGACACCGCGGCATAGCCGGCCAGCAAGAGCAGCTCCGCCTTCCCCCGTGCCGGTGGCAGGCATCCGGCGCCGAATCCCATCCACGCCGCGCCGAACATCTGGAACGGCAACCAGGGTCCGATTCCCCCCGTGATGATGGCGGAGGCGGCGATGGTGATAGCTCCCAACACGAATCCGAAACCGCGCCCGAACACCCGTCCCGCCGGGATCAGCAGGAAGAAGACCGGTTCGAAACCCGCCACTCCGGGGCTGGGAACGCGGAGCGCGGCGCCGCAGGCGGCCAGTATCCCCAGCAGGGCGATGGCCTTGGCATCCAATGACCCCTCTGCCATCTCACCCAGCACCACGGCCAACAGCAACGGGAGTATGGCGACGAACAACCACGGGGCATCGGAGGAATGGGCCAGGTTGGCATTCGAGTGGCCGTTGACCACCAGGGGCCAGCAGAAACCGGCCAGCCCGACCAGGGAGGTAATGCCCAACAGGACCGATGCCCGCGGTCTGAGGTGGATGGCGGACCGAGGCCTCGGATCCCTAGGTTTCATGACCCGATCCCACCAGCGCCGTCCTGACCTCATCAACGGTCAACCACGGCTCGGGAGCCATCACCTTGGCCACTTGAGGAGCGAAAACCGGCGAGTGGCGGACCACCTCCCGGGCCACCCCGTCGGAGACGACCTCGCCCTGGGCCAGGACGACGGCCCGGGTGGCCACCTGGGCCACGAGCTCCACGTCATGGGTGGCCAGCACCACGCAGGCACCGCCGGCGGCCAACTTCAGGAGCACCCCGACCAGTCGCTCCTTGCTCGGATAGTCCAGCCCCCTGGTGGGCTCGTCGAGGAGCAGGAGGGGGGGTGCGGGCGCCAACACGATGGCCATGGCCAAGGCCAGGCGCTGCCCCTCCGAGAGATCTCTCGGATGCCGGTCCCGAGGCACCCCGGGAAGCACCGTGTCGAGCATGGCGGCCGTGGTGCCCGGTGCCAGCCCCGTCTCTCGATCGGCGGTACTGCACTCGTCCCCGACCGACTCGCCATAGAGCAGCACGCCCGGATCCTGAGGGACCAGACCGACCAGTCTGATCAGCTTGCGGGGCGCGAGGTCGGCCGGGCTCTGGCCGAGGACCGACACGCGGCCCCTGCTGGGGGACCGTAGTCCGGCGAACTCGGACAGCAGCGTGGACTTCCCGGACCCGTTGCGACCCATGACGGCCACCACCTCGCCGGCTCCCAGCTCGAGGTCCACCTCATCGAGGGCCCGCAGCTGCCCGTAGGAGACCGACAGCCCGTGGGCCCGGGCGACGAGTGGGGTGCCGCCCTCACCCGGCACGGAACCCCGAGGTGAGGGCGCGCCGGACAGCCTGCGGCGCAGGGGCTCAGCCCACCGGCGCGCATCCCGGACCGAGAGCGGCACCGGCACCCAGCCGGCAACCCGCGCCAGCTCCACGATGGGGGGAGCCACCGGCGACATCCCCATGACCTCGGCGGTGGGCCCCACCACCAGGGGTTGGCCGTCACCGGGCACGAGCACCACCCGGTCGGCGAACGGGATGACCCGCTCGAGACGGTGCTCGGCCAGCACCACGGTCATGCCCACGTCGTGCACCAGGCGGGTCAAGGATGAGAGGACCTCTTCGGCGGCCGCAGGATCGAGCGCCGACGTGGGCTCGTCGAGGACGAGCACACGGGGCGAGGGGCAGAGCACGGCGCCGATGGCCACCCGCTGCTGCTGGCCTCCGGACAGGGTCGAGAGCGTTCGATCCCGAAGCTCGTGCAGGCCCAGGAGATCGAGTGTGTCCTCGATCCTCCGCCGCATCACGTTCGGTGGGATGCCGAGGTTCTCCATGGTGTAGGCCAACTCGTCCTCGACCGTGTCGGTGACAAAGCTGGCCGCCGGGTCCTGACCCACCACGCCGACCACGTCGGCCAACTCCCGAGGAGGTACCTCCCGTGTCGATCGACCGGCGATGCTCACGTCGCCGGCCAGTCGGCCGCCGGTGAAGTGCGGGACCAGGCCGTTGATGGCCCGGAGCAGCGTGGTCTTGCCCGAACCGGTCTGCCCGACCACCAAGCACAACTCCCCCTCGTCGATGGCCAGGTCCACGTCACGGAGAGTGGGCACCTGCGCCTCGGCGTAGGTGAACGTCACCTTGGAGAAGCGGATCACGTGAGAGCCGCTTCGGCCGGCTCGACGGCAACGCTCTCGGACGGCTCCAGGGGACCCGGTCCCCCGGTACCGGATCGGCCGCCGGGCGCCGGGGCCACTGCGGCGGGCAGGAGCCCGACCAGAATTCCCGCCGTGGGCAGCAGGGGCAGCAGGGGAACGTGGAGCGGGTAGATCTGCAGCTGCATACCCTGTACCCCGAGCACGGAGGCCGCGATGAAGCTGGCCAGCACCGCGGCCCCCGAGGCCGTCACCGCCCATTCGGGCCCACGCCACACGTCGGGCCGATAGCGCGTCCGCTCGGTCCGGCGTCCCCCGACTGCCATCCCCGCGCCCACCAGCACCGCGCCGACGGCCAAGAAGGGAATCCCTCCGACCGGGAGCGAGCCCACGTCGAGGATCCCGTAGACACCGGCCATGACCAACAACAATCCGGCGGCACTGGACCCGCTGGCCATTCGCCGGGTGTTCCGGGCCAGCGTGACCCTGCGGCCGTAGCCCCGCGCGTCCATGGAGGAGGCCAGCTGCAGCGAACGGTCGAGGGCGGCCTCGAGCACGGGGATGGCCATTCCCCGGAGCCCGGCGACACCTCGGGTCGGTCGGCCACGGAGCCGACGGGCATCGCGGACATTGCCGATGGCCATCACCACTTCGGGGGCGAAGGCCAACGATACGGTCACGGCTACGCCGGCCTCGTACAGCACGGCCGGCAGACAACGGAGCAACCGGTAGGGACTGGCCAGCGAGTTGGCGGCGCCGAAGCAGATCAGAACCACGGCCAACCTGAGCCCTTCGACGGCCGCCTGCAGCACCGCCTCGAACGTCACGGGTCCTCCGATGCTCACTCCTCGCGCCCATGACGGCAGAGGTACGTGCGGCAGCGTGAACAGCACGTGGCCCGGCAGTCGGTTGCCGAAGACGACCTGCAGGACGACACGCACGACGATCACGACGAGGCCCAACCGGAAGAAGACGATCAGCGATCGTGACCACGGAGCCGATGTCCGCCGGGTCGAGACCACGAAGGCGGCGGCGGCAGCGATGAGCGCCAACAGGAGCGGGTTGGTGGTCCGGATGGCGGCGCCGGCCATGCAGCCGGCCCACAGCCACCAGGCCCCGGGATGTAGGCCGAGGCGACCGCGCCTCGTGGTCCGAGCGCCGCTCATGGCGCCTCGGAGCGCCTGCGCCACCGGAGGACGGAGGCGGCGACCAGCGCCGCCACGATCCCCCCTCCGATCAACAGAGGGGCCAGGCTGCCTCCGTCCCCTCGGCTGGCCGAGGTGGGTGATGCCCGCAGCGCCTGTTGTTGCCCCGCTGACGACTTTGTCGAAGCGGGCGGTGCCGTGGACCCCGTCGCGCCGACCGGGGTCGTACCGGTCGCACCCCGGTGGGCGATCGAAGGTACCGAAGTGGTCGGTGTCGAGGCGGCGCCCTGGGCCGTTGGGGACGTCGACGCTCCGACGGGTCCCTGGGGCGATTGGGCTGGGCCGCCCCCGCTCGGAACGGGTCCCGGCTGCGGGCCCGGGGACAGCGGGCCGGACGGTGGCGCGGTGGTCGTGGTTGCGGCCGCAGGAGTCACCGGCCCGCAGATGGCGGCGTAGTCCGGGGCGCTCCTCGGCGGTGGATCGTTGGGACGCCCGGTCCCCGGATTCTGAAATCGCCATCCCTCGACGTCACCGGCCTGAACCGTGGCGAATGCACCCGTGTCGGAGTACTGCCATGCTCCCGACGACCCGTGCCAGTAGGACCAGTAGACGTACCCGCTGGACATGGCCTGGCCGCAACCGCTGCCCGGATCACCGTTGATGGAGCACAGCAGGCCACTGGGGTTGAACGTGGGCACCGCCTCGTTCTCCTGTTGGGTGAATGCCGTCAGCGCAAAGTAGCCGTTGTCGGTGGACGGCACCTTTACGCATCCCACGACCGTTCCGATCGATCCCCCGAAGTCGAGCACGAAGGCCACGCTCACCGCACTGGCGGCTCCCGCCGCGTCTCTGAACGGGAGAAGAGCGTCGGGACCAGCCGTTGCCAGGGCGGCCGATGCCGCCGCCACGAACAACGCCGTGGTGACGAGTCTCCGCAGAGACAACCGTCCCGTCATGCACTACCAGGGGCGGGGGTGGAGGCCATGCCCACGATGGGCTTGTTGAGCGGTGAGCCACCGAGGGACCCGGCGAAGGCGGCGTCCCCGTAGGAGAAGATGCCGCCGTCGGCGGCCACCAACCAGTAGCCCTTGCCGTCGGGGGTGGAGGCCATGCCCACGATGGGCTTGTTGAGCTTCGAGCCGCCGAGGGACCCGGCGAAGGCCGCGTCCCCGTAGGAGAAGATCCCGCCGTCGGCGGCCACCAACCAGTAGCCCTTGCCGTCGGGGGTGGAGGCCATGCCCACGATGGGCTTGTTGAGC
>JADEYI010001338.1_pt1 | contig 19364 bp, 20 predicted proteins | sample 8542331 | NCBI WGS metagenome assembly JADEYI01 (sample SAMN16510988, study PRJNA670497) | mine drainage metagenome | isolation source: biofilm near Copperflume 1 | place: Germany: Marsberg coppermine Kilianstollen | collected 2018-02
AGCGTACGGCAGCTGCGAGGCCGCCACGCGCAGAATCGCGACCGGCATGCGGGCGCCTTTGGCCGGGCGCGCGAACACGAACAGGGTGTCGCCCGGCTCGACCTGCGAGGCGAGTCCCGGTGCAAGCCTTACCGTGCCGGTGATGGCCTTCGAGTCTGCCGCGACTTCCGTCTTCTTGTCGGACGCGGCCGGCAGGTTCCCGGCCTTGCGCGCTTCCTCGATGCTGCTCTCGACCGCGCGCCTGAAATCCGACCCGGGCGCGATCTCGGCCAGGCTGCGCTCCCAGTAGCGCACCGCTTCGGCGTAGTTTTTCTGCGCGAACTCGGCGCTGCCGGCGAGCGCGAGCAGCTTGACGTTCTTCGGGTCCACCTTGAGCCCGCGCTGGACGATCGCCATCGGCTCGCCGGCGAGGTTGCCGCCGCGAGTCATCGCCAGCGTGTCGGCGTAGTCCGCGAGCAGGTTGGCGTCGTCGCCGACCAGCGCGGTCGCGCGCGCATAGGCGCCCGCCGATTCCTGGTAGCGCCCCAGCACGGCGTAGGAGCGCCCGAGCATGGCCCAGCCGGTGGCGTCGTCCGGGTTCTGCTTCAGGCGCTCGGCGAGCTTGTCGACCATTGCGGCGATCTGCGCCGGGGTGACCGGATGCCCTTCCTGGCGCACCATCGGGTCGAGCGCCTTGATGTCGCCGAACTGGAGATAGCCCAGCACCGCAACCAGCGGCAGCGCGAGCGCCACCACGAGCGCCGCCCAGCGTCCCGCGCGGTTCCCCGCCGGCGCGGCGGCCGCTGCCGGGGCGGCGGGCTGAACGTCCTCCAGCAGGCGCCGCTCGATCTCCTGCTGCGCCTCGCGATACTGCGCCTGGTCCAGACCGCCATCGGCGTGCTCGCGCTCGAGCTCGGCCAGCTCGTCGCGATAGAGCTTGACGTTGGTGGCGTCGCGGTCCGTGCCGGCGCCCGAGTCGCGCCGGCGCAGCAGCGGCGGCAGCACCAGCAGCAATGCGAGCGCGACGAACAGCGCCGCGACGAGCCAGAACGTGATCATGCGCGGTCCTTGCCGCCGCTGAGCAGCGCCTCCGCGCGCGAGCGCTGCTCGTCGTTGAGCGAGGTCTGCACGATCCTGGCGCGGCGCCGGCGCAGGTACACGAACAGCACGATCACTCCGACCAGCAGGAGCGCGAAAGGACCGGCCCACAGCAGCACGGTGGTGGCCTTGAACGGCGGCTTGTAGAGCACGAAATCGCCGTAGCGGTCGACCAGAAACTGCTTGATCTGGTCGTCGCTCTTGCCGGCCCTAATCTGCTCTCGGATTTCCTTTTTGAGATCCAGCGCCAGGTCGGCGCGCGACTCGGCGATGGTCTGGTTCTGACACACCAGGCAGCGCAGCTGTTCCTCGAGCGTCACGGCGCGCTTTTCAACCACCGGGTCGTCGCCTGCGGGAACCGCCTGCTTGGCGTAAAGCGGCGCCGCCGCCAGCAGCGCGGCGCAAACCAGGAGAACGTAGCGCATCATCCCTGCAGCTTCTTCACCAGGGGCACGATCTTCGCATCCAGGATCTCGGGCGTCACCGGCCCGATCTGCTTGTAGCGGATCACTCCCTGCTTGTCGATCACGTAGGTCTCCGGCACGCCGTACACGCCATAGTCGATGCCGATGCGCCCGTCGCGATCCATGATCGACATCGTGTACGGGTTGCCGAGCCTGGCGAGCCAGGCGAGCGCGTCCTTGCGGTCGTCCTTGTAGTTCAGGCCGTAGACCGGAACGATGTTGCGCTTGGAAAACTCGACCAGCACCGGGTGCTCCTCGCGGCAGGACACGCACCACGAGGCCCAGACGTTCAGCAGCCACACCTTGCCGAGCATGTCCTTCTGCGAGAACGTACGCTGCGGATCGGTCAGCTCGGGCAGCGTGAACGGCGGCGCCGGCTTGTTGATCAGCGGCGAGGGCACCTCGCGCGGATTGAGCCGCAGCCCCACCGCCAGGAAGCCGACCAGGACGATGAAGATGCCGAGCGGGATCAGGAAGCGCTTCATCCGCGCTCGCCCTGCGGCACTGCCGCCCGCGACGGCCGCCGGCGTCGCTTGCCCTTCGGCTCGGGCCGGGAGATCTCGGGCCGCTCGCGCTTGCGCTCGGCCACACGGTAGCGGCGATCGAGCGCGGCCAGAAGGCCGCCCAGCGCCATCACCACGCAGCCGCCCCAGATCCAGATGACGAACGGCTTGTAGTAGATGCGCACCGTCCACGCCTTGGCGCCTACCGGCTCGCCGAGCGAGACGTAGAGGTCGCGCGTGAAGCCGGTGTGGATCGAGGCCTCGGTCATCTGCGATTCCTGGGTGCTGTAATTGCGTTTTTCCGGGCTCAGGACGAACGCGGGCGCGCCGTCACGCAACACGGTGACGACGCCGCGCGCCGCGGTGTAGTTCGGACCGCGCACCTCGCCCACGCCGTCGAAGCGGAAGGTGTAGCCGCCGACCAGCGCGGTATCACCCGGATCCATCTTCAGGTCGCGCTCCACCTCGTAGCTCTTGACCATCGTGACGCCGATCACGAACACGCCGATGCCCGCGTGCGCCAGCAGCATGCCGAGCTGGGCGCGCGGAATGCCGCGCAGGCGCGCGAGCCACCCCGGCCCGGGCTGCGCGCGCAGCTTCGACACCAGCGTAGTCGCGGTCGAGGCGAAAACCCAGAACGCGAGCAGCAGGCCGAAGCTGCGCATCGCGGTCCACTCGCCGAGCAGCGCGGGCAGCACGAGCGCGCACACCACGCTCAGGCCGAAGGCCCATTTGAGCCGCTGCGCCAGGCTCGGCAGGCTCGCCTCACGCCAGCGAGCGAGCGGGCCGATCCCCATCAGGAACAGCGCCGGCGCCATCAGCGGCACGAACACGGTGTCGAAGTACGGCGGGCCGACCGAGATCTTGCCAAGGTTGAGCGCGTCGAGCACCAGCGGGTAGAGGGTGCCGAGCAGCACCGCGGCCGCGGCGACCGTGAGCAGCACGTTGTTCATCAGCAGCATCGACTCCTTCGATATCAGCTCGAAGCGCCCGCCCAGGCCGACGCGCGGCGCGCGCCAGGCGAACAGCGTGAGCGAGGCGCCGATCACCAGCGCGAGGAAGACGAGGATGAAGATCCCGCGCCGCGGGTCGGTGGCGAACGCGTGCACCGAGGTCAGCACCCCGGAGCGGACCAGGAAGGTGCCCAGCAGCGAGAGCGAGAACGCGACGATCGCCAGCAGCACGGTCCAGGCCTTGAAGCCGCCGCGCTTTTCGGTCACCGCGAGCGAATGCAGCAGCGCTGTGCCGATCAGCCAGGGCATGAACGAGGCGTTTTCCACCGGATCCCAGAACCACCAGCCGCCCCAGCCGAGCTCGTAGTAGGCCCACGCGCTGCCGAGCGCGATGCCAAGCGTCAGGAACATCCACGCCGCGAGGGTCCAGGGCCGTGTCCAGCGCGCCCAGGCCGCGTCCAGGCGCCCGTCGATCAGAGCCGCGATCGCGAACGCGAATGCGACCGAGAAGCCGACGTAGCCCATGTACAGCATCGGCGGGTGGAACACCATGCCGGGGTCCTGCAACAGCGGGTTCAGGTCGCGCCCTTCGGCCGCCGCGGGCAGCAGGCGGTCGAAGGGATCCGAGGTCGCCAGCATGAACAGCAGAAAGCCGACGCTGACCATCGCCATTACGGCCAGGATGCGCGCCACCATCTCGTCCGGCAGGCGGCGGCTGAAGACCGTTACCGCCAGCATCCACACGGTCAGCATCTGAACCCACAGCAGGAGCGACCCTTCGTGGCCGCCCCACACCGCGGCAATGCGGTACTGCAGCGGCAGCGACGAATTGGAATTGTTGGCGACGTACTGGACCGAGAAGTCGTTGCTGACGAAGGCCCAAGCCAGGCAGCCGAAGGCGATCGCGACGAAGACGAACTGACCCTGCGCCGCGGGTCGGGCGACCGCGACGAAGGCCGGGATGCCGCGCTGGGCGCCGATCAGCGGCAGGATGGCCTGCACCAGCGCCAGCGCGAGCGCGACGATGAGGGCGAAGTGTCCGAGCTCTGGGATCATTTTTTCATCGGCTCCGGCAGTTGTCCGTGCTGCGCCTTGGCGATCGCCTCGGCGGCTTCCGGCGGCATGTAGTTCTCGTCATGCTTGGCGAGCACTTCCTGGGCCTGGAAGACGCCGTCGGGCTCGAGCCGCCCCTGCGCGACCACGCCCTTGCCCTCCTTGAACAGGTCGGGAAGGATGCCCTTGTAGCGCACCGGGATGCTCTTGCCGGTGTCGGTCACCACGAAGCCCACCGTGACGCCGTCGGGCAGGCGCTTCAGGCTGCCCTGCTCCACCAGCCCGCCGAGGCGGAAAGTCTTGTTCACCGGCGCTTCCTTGTCCGCCACCTGGGTGGGGCTGTAGAAGAACACCAGGTTGCTGCGGAACGCGTTCAGCACCAGCGCGGCGGTGATGCCGAGCAGCGCCAGCCCCAACGCGACGTAGATCAGCCTGCGGTGGCGCGGCTTCATGCCCTGCGCTCCGCCAGCCGCGCGCGGCGCGCGAGCAGGAACAATTCGCCCGCGATGCAGACCACTCCCATCAAGTACGAGCCCCAGACGTACAGCCCGTAGCCGCCCATATGGATGAAATTGCCGAAGCTGCCCCAGTTCATTCCACACCTCGCAGTTCCCGCACCCATTGCGCGTCGCGCTCGCGCTCGAGGATGATCGAGCGCACCCGCCACAGCGCCACGGCGATGCTGTACATCCACGCCGCGAGCGCCATCAGCAGCATGCCGATGAGCATCGTGGTGGCCATCGAAGGCGCGCGGGTCAGGCTGACCGAGGCGCCCTGGTGCAGGGTGTTCCACCACTTGACCGAAAAATAGATGATCGGGATGTTGACCACGCCCACGATCGCCAGCACCGCGCCGGCGCGGTCGGCGCGGCGCGGGTCGTCGATCGCGTTGGTGAGCGCGATGAAGCCGAAATAGAGGAACAGCAGGATCAGCTCCGAGGTGAGGCGTGCGTCCCACACCCACCAGGTGCCCCAGGTCGGCTTGCCCCACAGCGCGCCGCTCCACAGCGCGAGGAAGGTGAACATCGCTCCGGTCGGCGCCACCGCCGAGGCCATCATGCCCGACAAGCGCGTGTTGAGGATCAGCCCGAGCGCGGCCCAGCAGGCCATGACCACGTAGAGGAACATCGACATCCAGGCCGCCGGCACGTGCAGGAAGATCACGCGGTAGGCTTCGCCCTGCTGAAAGTCGGTCGGCGCGACGAAGAAGCTGAGGTAAAGCCCCGGCAGCGCGAACAGCACCGCGAGCGTCGCGAACCAGGGGATCATCCTGCCCGCGACCGGGAAGAACGCCTGCGGCGCGGCGAGCTGCAACAGCCAGTTGGCGCTCGTTTCGCTGTCCAACCTGTAGCCATTTGACGCCAAGTTCAACCTCTTAAAAAAACGTTCAATCGTATGCAACCCGCAGCGCCGCGGTGGTGGCCCAGGGCGCGACCACGCACGACATGGCGAGGAACGCGCCGAGCAGCGACAGGTGCGGCGCCGCGCTCATTCCCGCCTGCGCCTCCGACACGCCGCCGGCGCCAAAGATCAGCACCGGGATGAACAGCGGCAGCACCAGCAGCGCCAGCAGTACCCCGCCGCCGCGTACCCCGAGCGTCAGGGCGGCGCCCACGCCGCCGATCAGGCTCAGCACGGGCGTTCCGACGAGCAACGATACCGTCAGCACCAGCAGCGCTTGTTGAGACAGATCAAACTGTACCCCAACTACGGGGGCCAGCAGGGTGACAGGCAGCCCGGACAGCAGCCAGTGCGCCACGAACTTGCCGACCACGATTACCCCCAGCGGATGTGCGGATATCAGCATCTGCTCCAGGCTGCCGTCGGCGTAGTCCGAGGCGAACATGCGCTGCAGCGACAGCATCGCCGCCAGCAGCGCCGCGACCCACAGGATGCCCGGCGCCATCGCGCGCAGCAGGTTCGGCTCGGCGCCCACACCGAGCGGGAACAAGGTCACCACGATGACGAAGAACACCAGGTGGTTTAGCACGTCGCCGCGCCGGCGCATCGACAGGCGCAGGTCGCGGACGATGATCGATTTGAGTCCGCCGAGCACGCCGAAGTTCAACCTTCGAGCACGATCGAGAACTGCGTGCGCGCCGCGATCGTCACGTCCTGGTGGGAAGTGAGGATCACCGCCCCGCCGCGCTCGAGATGCGCGTCGACCAGCGCCACCACCGTTGCGAGCGCGCGCGCATCGAGCGCGGCGAACGGCTCGTCCAGGATCCAGAGCGGGAAATCCGCCCCGAGGCAAAGGCGCGCCAACGCCACCCGGCGCTTCTGCCCCTGCGACAGATAGCGCGCCGGCAGCCGCGCGCGCCGCGCCAGCCCGATGCGCTCGAGCGCCTCGGCGCGCGCCGCGGCGCTCGCGCGCCGCCCGCACAGCTCGAGCGAGATCGCCAGGTTCTCGTCGGCGCTGAACTCGTCCTTGACCGCGTTCGCGTGCCCGACGAACAGCAGCTCGCGTGAATAGGCCTCGCGCAGCTCGCCGATCGGCTCGCCGCGCCAGCGGATCGTCCCCGCCGCGGGGCGCGACAGCCCCGCCACCAGCCGCAGCAGACTCGTCTTGCCGCTGCCGTTGGGCCCCTGCACCAAGAGCAGCCCGCCCTCGCCGAGCGAGAACTCGAGCCCCGAGAACAGGCGCACGTCGCCGCGCTCGCAGGCGAGTTGGTTGGCTTGGAGCATGTAATCGCGGAAAAGCGCGAAGGATACCCTACTGGCAAGCGGGAGGTCCGCGCAACAAAACGGCCCGCCGAAGCGGGCCGAAATCCGACAGTTGGGAGGCTCTACTGGAACTTGTACCGGTACGACACGCCGACCACGTTGATCGAGTAGTTGGGCGACAGCTGGCCGGTAGTCAGGACGTTCGCCACGTCGGTGGTGCCAATGTTGTCCCAGGCCCAGTCCGAGGTCTTGACCTTCTGATGCACCAAGACCACCCGCACACTGCTGTTCTTTTGCAGCTTGTAGGTGCCGTGCAAAGTCAGGGTATCGGTGCGCGAGATCAGGTCCGGCATCGGCAGCGCGCCGCCCGCCTGCGCACCGGTGCCGGCGATCATGTCCTGCGTTCCCCGGCCGTGCGAGTAGGTGAAGTCACCGCCGAGCTCCAGCCTGCCGCCTCGGAGGGTCGTCGCCTTGAACCCCACGCCGATGGTGTCGAACTTGTCCTCGCCCGTCATGCTCCAGTCGCAAACCGAGCTGCCGGCACCAACGACGTTCACATTCGGGACAGGGGCGGCAGTCTTGCCGCAGGGCAGCCCTGCGTTGCCACTGAACGAGCGCCCGTTCTGATCGGACTTGTAGACGTCGAAGGTGTAGAAGGCGTAGAGGTTGAGGTACTCCTTCGGCTGGTACGACCCGTCGACGGTGTAGCTCTGGCTTTTCGCGCCGGTGAGCCCGAGCCGAGAGTTGTCGTACTTGTCGTCGTTGTAGTCGGCCCGGAACTGCGCCGTTGTCCTGTCGCTCGGTGAAGTATTGAGCGATACGCGAAGCTTGTCGCGCTTGCGGTCGGCGTAGATGAACTTCCTCAACAGCGGATTATCGTCCCAATTGAGCGCCGGATTGATGCCGGCCTGGTATTGCGACGAATACGACTCCAGATAAGGCTCATCGCCGTAGCCGTTGTTCTTGCGGCTCGAGTGCGCATAACTGATCGCGCCGTTTACCGTTTCCGAGAAACTGCGCCGCAGCCCCACGCGGTAGGTGTTTTCCGTCGTCCTTTCCACCTCGGAGAAAGTGTGCTTGATCTGATCGTTGTCATAGCCCACGTTGAGCTTCGTGCTCCGCATCAAGGCGTAGTCCGCGTCGAGCTTGAGCAGCTGCTGCGTCGAGCTGACCGGCAGGTTCGTCCTTGCCCTGTCCGAAGCCAGCGTCGCGGACTGCGTCTGCGAGTCGCCACCGATGTAGATGTATTGCGCCTGCGGCGTTCTGTTGTCCCGGTCATCGTAGCGGTAGCTCGCCCGCAGATTCAGCTTGGGCATGGGACGTGCCGTGAATGCCAGGTTCAGCAGCGTGGTGTCGATCTGCCCCCCCAGCGAAGCGCGCGGCAGCGGGGTGGTGATGCTCGCCGCAAGCGTCGGATTGCTGGTGTACGGCAGGAAGGACTGGTTCTGGGTCAGCCGCCCGAGCTCCAGCGTGCCCGTGAGCCGCGTGCTGTTGCTGAGGTTATATCCGCCTGACGCGGTGAGCTGGTGGAACTGGTTATCCGGCGGCAGCCCGAGCTGGCCGCCATACGGATATCCGGACCCCGCGGCCCAGCCGCCGACCCCGACGTACGGGCTCTGCCAGCTGAGCCCGTTGTTGTCGTTGTTGAACAGCGAAAGGTTGTACCCGAACTGAAACTGCATCTTCTGTGTGGTGTAATTGAACACCGCTTCCGCGATGTCGGTCTGATAGTCGGTCGGCTCCGGAATGAGGACCGCGCGCGGGTTGCCGCCGCTGTTGCCGATTACCGCACCGACCACCTTGACGCCTTCCTTGGTCTCACGGCGGAACTTGACGTCCAAGTCCCATTGACTGGACAGCACCTTGGAGAAACCAAAGATATAGTTCTTGCGCTCGTGCTTCACCTCGTACGGCCTCTCGGCGGCAGCGATCTGCGCCGCCTGTGTGGTCACGTTGCCCGCAGGTGTCCAGCCCGCCGGCAGGGTAAGGTTGTTGGTCCCCACCCCGTTGTAAATGGTTTGCGCCGATTCGGTCCTGAATTTGGGCAACTCGTCGTACTCGAATGAAAAGCGGTAGTTGCCCTGGTTGCTGTACTGGTAGCGCAGGTTGCGCGAGCGCAGCCCGAGGTTCGTGCCCTCGAGGCTCCAGTAGCGCGCGCTGCCGCTCAGCGGCGCGGGGCGCCCGACCAGGCTGAAGTTGCCGATCAGGTAGGCGCCCTTTTCGTTCAGGCCGCTGTAATCGCCGAACTTGAACGAGTCCTCGCTCACGTAGCCGATCCCTAGCTCGATTTCGTTCAGCGGCCGGGTCAGCGCCAGTACATCCTCGTCCTGTGCGGCGGAGGGTCCGGCCGCAATCATCAGGGCCGACGCCACAGCGGTCGAGAGAACCGTCCTGCTGAAGACTCCCTTGCCGCGATCGTTGGTTTTCGCATTCATCGCATACCTCAGCTAAGTGGGTTGTTGGCCGCTAGCGCGTCTTGCGCGGTCCGGACGGGTGGTTCGATCCGTGGACCTGCGAATGGCAGTTCAGGCAGTTGTTGTTGATCAGCTGCTGTGCCGGCGCCGAAGCGAACGGCGGCAGGCTCTGCCCGTTGTATGCGGTGCTCGGATGGTATTGCGCCAGATGGCACTCCTGGCACAGCCATGGCCCGCGCGCCTTGAGCAACGGGGTATGGATCGAGCCGTGCGGCACGTGGCAGTTGGTGCAGTCCTCGCGCACCGGCGGGTGCTCCCACAGGAACGGCCCGCGCTTTTCGGCGTGGCAGGTGTAGCAGACCTCGTTAACCGTCGCTTTTGCGAGGTTGTGCGGTCCGATCCCGCCGTGCGGGTTGTGACAGCTGGAACACACCACCTTGCCCTCGAGGATCGGATGATGCGAAGGCTTCATCGCCTGAGCGCGCTGCTCCTTGTGGCAGGCGAAGCACACCTGCGGCTGAGTGGCCTTGTCGCGCACCTTGTCCTTGGCCGCGTGCACCCGGTGGCAGTTCGAGCACGGCACGCCGGCGGCCTGATGTGGGCTGCCCTGCCAGTGCAGCCGGAGTCCCGACTGGTGGCAGGTCAGGCACGCGCCGTCCTGCGTATCAGGTGGCGTGGGCGACTTCAGCCCGAACACGCGGTCCGGCAGCGGCCGATCGGCCTTGCCGCCCGGGTTGTCGAGGTGCGCCTGGCTCTCGCCGTGGCAACTGGTGCAGGTCGGCGTTCGCGCGTCGGCCTGTACGCCGTGGGGCGTCTGGGCGATCGACAACACGGGGTAGTCGTCGCTCTCGTCGTGGCAGCGCGTGCACTTCGCGTCGCCCTTCAGGACCATGTCCTTGTGCTCGGGCTTGTCGGACTTTTGCGCCAGCGCGGGCAAGGCGACCGCGAGGCCGAGCACCAGCACCAGCCCTTGCAGGGCACTTGCGAGGAGGTACCTAGACGTTTTCATCGTTCGTTCTCCCGTAACCTGAATTCTTCGCGACCGTTTCAATCCACTTTCCAAGGCAGGGGGCCGACGCCGAGCGCCTTCTTCAGCTCCTGCGGACCTGGGCCCTTCGGCTCGTCGTGCGCGATCGCGTAGTGGCATTCGATGCAGGTCATGCCCTGCTTCTCGGCCTTGGCGTGCGCCGATTTGGATTTGTCGCTTTGCTTGTCCGGATCGAACGCGTCGACCTTGTGGCAGTTGCGGCACTCGAGCGAGTTGGTTTCCAGCATCCGGGTCCACACCCGCTTGGCCAGTTCGGCGCGGTGCGCGCGGAACTTCTCCTTGGTGTCGATCACCCCGGTGAGCTTGCCCCAGACCTCGAAGGTCGCGTTGATCTTGCGTTTGATCAGCGGCCAGGGTTCGTGCGGCACGTGGCAGTCCGCGCACACAACGTGAACGCCGGCCCGGTTCTTGTCGTGGATCGTGTCCTGGAACTCCGCGTACACGTTGTCGCGCATCTCGTGGCACGAGATGCAGAATTTCTGCGTCTCGGTCCACGCCAGCCCCGTCGCCCCGCCGATCGCCACCGCCATGAACACGAAGAACGCCACGACGCCCGTCACGAACACGCGCAGCGCCACCTTGCCCGGCGAGGACGAGTCGCCGCGAATCGCTTCCCAGAATTTTCTTGCTGTTCTTGCCGGCACGTCGTTCGCTCCCTAGCCACACGCCTTCATTGCGCCAGGATGTAGCGGACCACGTTGCGGATCGCCGCTTCGTCCTTGGTCTTGAGCGAGCTGTGCTCCTCTTCCTTGCCGTCGACCTTGACCTTCGGATGCGTGGTGAGGTGGACGTAGAGCTTTTGCTCGGCGTCGGGCTTGCCCTTCAACTCGGCGGCGGTCTTCTGAAAGGACGGACCTTCCTTCTTCTTGTCGACCGAGTGGCACTTGAAGCAGTTGCTCTTCTTCATCAGCGAGTGCGCCGCATCGGCATCGACCGCCTCGGCGGCGGCGATACCCATCCAGCTGGTCAGTACGATTCCGGCAAGTACGGTCTTGGCAAAGCGCATGGCGTTTCTCATCCTCGTCTGGACGACATAGAGAAAATGGCGGAGCGTGAAAGCGGAAGGTGATGCACTGCGGGAAAACGCGTGGAGCGGGCCTTCGGCCCTGCGTCAGTGCGATGTGCTCGTTCGTGTTTCAGGCTCACCCCAAAACCCCTTTGGCTCCCGACCTGTATTGATTTTGGCGTCAGGAACATGCCAGCTCAATGTAAAGGGCGAGCAACGGTGGCGCTTTGATATGAATCAAATGGGGCTCTCGGTCCATGCCAACTGGGATCGCCCTCTTTGATCTACATCATGACCGGCAGCAAACCATGGAGGACGATTGCTGCAACGCAACCTAGGATTTCGAAAGCAGGTGGCTCAAATGCTCTGCAGGACTGCGGCGCCAATGGGAGATTTCTTGTTTAACCTCCCCTTATTCAACGGGTTGAGTCGGGATGAGCTTGCGTCTATCAAATCCGAGTTCTGGCAGATGGACGTGCCCCGCGGCACCACGCTGTTCCGCCCCGGCGACCCCTGCAGCGGGATCCACGTGGTGGTTTCGGGCCACGTCAAGATTGCGCTCGGCACTGCCGACGGCGCGGAAAAGGTCGTCGACCTGGCCGGACCGGGCCAGACCCTAGGCGAAACGGCGGTATTTCTCGATCGACCGCACAAGACCTCGGCCGAGACCCTCTCGGACAGCAGGCTGCTGCACATGGCGAAGGACAAGGTATTCGCCGCAGTGGAGAACCACCCGGCATTTGCGCAGCGCATCATCGCCGGGCTGAGCCAGCGGCTCGATCGCTTCATCAGCGACTTGGAAAGTCTAACCCTGCACAGCGGGACCGAGCGCGTGGTCGCCTACCTGCTGAGCCGTCTCGACGGCGAGGAGCGGCGCCCGCACCTCGGCGTCACCCTGCCCGCGAGCAAAGGGGTGATCGCGTCGCGCCTGAATCTCACGCAAGAGCACTTCTCGCGCATCCTGCACGACCTGGCCGCGATCGACCTGATCCGGGTCGACGGGCGCTACATCACGATCCCGAACGTCGCTCAGCTGCGCGCGCGCGCCGCCTAGCGCTCAGCCGAAGCGGCCGGTGATGTAGTCCTCGGTCGCCTTCTGCTTCGGCTTGATGAAGATCGTATCAGTGACGTCGAACTCGACCAGCTCGCCGAGATACATGTAGGCGGTGTAGTCCGACACGCGCGCCGCCTGCTGCATGTTGTGGGTCACGATGGCGATGGTGAACTCGCGCTTGAGCTCGTCCACCAGCTCCTCGATCTTGGCGGTGGAGATCGGATCGAGCGCCGAGGTCGGCTCGTCGAGCAGCAGGATCTCGGGTTTGACCGCGATCCCGCGCGCGATGCACAGCCGCTGCTGCTGCCCGCCCGAGAGGCTGTGGCCGCTCTGGCCGAGGATGTCCTTGACCTCCTCCCAAAGCGCGGCCTTGCGCAGCGCCCACTCGACGCGCTCGTCCATGTCGCGCTTCTTCAGGTTCTCGAACAGCCGCACGCCGAAGGCGATATTGTCGTAGATCGACATCGGGAAAGGCGTCGGCTTCTGGAACACCATGCCGATCTTGGCCCGGATCAGCGACACGTCGCGCTTGACCGTCAGCAGGTTCTCGCCGTCCATGATGAGCTCGCCCTCGGCGCGCTGGTCCGGGTAGAGCGAGTACATGCGGTTGAACACGCGCAGCAGCGTCGACTTGCCGCAGCCGGACGGCCCGATGAACGCGGTCACGCGCCGCTCGGGAACGTCGAGCGTGATCGACTTCAGCGCATGGTAGCTGCCATAGTAGAAGTTGAGGTTGCGCACGGTGAGCTTGGCCTTCGCATCGCCGGCCTGCTCTGATCGCGCGGCGACCTCGATTCGGGGCGGCTGGGGGCGCGCGGTGATTGAGGGTTCCATGGCTGGCCTTGCGTCAGGTCGTTCTCTTGAACAGCACGCGCGCCAGGATGTTCAGCAGCAGGACCGCGAGCGTGATGAGGGTGGCGCCGCCCCACGCGAGGCGCTGCCAGTCCTGGTAGGGGCTCATCGCGAACTGGAAGATGACAACCGGCAGGTTCGAGATTGGGGCGTTCATGTTCAGCGACCAGAACTGGTTGTTGAGCGCGGTGAAAAGCAGCGGCGCGGTCTCGCCGCTCACGCGCGCCACCGCGAGCAGGATACCGGTCAGGATCCCCGTGCGCGCCGCGCGGTAGGTGACGAACAGGACCATCTTCCACTGCGGGCAGCCGAGCGCCGCGGTCGCCTCGCGCAGGCTGCCCGGCACCAGCTTGAGCATGTCGTCGGTGGTGCGCACCACCACCGGGATCACCAGCAGGCCGAGCGCGAATGCGCCCGCCCAGCCCGAGAAGTGCTTGACCTGCGCGACGTAGACCGAGTAGACGAACAGCCCGATCACGATCGACGGCGCCGACAGCAGCACGTCGTTCAGGAACCGCGTCGCCGAAGCGAGCCAGCTCTTCCTGCCGTACTCGGCCAGGTAGGTGCCCGCCATTACGCCCACCGGCGTGCCGATCAGGGTTCCGGTCACGACCATCGCCAGGCTGCCCGCGATCGCGTTCGCCAGCCCGCCGTCGGCACCCGGCGGCGGGGTCATCTTGTAGTACAGCGTGGCGTGCAGCAGCGCGCTGCCGCCCTCGAACAGCAGCGTCGCCAGGATCCACGCCAGCCAGAACAGGCCGAAGCTCAGCGCCATGGCGGACACCGACAGCATGATCACGTTCTTGCGCTTGCGCGCCGTGTAGAGCGGGTTCGATGCCGTGATGTAGCTCATCGGGCTCGGCCTAGGTTCGCGCGCCTTCCTGGCGCGACAGGCGCATCAACATGAACTTCGACAAGGCCAGCACCACCGTGGTGATCACGAACAGGATCAGGCCGAGCTCGAACAGAGCCGACAGGTAGGTGTCTCCCACCGCCTCGGTGAACTCGTTCGCCAACGCCGACGCGATACTGTTGCCGGGCGCCAGGAGAGACGCCGACAGGCGGTGCGCGTTGCCGATCACGAAGGTGACGGCCATCGTTTCGCCGAGGGCGCGCCCCAGCCCCAGCATGACCCCGCCCACCACGCCAACCTTGGTGTACGGAAGCACGACGCGGAACACGACCTCCCAGGTCGTCGCGCCGAGCCCATAGGCAGATTCCTTGAGCATCGGCGGAACCAGCTCGAACACGTCGCGCATCACCGCCGCAATGAAAGGAATGACCATGATCGACAGGATCAGGCCGGCGGTCATCATGCCGATGCCGAGCGGCGGCCCGGAGAACAGTCGTCCGACCAGCGGAATGTTGCCGAACAGCTTCACCAGCAGCGGCTGGACGTAGATCTGCAGCAGCGGCGCGAGCACGAAAAGTCCCCACATGCCGTAGATGATCGACGGGATCGCGGCCAGCAGCTCGATCGCAGTGCCCAACGGGCGCTTGAGCCAGCCGGGCGAGAGCTCGGTGAGGAAGAGCGCGATGCCGAAGCTCACCGGCACCGCGATCGCCATGGCGATGAGCGAGGTCATCACGGTGCCGTAGATCGGCACCAGCGCGCCGAATTCCTCTCTTACCGGATCCCAGTCTTCGCGCCAGAGGAAGCTCAGGCCATACTTGCGCAGCGTCAGCTCGCTGCCGACCACGAGCGACACCAGGATCGCGACCAGAATGCTGAAGACGAGGAATGCGAAAACCTTGGTCAGCCACTCGAAGGCAGGGTCCAGCCAGAGCGCGGAGCGCGCCCGCGGCGCAAGGGCGGCCGGCAGCGATTCGACTGTCGCGTCTTGGTTCTCGGCGCCCTCGAACGGCACGGGTCGGCGCTCATCTGAATGGTTTGCCGCGCATTCTAGATGAATCCGCCCCGGCAACGGAAATGGTCGTTCAATATAGTGGGTTCCCCGACGCGTCCTTGATGTTCTTCCAGGACGATTCGATCAGCGAAACGACCTTGTCCGGCATCGGCACGTAGTCGAGCGACTCGGCCATCTCGCCGCCGCTGGCGTAGGCCCACTTGAAGAACTTGAGCACCGCCCTGGCGTTTTCCGGTTTGTCCTGCACCTTGCGCATCAGGATGAAGGTCGCGCCGGCGATCGGCCAGGCTTTCGCGCCCGGGGCATCGGTGAGGATCAGGTACATCCCCGGCGCCGCGCTCCAGTCAGCGCCCGCGGCCGCCGCCATGAACGACTTGGCGCTCGGCGAAACGAAGTTGCCCTCGCGGTTGCGCATCTGGACGTACGCCATGTGATTCTGCAGCACGTACGCGTACTCGACGTAGCCGATCGAGCCATTGATGCGCTGCACGTAGGAGGCCACGCCTTCGTTGCCCTTGCCGCCCACGCCGGTCGGCCAGTTGAGCGCAGTGCCCACGCCGACCTTTTCTTTCCACTCGGGGTTGACCTTGGACAGGTAGTTCGACCAGATGAAGCTCGTGCCCGACCCGTCCGAGCGGTGCACCACCGAGATCGCCTGCTCGGGAAGATTCACGCCCGGGTTGAGCGCGGCGATCGCCGGGTCGTTCCACTTGGTGATCTTGCCGAGGTAGATGTCGCCCAATAGCGCGCCCGAGAGCTTGAGCTCGCCCGGCTTGATGCCCTTCAGGTTCACGGTCGGGATCGCGCCCCCGATGACGGTCGGAAATTGCACCAGGCCGCTCTTTGCGAGCACTTCCGGCGTAAGCGGCATGTCCGAGGCGCCGAAATCGACCGTCTTGGCGTTGATCTGCTTGATGCCGCCGCCGGAGCCGATCGACTGGTAGTTCATACCCACGCCGGTCGCCTTCCTGTAGGCGTCGGCCCACTTGGCGTAGATCGGATAGGGGAATGTCGCCCCCGCGCCGGTGAAATTCGCCGCCAGCGCCGCGGCGGAAACCAGCGCCGCGGCGGCAAAGCCGAGCACCTTCGTCATCGTCTTGTTGTGCATGTCAAACAATCCTCGCGGTTGGAAATTCACGACCGCAAGGATATGAAGGATTTGTTACCAGATCGTGACAGCGCCGAATCAGCCGCCGGCGCAGCGGCGCACCGCCTGCGCGATCGACTGCGCCGCGGCCTCGATCGCCGGGCGCGGTTCGCCCTCGACCATCACGCGCAGCACCGGCTCGGTGCCGGAGGGCCGCAGCAGCACCCGCCCGTGTCCGTCGAGCGCCCGCTCGCCCGCCGCCAGCGCCTCGGTGATCGGCGCGTGCGCGCGCCAGTCGAAGCCGGCCGGCACCCCCACGTTGAGCAGCACCTGCGGGTACATGACCAGGTCCGCGGTCAGCTCGGCCAGCGTGCGGCCCTGGTCGCGCATCGCGCCCAGCACCTGCAACGCCGAAACGATGCCGTCGCCAGTGGTGTGCTTGTGGAGGCAGATGATGTGGCCCGAGTTCTCGCCGCCGTAGAACCAGCCGCGCTCGCGCATCAGCTCGAGCACGTAGCGGTCGCCCACGCTCGCGCGCGCGAAGGGGATGTCCAGGCGCCCAAGGGCCTGCTCGAGCGCAAGGTTGGTCATCAGCGTTCCCGCGACCCCGCTCACCTTCTCGCGCGCCGCGCGGTGCCGGATGATTGCGTACAGCAGCTGGTCGCCGTCGTAGAGCCTGCCGTCGGCGTCGGCCACCACCAGCCGGTCGCCGTCGCCGTCGAGCGCGACGCCGAGCTGCGCCCGGTTGTGCTTGACCGCGGCGGTCAGTTGCCGCGGCGCGGTCGCGCCGAAGTCGTCGTTGATGTTGAATCCGTCGGGCGCAACTCCGATCGGCACCACCTCGGCGCCGAGCTCGTGGAACACGTGCGGCGCGACGGCGTAGGCCGCCCCGTGCGCGCAGTCGACCACGATTTTCAGCCCCTTCAAATCGAGCTCGGACGGAAAGGTCGACTTGCAGAACTCGATGTAGCGCCCGCCCGCGTCGTCGACGCGCCGCGCGCGTCCGAGTTGCGCCGACTCATTGCAGCCCATCGGCGCTTCGAGCTCCCTTTCGATCTCGAGCTCGATCGCATCGGGCAGCTTGAAGCCGTCGCCGGAAAAGAACTTGATGCCGTTGTCGGCGTAGGGATTGTGCGAGGCGCTGATCACGACTCCGGCCGACAGGCGCAGCGCGCGCGTCAGGTAGGCGACTCCCGGGGTCGGCAGCGGGCCGCACAGCAGCACGTCGACTCCTGCCGCGGAGAAGCCCGCCTCGAGCGCGGCCTCGATCATGTAGCCCGAGATGCGCGTGTCCTTGCCGATTAGCACCGTTGGGCGTTCGCCACGCGCGCCGCTGCTGCCGGTGAGCACCTTGCCCGCGGCGTAGCCCAGGCGCAGGACAAAGTCCGGCGTCATCGGTGAGCGTCCCACCGTTCCGCGCACGCCGTCGGTGCCGAAATGCTTTCTGCTCATGTCGCTCCAGTCCGGAAAGCTTCCCACACCGCGAGCGCGTCGCGGGTGGGCGCCACATCGTGAACCCGCAGTATTCTCGCCCCAGCCTGCGCGGCGAGCAATGCGGCCGCGACGCTCGCCGCCAGGCGCTCGCCGACCGGGCGGCCGGTGACCTGCCCGAGGCTGGACTTGCGCGACCAACCCGCCAGCAGCGGCACACCAAGTGCGTCGAACTCCCCCAGGCGGCGCTGCAGTTCGAGGTTGTGGCGCAGTGTCTTGCCGAAGCCGAAGCCGACGTCGGCCACGATGCGCGCCCGTCCGATCCCGGCGCGCTCTGCCGCGGCGATGCGCCCGGCCAGGTAGTCCTTCACCTCGCGTACCACGTCGTCGTAGCGCGGATCGCGCTGCATGCTCGCCGGCTCGCCCTTCTTGTGCATCAGGCAGACCGCGCAATCGCTACCTGCCACCGCCTCCAGCGCGCCGGGCGCGGTCAGGGCATCGATGTCGTTGATCATCGAGGCCCCGGCCGCCAGCGCCTCGCGCATCACTCTCGCGCGGCGCGTGTCGACCGACAGGGGGGCGTCGATGCCGGACAGGGCCTCGAGCACCGGCAAGACGCGCGCGAGCTCCGCATCCTCTCCGACCGGATCGGCGCCCGGGCGCGACGACTCGCCGCCGATGTCGAGAATCGCGGCGCCCTCATCGAGCATGCGTTGCGCCCGCGCGACGGCCGCGTCGCGCTGTAGAAAGCGACCGCCGTCGGAGAAGGAATCGGGGGTGACGTTCAGCACCCCCATCAGGATCGGGCGCTCGAGCGGCAGCAAGAACCTGCCGCAGCGGAGCATCGGCGCCCGGGTCAGGCGCTCGGTGCGGGCGCCGCGGCGCCCTGCGCGCCGCCGTCGTTGGCCGCGCTGGTGGGCGAGCCCGTGGTGGGGGTCACCTTCGGCGGGCGCGGCGGCTTGCCGGCCATGATGTCGTTGATCTGCTCGGCGTCGAGCGTCTCCCACTCGAGCAGCGTGCGCGCCATGGTCTCGACCTTGTCGCGATTCTCCTCGAGCAGCTTGCGCGCGAGCTTGTACTGCGTGTCGATGATGCGGCGGATCTCGCCGTCGACTTTCTGCAGCGTCGCTTCGGACACGTTCTTGTGCGTCGTGATCGAGCGCCCGAGGAACACTTCGCCCTCGTTCTCGCCGTACACCATCGGCCCGAGCTCGTCCGACATGCCCCACTGGGTCACCATGCGCCGGGCGAGCTCGGTCGCGCGCTCGAAGTCGTTCGCTGCGCCGGTGGTCATCTGGCTCATGAACAGCTCTTCGGCGATACGCCCGCCGAACAGCACCGCGATGATGGCGAGCAGCCGGTCGCGGTCCTGGCTGTAGCGGTCCTGCTCCGGCAGCTGCATCGTCACGCCGAGCGCGCGCCCGCGCGGGATGATGGTCACCTTGTGCACCGGGTCGGTCTTGGGCAGCAGCTTTGCCACCACCGTGTGGCCCGACTCGTGGTAAGCCGTGTTGCGGCGCTCGTCTTCGTGCATGACCATCGAACGCCGCTCGGCGCCCATGATGATCTTGTCCTTGGCGCGCTCGAAGTCGTCCATGTCGACCAGGCGCTTGTTGCCGCGCGCCGCGAACAGCGCCGCCTCGTTCACCAGGTTCGCGAGATCCGCGCCCGAGAAGCCGGGCGTGCCGCGCGCGATGATGTCCGGCTTCACGTCGGTGGCCAGAGGCACCTTGCGCATATGGACCTTGAGAATCTCCTCCCGGCCTCTGATATCGGGGAGCGGCACGACCACCTGCCGGTCGAAGCGGCCCGGGCGCAGCAGCGCCGGGTCGAGCACGTCCGGCCGGTTGGTCGCGGCGATGACGATCACGCCCATGGTCGCCTCGAAGC
>JADEYI010001339.1_pt1 | contig 19364 bp, 32 predicted proteins | sample 8542331 | NCBI WGS metagenome assembly JADEYI01 (sample SAMN16510988, study PRJNA670497) | mine drainage metagenome | isolation source: biofilm near Copperflume 1 | place: Germany: Marsberg coppermine Kilianstollen | collected 2018-02
CTAGACCCGCACACACAGGCGCCTCATCGACATCATGGAGCCGACCTCCAAGACCGTGAACAGGCTTATGCGGCTGCAACTGCCGAGCGGCGTGGACATCGAGATCAAGCTGTAACCGCCATGACGATTGAAGGACTCCTTGGCCGCAAACTCGGCACCACCCAGGTGTTCGACGAAAAGGGACGGCTCCGCGGCGCCACCGCCGTGGAGGTGGGCCCCTGTTTCGTCACCTACATCCGGACCTCTGAAGGCGATGGCTACAGCGCCATCCAGGTCGGCTTCCAGGAGGACCGGCGGTTGAATAAACCCGAGGCCGGCCACCTCAAGGCTGCCGGCAACCTCAAGCTTCGCCATCTTGCCGAGTTCCGGACGTCCGATGTTCAGGCCTACACACTCGGCGACCGCCTTGGGGCCGAAGTCTTTTCCCCGGGCGAGAAGGTGGACGTCACGGCCACTTCCAAGGGGCGCGGCTTCCAGGGTGGTGTCCGCCGCCACAACTTCAGCGGCGGCCCCAAGACCCACGGCCAGAGCGACCGCCATCGTGCGCCGGGCTCGATCGGCTCCGGCACCACGCCCGGCCGCGTCTATAAAGGCACACGCATGGCCGGCCACATGGGCGCAGTCCAGACCACCGTCCGCAACCTCGATGTCATCTCTCGCAACGACGAGCGTGGCGTCATCTTTCTCGCCGGGTCCGTACCCGGGCCCATAGGTGGCATGGTCCGCATCCGCAGCGCCAGAAAGGTATCGAAATGAAGCTGAACGTCGTCGATACCACCGGCAAGCAACTGCGCACGATCGACGTCGCCGATGAAGTGTTCGGCATTGAACCGAACCGGTCGGTGTTGCACCAGGCCTACGTCGCCCAGATGAGCAATCGCCGCTCCGGCAACGCCAACACGAAAGGCCGCGGCGACGTTGAAGGTTCGACCTTCAAGACGCGCCGCCAGAAGGGCCTCGGCCGCTCCCGCCAGGGTGGCATCCGTGCATCGCACCACGTTGGTGGCGGCGTCGCCCACGGCCCGCATCCCCACAGCTTTGTCCGCGACCTGCCCCGCACCATGAAGCGTCTCGCGCTGCGTTCTGCGCTGAGCAGTCACGCCGCCGCTGGTTCGCTGCTCGTCGTCGATGGCCTCACCCCCGGCGATGGCAAGACGAGCACCGTCCAGCGCACCCTCGACAGCCTGGATGTCTCTCGCCGCGCACTGCTCGTCAGCGGAGACTATGCCCCTGAGCTCACCCGGGCGGGGCGCAACGTCGAAATTGCCAAAGTGCTGCCCGCCCAGAACCTCAACGTCGTCGATGTCATCAATGCCCACTGTGTGCTCATGTCGGAGGACGCAGTGCGGAAGTGCGAAGCACTCTGGGGCGGTGCCAATGTGAAGCCCGCACGCGGGCGCTCCGCAGTCGCCGCGAAGCCCACCGTTGCACCGGCGGAGGCCGTCTGATGCCCAAGGAACTGCACCCCTACGCCGTCCTTCTGAAGCCCATCGTGACGGAGAAAACGACGCTCCTCACCGGGCTCGACAAATACGTGTTCGAAGTGGACCTGCGGGCCAATAAGAACCAGATCAAGGAAGCGGTCCAGCTCGCCTTCAATGTGCGTGTGGCGGAAGTCAACACCATGAAGATGAAAGGCAAAATGAAGCGCTTCGGCCGCAAGGTCACGCCCCGCCCCGACTGGAAGAAGGCCATTGTGACCCTCGTCCCGGGCGACAAGATCGAAATCTTCGAGGGGATTTAGGCGATGCCGATCAAGCAGTTCAAGCCCACCTCCCCCGGCCGCCGCAACTCCAGCGGCCAGACCTTCACAGAGATCACGAAGAGCCGCCCCGAAAAGTCGCTCACGGAATCCCTGCGCAAGCGCAGCGGCGGCCGGAACAACCAGGGGCGCACCACGGTGCGTTTCCGCGGCGGCGGTGCCAAGCGCCTCTACCGCATCATCGATTGGAAGCGCGACAAGCGCGGCGTCCCGGCGAAGGTCTCTGCGATTGAATACGACCCCAACCGCACGGCGCGCATCGCCCTCCTGCAATACGCCGATGGCGAAAAGCGCTACATTCTCGCGCCCAACGGGCTCGCGGTGGGTGCCATCGTCCTGAGCGGACCGGACGCGGAAGTGCGGGTTGGGAACACCCTGCCGCTTGGCAATATGCCGACCGGGACGCAGGTCCACAATATCGAGCTCACGCCCGGCAAAGGCGGCCAGATGGTGCGCAGCGCCGGTGTCTCAGCCCAGCTCATGGCGAAGGAGTCGGGCTATGCGCTGCTTCGCCTGCCGAGCGGCGAGATGCGCCGCGTCCGCGTCGAATGCATGGCCACCGTGGGCCAGGTCGGTAACGTCGAACATTCGCTGGTGAAGCTCGGCAAGGCCGGACGCTCCCGCCACCTCGGCCTGCGGCCGCACAACCGCGGCTCGGTCATGAACCCGCGCGACCATCCTCATGGCGGTGGTGAAGGCCGCGCACCCGTCGGCATGCCCGGCCCGAAGACTCCCTGGGGCAAGCCAACGCTCGGGTATCGCACCCGCAACAACAAACGCACCGACAAGTTCATCGCCCGCCGGCGCGCGAAGTAGGAGTAGCCGATGTCACGTTCAACGAAGAAGGGCCCCTACGTCCTCCCGTCGCTGGCAAAGCAGGTGGCCGCGATGCGGAACGCGCAGCAGCGTTCCATCATCAAGACCTGGTCGCGCGCATCCACCATCCTCCCCGACATGATCGGTATGACCTTCGGGGTTCACGACGGACGCCGTCACGTCCCCGTGTTCGTCACGGAGAACATGGTCGGCCACAAGCTCGGCGAGTTCGCCCTCACGCGCACCTTCCGTGGGCACGTCTCCAAGAGCGACCGACAAAGCAAGGTGAGGCGCTAACGTGGAAGTCAAAGCATCCGCAGCCGGCCTTGGAGCTTCGCCGCGCAAGATCCGTCTCATCCTCGAACGCCTGCCCGGCCTCACCGTGGACCAGGCGCTCGCGCTCCTTCGCTACGTGCAGTCACCGCACGCAAAGTCGGTTTCAAAGGTCGTCCTTTCGGCGGCCTCCAATGCCGAAAACAACTTCAGCCTGGATATCGACGACCTCGTGATCAAGCGCGCGTACGCCGATGAAGGGCCCACACAGCGCCGCTTCCGGCCGCGCTCACGCGGCCGCGTCAGCCCGATCCTGAAACGGTCGAGCCACATCACCATCATTCTCGACGGGCGGGAGGGCTAACAGCTTGGGACAGAAAGTACACCCGCACGGCTTCCGCCTCGGGATCATCTATGACTGGGAGTCCAAGTGGTTCGCGGAAAAGGACTACACCAACCGCCTCCACCAGGACCTCGAGCTGCGCCGCTTCGTCCTCTCGGAACTGCCGGACGCTGCCATCAGCCACGTCGAGATCGACCGGAACGCCAACCTCGTGACCATCACGATCCACACCGCCAAGCCCGGCATCGTCATCGGCCGCGGCGGCACGAAGGTAGAAGAACTTCGCAACACGCTCGAGCGTTTCAGCGGCGGTCGCGTGCGGGTCAATATCCAGGAGATTCGCACCCCCGAACTCGATGCCTACCTCGTTGCCCGCTCCGTTGCCGACCAGCTCGAACGCCGGGTCGCCTTCCGCCGCGCAGTCAAACAGGCCGTCCAGCGCACGATGCAGCGCGGCGCGCTCGGTGTCCGCGTCGCGGTTGCTGGCCGTCTCGGCGGTGCTGAGATGTCCCGCCGCGAATCCGATACTCAGGGCCGAGTGCCACGCCACACGCTCCGGGCAAATATCGACTACGGCCTCGCCGAAGCGCACACGACCTTCGGCCGCATTGGCGTCAAGGTTTGGATCTACAAGGGCGACATCATGCCCCAGCGAGGCATCAGCGCCGACCGCCGCGTCGTTGAACAGGAACTGCCGGAGCCCATCCCCGCCGTCGTTCGCCCCCAGGTGGAAGCGGAGGCCGTCGAAGCGGCCGTCGCCGGCGGTCCGGCCCACACGGCCATCACCATGGAACAACAGCAGGCGGTGCAGCGCGGCGCCAACGAAGGGGGCGACTGATGCTTCAACCACGAAGAGTGAAGCACCGCAAGCAGCATCGCGGCCGTCGCAGCGGCGAAGCCATGACCGGGAACTTCGTCGCTTTTGGTGAATTCGGGCTGCAGGCCCAGGGGGCAGCCTGGATCGATTCCCGCCATATCGAAAGCGCCCGCCGCGCCATGACCCACGAAATGAAGCGCGGCGGCAAAGTCTGGATTCGCATCTTCCCCGACAAGCCCGTCACGGCGAAGCCGGCGGAAACGCGCATGGGCTCCGGGAAGGGTGCGCCCGACAAGTGGGTCGCCGTCGTCAAGCCGAACCGCATCATGTTCGAAATCGCAGGTGTCCCTGAAGCGACCGCGCGCGAAGCGCTTCGCCTCGCCGCACACAAGCTCCCCGTGCCCACGAAAATCGTGGTGCGCGAAGAAACGGTGGTCTAACGCAATGGCCAAACAGAAAGCAGAGTTCCTGCGCCGCCTCGACGACGCACGCCTCGACAACGAAATCAACGAAGCCTACAGGGCGATGTTCACCCTGCGCTTCCAGCATGCCAGCCGGCAGCTGGAAGACTACCGGGAGCTCCGCAATGCGCGGCGCAAAATAGCCCGGTTGCGCACCGTGAAGCGCGAGCGCCAGCTCGCCACGCTCATGGTGGAGGAATAACCATGGGCATCCAACGCATCATCCAGGGGACTGTAGTCAGCAACAAAATGGAAAAGACCATCGTGGTCTCAGTCGAGCGCAAGAAGAAGCATCGGCTCTATCACAAGGTCATGTCCGTCACCGAGCGCTACAAGGCGCACGACGACGACAACAGCTGCCACCTCGGCGACGTGGTCCGCATCATCGAGTGCCGCCCCATGTCTAAAGACAAGCGCTGGCGCGTCGTCGAAATCGTCAGCCGCGGAGACGTCGCCGATGTCGCGCCCGACACGATCGGGCGCGACATCGAACAGACCACGCAGGCGGCGCCGAAGTCCGAGGTGCAAGCGTGATCCAACAGGAAACTCGCCTCAAAGTCGCGGATAATTCCGGCGCCCGTTCGCTTCTCTGCATCCGCGTGCTCGGTGGCAGTCGCCGCCGCTACGCTCGCCCTGGCGACATCATCGTTGCCAGCGTGAAGGTCGCCCAGCCCAACGCCAACGTGAAAAAGGGGGACGTCGTCAAGGCCGTCGTCGTCCGCGTCACCAAGGAATATGGCCGGGCCGATGGCTCCTACATTCGCTTCGATGAGAACGCCGCCGTGCTCCTCGCTAGCGATGGTGAGAACCCGCGCGGCACCCGCATCTTTGGCCCCGTCGCCCGCGAACTCCGCGACCGGAACTTCATGAAGATCGTTTCGCTCGCGCCGGAGGTGCTCTAGTGCCCGCCAAAATCAAGCGCGGCGACAGAGTCGTAGTCATCGCTGGAAAGGACCGCGGCAAGCGCGGCACGGTGCGCGCCGTTGTCGTCAAGCACGACCGCGTCCTCGTGGAAGGCGTGAACATCGTCAAGCGTCACCAGCGCGCTCGCAGCCAGGCCCAGGCCTCCGCGATCATCGAACGCGAGGCGCCCATTCACATGAGCAACGTCATGCTCATCGACCCCAACAACGACCAGCCGACGCGCGTCACATTTCGTCGGCGCGAAGATGGTTCGCTGGTGCGGGTCGGCAAGAAAAGCGGGGAGGACATCGAATGACAGCCGTCGCCCGCATGCGCGAAAAATACGACACGCAGGTCGCTTCGGCGCTGCGCGAACAGTATCACTACGGCAACGTCATGGAGATCCCGCGGATCACCAAGATCGTCGTCAATATCGGCCTTGGCGAGGCGCTGACCGATGCGAACGCCCTCGATAAGGCCGCCGAAGACGTCGCCGCAATCACCGGCCAAAAGCCCGTCATCACGCGCGCGCGCCGTTCGATCGCGAACTTCCGCCTGCGCGAGGGCAACCCCATCGGCGTCGCCACCACCCTGCGTGGCGTGCGCATGTATGAATTCCTGGACCGCCTCGTCAGCGCGGCACTCCCGCGCATCCGCGACTTCCAGGGCCTCAACCCCAACGCCTTCGACGGCCGCGGGAACTATAGCCTCGGCATCCGCGAACAGCTCATCTTCCCGGAAATCGACTACGACAAAGTCGACAAGGTCCGGGGGATGCAGGTGACGATCGTGACGACGGCAAAGACCGATGAAGAAGGCCGCAAGCTCCTCGAGCTGATGGGCCTGCCCTTCGCAAAGAAGTAGGAGACAGGCATTGGCGAAAAAGGCTCTCATCGAAAAGTCGAAACGCCCGCCGAAGTATCCGGCGCGACAGCACAACCGCTGCCGCATTTGTGGCCGCCCGAAAGGCTACATCCGCCGCTTCGCGATGTGCCGTATCTGCTTCCGAGAACACGCCCATCGCGGGCTCCTGCCCGGTGTGACCAAATCCAGCTGGTAAGTGCCCAGGCAAACGCCAGAGGGGAAGAAGTATGAGTGTAAGTGACCCAATCGCCGACATGTTGACTCGCATCCGAAACGCGGCTTCTTCGCGCCACGATGCAGTACTCATCCCGGCTTCGAAGGTGAAAGTCGCCATCGCCCAGGTCCTCAAAGATGAGGGCTTCATCCGGGGCTATAGCGTCATCTCCGAAGACGGCCGTCCCCAGCCCAACCTGAAGGTGGACCTGAGCTACGGGACGCGTAAGCAGCCCGTCCTCACCGGCCTCCAACGCGTGAGCAAGCCCGGCCTGCGTGTCTATGTCCAGCGCCGGGAAATCCCGCGCGTCTATGGTGGCCTTGGCATCGCCATCCTTTCCACGCCGAAGGGCATCATGTCGGGGCAGGAGGCCCGTCGCCAGGAAGTTGGCGGCGAAGTCCTCTGCTACGTCTGGTAAGGGAGCAGCAGCATGTCGCGTATCGGCCGCCAGCCCATCCCCGTGCCTGCGAACGTCCAGGTCTCCATCGGCGACGACAACAGCGTCGTCGTGAAAGGCCCGAAGGGCGAACTCTCGCGCCAATTTCCACCGGTGCTCTCCATCGAGCGCGATGAGGGCAACCTCGTCGTTTCCCGCCCCAATGACGAAGGCAAAGTGCGCGCACTTCATGGCCTTTCGCGCACACTCCTCAGCAATATGGTCGTGGGTGTCACGACCGGCTTCACCAAGTCGCTGGAAGTCCAGGGCGTAGGCTATCGCGCGCAGCTCCAGGGCAGCACACTGCAACTTGCATTGGGTTTTTCGCACCCGGTGCTCGTCGCGCCACCCGAAGGCATCACCTTTCAACTCGAAGGCCCCCGCGTCCACGTGCAGGGCATCGACAAGGAACGAGTCGGCCAGGTTGCCGCCAACATCCGCAAGCTCCGGCCCCCCGAGCCATACAAGGGCAAGGGCATCCGCTATGTTGGCGAACACGTCCGCCGTAAGGCCGGTAAGGCCGGGAAAGTAGGCAAGTAGGTGAGCAAAGCGACCAGCATCCTCGCCCGGCAACGGCGCCACAGACGCGTCCGTAAGACCGTTTCCGGGACTCCCGTTCGCCCGCGCCTCAATGTCTTTCGCAGCTCGGCGCACATCTACGCCCAGGTCATCGACGACATCGCCGGCCGCACCCTCGCTGCCGCAAGCGACACCGATAAAGACCTAGCCGCAGAAACGGCCGGGAAATCCAAGACGGAGCGCGCCATTGTCGTTGGCAAAGCTGTTGCCGAACGCGCGAAGGCCAACGGCGTTGAACTCGTCGTCTTCGACCGCGGCGGCTACAAATACCACGGGCGCGTGCAGGCGCTTGCAACCGCAGCCCGCGAAGCTGGATTGGGGTTCTAAATGGCTGAAAATCGCTATGACCGCGACTCCCAGGATGAATTGACCGAAAAGGTCATCTACATCAACCGCGTCGCCAAAGTGGTGAAGGGCGGCCGCCGCTTCAGCTTCAGCGCGCTGATCGTCGTGGGCGATGGCAATGGCAGCGTCGGCATCGGCCTCGGCAAGGCCAACGAAGTGCCGGAAGCCATCCGCAAGGGTGCGACCCTCGCGCGCAAGCAGATGATCCGCGTCCCCATGAAAGGCGGCACCATCGCCCATCCCCTGCTCGCCCAGTTCAGCGCCGCAAGGGTCATGCTGAAGCCTGCCAGCCACGGCACCGGCGTCATCGCCGGTGGCGCCGTCCGCGCTATCATGGAATCCGCCGGGGTCACCGACGTGCTGGCCAAATCGCTCGGCAGCCGCAACCCCATCAACGTCGCCCGCGCCACGATTGAAGGGCTCAGATCCCTGCGGGATCCCGAGGGCGCGAAGGCCCGCCGCCTTGCAATTACCAGGGGTGAGTCCTAATGGCTGCTGCTCTCCACGTCACCTGGCGCAAGAGCGCTATCGGCTATAACCAGGACCAAAAGGACACGATCCGCAAGCTCGGCCTGCGCCGGCTGCATCAGACCGTGCAGATCGAAGACACCGCCTCCCACCGGGGCATGGTGCAGAAGGTTTCGCACCTCGTCGACGTCCGCGAAGGAGACCGCGAATGAGCATCGGTGCACAGGAGCTCCGCCCCAACCGTGGGGCGACGCATTCCAAAAAGCGCATCGGCCGCGGCAACAGCAGCGGCCAGGGGACCTATGCGGGCAAGGGCCTCAAGGGCCAGAAGTCCCGCAGCGGTAAGAACCTGCCCTACGATTCGTTCGAAGGCGGCCAGTTCCCTTCTTCCCGCAAGTTCCACAGCCTCCGCGGCTTCAACAACAAGTGGCGCGTGGAATATCAGCCGATTAACGTCGCCATGCTCGAACGCTTCGAAGCGGGCACGACGATCACACCCGAGACTCTGCTCGCTGCCGGCCTCCTCAGGCACCTCCGCCAGCCGGTGAAGGTCCTCGGCGATGGCGAACTCTCCCGCAGCCTCAAGGTCTCCGCCCATCGCTTCAGCGAATCGGCGAAGGCGAAGATAGAGGCGGCGGGTGGTGCAGCCACTCTCATCAGCGACGACGAGGCAGCAAAGGAAGGCTAAGGCGATGACCACGCAGCCCGCTTCGCGACCCCGCCTTCTCCAGGCGATGGTGGATTCCTTCCGGCAAGTAGATGTCCGGAAGAAGCTCCTCTTCACCTTCGCCATGCTTGTGATCTTTCGATTCGTGGCGCACGTGCCGATCCCGAACGTGGACCGCGCCGCACTCGCACAGGCATTCTCCGGGAACGCGATCCTCGACTTCCTGAGCATCTTCTCGGGAGGCGCGCTGCAGAACCTCAGCGTGGCTGCACTGGGTGTCTATCCGTTTATCACGGCGCAGATTATTGTCCAGATCCTCACGCCGCTCATCCCATCGCTGCGCGCCTTGCAGGATGAGGGCGAGCAGGGCCAGCGCCGCATCCAGCTCTATACCCACTGGCTCACCATCCCCATGGCGTTCGTCCAGGGCTACGGACAGATCCTCTTCATCAACAGCCAGGGCAGCCAGGTCGTCAAGGGCTTCGGCTTCAACAACGATGTCATGGCCACCTTCGCCACGCTCTTCACGCTCACAGCCGGCACCATGTTCCTCGTCTGGCTCGGTGAACTGATCGACGAATACGGCATTGGCAACGGCGTCTCGATCATCATCTTTGGCGGCATTGTCGCCCGCCTCCCGGGCCTCATCCCCAACATCTCAACCGCCTCGATCATCGGCGTCCTCGCCATCATCGCCTTCGCCTTCGGCGTCATCTTCCTGATCGTCTATTTCCAGGAAGCACAGCGGCGTGTGCCCGTCCAATATGCACGCTCGTCCTTCCGGGGTGGGCGCATGTATAGACAGCAAGGGCAAAGCCATATCCCCTTACGGGTGAACATGGCCGGCATGATCCCGCTCATCTTCGCCTTCTCTATCATGATCCTGCCGCCCGTGGTCGCGGGCTATTTCATCGGCGCCGGCGGTTGGGTGGGGAGCGTGTCCCACTTCTTCGTGAACCAGTTCCAGGGCGGCCGCGGGGGCGGTGGGACCGGCTGGTATTGGGCCATCCTTTTTGTCCTTGTCATCGTGTTTACGTTCTTCTATACGATGGTGCAATATCAGCAACAGCAGATGGCCAAAAATCTGCAACGCCAGGGCGCGTTCATCCCCGGCATCCGCCCCGGGCCGCCGACTGAGGCCTATCTGATGCGGGTCGTCACGCGGATCACCTGGGCAGGCGCCTTCTTCCTCGGCTTCATCGCGATCATGCCGTTCTTCATTGGCCTCGTGACCAACGTCCAGGCCCTCACCATTTCGAGTACGGGCTTCCTCATCGTCGTCGCGGTCGTGCTCGACACCATGAAACAGCTCGAAGCGCAGCTCCTGATGCGAAACTACGAAGGGTTCATCCGCTAAGGTGTTTATTGTCCTCCTTGGTCCTCCCGGCGCCGGCAAAGGCACGCAGGCGCAGCGCATTGCCGCCGCCACCCGGCTTCTGCATATCTCCACCGGTGATATGTTCCGTGAGAACGTGAAAGCGGGGAGCGAGCTCGGCAAGCTCGCCGAAGGCTTCATGTCCAGGGGCGAGCTCGTGCCGGACGACGTCACCATTCGCATGCTCCTGGAGCGCATCAGCCGCCCCGACGCCGCCGAAGGGGCAATGTTCGATGGGTTCCCCCGGAACGTCGTCCAGGCGGTTGCCCTCGATGCTGCACTCGCCGGGCGCGGCGCCCGCATCGACCGCGCACTCTATATCGCCGTCCCCGATGCGGAGCTGATCTCCCGCCTTTCCGGGCGCTGGATCTGCAGGACTTGCGGCGCGCTCTATCACGAGCGCAACGACCCTCCGGCCAGGGCCGGCGTCTGTGACCGCTGCGGCGGCGAACTCTACCAGCGTGAAGATGACCGCCCCGACGTCGTCGCCACCCGCCTGCAAAAGCAGAAGCCGCCCGCTGATCTCCTCCAGCACTACCGGGATGCCGGTGTGCTTCGCGAGATCGACGGGGAACGCACGCTGGACGACGTCACAGCATCGCTCTTGGAGGCCATCGCCTAGATGGCCGTCAAACTCAAATCCCGCGATGAGATCGCGATCATGCGTGAGGCCGGCCACATCGTCGGCCGGACGCTCGAACAGATTCGTACCATGATTCGTCCCGGGCTGAACCTGCTCGAGATCGAACAGTTCGTGCGCGACGAGTTCCGGCGCGTCGGCGCGAAAGAGACTTTCCGCAACTATTCCCCCGGGCCCAAGTACCCTCCCTATCCATCGAACATTTGCATCAGCATCAACGACCAGCTCGTGCATGGGATCCCGCGCGACCGCAAACTCAAGGAAGGTGACATCGTCAGCCTGGACCTCGGCGCCACCTATAATGGATACGTTGGCGATGCCGCCATCACAGTCGGCGTGGGCCAGGTCAGCGATGCTGCTTTGCAACTCATGCGCGTCACCGAAGATGCGCTCTGGGCCGGCATCCGCGCCGCCCGTGCCGGACGCTTCCTCAACGATGTCCGGGGCGCCATCGAAGACACCATCCGGCCTCATGGCTTCGGCATCGTCAAAGGCTATGGCGGCCACGGTGTGGGGCGCGACATGCACGAAGAGCCCCACATCGAGAACTTTCGCCAGCGCGCGCTCGGGATCCAGCTTCGGCCGGGCCTCGTGCTGGCGCTTGAACCGATGGTGGCGCTGGGCAACCCCGACGTCGCCGAAGGCCCCGACGGCTGGACAGTTAGCACGAAAGACGGTAGCTTATGCTGTCATTTCGAGCACACGATAGCAATCCGCGAGGGTGAAGAAGCCGAAGTGCTCACGCTGGCTTAGATATCTGCGCGAAAGAAGGGTGTATGGCAAAGAAGGACGCGATCGAAGTTGAAGGGGTCGTCACGGAACCGCTGCCCAACGCGATGTTCAAGGTCGAACTCGCCAACGGGCACGAAGTGCTGGCCCATGTTAGCGGCAAGATCCGCATGAACTTCATCAAAATCCTTCCCGGCGACCGGGTGCTGGTGGAGCTTTCGCCCTACGACCTGACCCGCGGGCGAATCACCTACCGCTTCAAGTAACCCCAGCCCACGGCGTCCTCGCCATTTCAGGAGAATCATGAAGGTCCGAGCATCCGTTAAGACACGCTGCGACAAGTGCAAGGTCATCCGCCGGCACGGTCGCGTCATGGTCATTTGCGAAAATCCAAAGCACAAGCAGCGGCAGGGATAAAGTTCCATGGCACGTATTTCCGGAGTCGATATCCCAAACGACAAGCGCGTCGAAGTTGCGCTCACCTATATCTATGGCATCGGCCTCACGCGCTCCAGGACGATCCTCGCCGATACGGGCATCAGCCCGGAACGGCGTGCCCGCGAACTCACTGACGACGACGTCATTAAGATCCGCGACTTCATCGACAAGCACTACACCGTAGAAGGCGATCTCCGCCGCGAAGTCCGCCAGGACATCGGCCGCCTCATCGAAATCAACTGCTACCGGGGCCAGCGCCATCGCCGCAACCTGCCCGTCCATGGCCAGCGCACCCGCACCAATGCCCGCCAGAAGCGTGGCGCCCGTAAGACTGTGGCAGGCAAGCGCCGCGCAGGAAAGAAGTAAGAGAGGCTAGCGAACCATGGCCGATGCAAAACGCGGTGCCGCCGACAAGACTCGCCGCCTCAAGCGGCGCGAACGCAAGTCCATCCCGCGCGGGCGCGCCTACATCAAAAGCACGTTCAATAACACCCTTGTCACGCTTACGGACCCGAACGGGAACGTCATCTCGTGGGCCAGCGCCGGCGGCTCCGGGTTCAAGGGTTCGCGCAAGGGGACGCCGTTCGCCGCCCAGCTTGCTGGCGAAAATGCCGCCCGCCGGGCCATGGAACACGGCCTCCAGATGGTCGAAGTCTATGTCCGCGGTGCCGGGAGCGGCCGGGAAGCGGCGATTCGCTCGCTCCAGGCCTCGGGCCTCACAGTCACCGCCATCCGCGATGTCACCCCAATCCCCCACAACGGTTGCCGCCCTCCCAAGCGGCGGCGCGTTTAGGAGCAGAAGCACAAACCTATGGCACGCTACACCGGTCCCGTATGCCGTCTCTGCCGCCGTCACGGCGAAAAGCTCTTCCTCAAGGGCGAGCGGTGCTTCACTCCCAAGTGCAGCTACGATCGCCGCCCCAATCCACCAGGGCCCAGGCCCGCGCGACGCCGCAAGATCAGCGACCGCGGCCTGCAGCTGCGCGAAAAACAGCGCGCCCGCGTGGCCTATGGCGTGCTCGAAAAGCAGTTCGTGCGCTACTACAAGGAAGCCATCCGCCGCCCCGGCGTCTCCGGCGAAAACCTCGTCCGCCTGCTCGAAACGCGCCTCGATAACGTCGTCTATCGCCTCGGCTTCGCTGAATCTCGCAATCAGGCCCGGCAAATCGTCCGCCACGGCATCATCGCCGTGAACGGGCACAAGCTCGACGTCCCCTCGGCCCACCTCAAGGAAGGCGACACCGTCGCGTTCACCCCACGCGGGATCCGCAGCGAGTACTACAAGATCACCCAGGACACCATCAAGTCCAAGAACCCGCCATCGTGGCTGACGCTCGATGCGGCCGGTATGTCCGGACGCATGAGCGCCGCCCCCACGGTTGCCCATGGTGAGACCCACCTGTTCAACGAAAACGTCATCATCGAATTCTACTCGCGCTAATCCCGCGTCCCGGATCAGACTAGAGGCACCGCAGCATGATGGATTCCCTGGAGTTGATCGGGCAGACGGCCGACGAAGTCGTCCCCCAGCTCACCGTCGAAGAAGAAACAGAACGCTATGCGCGTCTTGTCGCCGAGCCGCTTGAGCCCGGCTACGGCATCACGCTCGGCAACGCCCTGCGCCGCGTCCTTCTCAGCTCGCTGGAAGGCGCCGCCATCACTTCCGTCCGCATCGATCAGGTCGAGCACGAGTTCTCGACCATCGCCGGAATGCAGGAAGACAGCACCGACTTCCTCCTCAACCTGAAGGAAGTCCGCCTGCGCGCGCTCAGCAACCGCAGCGGCACGCTCGCACTCGATGCCCACGGCCCGGGTGAGATCACTGCCGGCGATATCCAGGTCCCCGCGGACTTCGAAATCGCCAACCCTGAACTGCACCTCGCCACGCTCGATAGCGCCGGCGCGCGGCTCAGTGTCGAAATGCACGCCCAGCTCGGCAAGGGCTACGTCCCCGCCGGGAGCGTCGAAGGGTTCCCCCTCGGCGTAATCCCCGTCGATGCTGTCTTCACCCCCATCCGCAAGGTCAACTACAAGGTCGAGAACACCCGCGTCGGACAGGCCATGACCTACGACCGCCTCGTGCTCGAAGTCTGGACCGATGGCACCATTGGCGCCGTCGATGCCGTTGGCCAGAGCGCCGACATCCTGATGGACCAGTTCTCCCTGTTCAGCGCCATGGGCCGCCCGGTCGTCGCCATCGGCGGCCCGGGCGGTGCCATCCCAACAACGGGCGTGGGCATGCTCATGCCCCCCGACCGCTACAACACGCCCATCGAGGACCTTCAGCTCAGCGTCCGCGCCTATAACTGTCTCAAGCGCAGCGGGCTTATGACCGTCGGTCAGGTGTTGGAGAAGTCCGAAGACGAACTCCTCGGCCTGCGGAACTTCGGGCGCAAATCCTACGATGAACTGCGCGATCGCCTCATCGAGCTCAGCTATGTCGATGGCACCGCAGAGGGGCTCGTGCCCCTCGCCGATAGCCCGAAGGGCCCGCCTGTGGCCGCGCGACCCGGCTCCCGCCGCCCTCCTCCCGTGCGCACCAGTGCCGTGATCCTCGAAGACGAAGACGAGGAAGAAAACCTCAGCGCGCTCGGCAAAGCGCTCAAAGAAGCGCTACTCAAAGATGGGAGCGCCGAAGACCTCATCGGCGCTGACGAAGAGGACTAACCATGCGACACCGCGTAGCCGGCCGCCACCTCGGCCGCGAAACCAGCCATCGCCTCGCGCTCTACCGCAACCTGGTCACAGACCTTTTGCGGCACGAGCGGATTACCACCACCGAGGCCAAGGCCAAGGAGATCCGCCCTATGGCCGAGCGAATCATCACGCTCGGGCGCCGCGGAGACCTTCATGCACGGCGCCAGGCCCTCAGCTTCCTCTATGACACCAGGGTCGCAAAGAAAGTCTTCGACGACATCGGCCCCCGCATGGCCAACCGGCCCGGTGGCTATCTGCGGATAACCGGCACCGAACCCCGCAAGGGCGACGGCGCCCGTATGGCCGTCATCGAACTTGTCGACTACGTCGATGTGCCCCCAACGCCCCGCCCGCATCGCGTGACTGCTGCACCTTCCTCCGCGGCTTCTCCGCTGGGTGCGCCGCCGGCGGCAGCGGAGCCGATTGCTGCTATCGCGGCCCCGGTTGAGACTCCCCCTTCCACGGCAGCTTCTGAAGATTCCTCGGCCGCCGCAGCAGAAGTGGCGGATCCGGCTGTGGCGACCCCCGCCGAGGAAATCGAATCACCCCTGGAGGAAGAGAAGAAGAGCGAAGACGACTAGCACGGTGGCGGCAAGTGCTTCGCCGGGCATCGCCACGAGGCGCTTCGCGGCCACCGTGAGTTACGATGGGACGGACTTTTTGGGCTCGCAGGTGCAACCCAACGGCCGCACCGTCCAGCAAGAACTGGAAACCGCGGCGCTGGTACTCTTCGGAGCACCAACCCGCGTCGAATTGGCAGGACGCACCGACTCCGGTGTCCACGCCATCGGCCAGGTGGCCGCCTTCTCCGCGGAGACGCGGCTGGAGGCAAAAACCGTCAGGCGGGCGCTCAACGCTCACCTGCCGGAAGATGTAACGGTCCGCTCCGTGCGCGAAGTTGACCCGCGGTTCGACCCGCGGCGATGGGCGCGACGGCGCTGGTACCGCTATTCAATTGTCAACGGCGAAGCGCGCGAACCATTGCGGCGCCGCTTCAGCTGGCAGATTGAGGGCGACCTCGACCTGCCAGCGATGCAGTTGGCGGCCAGTGCCCTCGCCGGGACGCAGGACTTCGCGGCCTGCTCCGGGCGGCTCGAAGCCGGGAGGACTTCGGTCCGGACCGTCTTCGAAGCAGGGTGGACGTGCGAAGGCACGGTCGTCCTGTTCGATATCGAGGCAGACGCGTTTCTGCCGCAGATGGTGCGCCGCCTCGTCGGCGCGCTGGTGCGGATAGGGCGCGGCGGCCAGGAAGTAGAGGAATTCGTCCGCTTGCTCCGGCAGGCAAAGCAAGGTGCGCTCGGGCCAACCGCCCCCGCCCCCGGGCTTTGTCTCCAGCGCGTGTGGTACGACGAGGGATACCCGCTATGAACACCACCGTCCGCCTGAAGGCGTCTGAAATCTATAAGGACTGGCATGTCATCGACGCGGCCGGCCGCCCGCTCGGGCGCGTCGCCACCGAGGCGGCCATCCTGCTCCGGGGCAAGCACAAGCCCACCTATGAGCCCCACCTCGACGACGGCGACTTCGTCATTATCATCAACGCTGCCCAGGTGAAGGTAACCGGCCGGAAAGCTGAGCAGAACAAGTATCACACCCACTCCGGCTTTCCCGGCGGCCTGCACACGCGCTCCTATAGCGACCAGCTTGCCCAACACCCCGAACGCGTCCTCGAAAAGGCCGTCTGGGGCATGCTCCCGGGTGGCCCCCTCGGCGAGGCGATCTTCCGCCACCTGAAGGTCTACAAGGGTGCCCACCACCCGCATGAGTCCCAGGTCACAGGCTCCGCGCGCGCGCAGGCTGCCCGCCTCGAAGCACGAGACGGGATCGCCCTGCAGCCGCGCAAAGCACCCCCGCGTCTGCGCCGGCTGAGCGTCCCCGACGTTGCCGCTGAAGTCGCGGCCGTCCCAGGGCCGGTGAGCTCGCCTCTTGCCACGGAGCCGAAGCCCGTCCGAGCGAAGGCGCGCAAGGCCGTGGCCGCAGCGCCGGTCGAGCCAGCCACGCGTGCGAAGGGCCGTAAGGCGGAGCCCGCACGGCCTGCCGAGCCTGCCGCACCAACCGCAGAGCCGGCCGAAACGCCCGTCGCCAAAGTGGAGCTTGTCTCGGCTCCCGTCGCCGACGCCGTGGAAGCGGCGCCCCGGCGCCGGACGCGGGCCAAAGTCGTCAAGGAAACGGCGGCAGAGCCCACCGTTGAGGCCCCTGCCGAGGCCACACCTGCAGAACCAAAGCCCGCCCGCCGCAGGGCTGCCGCAAAGACCAAGGAGTAACCCATGGCAGATCAGCAGTACTTCTATGGCACGGGCCGCCGCAAGACCGCCGTCGCGCGCGTCCGCCTCTATCCCGGCAATGGCGCTATCGTCATCAATGGCAAGCCGATGGAGGACGTCTTTTCGCGCGATATCCACCGCGCGGAAGTCACCTCGCCTTTGCGTCGCATCAACGTGCGCGAAAAATACAGCGCACAGATCAAGTGTGAAGGCGGCGGCATCACGGGCTGGGCCGGTGCCATCCAGATGGGCATCGCCCGCGCGCTCGTCGCCTCCGATGAGTCGCTCAAGCCTTCACTCAAGCGGGGCGAGAATCTTCTCACGCGCGATTCGCGCATGAAGGAACGCAAGAAGGCTGGGCTGAAGCGGGCCCGCAAGGCGCCGCAGTTCACCAAGCGCTAAGCCGCCACAAGCTCGCTTAGGTTAGCAGGCGAGGCGCCTCCAGCGAGGGGCCTCGCCATGTCTGCTTGTTTGGGACGGGCAGCACGGAGTCGTCACGCCCTTCCCACCGTCCCGCCACCCGGGGCAGGATCGTGGGCTTTGGCCGCTGCCGATCCCTACGGCGTGAATAAAGGCACAATCATCCTGGCAGGCTGCCTGCTGGGTGCCGGCGCACTCGCCTACCTCGGGACGCAGTCGGGCTCGGCGGCCTCCTATCATGACGCCTCGTCGCCCGCGGGCCGGACGACAGCGCTGGTCACGGCCACCGCGGCCGCCACGAAGCCGGCTACCCCGGCTCCGCAGGCGACCGCGACGCCGTGGGTGATTTCGCTCGCGGAGGCTCGCGCCCTTCCGCGGCCCGCCGGCCCACCATCTCCCGACGGTGCGCCCAACCCCTCCCCCGTCGAAGACGCCAGCCCACGCACTCCCAACGCGCCAACCGCCACACCGGCCGCCACGTTTCCGCCGGCAACGAATCCCCCAACGCCTCCGCCATCCTCCACGCCCACCACGGGCCCGGCCGGTCCCACCGCCATCGCTACGCCCCCGACGCTTCCCCCTGCCTGGCCAGCGCCAGAGGGGCCGCGTCCCGGCATGCCTCCCACGGAACACTGAGGGCCCAGGCGCGTGGCTGCGCGCACCTGCTACACTTCCTTTGCACCACACAAACCAGAAGGAAGTCCCTCTCCATGCGCGAAGTTGTTATCGTGGATGCCATCCGCACACCCCTCGGGCGGCGGGGTGGCGTATTGAGCAAGGAACATCCGGTCGAAGTCTCGGCCCTCCTGCTGAAGGCGCTCGCCGAGCGCAATCACCTCGAACCGGAAATCGTCGATGACGTCATCTATGGCTGTGTCAGCGAAGTTGGCGCGCAGTCGACGAACCTCGCCCGAAACGTCGTCCTCACGGCTGGCTGGCCCTTCACAATCCCTGGTGTGACCCTGGACCGCCAGTGCAGTTCGAGCCAGCAAGCCGTGCACTTCGCGGCCAACCAGATTGCGTCGGGCGTGCACCAGGTCGTGGTGGCCGGCGGCACCGAGTTCATGTCGCAGGTCCCACTCGGCTCCAACGTCGTCCAGAACCTCGGCTACCCCTTCACGAAGTCGATGAGCGACCTGTACGACCTCACCTCCCAGGGCCTCTCGGCGGAGCGAATTGCCGATAAGTGGGGCATCACGCGCGAAGAGGCCGACGAGTTTGGCGCCGAAAGCCAGCAAAAGGCCGCCATCGCCCAGAAGGAAGGCCGCTTCAAGAGCGAGATGATCCCGGTGCCGGGGAAGAAGAAGACGAAGAATGCCGACGGCACCGAGAACTGGGAAGATGCGCTGATCGATTTCGACGAGGGCATCCGCCTCGGCACGACGCCAGAGACGCTCTCCGCCCTCAAGCCGTCATTCCGCGAAAATGGTGTCCACCACGCCGGCAACTCCAGCCAGATCACCGACGGGTCCGCCGCCGTGCTGCTGACCCACCCCGATTTGGCGAAGGAGATGGGCTGGCGCCCGCGCGCGCGCATCGTCTCCCAGGTGGTCATTGGCACCGACCCCGAGCTGATGCTCACCGGTCCTATCGATGCCACGCCAATTGCCCTCAGCCGCGCCGGGCTCACGATGCGCGATATCGACCTCGTCGAGATCAACGAGGCCTTCGCCAGCGTCGTCCTTGCCTGGAAGCGCGAGACCCATGCTGATATGAGCAAGGTGAACGTCAACGGTGGCGCGATTGCGCTCGGCCACCCCACGGGCTGCACCGGCGCGCGGCTCTTTGGCACAATCATCAACGAACTCGAACGCACGGGTGGCCGCTACGGACTGATCACCATGTGCGTCGGG
>JADEYI010001340.1_pt1 | contig 19350 bp, 23 predicted proteins | sample 8542331 | NCBI WGS metagenome assembly JADEYI01 (sample SAMN16510988, study PRJNA670497) | mine drainage metagenome | isolation source: biofilm near Copperflume 1 | place: Germany: Marsberg coppermine Kilianstollen | collected 2018-02
GCCCAAGATCATCCCGAGGACCGCCCTGATCGCGTCCTTGCCCGTGGCCGGTTGCATCGGAATATTGTGATACACGCCATCGTCCGTGAAGGCATCGAGAATGCGCCCTTCGTCGCGCGCCTCCCATGCGGCGCAGAACTCGCGGACGACCTCGATCGGATCGCTCATCGGACCTCCTTCGCGATTGCAGTGATGGGCGATGATAGCGGGCGGCGGCGGCGCACCGCTACTGCGCTCCGGCTGCATCCTGAGCGTGACGGTAGTGCACCACTTCGACGTCGGCCAGCGTCACGAGGCCGTCACCAACCATCTCATCAACGAGCGGCAGAATCGCCGCAATGCGGTCCTTGCGATCGACGACGTGCACGACCAGTGGTAGGTCTTCCGACAGACGGAGGATATGCGCCGAATGGATGCGGCTGTTGGCACCGAAACCCTCGACCCCGCGCGTCACCGTCGCGCCGGCGATCCCTTCGGTCCGCATGCGTTCGACGAGTGCAGTTGCGAGCGGTTTGCCATGCCACTTGTCGGACTCGCCGATGTAGATCGACAGCAACGTTGCCGGCCCCGTCATGTCGTTGCCTGGAGGCGGCGTTTCGCTCATACCGCCCGTCCAAGAACCGTGCCGAGATATACCGCCAGCAGCCCACAGACGAGACTGCCGCCGAGATTCAGCGAGGCGCCGACGACATCATGAAGTTCGAGCATCTGGAAGGACTCCCACTGCCAGGTCGAGAACGTCGTAAAGGCGCCGAGGAAGCCGGTCGCCACGAGCAGCCGAAGTTGCGGGGGCCAGAGGAAGCGGTCTTCACTCAGCGTCAGGAACAGTCCGATGGCGAACGCGCCGAGAATGTTCACGACGAATACGCCGAGGCCGCGCGTGCTGCCGGCCCATCCCGTCACATAGTAACGGGCGAGCGTCCCAAGCGAACCGCCGATGATCAGGTAGACAGCATTCATCGCAACAAAAAGACCCCTACCTCGCGGTAGGAGCCATCAGCCCTCGCGGGCGGTTCAGGCGAGCTCCATCGCCAACGTCCCAGTGACACCGCAGTCTAGGCGGGGCATCGCGCCCGGACAAGGACTGTTCCGCCCTCTAATGATGCTCCGTCGGCTGCGGCGGCTCGCCCTGTCCCTTGGGAATCAGGATGTAGTTGTAGACGATTGCCGCGAGCCCGGCACCGATGAGCGGCGCCACCCAGTAGATCCATTCGTCCTTCCATGCATTCTGGACGAGCGCCGGCCCGAACGAGCGCGACGGGTTCATCGCGGCACCCGTAAGCGGACCGCCCATGAAGATGTCCATCGTGATCGTGAGCCCAATCGCCAGACCGGCGATCGCGTGGGCACCGCCGCGGTCGACGGCGGTGCCGTAGATCACGAACATGAGAAAGAACGTGAGGATCAGCTCGATGACAAACGCGTGTTCGCGTCCGACAATGATCTTGCTCGCTCCGCCGCCATAGTTGACGAGCGGCGTCCCGAGTTGGGTCGCATTGCGTATCGCTTCCGGAAAGATCGCCCGGAGGATCAGTGCCGCGACCACCGCCCCCGCGAGCTGCACGACGATATATCCGGCTGCCTTCAGCATGCCGATCTTGCCGCCCAGCCAGATCCCGAACGTCACTGCCGGGTTGAAGTGGCCGCCGGAAATGTGCCCGGCGGCTGCCACCATGAGGCCGATCGCCAGACCGTGTGCGAGCGCGACCGCGACGAGCGTGCCGCCGTCGCCGAAGCCCTGCGAGTACGTCGTCATGATCGCGCCGGCGCCGATGAACGTGAGCGTGAAGGCGCCGATGAACTCAACGAGCAGCGGCCGGATCCAGCCAACCAGCAACTCTTCGGGGATGAAGTTCTCCGCATTGAACTCGCCCGCGGGCACCATCATGTCGTCGTTCATGGATGTCGCCTTCTAATTGTTCAAGCGATCGCCTACTTGAGGAGTAGCGTAGGCTTGGACGCGCGAAGTGTCAAGGTGCCGGCGCGAACCTGTCCTGATCCGGCACGACGAGCCGCAATCCGACGATGCGTTTGAAGTCCTTGACGTTGAAGGTCATCACCGCCATATCGAAATGCAGCGCCGTCGCACCGATGATCAGGTCGTTGTCCTGGGTCGTCATTCCGCGCGCGCGCAGCTCGCCCCGCGTCGCGGCCCAGAGTTCTGCGATCGGCGTCGTGACATTGATGACGTCGAACGCGCCGAGGAATTCGTTCCAGCGGTGAATGTTGTGGGTCGGCTGACGGGAGTGCAGGATGCCATCGTAGACCTCGCCGTACGTGATGACGCTAATCGCCAGGCCCTCCGGCGCGATACTGCGTACCATCTCCGTCAACGACGCGTCACGTGGTTTCGGGCGGAGCAAATCGATACAGATGTTGCTGTCCAGAAGATACTTCGCCGCCATCGGGCCCCTCGTCTTCGTCTTCGTCATCGAGCGCTGGGCGCGTCGTGCGCGCACCAGCCTCGCGCCAGCGCTCGATGTTCGCACTGAGCTCGTCGGCGTCGATGCCCACCCAACCGCGCTCCATGGCCGCGAGCGTGCGTGCGATACCGTTCGGCTCGGCGCGCTTCGATAGCGACCGCTCGTACTCTGGACGCATCTCGTCCACCTCCTGCTCGGCCTGCCCCTGGTAGCTGCTGAGAAGCGCGACCGGCACGCCGCCCTTCTCGATGAGCAGGTCCTCGGTTTCGAGCGCCTTCAGCGCCTCGCCGAGATGTACCCGCAGCTCCGTCGCCGGCATTCGCCGTCGTTTCCTCATATACAGGAGTATCCATCAATATCCATCGATTGTCAAGCCGACGCATGCCCGAAATGCCTGCGCTGTAAGACCTCGCTCGGGACATGCGCGGCTAGTGTAATTCGCGCTTCGGCGCAAGCGCGCGGCGCCCGTCCGGGTCACTGGGCCGAGGAATCGGCGAACCCGCCTGGCCAGCACACTCCGCCGCGTCCTACCGCAGTCGGCGCACGATGCGCAGCTTCGATTCCGGCGGCCCGACCGGCGCGAATCGCGCATCGAGCCGCCAGGTGAGCCAGCCGAAGCATGCTTCGCCGCGACCGACGGTGAAGGCCACGCGCGTTCGGCCGATGTAGCAGTCGTGCGTGAGGTCCGCCATCGCTCCGCGCACCCGGCAACGCGCCTGAATGGCGTCCTGCAGCTGCAGCCATTCGATGCTGAGGGTCATCACGACGTTGTTGACGATCTGGGTCTGGGCTGTCGTAATCGAGCGAATCGTCATTGGAACAACCTCGGCTGCTTCTGGAGCTTCAGGCGGGCGCTCCGCTCACGATTCAGCTGGCCGGGCGTGCGTGTCTCGCGCGTGATGATGTCGGTGATGCGCGCGTAGGGCATGCCAGGGAAATAGCGACGCCGCCCCGGTTGACGGCGCGCTTTCCCGTGACAGGCGCACGTGCAGGCGAGCGCTCGAAGCTCGTCGCCCGCGCACGTACAGCGCTTCCACGCGTGGGGCGGGCGAGTGTATTGCGGGTCGAGGTGCCAGCACAGCCGTATGGCCCGCGCGGTCATGCGGCCGAACCTGTCTGCGAGAATGTCCGTCATGATTCCCTCCTGCGGCGGTTGCGGAGCCGAGGGGGAACGAAGGACGGCCGCGAAGGCCGTCACGCCATTCTTGTTTGCTCCGCAAGGAGCCGCATCATTCTGGCCACCGCTGGCATGGCTGCCCGGTTGGCGGGAGCGCGAAGCGGCGCTTCGTCTCCACTCTTGATGCTCTTCAGTTGTCTGCGATCAGTATCGGCGATAGCGGACGATCCCCGCAACACACGCGTCAAGTCCGGCGCTCACCGTGTCTCTGTGCCGGCTGGTGTCTGCCGTCTGTGTCTGTCGTCGTTACCGACGTGATCGATGTGCCCGCCCGGGCGTCATCCCCGAACGCCGCGGCCAGTGTACTTCGCGGAGAAGTGGCCTACGATAGAACACGTTATGGCACGACGTGGCCGCCCGAAGCATCCCGACGTCCTCACCCCGCGCGAGTGGGATGTGCTGGCGCTGCTGCGCGAAGGCTGCACGAACGAGCAGATCGCGACCCGCCTCGAGATCAGCGTGCGCACCGCGCGGTATCACGTCTCGGAGATCCTCGGGAAGCTCGAAGTCACGTCGCGCGAAGACGCGGCCCGCTGGCAGCCGAACGCTGCACCGACGCCGGGGCGTGCGCTGGCGTTCGGCGCGCCGCTGGCGTTTGTGCGCCGGCTCGACGGGCTGGGCGCGGGCGCGCGCGTCGCCGCGGGCGGCCTTCTGGCCGTCGCGGCGGTCGGTGTCGGGCTGCTTGCGTGGGGGGTGATGCGCACGGGCGGCAGCGGCGGGTCGGACGCGAATGCCGGCAGCCGGGAAGCGGTCGCGGCTGGAACCGCCGCGACATGCGGAACGCCTTCCGCTGCCATCACGCCGGGGCTTGAACTGGGTGCATCCCCGATCTTCTGGCGCTTCGGCCTCACAACACAGGATCTGACATCCGGCCATTATTGTGGCCGCGACTTCAAGGTCGTGTTTCGTGTCGCCAACGAGCCCAACTGCGTATCGGGCCAACCCGGCCCAGACCTCCAGGTGGGCAATGTGGCGACCGGGCAGCACCTGACGGCCCATCTGATCTGCGTGACGACGACAGGGGATTTGCCGGGCACGTACTTCGTAACCGGCTTCACGCTGCCGAGCGCGGGCGAGTGGCGGCTCCAGGTGCGCTTCGGGCAGGACTTCTCGACGCAGACCATCCGCATCGGCGGCACGAACGCGCCGCAGCTCGCGGCCGGACCGGAGCCGCCGTGTGCACCGCCGCAGCAGCAACCCGGCGGCGGTACGCCGATGTCGGTCGTGCTCGTCGATCGCGCAGCGGGACACTGCCACGTGATTCCGACGGCGGACCGGCTGATGCAGGCCAAGTGGGTGCAGGATGGCAAGACATTCGTTGCGTACGACTTCGACACGAAGAACTTCGGGATCTACGACATTAACGGAACCGCGCTTCAGGCGATCGATGTCAAGATCCCATCGGAGAACTTCCTGATCGGCGGCTCGGTGTCGCCCTCGCCGGACGGTCGCACGATCTTCATCGAGCGCGACGCTGATGGCGTCCACACCCTTGTGCTCCGCGATGTCGGGAGCGGACAGGACCGCGAGTTCCCTCAGCCGGCGGGCGTGAACGGACAGGCGTGGTTCTCGCCGGACGGCAAGCGGGTTGCCTATGACAACAACGACGCCGGCAAGACGTCGCTGATCATGGCCAACGCGCCGCCGGATAGCGCGACGCGCGAAGTCGTGCGCTCGGTCGACAGCTCGACAGATTACATCGACCCGCTCGCGTGGTCGCCTGATGGCGCGTATCTCCTCATCATGAGCGGGAAGCTCGGCGCGCCGTGCGTCGGATCGCCGGATCCGAACTGCCACCTCTTTGGCACCGTCACGTACGAGGTCATCTCGACGGGCGGCTCTCAACCCGCGTCGATCTGGAAGCTGCCTACGAAACGAGACTCCGCAGCACCGCCCGTCTCACGAATGTAGCGTGGGCGGGGCCGGGGAAGCTGCTCGTCGGCGAGCCGTCGGTAACCGATTCATCGGGGACGCCGCTCGCGTCGGCCGCGACGTTCGTCTCGATCCCCGATGGCAGCGAGACTCCCGTGAACGGCACGATCCTCGCCAGCGTCACACTCTCTCCCGACGGCAAGTCCGGAATGACGGGCGACAAGCTCGTCGATCTCGCGACGGCCAAGGAGACGCAGGTCGTCGCGTACGACGCGAGCTACATGACAGACTGGACGGCCGACAGCACTCAGCTGCTGTTGTCATTCGCGGGCAAATAGCCACGAGCGAAGATATGCTGCGTCATGCCACACCGATAGCAGCGGACTCTACTGTCTGTTGTCTGACCTCTGCTGTGCGCGAAGCGCTACCAAATCCCCAGCTGCATCTTCACGTCGTCCGAAGCCATCGTCCGCGGGTCCCACGGCGGCGAGAAGGTGAGCTTGCCGTTGACGCGCTTGACGCCGGGGAGGTCGACGAGCACGTCCTGAATCTGGCCGTCGATCACCGGGCCGAGCGGGCAGCCGGGGCTCGTCAGCGTGTAGGTGACATCGACCGTGCCGTCGTCGGCAATGTCGACGTCGTACACGAGGCCGAGCTCGACGATGCTCATGTGGATCTCGGGGTCGAAGACGTCCTTCAGTCGCTCCATGATCAGCTCTTCGGAAAGCAGGCCCTTGACGGTCATTGGTAGCTCCTTACCCGGCGCCCACCGGAAGCCGAACCGATGTGCCGCTCTCGCGTCGCCGCACGCGCTCCTGGTTCCGCGTACCGCGCCCGCGGTTCCCTGCCGCTCGCTCGTTGCTCCGCGCGCCGCGGCGCTACGCCTCCTCGCGCGCGACGCTGCCGCCGCCGCGTTCGAGCTGCTGGATGCCATCCTCGAGCGTGTGCCAAGCCAGCGTCGCGCACTTCACGCGCACGGCGAACTTCGCCACACCCTGCAGCGCCTCGAGGTCGCCGAGGTCCTTCGGCACCGGCGCGCCGTCGTCGGTCAGCATCTGCTTGAACTCGTCCGACAGGCGCCGGATCTCGCCGATGCTCTTGCCCGCGACGAGCTCCGACATCATCGACCCCGACGCCTGGCTGATCGAGCAGCCGCGGCCGTTGATCGCCAGATCGGTGAGCCGGTCGCCGTCGAAGTCGAGCTGCATCTCCACCTCATCGCCGCAGACGGGGTTGTAGCCCTCGGCCGTCACGTCGGGCGAAGGCAGCGTGCCGCGGTGGCGGGGGCTCTTGTAGTGGTCGAGGATCAGCTCTCGGTAGAGCTCATCGAGCACCGGCTCGGGCCGTGCTGGCATGGCCGAACATCCTGTCTGCCGCGCCCAGCGCATCGACGAGCGCGTCTACTTCGTCCCTTCGATTGTACAGATAGAAGCTGGCGCGCGCCGTAGCGACGACGCCCAACTCGCGCATCAACGGCTGTGCGCAGTGATGGCCGGCGCGGATCGCGACGCCCTCCGCGTCGAGCACCTGGCTCAGGTCGTGGGGGTGCAGCTCGCCGTAGTTGAAGGTGACCGCGCCGCCTTTGTCCGCGGCATCGCGCGGGCCGTAGAGCGTCACCCCTTCGACGCGGCTCAGCGCATCGATGGCGTACTGCGTGATCTCGCGCTCGTGCTCCCGTACCGCATCCATGCCCAGCGCCTGCAAATAGTCGATCGCCGGCGCGAAGGCGATGACGTCGGCGATGTTCGGCGTCCCGGCTTCGAACTTGTGCGGCAGGTCGGCGTAGGTGCTGGTCTCATACGTGACGCGCTTGATCATCTCGCCGCCGCCAAGGAACGGATTCATATCGTCGAGCAGGTCGCGCTTGCCGTACAGGACGCCGACGCCCGTCGGCCCGAGCATCTTGTGTGCGGAGAACGCGAGGAAGTCGCAGTCGAGGTCGCGGACGTCGACGGGCATGTGCGGCACGCTCTGCGCGCCATCGACGAGCATCAGCGCGCCGGCGCGATGGGCGATTTTCGCCAGCTCCTTCACGGGGTTGATGGTGCCAAGCACATTCGACATCTGCGTGATCGCGACGATTTTCGTCTTCTCGCTGATCTTCGCGAGCACGTCGTCCCAGATCAGCCGGCCTTCGGCGTCAAGCTCGATGTAGCGCAGCTTCGCGCCGGTCTCGGCCGCGATCAGCTGCCACGGGATGAGGTTGCTGTGATGCTCCATCGCCGAAAAGACGATTTCGTCGCCGCGCTTGAGGTTCTTGCGGCCCCAGGCGTTCGCGACGAGGTTGATCGACTCCGTCGTGTTGCGGGTGAAGATGATCTCCTGCTCCGGGTGCTCGGCGTTGATAAAGCCACCGACCTTCACGCGGGACGCCTCGTACGCCGCCGTCGCCTCTTCGGCGAGCGTGTGCAGGCCGCGGTGGATGTTGGCGTTGTAATACTCGTAGTAGTGTACGAGCGCGTCGATGACCGACCGCGGCTTCTCCGTCGTGGCGGCGTTATCGAGATAGACGAGCGGCTTGCCATGCACCGTGCGGCGCAGGATCGGGAAGTCTTCGCGGATGGTGTCGACGTCGTAACTCATGAGGCTGCTCCATCCACCCCGACCGCCGCGCGGATCTGCTCGAGGTGATACGGCTCATGGCCCTGGTACCCGGCAACGAGTTGTCCGATGGGGAACGGCAGGCCCGCGTACTGTCGTGTTTCGTCTTCGATAGCAAGACGCGCAAGCAGGACCTGGAGCTCGCCGCCGAGCGCATCCAGGTCGTCGGCGATGTCCTGCATGCTGCGGTCGCGGGCTGCTTCGAGCGCGCGCGCATTGTTCGCATCGAGGTCGGCGAAAAACGACATATCGGCTGTCTGCCCCTCTGTGATCGCGCGCAGAACCTTCACGACGTTCGATTCGGACGCGGCGATGTGCACGAGCTCGTCGCGAACGGACCAGCCCGGGTCGCCGGCGTCGCGAGCAAGTTGTGTATCCGAGAGAGAGCGGACGACACGCAAGGTCTCGGCGCGTACCTTGCGATGCGCTGACGCGATCGGCTCGACCCAGGGGGCGTATCCTTCGGCCGTCGTCATCCCACGTTCACCTTCACGTCGTCGCCTTCGACCTGCACCGGATACGTACGCACCGGCCGCACCGCCGGCAACACGACCGCGCGGCCGGTCTCGACGTCGAACTTGGCGCCATGACGCGGGCACTCGACGAGGTTGTCTTCGAGTACGCCCTGGTCGAGCGGACCGCCGTCGTGCGTGCACACGTCATCGATCGCGTAGAAGCGCCCGTTGACGTTGCAGAGGGCGATGCGGACGCCATCGACCTCGTGCACCGTGATGCGGCCGGGCGGAGTCTCGCTCACCTTCGCGATCAGGGTGAACGCAGCATCGGGAGCCGGTGGTCGGAGTTCGGAGAGGTCGGGCATCAGGCCTCCATCACATCGTCGTAGGTGAGGCTCTCGACGGACGTGCCGCCCTTGCGCGCGGCCTTCGCCAGCACGGCGTCCTTCAGGCGCGCGCGCAGACGCTCACCGGGCACGCGGTCGAACACATCGTTGAGGAAGCCTTCGACGAGCATCTGCTCGGCGACGTCGTGCGGGATCGCGCGCGCTTCCAAATAGAACAGCTCGTTCTCGTCGACGGGGCCGGCGGTGGCGCCGTGGCTGCACTTCAACACGTCGTACGCCTCGATCTCGAGGATCGGGATGGGGGCGGCCTTGGCGTGCTCGCTGAGCAGCATGTTGCGCGAGGTCTGGTTCGCCTCGCTGGCATGTGCCGTCGGCTCGATGCGCGTGATGCCGTACCAGACGATCGACGAGTGGTCGGTCATGGCGGATTTGAACTGCAGGTCGCTCTTCGTGCGCGCGCCGATGTGGTCCTGGAGGGTGTTGTAGTCGAAGTGCTGATCGCCATCGCCGAAGGTGACGCCGAGGAGGTTGGCCGATGCGCCCGGCTCGGGCATCGACGTGTCGATGCGGGTCTTGGTCACCTTGCCGCCGATACCGGCGGTCATCGTCACGAGTTGCGCATCGCGGCCGACGATCGCGCGTGTAGTGTTGAAGTTGTAGACGTTGTGGCCCCAGCGGTTGACGCTGTAGTACTCCACCGTGGCCGCGTCGCCGGCGTAGATCTCGACGACGCCGCTGATGAACGTCTTCTGTTCCAGTTCGGGCGACAGCGTCTCATCGATAAAGACGATGCGGCTCTGCGGCTCCGCGACGATGATCGTGTGAGGGAAGACCGCCAGCCCTTCGGCGCCGACGACGGTCGACAACTGCACGGGCAGGTCGATGACGACGCCGCGCGGGACGTAGAGGAAGCAGCCGCCGGACCAGAGCGCAGCGTTGAGCGCGACGTACTTCCATTCGTCCGGCTTCACGGCGACCGACAGGTAGCGCTGCACCAGCTCCGAATGCTCGCGCGCCGCCGTGTGCAGGTCAGTGAGGATGACGCCCTTCGCGCGCAGGTCGTCGCTGAGCTGCGTGAAGACGACGTCCGAGTCCTGCTGCACGATGCGTCCGGCGAGCGATTCCGTCTCGTCCCAGGCGCTCTGCAGCGCGGCCGGCAGCTGCGCCGACGACGTGATGGGCGCCGACGCGCTGAGCGGGCGCACCGCGTCGAAGGTCATCGAACGCACGTCGGTACGGCGCCATTCTTCGTCGCTTTCGGGCGGGAAGTCGAGCGATTCGTACACGCGCCACGCATCGAGGCGGCGCTCGCGGAGCCATGCGGGTTCGTCGCGTCGCGCGCTGATTTCTTCGGCCGAAGCCTGCGTAATCTTCGTGAACCCCGGTGCTGTGAGTACGTCTTGTGTCAATCTATCCACCGTTTCGTGTTGTGTCGGTGCACTGCAGGCGCCGGCGGGGCGAGCCCCCGCCCCTACAGGATTGCCGGGCAGTCGCGGCCTTCGAGGGTCGCCTGCCACCGGCGGGATTCTTCGCTGCGCTCAGAATGACAGCGCGCTGCAGCGATCTCTGCTCTCCGACCCCTACCCAACAGCGCCTTCCATCTGGAGTTCGATCAGGCGGTTCAGCTCGACGGCGTACTCCATCGGCAGTTCCTTTACGATCGGCTCGACGAAGCCGTTGACAATCATCTTCGTCGCATCGACCTCGCTGAGGCCGCGGCTCTGCAGGTAGAAGAGCTGCTCCTCGCCGACGCGCGAGACCGATGCCTCGTGGCCGATGTTCACCTGTTCCTCTTCGATCTCCATCAGCGGGTACGTGTCTGAACGCGACTTCTCGTCGATCAGCAGCGCATCGCAACGCACCGTCGCCCGGGATCGCTTGGCGCCCGGATAGACCTTGAGGGCGCCGCGGTAGCTCGTGCGGCCGCTGCCACGCGACACCGACTTCGAGATGATGGTCGAAGTCGTGTCCGGCGCTGCGTGTACCATCTTGGCGCCGGCGTCCTGGTGCTGGCCGTCGGACGCCATCGCCAGCGACAGTACTTCGCCGTGGGCGCCCGGCTCCATCAGGTAGACGCTCGGGTACTTCATGGTGAGCTTCGAGCCGAGGTTACCGTCGACCCACTCCATCACGGCGTCCTGGTACGCCGCCGCGCGCTTCGTCACGAGGTTGAAGACGTTCGTCGACCAGTTCTGGATCGTCGTGTAGCGCACGCGTGCGCCCTTCTTCACGACGATCTCAACGACGGCGCTGTGCAGCGCGTTCGTCGAGTACGAGGGTGCCGTGCAGCCCTCGACGTAGTGCACGTAGCTGCCCTCTTCGGCGATGATCAGTGTCCGCTCGAACTGGCCCATGTTCTCCTTGTTGATGCGGAAGTAGGCCTGGAGCGGGATGTCGACCTTCACGCCGGCCGGCACGTAGACGAAGCTGCCGCCCGACCAGACGGCGCTATTGAGCGCCGCGAACTTGTTGTCGGCGGGCGGGATGATGGTGCCGAAGTACTTCTGGAAGATCTCCGGGTAGTCGCGGACTGCGGAGTCCGTGTCGACGAAGATGACGCCGAGCTTCTCGAGGTCTTCGCGGATGCTGTGATAGACCACCTCGGAGTCGTACTGGGCGCCGACGCCGGCGATCAGCTTGTTCTTCTCCGCCTCCGGGATGCCCAGCTTGTCGAACGTGTCCTTGATGTACGCCGGCACGTCGGACCAGTCACCCTCGGCGCGATCCGATGCGCGGGCGAAGTAGTAGATGTCATCGAAGTCCAGTTCGTAGTTCTGGATGCTGCCGCCCCAGAACCCGGTCGGCATCGGCTTCTCGAGGAAGTGATGGTAGGACTTCACGCGGAAGTCGGTCATCCACTGCGGCTCGTTCTTCGCCTTCGAGATTTCGCGGACGACCTCTTCGTTCAGGCCCTTCTCGGTACGATACGTATACGTCGCCCGGTCGTTGTCGTTGAAGCCGAACTTGTAGCCGTCCTGCTCGGCGATCTGCGGCGTGATCTTTGCAACCATCTAGGCCTTCTCTCCTGCCACGCCCGCGAGGACGGGTGTATGCTTCGCGATCACCGGGTCGTATCCTTCGGCTTCCAGTTGGAGCGCCAGCTCCGGGCCGCCCGATTCGATCATCCGGCCCTGGTACAAAATGTGGACGAACTGCGGCTTGATGTAGTTCAGCAGCCGCTGGTAATGCGTAATCAGCACCACCCCGAGCTTCGGCGTCGTCAGCGCGTTCACGCCCTCGGCGACGGTTCGCAGCGCGTCGATGTCGAGGCCGGAGTCGGTCTCGTCCATGATCGCCAGATCGGGATCGAGGATGCCCATCTGGAGGATCTCCGCGCGCTTCTTCTCGCCGCCGGAGAAGCCTTCGTTGACGTAGCGGCGGGCGAACTCCTGGTCCATCTTCAGCAGCTTCATCGTCGCGAGCAGCTTCTCGCGGAACTCGCGCACGGGGACATCCTCGCCGCGCACCGCCTTCATCGCCTGGCGGAGGAAGTTCACCATCGTGACACCGGCGATGCTCGTGGGATACTGGAACGCCAGGAAGAGGCCCTTCTGCGCGCGCTTGTCCGGCGTCAGGCCGCTGATGTCTTCGCCTTTGAAGCGCACAGTGCCGCCCGTGATCTGGTAGCGCGGGTGGCCCATCAGCGCGTTCGCGAGCGTGCTCTTGCCGGAGCCGTTTGGGCCCATGATGGCGTGCACTTCGCCGCGGTTCACCGTCAGGTCGACGCCGTTGAGGATCTGTTTCCCCTCGACGCTGACCGTCAGGCCTTCAATCTTCAACAGTTCGTCTGCCATGCGTCCCTTTCCTGTGGGCGTAATCTCTGCCGGTCTCGCTGCGGCCGGTTGTGCCTAGTTCTGAGCTGACGTTTCCGGCGCCTCGCTGCCGCTTCCCTGCTTCATTGCCGCCGCGCGGATCTCCTGCACGACGTACTCGCACTGCGCGTTGCCATCGACCATGCGGCTCACCTGGGCGACGGGCGCCTGCACGAGCAGCTCGACCGTCCTGCGGTCGGCATGGCAGGGCGCGTCGGAGGCCTCGGCCGCCCTGCGGTAGGGGCACGAGGTGTTCATCAGGTGATACCCGTCCTCGTCCTTCCGCCAGTGGTCGACGATGCCTTCGGCCTTCAGGGCATCGCTGGTCTCCGCGACGCGCTCGGCGACCGTCGCGCCGGTCACGGAAGGGCGGTAGGCCACCGCGATATCGTCGGCGACGCCTTCGAACACCTGCTCGACGAGCGGCCGGCCGTCGGATGCGACGTCGGCGGCGGAGAGTGTGCTCAGCCGGTTGAACATGCGGCGAACGAGGCGCGGGTAGTGGCCAGTCATCTCCTCCGCGCGCTCCGTCAGACGGTAGACGTACGCCGGCCGCCCGACGACGTGCCGCTGAATGTCGACGTCGACCAGGCCCTCGGCGCGCATCACCTCGAAGTGGCGGCGAATGTTCGCCTGGTGGAGGCCGAGCTCGGCCGACGCCTCCGCGACGGTGCACGCGCGGTGGACGGCCAGGAGTTCTTTCAGCGCTTCGCGCGTTGACTTCATCACGTTCAGCCTAGCGAGCCAAGGCTCTGATATCAAGCAAAAAACGACTTTTAATGCACCAAAAGAGGTAAATGCTCGAAGCGAGAAGCAAAAGGGAAGTTTGCGGCGCCAGCGAAGTGGGAAGGTGGGTTACGGCGCTGCTGGCAGGCGCCCTTCGCCGGTTCTCGCGAGCGCGAGCAGATCGAGATGGCTGTCCGGCGCTCCGTAGTCCGCAGCCATCACGGCGCCGGCGTACTGGCCCTGCCCGAATATGTACATCCGCAGCCGCACCTGCGAAGGCACGTTCGAGGGGAGCGCGATCGGCGTGCCGGCGCCGCTGCCGAAGCTGGCCAGGCGTTTGAACAGGGCACCCAGGTCCATCGTGAGTGAGAAACCTGCCGCTCGGCCGCCCAGGCCGTCGGTCGGTAGAGCCTTCACATCGGTGAACAGGCCGTCGGGTACACCGCTGCCCGCAAGCTGGGCGTTAAGCGCGTCCCCGCTCAGCCCCTGGAACGCGCGGTCGAGATCGCGGAGGTCGCTGAACTTCATCGCCATCGACAGCACGAGCGTTGCCGAGGCGTCGCCCGGGCGGCCGTTCGTCAGCGACGCAATCGCGACATCGATCGTGCCGGTGTTCGAGATCCCGTCGTGGACGCGCTCACTGCTCACGCTCAGCGACGTATAGCCCGACGGCAGGTCGGTCGCGACAAGCAGGTGCTGCTGCAGTGTGGGGTCGCCAGCGCCGATCGCCGACGTGTTGGCGCCGCCAAACGCATGACCCAGGAGGAGCGGCAGGACGCTGGATCGTGTCTGCGTCGTCGAGCCACTGGCGGATGCGGTTGGCGTCACAGGCGACGGCGCGAGGGCCGTCGCCGTCTCATCGATCGCCGTCAAATTCGGGGTGGGGCGGCGGGAAGTCGGCTGGTGCGCCGCGACGCTGCCACAGCCCGTGGCGCCGAGCGCGACGACGCAGACGAATGTGATCGCGACGTGCCGAACCCTCATGCTCGCAGGTTCCTCCGGCCGTGAACCCGGCTTCCGTCAGTACTATCGGCGAATCTGCCGGCGGATTGAGCGGATGTGGCGGATGCGGGTGCGCCGACGGAGCCTATAGCTTCACGAGCTTGTCGAGGGCGCCGGTGAGCTCCGGAACGCTGAAGACAGACTCGAGCTTGCCCACCACCTTGCCGTCGGACCCCATCAGGAAGGTGTACGGCTCCCCGGGGAGCTTCCATTCCTGGACGGCCGGCCGGTACTTCTGCAGCTGAAAGTCCTGCCAGACCTCGACGTGAATAAAGTCGATGCGGTCCTGGTACTTCGGCACCTGCTGCAGTAGCACTTCGAGCACGGGACCGCAGAAGCGCGTCTGGCAGAACGCCGGCGTACTGAACTGCACCGCGAGCGGCCGCCCCTTCCCGAGGAGATCGCCGATCACTTTGTCGTGCAGCGGGCAGGCGGGGATACGCGAGCACAGGCTCGCGGTGTCGTTGTTCGTCGCGAAGGTGTCGTTCTTGCTGGCCGGCGGCACAGCGCCGAGCCCGGGGCTGACCGGTTGGGCGAGGACGCTGAACGGGACCTGCACCTGTGATGGGGCGCCACCACCCGTCGGCGTCGCCGTGATCTCGGCGCCCCACTTGCCGGGCTGATCAAACGGCGTGTTGGCGACGTAGAACGAGACCGTGTCGTCGGTGAACTCCTGCGGGGCACTCTTGTCATGCTCGTGAGCGCCGGCGATGTTGAGCTCGATGTATGTGGCATCGCCTTCGCCGCGAAAGACAGCCGTAGGCGCCGGCGTCACGCTCTGATCGCCCAGCGTGAAGAATCGGAGATGAACGTTCGCGTCTTTTACCAGTTGGCGCTGTGCGTTGACCAGGCCAACGGCGAAGCGATTGTCCTGATTGGCGACAAACTCGGTCGTCAGCAGGCTCGGCGTGATGCCGGACGGGTTGGCCGTCGATACCGCGCCCGGCGTCGCCGCCGAGGTGGCGCCGGGGACGACGGTCCTCCCCCGCGTGGCGGTCGCCTTCGCGCTCGACCCCGAGCCGCAGCCGACGCCGTAGAGGGCGCCGACGCCGGCCGTCGTCAGGAGCGCACCGCGCAGGAAGCCGCGGCGATCGAGCCGGTGGTCCGCTACCGATGCGTCGTGTTCGTTCGTCAAGATCTCAGGCCTCTCGAGGGAATCGCCAGCCTCTTCACCCTACGATACGACAGCGTGGGCGGCAACGGCCTTCCGGATCGGGGTGTCCGATGCGGTACGTCCGAAGTGGAAGGCCGGAGAGGTCGAGAGCGCTGGCCACTGGCGGCGAAGCACCCGTACGACGCACGCAACCTCGCGTAGGCTCTGAGATCGAGTACGCAGCTCGAACGCACCGCCGTCCATGTTCGCAAAGCGGCAGGCAGCGGCCTAAACATTCAGATGTGCATTACCGTGCGGACTATGCCAACCGAGACCCGGGCGCTACGGCGTCGCGTCGATGTTCGGCAAATTCTTCACCACGTACGGAACGTTGAAGTCACTACCCTGCACGCTGCCTGTGACTTGCGTGGCTTCGCGCGTCGTCGTGTCGGTACTGGACACCGTCTTGTCGTAGAGCGGGACGCCGTCGTTCGAGAAGCAGGTCTCGTTCGTCTCGCCGGCGCTCGCTGTGCTGTAGTCGAAGCACTGCGCGCTCTGGCCGGCGATCGTGCGGGTGCTCCTGGACTTCACCGAGACGTCGCTCGTCGAAAGATTCTTGAACGTGCTGGTGATGTCGCCGATGCCGGCAGCGCCGTTCGTCGGGTCGTTCTTGAAGCAGACGCCCTTGCCCGCATCGACTCCAAGGATGGGCGCCAACTGGCCGGCGTCCTGCAGGCAGAACACGTTGTTGTCCTTCGTCTCGATGAGCGTCAGTGCGACCGGCTGCCCGCCTTGCGTCGAGGTGACGTCGAAGCGAAACTTGTCGGCACCCTGCTTGAACATCGTCATCGTGCCATCGACCGGCTGGCTTCCGCCGGTCGAGGTCAGCTTGTAGTCGGCCTTGAAGGTGCTCGACCCGAACTTTTGCGCTACGTCGTTGAGCGCCTTCGCGTCGGCGCTGTTCCCGCCCGCGCCCTTGGTCGCGGTGTTGCCGGCGGCCGCGGTCGTGCCGGGCGCGCTGGTCGACGCAGTCTTGGTCTTCGCGCTGCCGCTGCTGCCGCCGCAGGCTCCGAAGGCGATGCTCAGCGCAGCGGCGGCGGTCAGCAGAGTCATCGATCGTCGTGAAGGCATGTTCCCGTCCTTCGCTCATGTCGCGCTGCCAAAGTCCGCGACACTATAGCCAACTCTCATGCTCCTGACGACATCAGGCGAGGGCTCGTCGCCATCTGGCACCGGCTCGGCAGTGCCTGTCGGCTGCGGAGCACAGCCGACGTGGCTGTGCCACATCCAAGATCGCAAGCAGCTGCTTCGGCGCTCGTCGCGCTGCACGGCCCGGGGAGGCTGTACCACCACGGGCGGGTGCTACTGGCGCAGCGTCACGTCGCCGGCCTCTACGGTGACCTGCGTACCATCCGCGTTGCGGACGATGAGGGCGCCGGTCGCGTCGACATCTTCGGCCAGACCCTCGGCCGTGCCGCCGGGCCACGTCGCCCGAACCTGCTGGCCGATCGTCACGAGGCGCGCCCGCCACGCGTCGAGCATCGATTCGCCGGACTTCGCCGCTTCGTACATGCGCTCGAAGCGGGCGAGATATGCGGCGAGCAGCGCCTCGCGCTCGACGTCATGCCCGAGCTCGACGGCAAGGCTCGTCGCGATATCGCGGATCTCCTCGTGCGGCCGCGGGTCGAAGTTGACGTTGAGGCCCGTGCCAACCAGCACGAACATCTCATCGCGAGCGATCGATGTTTCGATGAGGATGCCGGCAAGCTTCTTGCCGGCGACCTGCACGTCGTTCGGCCACTTCAGGTCAGTGCGCAGGCCCACGAACTCGAGCACGGCGTCGCTGACGGCGAGCGGTGCGATCATCGCGATCTGGCGCAAGACGCTCGCTGGCGGGCGCAACAGCAGCGTCGGCAGGAGGTTGACGGCGGGCGGCGCGACCCACGAACGCCCGAGGCGGCCGCGGCCGGCGGTCTGCGAGTCAGCCAGCGCGACCGTGCCTTCAGGCGCGCCCTGCTCGGCCGCCGCGCGCGCGAGGTCCATCGTCGAACCAACGCTCGGCTCGAAGATCAGATTGCGGCCGAAGGTGTCTGTCCGAAGGACGCTTCGGAACCGGTCGACGTCAAATGGTGGCACCTAACCCCCAGCCCCTTCCCTCAGAGGGAAGGGGAGCACGTGGATCGCACACGCGCGCCAATTGAGACCATCCCCCGTCCCGGATTGCCACTCCCTGACACCCGGTTCCCCGTAGCTACCACCAGTCCCCAGTCCCCAGCTCGCCCACCTCACAGCTCGTTGAGGGCGTCGATGAGCTGGCGCAGGCGGGCGAAATCGTGGTTCGGGTAGAGGGCGATGCGCGCGAGATCGAGGCAATCCGCGTCGCGCGTCTCTTCGCCGGTCGGCGGGATCACGGCGATCGCTCCACGAGCGACGATATCAACGAACTCGACGTTCAGGCGCTTCAGCTGTGCCCTGGACGGGCCGCGGCGAAGGCGCAGGACGAGGCGCTCGCCCACGTATCGCGCCGAGTGGTAGTTGGCATAGAAGTGCTCGATCTCGGCGATGCCGGCGTCGATCGAGTTCGCGAGCTTGAAGAACGACATGTCGTCGGGCGCGACCAGCTTGTTGCCGACGAGGTGGTGCGTGATGAACTCGACCCACTCGCTCCAGTAGGTGCTGCCTTCGGGCTCGAGCAGGATCACTGGCCGGATGGCGGTCTTGCCGGTCTGCATCAGGGTGAGCAGTTCGTACGCTTCGTCCATTGTGCCGAAGCCGCCGGGCAGCAACGCGAATGCGTCGGATTCCTTCATAAACGTGATCTTGCGGGTGAAGAAGTACTTGAAGTCGACGAGCTTCGGGTCGCGGGCGATAAATTCGTTGGCGGACTGCTCCGTCGGCAGCTTGATGCCGACGCCGAAGCTGTTGTCGGCGCCGGCGCCCTGGTGGCCGGCTGCCATGATCCCCGGTCCGGCGCCGGTGATCACCATCCAGCCGCGGGCCGCCATTTCCCGCGCGAAGTCACGCGCGGCGATGTACTCAGCGTGCTGTTCGAGCGTGCGTGCGGAGCCGAAGATGCTGACCTTCTGGCGCGTGCGGTACGGCGCGAAGATGCGGAACGCGCGGCCGAGTTCACGAAGAGAGCGGGCGACAAGCTTGATCTCACCGCGGTTGGCGCCGCGCGCCATACGGAACGCCGTCTCGATGATGTCCTCGACGAGGTCCGCGTTTGCGACTTCGGCGCCCGCAATCAACGCGCGGATGCGGTCATCGAGCGCGCGGTCGCCCGAGCCAGTACGGCGGCGCATGCGCTGGCGCGTCGGCGAGAGGCGCCGGGATGCCGGTTCGAGCGGTTCGACGCTGGTGACGGCTGGCTGCTTCTCGTTCGTCATGATTCATCATGACGGGTTACGCCGGACGGAACCACACATCGCCGAGGTGAAGACATGGTGGTACCTGGTTGCGGAAGCCTTGGGCAGCGCGCGTCTCGCGGCTTCGCGTATTTTGGATTGCGCCCGCTGTTCCCACATAACTGGCACCCTCGTGCGGCGGCTGCCGACCGCAGCCGGACGACAAGAGGACGGCTTGCGCCGTCCTCTCGTCACAACTCAGGCCCTTCCGAGCGCCGAATCTGCTAGTTCAGTTCGTTCACTGTCTCGAGCGCCGGCGGCGTCGTGCGCTGGATGACGAGATACGAACCCGTCGGCGGCTTCACTTCGAGCGAGAACGTCGCGTTCGTGCCGACGGTGAGGCCGTTGCCGGCGAGGTCGACGGTGATCTCAAGCAGGTCGCCGGGCTCCAGCAGCGTGTTCGCGTTACCGGTAATCGTTGCGACGGTGTAGGGA